>Ga0105242_10001834_pt1 | contig 16666 bp, 25 predicted proteins | sample KBSM24metaG_FD_81521 | JGI IMG/M metagenome (GOLD analysis project Ga0105242, IMG submission 81521) | Miscanthus rhizosphere microbial communities from Kellogg Biological Station, Michigan, USA - KBS M2-4 metaG | ecosystem: Host-associated > Plants > Roots > Rhizosphere > Soil | place... | reverse complement strand
TATCGTGCCAGAAGGCTGGGTCCATGTGCGAACAGCAGGTACGCTATGAAACATGCGAACGCTGCCCAACCAAGATGTGGTCTCGGCACGAGTGGCCAATTCGCAGCGGCACATACTGCCAGCACGAATGAGAATGCCAACAACACCAGACCAAGCATTTGTGTGATCCTTATATGTCGTCGAATGGGGCTGGTTTGCCCATGATGTGGTACACGGCATTCCAGAAGTGTTTCGCTGCCTGATCCCATGAGAGGGATTCGTCAATGATGATGGTCGGTGGGTCGTTTGTGAAGTTGATGATGACGGCTGGCTTGTTGATGCCGGGGAATGTGAGCGTGTTGGCTGGGATTGCGTTGCTGAGGGTCAAGCCACTGTTGAATATGTAAGCTTCGGTGTCTGGGATGGATGTGCCACCGGGCACACCATCGGGGCGCAATGGATTCACATCGCTGAAGTGTATCTCATCCTCTGGATAGACTGTCGTGATGTTGATGATGTTGTCCGTTGACACGCTATCCTCCTTTGCTGCTCTTGGTCGGCTCTGTGGGTGCGACTGGTGTCACGATGAGTTGAGGTGGTACCAGTGCAGAGCCATCTGGTCCTGTCATCTCATTGGTCACACGGTTGCGCCACCTGGCACCTTGCCTGTTTGTGAGCCAGAACACGCCGGCAGCGGAGTCCGGTGGATAATGCTTGAGTGTTGGGACGCGCACAATGCCGAGGTCTTTGTGAGACATGATCTTCTCATCCTCGTGCGTGTAGCCGATAGCACGATGATAGAGTGACTCGCTCACACGTGCGTCGGCGAGTTCGCCACCGCGGACGTATGCTTCTCTTAGCTCCGGCTTCTCTGTCTTGGCGTGATTCGCATGGTGGCTTAGGTTGAGCCATAGAAGAAGCTGCTCGTCGGTCACGTTGAGTGACACTGCGATCTGTGTGCGGCTGGCACCCAGGAGACGCAGTTGAAATACCATCTCGGGGAAGTGGTCACGGTATGCTGGCTGACCATATGGGCGCTTGCCGTTGATGATACCTTGCAGCCATACACGCGTGCCTTCGTGATAGGATGCTGGGCGATCTTCGTATGGCACGCCTTCGTATGAACTGCCGAACACGTGTCCATTGTGTCCATTGCCATTGTAGCGCGGAAAGCCATTGCCATTAGCATTACCGTTGCTGTGACCATTGGCATGACCATTGCCATTCTTGGCTGGCATGTTGTCGGGGATTGCGCGGCGTTTCATTCTATCAACTCCAGGGACGACACGTGAAACTCCACCATGACTTCGCGTTGCACTATGCTTAGCAACAGCTTTACGCGATCACCATCTCGCCACTGACATATGGCTTCGGTGTTCGGATTTGCCAGCGGTCCTTGAATGATGCGGACGCGGCAGCCGGGATGTATCTGTGGGGTTTCCGGTGTGGTGGTGATTGGGTTGCGGGATGCGATGAGAGACTCTATCACGTTGTCCGGTATCGGTGATGGTGTCTCGGGGTTGCTTGAGAATATGCGACGGACGCCGTGTGTGTAGACCACACGCTTCCAGTTGTCTACTTCGATGTCGAGTGGGATGAAGAAGTATATGCCGAACAGCGATACGAGTTTCTCGAACTCCACACCATTCTTGCGTTTGGTAGTGCGCAGTTCGGTCAATAGGAGAGGCTCGAAGCCGTTGCGTCGTAGGTTGGCAGCGGCGAAGAACTCGTACCGATGTTTGGCTTGCACACAGTACCAGCGTTTCACACGTTGGGCTCCGATAAGGTGCGGCTGCCGCACCCCGCCTTACAGCGAAGGTGTGGACTTTGCCGGTGCGCGGCTGGTGAGGTTATAGACGCAGATCGTCCTAGAGCGCAAGCCTTCCTGTGTTTCCGTTTTATTTCAACCGCTTACGAGATGATGCTTATTGCGTGTCTTATATCCTCAATTCGATGTTGACGATGCGCACATACTCTTCCATGATCGTCGGCAGGATTTCTTCCATCCTCTCATTGCGTCGCCACGGGAAGCGGCTGAACGCTTTGATGAGAGACTCCTGATGGATCGCTGGATACGGTGTCATTCGATGTTCGCTATGTAGCGGTCTAGGTACCATCTGGCTTTCTTCAAGTCGGCGAGCGTGTCACCTTTGTGTTCAGCACGCAGGATATACTTGACCGTGTTGCCCAGATGAAAGCCGAGGTTGTGCGCCTCGATGATCTTGATCGCTTCATATGGATTGTCGGCGCCGCCGTAGTGTGACGGATGGTCCACCTTCTCGCTCTCGCTCACTGCACCTCTCCTCGGTTGTGCGGGGAGATATACCGGCGGGCGCCGCCGCGCCGTGTGGCGCATCCTCGGGCGGTGCGGTGTGCGCAAAAAAAGGGCGGGGCTACCCCGCCAAGTGAAAGATTGCCGAGAATATTATGATCCACAACGCTATGCAGAGCAACACCACATAGATTATGTGGTAAACCTCAGCTCTGCTTGCGACGGATCATACCCAGACCAAGCAAGCCGGTGCCGAGCAGAGCCATCGTCATCGGCTCCGGTACGTTGGCGTGCGGAGCCACAAACATAGCGTAGAGGTGGGCACTGTTGGTGGCACCTTCATTCGAGATGAAGTAATCCTGAACGGTGACGCCGCCGTCGTTGCTGAAGCCCTCGATCTCCAGCGTGTAAGCCTGACCACCGAGAGTGAAGGCGTTGGTGGTGTCGATGTTGGTGAACGTGATCTTGTCCGAGCAAGCCGGCGTGCCAGGATATGGGCAGGGCGGCGAGTTCGGCGTCTCGTCAACCGCAAAGCCGAAGGCGAAAGCCTGATTGGCAGGAATCGCGCCCGGCACATTGGTCAACAGGTTCAACGTGATCGAAGTCGGCGTGTTGCCGGTGATCGGATTGTTGTAGTGGAACAACGTGCCGAGGTCGAACAGCACACCCGACGTGGCGTTGAAGCTGGGAGGCTGTGCCGGATTGAAGCCAAGCCCGCTCTGACCACTGCCAGTGCTTGTGCCCCAATGAATCTGAGTAACGGTGTTGTTACCCGCGCCACTGGTACCAGTGTTCGTGTTGGTGCCGCCACTGAATACCCACGACGGCGTGGTGGAAGCCACGGTGATAACTGCTGCATTGGCAGCCACACTGAAACCTAGCAGTGCAGTCGCGGCGAGAAGTGCTGTACGCATCGTATGATTTCTCCGTGCCCGAGATCGAGCGGAGAGGTAGGATGCAAACCCCGTACCAGCCGGCGAAAGCGAGACGAAGCAAGCGGTTAGCCTTTCGGCTTAGCACTGATTATTCGGTTTGGTAAAGTTTTCCGACTCCACTTAGCGCGCGTGCGTTGTGAACGATTCAACTGTCTCCATATGCCCCACCTCAGATTCAGCCCACGTGGCATAGCACCGCGTATGTTTGTCTTCAGCTTCGCCGTCGACGAAGACCATAGTCTCGAACAGGATCGGCGGACCCTTGCCAAAGTAGTTATGATTTACTCCAAGGAACACAGTAGACACCACCGTATCGCTGCCCAATTCTGTACGTGCGACACGCATACTGCCTTCGTTCTCGATACGCCATGCCGCCCACAGATAAACATCACATGGCACGGGCTCCTTGTTGTCGTTGAGGATGTATAGTACCATCATCGTATCCTTCAGTCGTAGTGGCTCTGACCACGATAGTATTGTGTGAGACGTATCAGTGCTTGCGCCTCTGTCATACCATCCACGATCCACACCGATTCAAGGAAGCGATCACCGTCAGCGTGATTGAGCACCTTGAGACCACGATAGTACTTTTCACCGTGAGTGCTTAGGTACAGATCGGACAGAATTCCATCGTGCCATTCACCATCGGCTATACCTCCGATGCAAAGCATCATCATGTGAGTTACTCCAATACGCTCTTGACAGCACGCAGCCGGTTGCCGGCTTCGGTCAACCGAAACACCGGCTTGCCGCTGATGATAACCCATTCACCCAGACCGAGATTGCGCAGTCCCTCGCGCACATCAAACCACTGTGTGTCTCTGGTGGCGTCTCGGTAGAACTCGTACAGCTTGGTCACATCGTCCTTGGTCATTTGTGTTGCTCCTTGATTTCTTTGAGTGCGAACTGCATCGCTGCCGTGACCTTACCAAGATGATAGGTCGTCAGCAGCGGCAGTCCATCCACCAGTTCATAGTTGATGCTGCTCCAAAATTGGATGTCGCGTTCCAGCTTCTCCTTGATTTCCTGGACAGTCATAGCAGTTCCACCAGCTTCCACATCTTCTCAATCTTGCGCTTGTTGTCCTTACACCATTCAATGGCAATAGCCACTCCCTCCGTGTGAATATGTGGGAAGTCCCATTCCGTGTCGAGGAACTCAGTGAGTCCGATGGTATGCTCGTGTGATGTGGCTTCATCTTCGCTGAGGAAGATTTTGCCATCCGATGTCTGAAAGGCTTCCACCTGTTTGACGTTCAACTTCTCCTCCATAGGATGAGCACGCCGAGTGACAGGCACAGGAAGATGAGTAGGATTGCCATTGCTCTCGCTGCCTGACAAGGTGTTGGTATCATCTCTTCCATTGATTTGCCTCCGGTGTGTAGGACTTCGCTTTGCCGGGGCTGCGGATGCGTACCGCGGCTTCGGCGGCTTTCGCGGGGGAAGGGACGGGGGAGTCGGCGCGCGGGCGTGGAGCGCATCCGGAGCCTTGCGGTGTGCGCGTTCCGGTCGTGCCTCTAGCCACGCCGTTAGATCGTCGAGGCGCCACGCCACCCGGTGTGCGGATAGCTGACGTGGCGCTGGGAATGTGCCTTCTCGTATCATCTGGTTTATGTGCTTCCTTGTGTAGGTTATACCGTGGTGACTTAGCTCGCTGTACGACACAACATAGTTGGACATGATGCTCTCCGTCGATTAGGGTGCTCTTCTGATGCTTGGATCATTCGTCGATTGAGGTACGCTCAACCGCTATGACTCACTCCTACCATTAGATGCGTTCACAAGGTGCTGGATGACTCAACTGCAACGGTGCTCCTGCACTTGTCGGCTCGTTCATTTTTCTCGGTGCCCCATCACCAGATATAACTGTCATTCCGCACGTAACGGTGCTCTCTGGACTCCTGATTCACACGCGTGTTCCGGTACACATTCTGGATAGCGGTTCGTTCACATAAAACGGTGCCCACTCTCTTCCTCGTCTCGCCCCATGACGGTACGCGCTGTCTTGAGTGGCTCGCATCTCACAAGCGGTACTCTTCACTATGACGGCTCATTCGTCTAGGACGGAACTATCCAATAGCTTGACTCATTCGCCATCAGTGGTGCGCTCTTGTTTATATGATTCGTGCTGATAGGAACGGTGCACTCTCCTGGTAACGACTCACTTGATGCTCTCATTCATCGGTACTCGCCTTCATCTCCCTGGCTGCTCATCCGTTGTGGCGCTCTCAAGTCTATTGGTTCGCTGGTATCTCGTGGCACTCTCCATACCTCGGACTGCTCGCGTCTCATCGGTACTCTCGTTCATAGCGGCTCGCACTGCGTATGTGGTGCTCGCCAATTATTCGACTCATTCTCGGGTTTCGGCGCGCTCTACGTATATGACTCGCTTATTACTCTCGGTGCTCTGGTCGAATCGACTGTTCGCGTTTCTCGGTGCTCGCTTTCAATTTGACTCGTTCATACAGAGCGGTACTCACCACGTTAACGACTCACATCTACGCTTCGGTACTCGGTCCATGTTGCGGTTGCTGAGTCTGTGCGGTGCTCGCTATTCACGCGGCTCACATCTGCTACTTGGTACTCTCAAGGAGGATGGTTGCTCACTTATTGCGGTGCTCTCGCCGAAGACCGACTCACTGACTTTATCCGGTGCTCTCACGTTATCCGGTTGCACAGAGGTTTCGTTGCTATCAGTAGGCGTGGCTCACTCCGCACAATCGGTACTCATGTTCCTCGCTGGTTACGCGCAAGCATATCGGAACTCACGCAGACTATGGCTACTCATATCTTACGGTGCTCTCTCTGAATGGTGGCTACCTCCGTCGCCGCTTCTCGTCCAATATGCGCTTGGATATGTTTGTAATCAGATGCGCACGGGTTTCCTCGACCACTTCATCCATCTTCTGCTTGTTGCTGGTAAATACGCCATATTCACCAACGTCGCTGGGCTCGGCTGCACGCTCAAGCAGCGTTCTCATGTGGCTTGTGAACTCCATCAACTCCAGCAACACACGCGACCTGTCCACGACACGATCTATCTCGGTCATGTCAGCACGTTTGATCGACTCCTCCACAAGTGAACTGGCTATGTCCACCGCCTCCATCTGCACTGCTTTCAGGAAAGCACATATAGACCCCACACGATCTTCGGTGTTCATCACAAGAAGGGCGAACACCATCATATTGATCGTACCCTTCATGTCAAAGTCACGAACTCTCTTTTCCAGATCAGGGGACTCGCCTGAGTCGAACCTATCCTGCATGTAATCAAACAAACCCATTGTACTTCCTTTCAGTGGCAGGCGGTTCGTGTGTAGCCTAAGCTGTCTGTCTTGCTCACACATGAACTACGTTTGCCATGATCGTTCCATTCGCTGCGTGTGTAACCGAGGCTGTCGGTCTTGGCGGTGCCGGTGATACCGGGTCCGCTGTAACGTGTATAACCTAGACTGTCTGTCTTGCTGGTAATCGTCTTGTCTGACACTGGTATCGTATGCAGTGCTAGACACAACACTATCTTTATCATCGTGTTCTCCTTTCCTGTGTTCGACCTCGTCGGCACACTTCACTATCGCGACTGGCTCCCGTTGCCTGGTACCCTATGACATGATGGCTGCTCCACTTCTCCTGGCACTCTCCGCTATGACGACTGTTCCTATGATTCGGTGCTCTTGGTCTCTGTGACTGCTCTCTTCCGTTCGGCACTCATTACATCATCGGCTACTCAAGATCATCGGCACGCTCTCCTGGCAGCCGGATGCTCACCTTCTATCGGCACTCTGTAACGCCGGCGGCTCGTTCACATTATTATTGGTACTCTCGCCATGCACGACTGCTCTCCTTGCGTGTGACTCTCAGATTCTGGTGGCTCGCATTCCTTGAACGGTGCACCCGAACTTGCGACACGGCTCGTTCTAGGCAGTTGGTACACTCACGCAGTCTGACTGCTCTCGTCGTATGGTGCACATCCTCTACGTCGGTTCATACATGATTGCCGGTGCTCTGATTCCTTGCGATTGCACAGCCTTTACGGTACCCATATTGTTAACGGCTGCGTACCCTCAGCGGTGCTCTCCATTACCTCACGGCTTCTGTGACAATTCGGTACTCATGTCCCGCACGGATACTCAGCTTGGCTGGTACTCACCACTCTATTGATTACTTTCGTTCCACGGTACGCTTCAACCTGCTGGATGCTCATATCTTGAGCGCGGTTCTCTCAACAATCATGGTTCACATTTCGGGCACGGTGATCTCATTGAAGCTGGTTGCTTCAATCTGGGTTTTCGGTGCTCGCGTTCAGCAGCGGTTCACTGTGGCTGTCCGGTGCACGTATCAGCGATGGTTCATTCAAGCAGGACGGTGCTTTCACGTATGCTGACTCACACCATCGGCTCGGCACTCTCAACCCTCTACGCGGCTCGTGCAGGCAAACCGGCACACTCATCATCACCGACTGCCTCTTAATCAGCGGTACTCTCACTGTGACTGGCTCGCTCTCATGTATTGATACTCTCAACAAATACGGCTCATTCCTTCTTCCGGCACACTGCATGGTGTCAATTCACTACCATACCTTGGCGCACATCGGCATTTCCGGTTTCTCATCCTGTGCGGTGCGCTTACGATATACAGGATCATTCGTATCCTGTGTTACCATCTGAGCCTCAGACTCATTCGCAGATACTGGAACTTTCATTCGCGACGATTCATTCGCGATGCTTGGCGCCCTTTAGCCAATCGGTTCACTTGCCATAACGTTGCCATCGTTAGCATGGTTCGCACCATATTAGCGTTGCTATCAGTTGACGTGACTCGCGTTCGGTGTCCGTTGCTATCTTTTCGTGTGGCTCACTTCCACGCAACGTTGCTATCGTTGTGGTTGGATGGTCCTATTCAGTTGTCAATGAGCGGTCGCGTTGCGGTGATAGGTGTAGAAGCGAATCGCCACCTTAGCCGGTTCCGTTTCCCGTGTAAAGTCCGTGCTGTATCTACTCGGATTCGATCTTGTTGAGGAACCAATCAGATGCGTAGATCGACTGGTCATCTTCGGCTTTCCGCAACTGACTATATGGAAACCAGCGGTTTGACGAGTTGGCTGGGAAGTGCAGCATCACGGCTTTGTCGGTGTCGGCAACGTACTCGCCTTCCCATCCTGGGATGTCGCTATACTTGCTTTCCTCCGCATCGGAAATGACCTGGACACGAGAGATGATGAGTGAGTTCTTGTAGATGTCGAAAGGCATGTCACCTCCTCTATGATCCATCCTCGACGCTTGCCGTGTTCGTGCAGCCATGCGAGGGACTTGCCAACAGCCCATCGCATGATCGGTGCTGCGAACACGGCGATGCCACGTTGATTCACCAGCACACCAGCCACGAACGGCGTGCGTCCGTACGGCGCATCAACACGTATCAGACGCAACGGAACACGTTCCATCAGTCGGTGCAAAAACATTCCAACGACGTTACGTCCTCGTGCTCGAACAGGTTCTCATCCACCTGGTGCTTGAGATTGGCGTAACCACCATCGGGCAGCATCGGGCGGGTTGCACCCAACTCGATGGCGTACTCGTCTGCCTTGACCCACCAGTCGATGATGCCTGGATTGTCGTACGCAACGCGAATCAACTGCTTGCGCCCCTTGAGGAAGCATAGATCGCAGTTGCCGCAACCTTCCGGGATGTCGAGATCGAAATCCTGGTCCTGCCAGAACTTCATCACACCAGCTTTGTCGATGCCGGCGTGCACCAGCGGCGCCTCGACCTGGGGACGTGTTGGGTCGGCACCACATTTCATCTTGCTGCGATGGAGGCGCCCCATCTCATCGAGTCGGTAGCCCACAAGATTCGTGAACTGCTCGATGCCCATATCGAACATGAAAGACCACATTGTGGAAACCTTCATGTAGTACGTGCACATGCGCGCTGCGCGCCTTGGTGCGTATCCTGGCAGGGCTTCGATGGTACGCAGCCACGGCTCGCCTTCTCTTGATGCCGTCTCATGATTCACCACGTTGTACCGCACCATCCTTTCGTCTTTGTTGACCAGCTTGTCGTGTAAGCCAGCAAACTCCAACCAGTGGATTGGCACGTCCCAGCGTTCCTCGCATTGGTGGACGAAATCAAGTGTTCCTGGGTGTTCCTTCCCCGTGTTGGCAAACGTCACGATGAAGTTCTCCGGCAACGTGCCATCGAACTCATTGAGCAGCAGCTTCAGCAGCATCGCCGATGAGCGACCACCGCTGAAGGAGATGAGATAGGTTTCTTCAGGACGGTACACCATCTTCCGCCTGACGAACCCTGTTGAGTATGCAGCCAACGAGTCTTGCATTGGTGGATTTCCTTTCCAGCTTGACGAAGCTATTATACTACGATGCCGCTTACACTGTCAAAACCTTAAATCATCAATGCACGGCGACAGCCGCAGTCATCAAAGCACGAAGCCGAAGGCGAGTGCTGATGGTGAACGAAGGCTGTTGACGGGCACGGCGCGAAGCGCCGGAGATGCCGCTGACGGAACGCCAACCTGACTCGCGGGTACAGGACTCCGAGCTATCGCCATGAGCAAGCGCAAGCGCGTGAATGGTTGGCAACGCTTAGCCATGAGCACTCGCTTCGCTCGTGCTGGTAGGCGCAGCTTGCGCAGCGCCTCCCGTCGTCATTTGCATAGAGTTGCGAAGCAACGTCAAACATGGTTAAGCGCAAGGCGAAGCCGCGCCGCTTGCTATTCAGAGTCTCCTAACATAGTTCTTTAGTCAACCGCGCTCGCTCGCGTAGGAGTCTATATAGAAGGAGTTCGTTCCGGGCTTCTTTATGATCTTGCTGCGCGAACGGTCGCCATTAAATAGATCGCGCGCACCCCCACACCACCTATCACTTGCTGCGTTCGCTAAACGTTCATTGACGAAGATCAGGTCGAATTGACACGAATGCGGAAGCCGGCTAGACTTCTCATTTCCACTGTAAGGAGTATAAGTGAAACTTAGACGTGCCTAATGGATACAGCGAGTGCGCCGCATTGAGTGCACATCAACGGAGAAACAGTTATGGCACAAAAGGTAATCAACACGCCTTGGACACCGGCATTCACGCTCGACTTGAGCATCGCCAGCCGGAAGGCGTTCGAGGAAGTGCTGAAGGAATTTCGCGCCTGGGCTTCTCAACAGACCAAGAAGCCACTTCAGCTTTCTATGGGTAGACACATCTACACTCCCGAGATGGCGGAGCATCAGCTCATCCACAACGCCGCCAATCGTGAGCCAGTGTTTCCACACATCAAGCGTATTGCCAATGTTATGCTTGAGGGTCAGTGGAAGGTGAACGGGCAGTGCATCATCGTCAATGCAGACGGTAAGCTGGAAGACGGTCAACACCGGCTGTTTGGTTGCTATTTCTCTGGTGCATCATTCGAGACATACGGCATCTATGATGTTCCAGTCGATCCGCTGCTCTTCCTCAGCCTCGACGACAACAGGTCGAGGAGCCACGTCGACTCTCTCATCACCGCTGGTGTGAGTCGCGGTGCCGCCTACGTTCTGAGGCACGCAGCACCTTTGGCGATCAAGTACGAAAACGACCGGCTGGATGTGTTCAAGAACCTGCCAGTGCCCCGGCTCACGAACAATCAGTTTGCGAGGTACATCAGCAGCCACCCACATTTGGAGGAGACCACACACATCCTTCTAGGCACGTACAGCGTCGCTCTGGATATCATCAACGATACCGCAGCAGCAGTCGTGTTTGCCGATAAGATGCGCGAACTGTATGGCGAAGATGAGTTGGATGACTTCTTCGCCGAACTGACTTCCGATGAGAAGCGTGAGGACACCGATCCAATCAAGGGACTGCTGCGTCGTCTCAACGAGAACAACGCACCAGACGCCAGGAAAGGCGAACGCAAGAACCGGATACACGTGTTGGCATGGCTTATCAAGGGCTTTAACATGCACAAGGCAGGTGCTCGCATACCACGCAAGGGTGGTCTTCAGTTGGGAGACAACGAACCATATCCGCGCTTCCCTGAAAGCGACTGCTAATTAACAACTTGGGCGGGGGAAACCCCGCCCATTCCATTCAGGAGACTATTATGCCCAAACGGCCAGAATTGCATCCCGCGTGTGCAGCATTCCCTGAATTGCCGCAGGAAGAACTCAACGCGCTCTCTGCTGATATTAAAGAGCATGGTTTAATAGAGCCTATCACATTATACAACGGACTACTGCTCGACGGCAGATGTCGATGGGACGCTTGTGCACTGGCAGGTGTGAAAGTCAGAACGGTAGAGTACGATGGCGCTGCACCAATTGCATTTGTGATATCCAAGAACCAACATCGTCGTCATATGAATACTGCGCAACGGGCGCTGACGCTTGCACGCATCGCTGTACCAACTGTGAACCAGCACGATAAAAAGGAGCCCAGACTTGGCAAGTCTGGGCAATCTGAATCCTACACAATAGAACAATTGGCGACAATAAGCAAGCTATCTGGCTCTGCCATACGACGGGGGAGACATGTACTGCAAAACGCCGCGCCTCATATTATCAAGATGATCGATGATGGCAAAGCTATAAACATCTATTATGCTGCCGAAGCCACTCGCAAATTCAACAAGACCATTCAATCCACCTGGACAACTCCAGAAGAGGTTGACAAAGCTGGCAGCGCGATAGTCAAATCGTACCCATCTATAAAGTCTAGAACTGTTATATCCACCGAGAAAAACAAAGCCAAGGCCCACGCCGAAACACTAAAGCCATCACCAGCAAAGAAGGCAGCAAACTCCACCAAGAAGACTGTCAATATGCCATTCTTGCAACCTCTCACAAAGGAAGAGATCGGCGCACCATCATTCAAGGATGATCCACACGCGCATGGCAAACATTTGGAGAAGTATGGTCGTACACAGTTACATCCCAAGGACGGCAAGGATTTGCTGGACTGCGCACATCTCGTGAAGCCCCTGTTTGGCAACATTCGGCAACTCAGCAAATTCGACACCGACGGCGTGACATTCTTCGAGAGCCTAGACATGATGCTGAAGTGGGTTCCCGATCCGAAGTCGAAGCATCCCAGCTTGAAGATAGACCACGCCAAGGATGCGAAGCCAATCGCAGCACAACTCGATGAGATGATGCCGAAGGTGTACGAACTGGTACAGTCGCTCTATCTCACGTGGCAGGCACGTCAGAAGATAAAGCCGAAATAAGCAGTCCCAATGGGACTGCTTCCTAGCACGTCCCCGGATGCGTACCACGGCTTCCGGGCGGGTGCTGGCGCCGCTATACCGCACACCGGGCGATGTGCCGTGGTACGCATCCGCAGCGGTCGCGTGTGCGTGCCCTGTAATAACGGATCGCAGAGCCGTGATATCTCACTGCGCAACTCAGGATCATAGCTATATATAGTTCTAATTGCTCAGGATTATCTCCGCGCTTGCCCGTTCACGAATCTGTCTCTAGTATTTCCGCGCCGCGCATAGTATATTAGATCGAGGAGACTAAATATGACTCGCCGACCCTTGCCACGTGACAAACTGGTAGCACCTCGCGAGGTGTCACGCCGGTTAAACATAAGCATACTTGCCATCAACGGATGGCGCAGGGGTTCTGCCAGACGGCGGCCGTTACCAGTGGCCTATGGACGTGCCGGCAACGCGAAACGCATATGGATCATGGAGGCAGAGCTATCGGCTTGGTTGAAGACATTCAGGCCGGACCTGTGGAATGTATGGCAGTATCAACAGAAGATTTTGGCGGGTTTGATCTGATCGCAGCCGTCGCCAATGCCGACGCTGCGACGCAAGCCGAGATACTAGCGCAGATCAAGTACGCTCAACAGGGGCGCTCTCACACACCGACCACACCATCCGCCTTGCGCGCTTGGGATGTTGTGCGGGACGTAACACGTGAACCGCGTCCGCTCGACAAGTTCATGGAGTCATACAAGGGAGGACACAAGCGCACCGAAGTTCTGCAAGCACTCGACCTGCTGACCGACTACGCCAACGAAGGCAGCCGGCAGGCGTTGAATGTGCAGGAACGTCACATGGTCATGCGTTTGATGGTGGAAGTGTTGTTCGATCATATAAACGGCTGGGTGTTCCATGATCGCGAGGAGATGTCTAGCAGACGGTCTCGCACTCGCAATCCTGGAATGCACAAGGTCACAGCCGCACAGTTGGTCGAGCACATCGACGCACTGCCGAAGGCGCTGGATGATGCGTTTCCCGGCTATTACGAAGCACGGCTGATCGGACGCGTCGCGTTGATGCGGACGGCAGCCTAACAAATGTGATGTAGGGTGTGCCGAACCTGTAGCATCACATAGGGTACGCCCGCCAGAGCTACCCGGCAACGCCATCGTTGGTTTCCCCCGGCGGTGGCGTTTCGCTGTACGGCACACGGATCGCCGGGCTGGCATTCTCGCCGCGATCCGTGCTAGGGTATATCTTCCACACCACACAGGGATAAGCAAATGAGCACCATACGTGAATGGCTACAACGTCAGCGTGAACTGCGTGCGGAGAAGCGGCGGCGTTCCCTCGCTGCCAACGACGATGATGAGAACTCAGTCATACAAAAGGTGATGCATCCAACATCCACAAGACCGATCAACGATCTAACAGAGCCCACCAATAGAGATGACAATGCCAAGCCATGAAGTGAAGCAACAGATACGAAAACTCAGACGCAACGGCTACATCGTGAGGATGACAAACAACCACCTGCGTATAACTCATCCAAGCCTTCCAGTGCCGGTGTTCGCTGCCGGCACACCGAGCGATCATCGTGCCTTGCACAACCTGCGTGCGCATCTCAAACGTGAAAGGAGACACCATGACAATCGTAACCGCCAAGCCACCACCACGAGTGACAGTACCGAAGAAATCACCATTGAGACCAAAGTACCGAGTGGTGGCAGTTAACACACGAAGCATGACACAGGTAAACACTGCATTTGAACTGGAGTTACACCTCAACAGCTTTCCAGGCAAGGTATCCCAGGTACTGCCATTCAAGGCAAAGATGCCAGCAGAATCAGGCTTCCTCATCATCGGCATTGTGGAGGATTAGATGCCAACAGATTGGCGGCGGCTGTTCAATGAGATAGGTGTCGAGTGGGTTGACCGTGGACCGAATGCGATCCTTGGCTCACCCACCATCAAATGCCCATTGTGCGGCGCCGCTGATCGCTCGCAGCATATGGTGTTCTCTGATATCGGCTATTACTGTCACCGAGACGCCACGCATCGCGGACGCAATCATCTTCGACCGCTGCGGCATCTCCTTCCATCGTTCTCCAATGAGACTCTGACCGCACTCATAGAACGCCACTACACCGACCAGCAAATTGCACGCTCGAAGCCAGCACCGAAGAAGCTGAATGAGGTACAGCAGGAGTGGCACACCTTCCGACCAGCCAGCGAACACCAGGCATATCTCGACTACCTGTATGGGCGCGGCTTCAACGATCCAGTTACACTGTGTCGGCGCTACGATCTGCGCTACTCGCCGTATGGTGGTTGGGCAGCGCGGCTTCTCATACCGATCAAAGATGATGACGTGTTGTTGGGCTGGACCGGACGTGACATAACCGGGCGGCTCTCGCTGCGCTACGACACGTTGCCTATCGCCGACGGCGATCCGGTTTACGTACCGCGCGCGATGAGGGCAACAGCCGTGTTGGTCGAAGGACCGATTGACGCGCTGAAGGTGGCAGAAGCCACCGAGTACCTGCCAGTAACACCCGTATCATTGATGGGTGTTGGCATCAGCGATGCACGTATCCTACGCATCCTACACATCATAGAACACTGCCGCCAAGTGCTGGTAAGCCTTGACGCTGACATATACTATCCAGCCGATATGATACACAACAGGCGGTTTGGACCTGAAACTGTTTCTGGTTATCGCACGCTCGTTTATTCGCTTGCGTTCCTCCTCCCGTCGGCGTATATCCGCCGGCTCGCGCTACCGCGCGGGTTCAAGGACTTTGGTGAGATACCATTCGGCAACATCGTATCTCATCTCACCGACGCGAACACCAGGGGGAATTATGAGCAACATCCGAACCATGATTACGGTCACACGCTTGAGAGTATGGGATTGCGTATCGAACGCAAACGCGTGTGATGACAGATGATCCGGCGTCCGCGCAAGCGGCGGGCGATCCGTGTCTATCGCCGACCCATAACGTGCTATCAACCTGAATGGCAAGGTGTGTTTGAACACTGGACTCGCAAATGGGTATCGCAACACTACTGGCGGGTTAAGCACATCATAGACAGTCCAGAGGACGCGGTGCAGGAATGCGCCGTGGTGTTCTCCAAGTGCTGTAAGCGATACCGATACCGTGTCAACAATCCAGCATGGTTCATGGCACTATACATCCGATCCGTCGTCAACACGTGGAACACGCTTTCACGACGCGATGAGGAAGAACGCAAAGTCGTCCTGACACCGACGAACTATGTGTTCCTGCCATATATCAACAAGGAACGCAGCTACAACAGCGGACCAACGATGGTTACGCTGGGTCAACTGTCGCGCGAGGCACGCCGCGTTGTGCAAACGTTGATGGCGGCACCCGGCGAGGTGATAGACTTCGTGCTCGCTGGTAGGCACAAGCGAACCGATATCGTTAACAGACGGTACCTCACGATCTTTGGCTTTAACTCCAAGCAGGTACACGCGATCACTGAAGTTACCAATCTTATGAAGCGGGAGGAAAATTAGGGGCTTGCATTTTAACGCGGACAAGTCCACTATAAACTCGCTGGCAATCATCCGATTGTCAGAATCACGGAGAGGCAAAAGTATGGCACGAGCAGCAGCAGCGGCGCCCGCACGTCGAGCGGCACCGGCACCGGCACCAGAGCCGGAACCCGAGATGACTGTGTATGAGGAGATTTGGGATGCTGCCAGCACGGCAGACCCGAACTTCCCAGAGCCATCGGATTCCGAAGCTGACCAGGATTTCTTCAAGCGACTGGCACAAGCCATCGCGGCAGTGCCGGAGGAAACCTGGAACGCGTTGTCCGCCGACGCACAGAAGTGGTACGATGACGCTGCCATCGCTATGACCAACGGCACCGAACTCGAAGAGCCGTATGGCTACACCGACGAAGGTGAAATCGAAGGCGAGGAAACTGGTGAAGAGGAAGCCGGCGAAGAAGTGGTCGAGGCTGAAGAGACAGAGCAACCGGCACTGTCACCCGCACGTCAGGCAGCACGTGATCGGATGATCGCTATGAATGCAGCGAAGAAGCAGGCAGCAGCGGCACCAGCGGCTCGTCGTGGTGCACCGGCACCAGCGGCAGCAGCACCGGCACGGCGTGGCGCTCCCGCACCGGCAGCGGCTCCCGCACGGCGTGGCGCGCCGGCTCCTGCAGCAGCACCGGGGCGGCGTGGTGCACCCGCACCGGCTCAGAAGAAGGCGGCGGCACCTCGCAAGGCAGCAGCCGACGCCGGTCCG
>Ga0105242_10001829_pt1 | contig 16719 bp, 17 predicted proteins | sample KBSM24metaG_FD_81521 | JGI IMG/M metagenome (GOLD analysis project Ga0105242, IMG submission 81521) | Miscanthus rhizosphere microbial communities from Kellogg Biological Station, Michigan, USA - KBS M2-4 metaG | ecosystem: Host-associated > Plants > Roots > Rhizosphere > Soil | place... | reverse complement strand
GTCAGAGAGAAAGGCGCTCAGGTTTTTCCAGCAAGCCATCCAGAAGGATCCCCAGTATGCCGCGGCGTATGCCGGTTTGGCCGAGTGCTATATGGCCCTGGCCCAGGAAAACTCGTTGCCGCCATTGGAGGCTTGGCCTTTAGCCCAGAAAGCGGCGGATAAGGCGCTCGCGCTGGACGACAACCTTGCTGAGGCACATACCACCCAGGCGATCGTAAATTTGCTTCTGGATCGGAACTGGGAGGCCGCGGAGCGGCAGTTCCGGCGTGCCATCGCTCTCAACGAAAATGACGCGGCAGCTCATCACTGGTTCTCGCACTACTTCCTTGCCATGGGCCGGTTCAGCGAGTCTCTTGCTGAAAGCCGGAGGGCGCTCGAACTGGATCCTCTGGATGTACAGATCAGCGGCCATCAGAGTTTTCATTACCTGCGGGCGCGGGATTACCCCAACGCGATCAAGGCCGGGTTGCAGACGTTAGAGCTTGATCCTCATGCCGAACTGGCTTTCATTTTTTTGACCTGGGCCTATGAAGATACGGCACAGTGGGACAAGGCGATCGATGCATCGCAATTCGCCAATGTGTTCCATCCGGAGGCGTCGGCCCTTCGAGCGGTCTTGCGAGCAGACGGAGTTCGCGGGTATTGGCGGGCCCGCCTGGCGTTCCTATCGCAGCAAAAGACCCCGGAGAATTATCTGCTAGCTGTATTTCATGCCAGGCTTGGCGAATCGGACCAGGCCCTTGAGCGCCTGGAGCTTGCATTTGAGAGGCACGAGCCAGATCTGATCTACATAAAGCGTGAACCGGCGTTTGATTGGATGGCGGGGAATCCGCGATTTAGGGCATTGACGGACGCACTGAAGCTTCCTTAAGGGATAGTTCCGTACTCCGCCAGGAACGCGGTCTCGGTCACATCGATTGGGATGGTGCTTTGGCCTCGTCGGCACAGTAAAGTAAGCCGTCCAGTGTATGACCTCGAGCGGAAGACCGGGAAAACCTCAATAGAAGAATGAAATGCGGATGGCCAAGTGAGTCGTCGAAATGCCCCAGCATGTCTTGCAATGGTGCGTGCGCACACCGTTCTTGCGTTTGAGTTCGTAGACTTCCGCGCTTAGTCGCCGGGCCTGCGGTGCCGATATCATCCAAGAATCACAATCCTGCAGCTACCCTAAATGCCGATCCCGCGATGTCCGCCGCTCGCTCAGCGATAGCATGTTTGGAAGTGGTGTGTCCGCTTTTCGGAAGCTGGCCCTTCCGCTGCAAAATCACCAAACCACCCGTAGGAAATCCGTCGGCTGTGGGCCAAGCGCTGGCAGCTTGTTTCTTTGGAGATGAAATAACGGAAGTACCATCTCATTTCCGGCCAGAAGTTCCATTGTCTCGCTTCGCTGATATCTTCATTCATGAAGAATATGATTGTGAAACTAAGGTCTTTGAAAGATACTCATTGAATACGCTTTGATGGCCGGCTTCGTTGCCGTTGCCGCTGGCGCCGTTATGCCGGGCGTGGCCAGTAGCATCAGCGCGATCTTCTCGCGGGTCGGGTCGGTGATGGAGATCGCGTCTACACAGCGGATTCAACTCCCGCCCGATGTCGAATTGGACCCCCCCTCGCCGAGTCAAACCATCGAAATGCCCGGAACTCCTAGAGGAGCAGGCATCCGCTGACCCTTCGTCCTTCAAGGATATGGGTCCATATCACACGCGCTTGATAGACAGCACCGTCGCGTCGTAGGCGCACATCGAGGCCGGGCAGGAGTCGCTGGCTGTCGTGCGAGACCCGGAAACCGCTCTCGCTGGTTTCATTCAACTCGACTTCGACAGTGGTCGGCATGGGATCATCGAAAAGGATTTCGACCCGTTCGAAAACAGGAACTCGTGGCGCTCGCCGTCGCTCGGGAGTTTCCATCGCCATTTTTCTATACCCTCACAGACACGCCACGCTCTACGCGGAGACCATAGGACTTGATTCTGCGCTGTAGAGTCCGTCTGGAGATTCCTAACGTTTGTGCCGCCCGCACTTGATGTCCATCCGTTTGCTCCAGAACATGGGCAATGGCATCCCTTTCTGCTTCGCCCAACACTGATAAATTGGCCAGGCTCGAAGCATAAGTATCCTGATGGAACTCCTCGGGAAGATCCTTAATCTTGATCTCCGCGCCTTGCGCGAAAACCGCCGCCCGGATCATCACATTTCGCAGCTCCCGGACATTACCTGGCCAAGGATGTGCCTGCAACGTGTTCATCGCCTCCTGCGAGATACGCAGTCCAGGTCTTTGCGTCTGGATGAAGTGCTCCGCCAAGGGAATGATATCCTCGGCCCTCTCGCGCAAAGGAGGAACGAAGAGCCGAACTTGCGAGAGCCGGTGATAAAGATCAAAACGAAATCTGCCGTGTTCGGCCGCACTCTTCAGGTCTTGATTTGTGGCCGTCACCAAACGGACATCCACGTGGACTTTCTTGACCCCGCCCAGCCGATAGTAGGGGGCACCGTCAAGGACGCGCAACAATTTAACTTGCGCGCGCGGATCGAGATCGCCGATCTCGTCGAGGAAAAGCGTTCCGTCATTGGCCATCTCGAACAAGCCCGCTTTGGTCGAATCCGCTCCACTGAAGGCGCCCCGTTCGTGGCCGAACAATTCGCTCTCCACCAGGTTCTCCGGTAATGCCGTGCAGTTGATGTCGACCCAGGACTTGGAACGTCGCGCGGAATGATGATGAATTGCCCGTGCGATGACTTCTTTCCCCGTGCCGCTTTCCCCAGTGATCAGAACCGCGGCATTCGTGGCGGCAACCTGCTCCGCTTGTCGCAGGAGTCCTCGAATGCGTTCGCTCGCGAACACAACCTCGAGGCCGAGATACTCACGCTTGTCGCAACCGACATTCATGATAAGTGGGACCGCGAACCTAGCGCCGGTCTCTGTTCCTATAACAACAATTATTAAGAATGTTTCAAAGCGGAGCCATAGGAGTTTCGCATTAAGGGGCTGCGGGAAACGACCGATGAGAGTAGGAGTTTCCCCTTAATAGGTTCCGCCCGAGGTGCAGACGGCGCCCTCAACCGCCGATCAATACAGAGACCTAAGTGAAAACACTCGGAACTCAGCTTGTTCGGATGGCAGTCCTGGTGCTGCTGGCAGCCGTCGGCTCCGCTATCCTCGTGCGTTTTTCGCCTGGCGCATTGGTAGATGAACGTGAGTTGGACCAGCGTATGAGCACGGAATCCGTGGCCGCAATGCGGAATCAACGCGCTATCGACAATAGTCTAGGCAAAGGGTTGTTCCGCTATCTTCAGAATGCGGTTCACGGCGATTTGGGGAAATCGCAATCCTACAATGTTCCGATCACCAAGTTACTAATCGAGAACGCCCCTGCAACCCTGCGAAGGATAGGCATCGGTCTGGGAGGTGCGTGGTTGTTCGGATTGTCGCTAGCGATCCCGGTGGCTTACTTTCGGAGTGCGTGGATGTTGGATGCCGGCACCGCTCTATTTACTAGCACGCTGCTGAGTCTGCCGGCCGGAGTGCTCGCCTTTCTTTGTCTAACGATCGGCGCTCCGGTGGAAATAGTTCTGCTTCTGGTGCTTACGCCGCGCGTCTTTCGCTTCTCCCGAAACGTGCTGGTGCAAGCTTATGGATCTACCCATATCGACATGGCGCGCGCGCGCGGAATCGACGAGCTGCGCATTCTGTTCGCTCACATTTTTCCGAGCGCCGCTCCGCAATTGCTCGCACTAGCTGCCGCTTCGCTCAGTATGGCCGTAGGTGCGATTATTCCCATTGAAGCGATCTGCGATGCGGCGGGATTAGGGCGCCTGGCTTGGCAAGCGGCCATTGCACGTGATTTGCCGCTCCTGCTGAACCTCACGATGCTGATTGCGTTGGCAACTACAGCCGCGATGGCATTCACAGAAATTGTCGCGGGCCATCCTGCTGAGAATACCCGATGAAGGCCGCACGGTTACTCGCCATTCTCTTCCTCGGCGTGGTTGCAATTTCCGCCCTGATCCCCCACGTTTGGACACCGGAAGACTACGGAATCCAGCTTCGCGACCACACCGACGCTCCGCCTTCCAGTCGCTTCCCTTTGGGCACCGACGCGCTGGGACGGGACCGCTTGGCGCGTTTGCTATACGGGACCCGGATCTCGCTGCTGCTAGCGCCCGCAGCCGCGCTCTTGTCGTGCATTGCAGCGGCCTTGATTGGCGGAATCGCCGGCCTCACAGGAGGCTGGACGGAGCGGATCATACTTGCCATCGTGGACCTGTTTTTGTCGCTTCCCTGGCTATTGCTGTTATTGATGGTGCGAGCCTGCCTGCCACTCAATGTTTCGCCGGTAGCCTCCATGGCAATCACCTTCCTGATGTTGGGACTGCTGGGCTGGCCTGCTTCGGCGCGCGTGGTGCGAGCGGCGGTTACCCGTTTCCGGGCCGCGGACTTCATACTCCAGGCGCGTGCGGCGGGATGCACCCAGTGGCGCTTAATTTCACGCCAGCTGGTACCGAACGTGATGCCGGTATTGTTGGCGCAGTTCTGGACCTCCGTACCGTTGTTCATTCTGGCCGAAGCGACGCTGGGGATGCTCGGTCTAGGCGTGTCTGAGCCGCTGCCTTCGTGGGGTGGAATCCTGCGGGAGATCGAAAGTGGGGATGTTTTGTCGCAACCCTGGATCGCCGCGCCGGTTCTCTTGCTGGCGGCGGTCATCGGCAGCTTCCAACTGATCTCACCCAGAGAGGACTACTCAGTATGAATCGCCTGCGTCGCGCGTTTCTGTTCACGATCCTGTCTAGCGCGGTCCTGCCGGCTGCCGAGCTGCACTTCGCGCTCCACAGCGAGCCCAAGACGCTTGATCCGCTCATGGTTGCTGACGACTCGGCCGAAGCTATCCGCTATTTGACGGAGGGTGTCTTGATTCGGATCGACCGGCTCACGCAGCGGCCCGAAGCCGAGCTAGCCGTCTCCTGGAAGGTTACGAACGGCGGGAAGCGAGTGACCTTTGCACTGCGCCGCGGCGTAAAGTTCCCGGATGGTTCGGCATTCACCTCCAAGGATGTGGTCGGAACGTTTCACAAGCTATTCGACCCGAGCCTGCATTCACCCGTGGCAGACACCTTCAAAACGGAAAAGGGAGTAGTTCAGATCACCGCCCAGGACGATTACACCGTGTTAGCGGACTTCCCGGCCCCGCCCGCCGCGTTCGAGCGTCTGTTTGATCAAGTGGCGATTGTTTCAGATCTCGCCAAGGAGCGGCCGGCTCCCGGGTTAGGACCATTTGTGATTTCCCAGCATGAAGCGGGCTCGCACATCCTGCTAAAGCGAAACCCCGCCTATTGGAAGCGCCAAGCCGACGGCAAACCGCTGCCGCTCCTGGATGCGATCCGTCTGGAATTCCAACAGAACCGTGATCTGGAATTGCTGCGATTCCGGCGTGGCGAATTACAGCTCATCGATTCGCTCACACCCGAACTTTACGAGCGCCTTGCCAAAGACGGTTCCGCTCGAGTGTTCGATTCCGGCCCCACCACGGATGCCGAGTTCCTGTGGTTTAATATGGCGCCGCAGTCGCCCATCGCTCCGTATAAGAAGGCATGGTTCCAGTCGCAGGCGTTTCGCCGTGCCATTTCGGAGGCGATTGAACGCGATGACCTTAGTCGCGTGGTCTACCGCGGTCATGCCAGCCCGTCGGCCAGTTTGATTTCGCCAGCCAACAAACAGTGGTTCGATGCCCGGCTCGCTCCGGATCGCTTTAGTCCCGTCTCCGCCGCCAAGCGGCTGGCTGAGGCGGGATTCAAACTCCAGGGAAGCAGCCTGCTTGATGCAGCGGGGCATCCTGTAGAGTTCTCCCTCATCACCAATGCGGGTAGTAAAACGCGCGAGCCGATGGCCGCGATGATCCAACAGGACCTTGCCAAGCTCGGCATGAAAGTCAATGTCGTGACGCTCGACTTCCCGTCATTGATCGAGCGCATGACACGGACGCTCGACTACGAGACCTGCTTGCTCGGCCTAGTGAACGTGGACATCGATCCAAATGAGTTAATGAACGTTCTGCTCAGTTCAGCCAGTAATCATCCATGGAATCCCTCGCAGAAGGCGCCCGCAACAGTCTGGGAAGCGGAAATCGACCGGTTGATGCTGGCGCAGGCCGTCACGGACGACCTGGCCGCGCGAAAGAAAAATTTTGATCGGGTGCAGGAAATCCTGCGAGAGCAGTCGCCGATTGTGTACCTGCTGCATCCCAATTCGCTATCGGCAATCTCCGCCAAGGTGCATGGCGCCAAGCCAACCCCGTTCTTCCCGCATACCTTCTGGGACGCCGACCACCTGACGGTCGCCGAAGGAAAATGAATCCGCTGCTGAGATTGCGCATCTCCGCCGGCTATCCTGGCAAACCGGACGTGCTGCGCGAAGTAGCGTTCGAGATGGCGCCCGGGGAAATCGTCGGACTCGTAGGACGCAGTGGCGAGGGTAAGAGCACATTGATTCTTTCCATTCTAGGATTGCTTGGCCTGAAGAATGGAACTTGCAGGGGAGAGATCCTTTTTCATGGCCGGGATTTGCTGGGTCTAAACCACAAGGACATGCGCCAGCTGCGGGGTCTTCACATCGCGCTAGTGCCGCAAAGCCCGCTATCCGCGCTGAATCCCAATCTGCGCCTGGGCGCGCAGCTCGAGGAATCCTGGCGAGCGCACCGATCCGGCAAGCCGGATTGGCAAGCGCTGCTCGCCAGCGTGAGCCTCCCGGCTGAACGCGAATTCCTGCGGCTCTATCCGCGTAATTTGAGCGTCGGCATGGCGCAGCGCTTCCTGATCGCGTTGGCGCTGCTACACCGGCCGTCTCTGTTGCTGGCCGACGAACCTACCAGCGCGCTCGATACCATTACGCAATCCGAGATTCTAGCCCTATTCCGGCGTCTCAACCAGGAGACTGGAATTGGCATTCTCTATATTTCGCACGATCTGGCTTCCGTGGCAGCGCTGTCCCACCGGGTGGCAATCCTACACCAAGGCGAGATCGTGGAATGCGCATCGACGGCAGAATTGTTCCATGCGCCCAAGCACCCGTACACGCGGCAACTGATCGCCGCCATCCCCCGGCTTCCGCTGCTGGGATCGGCGGAAGGTTTATCGCAGTTGGGGCGACAGTTCGAGCCGGCGAGCCACCTTGGCGGAGATTGAGAGCAAGACGTTTAGTTCTTGAGTCCGGAAAGCATCGCGCCCTTGGCGATACAGTGATAAGACGTGCGTGACACCCGCCATTGAATCGAGCGGAACCGCCAAGGCCGATCCCAAGGTGCTGAACTTGGAAGGATCGTTCAGATAGCCGGGCTCTACCGACGGATTTCCGTTCAGGATCGCCTTGTTGTTTTCGGCAACCCAGCCGGCGAGTCCCATGCCCATCGGAATCTCGAGGGAAGCGAACTGGCGCTGGGCTTCGCCATCCAGGTACACGGGAACTAGCGATTCTTTTTGGCATTGGTAGACAACCAATACGTCGTAGGGAATCTCGCACACAAGACTATCCCGCATGCAAGAAAACATTTCCGGTCTGCTCTGGCAGGAATCCAGTTGCTGGCCGATTCGCTCTAATAGCGCCAACTGCGCTTCGGCTGCCTCCATGGTGCGGTGGATACTCGCCAGATCGTTGGCTGTAGTTTCCGCCGACGCCTCGAAGCCAGCAGCAGGCGCGGCCCCGCGCTCCACTTTTACATTGGTAGATAGCTGAGGCTTCTGTTCCCGGACGTTGGCCCTCGCCATCTTTTCCAACTCTACGTAGCGGCGCGATAACAAATCCACGATCCTGGGATCAAAACTCTTCCCCGACTCTTTCTGAACGATCGCCAGCGCTTCCTCCAAGGGCAGCGCGCGTCGGTATTGCCGATCTGAACAGAGTGCGTCCATGCAATCGACTGTCGACAAGATGCGGGCCCCGATGGGAATGTCTTCACCGGATAAGCCGTCCGGATATCCGCTGCCATCCCATTTTTCGTGATGTCCCCGCACGATGGGCGCCACCGGATATGGAAATTCGACCTGTTCCAGCAGCTCGGCGCCGACCACCGGGTGAATCTTCATTTTCTCGAACTCTTCCGGCGTGAGTTTCCCCGGTTTGGAAATGATGTATTCCGGCACTGCCAGCTTACCGATGTCATGGAGCAGCGCTGCGGCTTCGAGGGCCTTGAGTTCGCTTTCATTGAGCCCCAATTCCCTCCCGATCTCCATGGCGTAGACCTCCACCCGCGCCAAGTGGTCCCGCGTCGTCTGATCTTTGGCTTCGACGGCTACAGCCAGCGTTTCAATCGTCCGGCGGTGCAAGGAAGCCAGTTCCTGGGCATGCTTTCGCTCCTTTTCGGCCCGCTGTTTGTCTTCTTCCAAGCGTTCGACGTATAAGCGGTGGGAGCGGTAGATCACAAACAACACTGGTAATAGCAACAGGGATGCCTGCCATCCAAACGCCTTGCTGAAGGCGTTCAGGCCCAGCGCTACCGCGGCCCCCACTAAGTAATTCGGAAACGACCAAAAGTAAGAGTCGTGCCACACCGCCCAAGCGGACTTCCCCTCGGTGAGCGCGATGACAAGCGCTACCGAAAACGTGTTCGCGAAGAAGAATGTGCCCGCCGCGAGCAGTAGCAGAAGAGGAGCCTCGAACCAGGGGCCCACGCGCATGCCCATGTGATAGGCGGCATAGGCGGCTCCAATGGAACAAGCCATGCTGGCTACGTTGAAAGCGGACTGGACAGCGCTGGGGCGCCGGTTGGCGAGAAAGAAGCGCTGGATCAAGATCCCCACGCTGCCCATCACCAGCGTCTCACCCAAGCTCAGCGATTCAATGCCAATCAGGATGAAGAGAAAGTTCATCGACATGGTGCCCGATCCAGCCGATAGAGTTACCTTCATGCCGGAGGCGAGGGCGGAGATGCCGAGGAAGAACAGATAACGGCCCCAGTCGTCCGCTTGCCACTTCCAAAGCCCGTAACCTAACACTGCAGTGCCCGCAGAGACCATCAAGAAAATGTAGAGCTGCGCGAGCCGTCGTGAAAGCGACCTGGGCTGCGGGGCCGGCGGAATGTCGGGAGTCATGGTACCTGAGTAATGGGCTCCCTAAGTGATCGACTTGTCCACCCGAACGCTTTAGTGGGTCCGCGGCGTCAGCCTTGGCGCACCCGGCGTCAGGGCTGACGCCGCCGCCGGCTTTATTCTTGGGGGACTATCGTGCCGGATCGAACCGCTGCTATAAGTTAGCTCTGCACGAAACCGTGGTACAGGAACTGCTAGTAGACTGGCATGAAATTTTTCCGCAATCTTATCGCTGCATGCGGGTTCCTACTAGTGAGTACTGGTCTTTTCGGCCAGAGTTCCAAGCTTGCGCCCGATGTTGTGGCCCTGCTCAATAATCCTGCTGCGTCCCAACAACAAGTAAATCTCATTGTGCAATTCTATCCTCCCAGTCTGCTGCAGTCGGTGCTTAGTTTAGGCGGCCTCCTGCCGGGTGTGACCAAGCTGGTATATACGCTGATTCCAGCCGTGTCTCAGTTGGTTCCGGTATCGTCAATCCTGAATCTGGCCAGCAATACCAGCGTGCGGTACGTTTCCCTGGACCGTCCTATAGGCGGAACCCTGGCGCAAGCAACCGATTATTCACACGTGGCAGTAGGCGCCAACATCGCGGCTGGCTACGGCCTGACGGGAGCCGGAGTCAGCGTCGCGATTTTGGATAGCGGTATTTCCAATCATCCGGACTTGGCCTCCCGAGTGGTTTACCGCCAGAGTTTTATTTCTTCCAAGAATCTTGACGATTACGGCCACGGAACGCACGTTGCCGGTATCATAGCCGGCAATGGCGCGTCGTCGAACTCGGGAGTCACGGGGATTGCGCATGGCGTCAAGTTGGTGGACCTGCGCGTTCTGGATGCCAATGGCATGAGTAGCGACAGCGTCATTATCGCGGCCATCGACCGCGCCGTCCAATTAAGCAGCCAATACAATATCCGGGTAATCAACCTCTCCATTGGGCGGCCGATCTACGAGAGCTACGCCAACGACCCGCTGGTGCAAGCGGTCCAAGCCGCCTGGAAAAAAGGCATCGTCGTGGTGGTCGCAGCGGGCAACTTTGGTCGCGATGGTTACGCCACCATTCTCTCGCCCGGCAATTCGCCGCTCGCGATCACCGTAGGCGCGATGAAGACGCTGGATACCCAGTCTACCGGCGACGATCAGATCGCCAGCTACAGTTCGAAGGGCCCCACTTGGGGAGACCTCGTGGTCAAGCCCGACGTGGTAGCGCCCGGCAACTTGATCATGTCCCTCCGTACGCCCGGATCCACGCTCGATCAGGAGTATCCGGCCAGCGCCGTCGATTACTACTATGCCCGGCTGAGTGGGACCAGCATGGCGACGCCGGTGGTGAGTGCGGCAGTGGCAATGATGCTGCAACGCAACCCAGGGTTAAGCCCGGATACGGTCAAAGCTCGGTTGATGAAGACGGCGTCGAAGAGCTTCCCGATTGCCAGTGTGACCGTGGATCCGACTACGGGCGCCGTATATCCGGCCACCTATGACATGTACACCGTCGGCGCCGGTTATCTCAACATACCGGGTGCGCTGAACAATTCCGATACGACCTACGGCTCCGCCGCCTCACCGGCCGTTTCATACAATATGCTCGCCGGACAGGCCTTGCTCACAGCTGCGACTCAAACTCTGTGGAATAACAACGCCTGGAGTCTGACTAACGTTTGGGGCCCGCACGCTATCGAACCGCTCTCGGCGGCCTGGGGCTCCACGGCCGCTTGGGGTAGTTCAGCCGCGTGGGGATCTACCGCTGCCTGGGGTTCATCGGCCGCGTGGGGTAGTTCAGCTGCTTGGGGTTCGACGGCGGCCTGGGGCTCCACGGCCGCTTGGGGTAGTTCAGCCGCATGGGGATCTTCGGCTGCTTGGGGTAGCTCGGCAGCATGGGGTTCGTCAGCGGCATGGGGTAGCAGCACCAACGGAGTTGGCGAGTAACATAGCCCCCCGTCTGTTTCGAGGAAATGGCCTGGCCAAGGGCAAAACGCAAGATTGTTTTGCCCTGCTATCGATGATCCTCCCGTAGGAGGGCGCTTTAGGTCCCGTATAGTCAGAAGCCTAACGTAAGCGGTGGATCACGGCGCATCTGGAAATGACTGCCGATAATGTTCGATTATCGGGTTCTTTGCCTCTCACACTTTTAACAATCCGCTGCGAAGGCCCCGCATGACTGCTTCGGTGCGTGTTCCCGCACCAAGCTTGCCCAGGATCGAGTTAACGTGGAACTTGGCGGTGTGCTCGGAAATATGCAAGCGCGCGGCGATCTGTTTGTTGCTGATTCCTTCGGCGAGCATTTCCAAAGTCTCCATCTCTCTGGGGGTGAGGTTTTCAACTTCAGAATCCGACTCTGCCGGACCCAGCAGTGCGCTGGCTTCCACTGGAATTGCGATCAACCCGACCGATGCGGCATACAGCGCTGCGACGATCTGATCCGCGGCGGCATCGCGTGGCAGGATGGCGTGGACGCCCCGGCGGAACAGACGCGAAGTAAGTGGTCCATCCATCAAGACTACAGCGGGCAGCCTGCCTGATCCTTCCGATTCCAGCGGTAGATCCTCGCGCAAGACGACCTCCGCCTGCGCAGGAGAATCGACCAGTTTGATGCCCGCGTTGCCTTCAAGTACGGATTCAAACCCCGCGCGAGTGACTGTGGAGGCAGTCTCAATCCAAACACGAATCAAGCGGCCTCCCGCGTGAACTTGCCATCCAAAGAGATAGCCACTTCACGCTCAGTTGTGCGACTACCCCTTAAGAATCGAACCTTGAGATGAACGGAGGATTCTGCGATCGCATCTGCGAGGTCTGCAACCGTGGTAAACGGGGCCTGATCTGTGCCTATCAGCAAGTCTCCAATCAAAAGCGCCGACTGCTCGGCAGGGCTTCCCTGATCAACGCTTACGATCAGCAGGCCGATACTGTTTCGACGATCCATGCGAACCGGTCGAACCGTGACGCCGAGCCGCGGCCGCACACCATTTCTTACAAATTCCTCGACGACAACGCCTGGTATTGCCAGCGCGACTCCGCTGGAGGCGATCATAGTATTGATTCCGACTATTTGTCCCGCGGCATCTGCCAGCGGACCTCCCGAGTTCCCCGGTGCTAAGCGGAGAGCGGCCTGGACCCACGGCCTGCGGCCCAACCCGGGAAAGGGGCCAGCGCCATGAATCACACCCGTAGTTAGGGCACCTGTGAAGCCCAGCGGGTTTCCTACTGCAACCACCAATTCGCCTGGCTTCACCGGATGGTTTCGAAATGTCGCGGCAGGCAATCCGCTCGCATGCAATTTGAGCTTCGCCAGATCACGATGGTCATCTCGCGCTTTGATGTCCGCTCGTAAGGATCGGCCGTCCCACAGCTCAACCCAATGGGTGCCTTTACCGACAACGTGGGCATTTGTAACGATCGTCCCTTCGGCGTCCAAAATCACTCCCGAACCGGCACTTTGATGCTGGGGGCTGATGCCGCGAATGTGCACCGTGAACCGGCGTAGTAATTCTCCGACTTCGCCGATTCCCATGTCACTTTCTCCTTGGCCGCTCCGCGACCAGAATCTCAAGACTCGCCACCTTGCCGCCGCGCAGAATGCGTGCCGTAACCGTCTTTCCAACCAGTTCGGCGAGCAGCGGCCTGACTTCCTCCGGCCGGTCCACCACTTGACCGTTCAACTCTAGAAGTACATCGCCGATCATCAAACCCGCCTTACCGGCGGGTGCATCCTGATCCACGCTCACCGTCATCAAACCTCCGGCGGCTGTTAACCCAAGACCCTTGGTTAGATGTTCGGGAAGCAGGATTGGTTGTAGGCCGGCGCCCAGATACCCCTGCGGCAGCCGCCCATGCGCCAAGAGCGTCTGCACCACGCGCTCCACGGTAGCGTTCGGGACTGCGAACACGGCGGCTCGGGAAAGAACCGGAGTGGCGATGCCGAGGACCTTGCCAGCCGCATTCACGACTGCGCCGCCGGATGAAACCGGATGAAGCGCTACATCAAGACGGATCACTTGATCGAGTTTGCCTCCGCGCCAGGTTTGCGACGTTCCGCTAAGGCTGCTCACGATACCCAACGCCGCATTAGCGCTCTCTCGGTTACGGCCAATCGCCATAATGAGTTCGCCGGGGCGAGGCGTCGGGCTTTCCGTCTGGTGAGCCGTAGGGATTGTGAGGTCTTTGACTCGCAACACCGCGAGGTCGGTCCCGGGATCACGGCCGGCTACTTCGCTGGGAAGCTTGTCACCGCCGCCTGTGGTCACAAAGAGGTCGTCATCGTGACGCAGTGTATGCTCCGCCGTCACCACCACGCCAGGCGTCCAATGCACGCCACTCGAATTGAAGCGCGGCCGGCCATGGACGGCGACTACCGGCACTGCGGAACTCTCGACTAAAGACGCGAGTTCATTTGAAAGGGAAATTAAAGAACTTGCCATAATGGTATCTCCTGATCTCAGAGTGAACGAGTGTGGCGTATCCGTACATCAGTAGAACGGGTAGCTTCCGCCTCCCCGAGTAGCTAGGCTGGGCAACCATAGGTAAATCTTTGTAACCTAGGTTCGGCGCCTCGTCACTCAGCTAAGGAACTAGCCTTCTCCCCTTGTTGTCCAATTGGGCAGCCAAGAAAATGGAGGCAGGTCCGGGGAAATGGGGCTGCTTCTATGGAGTTCTGCGCGCACCGGTGTCTGTCGCTCAAGTGTTTCCGGGGCGCCATCACTGGCCTGGTTTGGCCAACGGCGCCCGGGATGTGCGAAGTGTTCTTCCTCTCAATTTCAATTGCCTTGCGGGCTGGCGAGAAACGCATGAACTTCGCCGCCGCCCGAGGGGCCGTTGACGGAGCCCTAACTTCAGCGGTTTGCGCGTTGCTCGTCAAAGTACGCTACTTCCGACTACGCCGTCATCAGCCCACGATGCCTCTGGCGATTGACTTCAGAATACTAACATGCTAGTTTACTAGTAAATGGCGAATGATGTGAAACAATTCAACGTATATCTACCGAGCGAACTGATTCGCGCGGTCAAGCATCACGCCGTCGAGACCGAACAGTCGTTATCGGCAATTGTTGCGGACGCGCTGCGCGCCTATCTCGACGACCACCGGCGAAAGCGGAGGAAACATGAAAACTAAGGGCATCAAGGAAATACTTATCGAGACGCACAATTGGGGCAGCATGGTCGCCTTCTGGCAGGATTTGGGCTACGAACTCGAATTCGAGACCGATCACCACTCGGGCCGCCTGCGCCATCCGAGCGGAGGACCCTCCATCTTCGTCGCCGAGCGACCGCACGACCACACCCTCCAGGTCGTGCTTGGCGTCGCGGTTGCCGACGCGGCCCGGTTCACGCCGCCGCGCAGCGGCATGGTCGTGCGGCCGTTTGAAAAACAGCACTGGCCTGCCCTACAAATGCTGCTCGCCGACCCGGACGGCCGTCAGCTAGCCGTGGAAGCGCCGTTGTCGTCAACGTCGTCCTCAGCAAAGAAGCGTGCAACCAAGAAAACGCTGCGAAAAACGTAAGACACACCGTGTCGGCTGCTACTCTTGCACAGCGCTACTTCGCGGGCAGGACAGATGGCCTCCGCCCGCCGAATAATTCAGAGGAACTGCTGGTGGCATCTTCGCCGGTGCCGTCAGGGGCAATCTGACTTGGCTGCGGGTAAACGTACTGAGTTACGCCCGGAACCCAAACGCCATCCGGTTGGTAGGGATGCACACTGGGGCCGCCGATCGTCTTCACCAGCAACCCGCTTAGCGCTAGAGCATTGTAGCGCGGACCTGCTCCGCCGACATACGCGTGCGTGGTCCGCGAGCGTACAACCTGTTGTCGGGATCAATCTTCAATAAGATTTCAGAAACGTTTGAAGATCGCCGGAAGGTTGCCGACATAGCGATCATCTTCATGAGGCGTTTGACATCCCAACCCGATTCCATAAAGTTCACCGCGAGCCAGTCGAGCAGTTCGGTATGAGTCGGGCGTGAACCCTGCATTTGCGTGCCAGTGCATCCACGGAAAGTGAGTTGCAGAGCATCTTCGACATCAACCTGTTTTCCTTGGTAGCTTTAACTCGCGAACTTCTGCCTCTGCTCAAGAAGAGCGAAGCGGGCCGGATCGTCAACCTCGCCAGCATCCTCGGCTCTCTGACGCTTCAGGCAATGGACCCGAGCCCCATCGCGCCCCTACGGAAATTCGCCATCGAAAGCGGCAGTCAACGTGTTCACGATCCATCTGGCAGCGGAACTCAAGGACACCAATATCAAGCTGAACTCTGTACATCCGGGCTGGGTCAAGACCGCCCTTGGCTCGGATGCGGCGCCTATGTCTGTGCCTGACGGAGCGAAGACCACAGTGGCGGTTGCACTGCTGGGATCGAATAGCCCGACGGCCGCTTCATCCACGCGATCAATATGGAATTGCCCTGGTAAGACATTCCGCCTACGCAGGCCGGAAATAAAATAAAGACTGGATGGTCGGGGCGGGGCGATTCGAACGCCCGACCCCCTGCGCCCAAGTTAGGGGCTTTGGCTTTTAGCGCCATTTTTTGGGTTATGCGAAAGCCATGGCCTATTTACTTTTCATTCATTTACAGCGATGATTCGTTTTAGGGTCGTATGTCCAGTTTTCCAAAAACGGCTTTCTGGAGGCTTTCTGGCCGTAAGCGACCTTACGAAAGGATCGTCGAGTGACGGTAACAGCGACGGCAATACAGCGGAAGACCATGACCCAAATTGACCTCACCGAACGTGAGGTTAAGAAGATTCCCTTCGGTAGCGGCACCTACCTGGACAAGACGATGCGCGGCTTCATGCTAGTTAGCAATGCCGTTAGTAAGAGCTACGTTTTCCAGCGGAAGATTAAGGGCCGCAGTGTCCGCGTCACGCTCGGCCGTGTCGGCGAAATCAGCGCCGAGGAGGCCAGGGATGCCGCGATGGCCGCGTGGCTCCAGATGAAACAAGGCGTCAACCCAAATGAGCAGAAGCGAGAGAATCGGGTGCGTGGGATGACTCTTCGCGACGCTTTTAAGCTATTTATGTCATCGGAGCCGCGGTCGCCTAAGACAATTGAGTTGTATCAGGCCTCGTTTGACCGTCATCTCGCTCACTGGGACGGCCGAACGATGGAAGATATCGGGACTGATCGCGCTGGAGTCCGCAAACTGCATGACACCACGACTGTCGCCGCCCGTTCCGCTTTAGCGAAACAGAAGGTTAAGTGTGGCAAGGAGGTGCCCGAGCACGCAGGGCAGGCAACCGCGAACAACGTAATGCGTTTGCTAAAAGGCATCTACAATCGCGCTCGTATTGAGGTACCAAGTCTACCCGAAGATCCTACGATAAATGTGAATTGGCATAAAGATCGAGTGCGCAATACCAGCTTGAGCGTAAATGAGTTGAAGGGTTGGTTCGGGAAAATCGAGGCCCTACAAAATCCAATCAAGCGTGACTACTGGATCAGCGTCATTCTCACTGGCGGCCGACGTAGCCAGATCGCGGAGAGCGAATGGGAGCACATTGATTTCAAGAAGGCTACTTGGCACTTCCCGAAACCGAAGGGCGGTACGGAGCGCGCATACACCGTGCCAGTGAGTAAGTACCTTCTCGGCCGGCTGCAAAGGCGGAAGGAGCAAAATGGCGAACTGTACCCCGGCTCAAAATGGGTGTTCCCTTC
>Ga0105242_10001828_pt1 | contig 16721 bp, 13 predicted proteins | sample KBSM24metaG_FD_81521 | JGI IMG/M metagenome (GOLD analysis project Ga0105242, IMG submission 81521) | Miscanthus rhizosphere microbial communities from Kellogg Biological Station, Michigan, USA - KBS M2-4 metaG | ecosystem: Host-associated > Plants > Roots > Rhizosphere > Soil | place... | reverse complement strand
CCAAGCAGCTCGACGAAGAAGTGGCGCGTCTGCACCTTGAGAAAATCGGCGTCAAGCTGACGAAGCTGACCGACAAGCAAGCCGAGTATCTCGGCGTGCCGATCGAAGGCCCATACAAGTCCGAGCATTACCGCTACTAGTTTGGAGAGACGCCCTCTGTGGCGTCCCTATAAACCTACTTGGCCGGCTTCTTGAAGCTGTAATCAGTCAGCTCCTGGCCGTACTTGATCTGACCGCCGTCGGTGAAGGACTTCACCAGGCCGACACCGTCCGCGTACCAGCAGGTCCGGGTCATCTTCGCCGTGTCGGAAGCGATCTGGGTAACAACTTTCATCGCGCGAAATTTTCCGGCCGGCACCGTCACTTGCTCGGGTCCGGACACGACGCTTGATTCGTGTCGCTCGACCTGGGTGTAATCCTTGCCCTTCGACTCCCATTTTGCGCCGGCCACCAGTGGATCGGGCAAGTGTTGCCGGGGCGGTTCGTAGGTCGCCTCGAGGCCTTCATGCTCCGGATAACGTTCCGAATGCATCAACACCCATCCGCCGGCCTTCGAAAAAGTCGTTAGCACTTTCACGCCGGAATTCATCTCGACCAGGTAACGGGTCGGCGCGTCTGGTTTTGCGTCTTCGCTCACAACCTTGAGGGTGTATCCGCCCTCTTCCGGGACATTGCGGTAGGTCCATGAATCTCCCACTCGAAGCGGAAAGAAATCGGGCGCTGCTTTTTTCGGTTTGGCGGCGAGTCCAAGAATCGCGGATTGCACGGTAACGAAGGCGACCAGCGAAATGAGGAGAGATTTAGTCATGAGTTTTAATTGCGAGGGCGGCCAAGCGAGACCGGCAAAACCCGGTTGTCCGGTGGCGTGTTACGCATCTGGCCTTGCCAGCGGATCTCCGTGGCGGATTCGACCAGGGACAGTTCCAAGTGGGCGCTCACGCGTTCGCCAGTGTATTCGTCGAGGTACATTTTGCCCGGCGGGTTGCGTCCTTCAAGACGGTAGGTGGATCCGCCCTGTGAGTAACTGCCGGTGACGCGTTCGTTTGCTTCGAAGCGCAGGCGGAAAACCGCGTCTGCCTTTCCAACCTTGCCTGAATAGGTGTTCTCGCGACCGACCTCATTCGTGGTCGTTGTTGTTGGGGCTGCTGCCGGTGACGCTGCGACGACCGGGGCCACGCTCGGAGTGGAGGCGGGCGCCGGGGTGACTGATGTGACAACCGTGGCTGGAGTTTCACTCGTTAGGCGGGACGGTTCCTTCGTGGTCCGGCTCGTGAAGTACCAGAGAGCGCTCGCGGCGACGGCCGCGACGACCGCCAGCGCCAGAAAGAGCGGCCACGTTTTTTTTGCGGCTGCTTTCGGAACGGTGGCCGCGGCCGGATCAAGGACCCGATGGATGCCGGCAATCAGCCGATCGGCGTGATGATGGAAATCGATTCCGGTATCAAGCGCGAGGCCGTTCCGGTAAGCGAGGGCCTCCAAAGCCGGCGGGAGCGATTGAGCGTCCGGCATCGGCGTGTTGTTGATCAGGACCGGGATGATGGGAATGCCGCTCTCCAGCGCGCTCGCTACTTCGAGCCGGACGAAATCAGCCGGATCGTCGATCCGTCGTTTCGCGAGATCGCGACCTCCCGACCAATCGGGCCCAATGATGGCAACCACGACTTTCGCGCGTTGCAGGGTTTGCTTGATGTGATCGCGGAAATCGACGCCGTACGGGATCGAATCGAAATCCATGAAGACGCTGCCTTTGCCGAATTCGTTCTGGAGACGGTCGTAAAGCCGGCCGGCAACAGAGCTGGAGTCTTGGCGGCGATACGAGATCGCGATCATACGGCGTCGGTGTCGGACTGGCGGGGCGGGGCCGGCTTGATTCGAAAAATCCAGATGCAGATCAACGTGATCAAGGCGGCCAGGCAGGTGGACGCGAGCACGTCGCTCGCCCAATGATCGTTCACGCCGACGCGTGCGATCGAGATAAAGACCGGGACGATGAGGAGCGGAATGCGGTAGCGAGGAAACAGAAAGAGGAGCGGCAAAAACAGGCCCCAGAAATGCGCGGCGTGCCCGGACGGGAACGAGCTCCCTTTATCGCCGAAGAAATGCCAGTCCCAGTTCCCGGCCTGGATAACCTCGAAAGGCCGCAGCCGGTGAAACACATTTTTCAACGTGCCGCCGATAAGCCGCGACGCGATGTGAGCGGTGGCAATGAAGAGAATTATCCAGGCAGCTGCGCGAGTGGATCGCTGGATGAAAAGGAGCAGGCTGGCGCCCAACATCAGGTAGGTCAGGAAATAGCGATCGATCGGGAAGCCCGAGCCAATTTCGAGCCAGTGCGTGCCCTCCTGCAGAACGACGCTCTCGCGGCCGCCGGCCGATTGGACGAACGCCGCGATGGGGCGGTCGAAAAAGAAAATGCCTAGCAGCGTGAGCGCGAGCGCGACGAGGATGCAATAAACGAGCTGACGTCGAGTCATCGCCGCTTTTTAAATGCGGCGCGCGATAATTTCGAGGAAAAGCGGCGTGGTAAATAGAGTTGCCGGATCCTGTTCGGCCTCCTTGAAATCACGCCGGACGGATTCGCACCACTCTTCGGTGACATGGCCGAGCTCACGCTGTCGAACCAGATTGATCTCGATAAAGCTGGCCGGCCATTGCCAGACGTAGTTCTTCGGCGAAACGGTCAGGATGCGCGGATGCGCTTCCACCACTTCCAGGCCCGCATCGCGAAAGAGCGAAGGAAACTGGGTCGCGATGTTTGGTTCTCCGCCGGCCGCGCGCCAATTCTTCATGACCTGTTCCGAAAATTCTTCGAGGGCCGGACGGCGCGGGATGAAACAAAACGTTTCGTAATGGCTGTACTCGTGAAAAATGGCGAGGCCTCCCGGGCGCAACGCGCGGGAGATATTGCGGATTAAGTTTTCCGGTTTCAAAACGAATGACGCCACCCAGCGACACCAGCTGAAATCGACATTGAGCGGGCCGAGCTCGTCCTCCACGACGTCGGCCTGGCGGAAGTGGACGTGGGAAAGGGCGCCCGCGGCGCAACGCTGTTTGGCCACCTCGAGAAAACGGGCCGAGCGCTCGACTGCGATCACTTCGCCGGTCGGGCCGACGATTTCCGCGAGATCAACCGTCGCGTAACCTGGCCCCGCGCCGATATCGAGCACGCGCGAGCCAATCGTGATCCCGGCGCGCCGCCAGCAATCCGACGTCGTTGGCCGCCAGACTCGATGCTGCAAACCGAGCCGCGCGACTTCCTCATCGTGCGTGCCGAGCACGTAATCGGTTTCTGGCATCGCTCAGTGACGCGTCAGGCCGTGAGCTAGGCAAGGACGGAATTCGGGCGGGAACTTCCGCCGACGGTCGATCACTCTCCGTCGCGCGCGTACCAATCCACTTTCCGCGTCACCCACATGACGACGGCGAGCAGGACGAAGAGCGCGACCGTTCCCATGAGCAATGCGTAATCCTGCTGGCGCAGCGTGATGTAAAGAAACGTGTAAACGCCGATTAACCCGCCGCCGATGATGAGGGTGCGGACCCCACCGCCGAGGAAATGGCTGCAATACCAGGTGATGAGTCCGGTCGCCGCCAGCGTGGCAATGGCGTAAGCCGCCGTGAATCCAATGAACTCGGAAGCGGAGAGGAGCGCGAGATAGAAGAGGCAGAGCGCCGCGCCCACCATCAGATACTGGAGCGGATGGATTTTCTGGCGCGCGGTCACTTCAAAGAGGAAGAACGTGGTGAAGACCAGGACGAAAAAGAGTATACCGTATTTGATGGAGCGCTCGACGTAGCGGTAAGCATCGAGGACGCGAAGAAATTGCGCGCCGAAAAGCGAATTGCTCACGGCCAGGGTAGTGAAGCGTTCGTTGCCGCTCCGGCTCGTCCAGCGCTGGGGATAATCGCGGCCGTAATAGGAAACCTTCCAGTTCGCGTCGAAGCCATTGGCGCGGACATGTCGTTCCGCGGGAAGAAACGCGCCTTGGAAACCGGGATCGGGCCAATTGGCTTTCAGGGTGACCGTGTTCTGGATTCCAAACGGGGCGAAAAAGATCCCGCCGCTGCCGTTTAGATCGAGCGCGATCGAGAACGTCGTGGACTCCGCGATCGGCTGTTCGCTGGTGAGCTGCGCCGTCACGCCGGTGGTGTAACCGGGTAATTGCGAGCCGGGCTGAAGTTGAATTTTCTTTCCGCCCCAATCCAGCGTCAGACCTTCGCGGGTGCCGCGCAGATCGCTGACGGCCAGGGTAACGACCGCGTCTTTCCAAAGAATGTCGGCGGGCGCAATCTTGAGCGCGGCCATGTCCGGCACGGGAAATTTGCCGGAGATATTGATCTGACCGCGGAACACCGCCGCGTCATAAATTCCGCGATGCAACGTCTGGGTCTGGACATCGCCGGTGATGTCGAGAGCGTCGGGAAGGAAATAGGCATAAGCGACAGTGGTCTCCGCGACTTCGCGCGTCTCGACCCGGCCGTCCGGCAGGGTGACTGAGCGGACCACGGTGCCGTGGTGAAGATAAGGCACCACCAGAACGGGACCGATAATACTCTGGTCTTTGCCCCAGGAGGAAGTGATGTCGTTGACCGCTTCATTCCGGCGGGCGAGGCGATCGCTCAACACGCCTTCAATCATCAACAGCGGTATGAGCATGATGAGAATCAGCGCGCCGACCCCGAGCAGCTTCAGCATCGTGCTGCTGCGGCGCTTGAAGAACGGTTGCGATTTCGGAAGTGGCGGCGGTGCGTCAGGCATGCGAGTGGAGCTTGGAGAAATTGAATTGGCGTGAGCAACAACAATACGTGCCGCCGGCCCGGACTTGCGGACGCAATGGCTACGGGGTGGCGGAAAGATGCTTCCCGAAAAAGCTCAGGATTCGTTTCTCGTAATCAGCCTTGGCGAAACGAGAGAGGTCAACGTGCCTCGCGCCGGGAATGATCCAAAGTTCCCTGGGCTCGGCGGCGGCGTCAAACATCCGGCGCAGTTCCTCGGGTGTTGTGTGGCGATCGGAGGCTCCTCCCACAAAAAATTTCGGAGCCGTGATTTTTCCCACGTGATCGAGCGGACGTAACTCTGTGTCGCTCACGCCGAGGCGAGGCAGGAGCTGCCACGCGAGCAATGGCGTCAGAACGCGTGACCACTCTCCCAGCCGCATGGAAATCCGATCGCCGATGGCGTCGTGCAAAATGGGATAGACCTGTTCCAGAACGAGCGCATCAATCGAAATCGGCGGCTCGGCCAGAAGCGCTGCCGCACCTCCCATGGAGACCCCAATCACGCCAATTTTTTCTTGGGGCGCGACATTCCGGGCAAAGGCGACCGCGGCGCGCGCGTCCCGGCTTTCCAGGAAACCGAACGTGATGTTTTTGCCCGGGCTTTCTCCGTGCGCTTGAAAATCGAAGAGGAGAACAGCGTAACCTGCCCACGAAAGAAACCGCCCCCGGTCGACCATATCGAGCCGGCTCGCCCGGACGCCGTGCATGATAATGACAAGACCCTGACCGGTCCGGCCCGGTAGGAACCAGCCGTGGATTTGCGATCCTGATTCGCTAGCGAACTCAACAGACTGTCCTCGCAAATCCTCCGGCAAACTGCCGATCTTCCGGGGCACGGGCGCCGTTAAGAGAGTCCCGGCAATCCAGGCGACAAGAACGAGTATCGAAACCAGGATGAGTGCGCCGAGGACGAGCCGCTTCACCTTCATTTCAGGAATTGATCGCGCTCACGTTGTCACCGAATGACATGACGGACATTATATGAACCAGCGCAAAGCCGCCGTCGCTTTCATCTTCATTACCGTCACGCTCGACATGCTGGCGCTGGGCTTGATCATGCCGGTTTTGCCGAGACTGGTGCTCAGCTTCCTGGGCGGCGATGCGCCGAATGCGGCCAAGACGTTCGGCATTTTCGCGACCGTCTTTGCCCTGATGCAGTTTGTGTTTTCGCCCATGCTCGGGGTGCTCTCGGACCGGTTCGGGCGGCGCCCGGTGATCCTCCTTTCGAATCTTGGCCTCGGCCTCGATTACATCGTCATGGCCGTCGCGCCGACGCTCGGCTGGCTTTTCGTCGGGCGCGTCATTTCCGGAATCACGGCCGCGAGCATCAGCATCGGAACCGCCTACGTGGCGGACATCGTCGAGCCGGAAAAACGGGCCAGCGCTTTCGGGATAATCGGCGCCGCGTTCGGAGTCGGATTCGTCCTGGGACCGGCGCTGGGCGGGTTGCTGGGGAATTCCGATCCGCGCCTGCCCTTCTGGGTCGCGGGCGGATTGAGCCTGGCCAACGCGATTTATGGATTTTTCGTTTTGCCTGAATCGCTTTCGCCGGAAAAACGGAAGCCGTTTTCCTTCCGCCGCGCGAATCCGGTCGGCTCGCTGGTCCTGTTGCGTTCGCATCCGGAATTGTTTCGCCTCGCGAGCATTCAATTCATTGGCTACATCGCCCACGAAGTCTTCAACGTCTGGGCGCTCTACACGATTTTTCGTTATGCCTGGCGGGAAGGAACGATCGGCTTGTCCCTCGCCATCGTCGGCGCCTGCTCGATTGTGATCTCGAGCTGGATCGTGCCCGTGATGGTTTCACGGCTCGGCGAACGCCGGACGCTGTATCTCGGGCAATTCTTCGGCGCGCTCGGCATGGTCCTGGCCGGTCTCGCCACCAGCAGCGCCCTGTTTTTCCTTTCCATCCCGGTGATGATGCTTTGGACGGCTTCGAGCCCGGCCGCGCAAGGAATGATGAGCCGGCGCGTGAGCGAATCGGAGCAGGGCGAACTTCAGGGAGCGATCGGAAGCCTGGCCAGCCTGGCGTTCATCTTTGGGCCGAGCGTGTTCACTTTTATTTTCGCGTTTTTTATCGACCCAAACCGCGGCTGGAACATCCCCGGGATGCCGTGGTATCTGGCGGCGTTTCTCCTCTTCGTGGCCATGCTGATGGCGACCAAAATTCCGAAGCTGGCGCCCGCTGTCGACCCGGCCGGGGATCCCGCGCCAGCCGACTAGACATTTCGAATTCGCATTCCCAAAAGTATGCGCGAAGATGCGCTGGCTTAGGGAGTTGCGGCAGAATAACTGCTTCAAAATCGCATCCGGCCGCAGCGCGCCCGAGCCCCGAAAATCTGTAAACGTGTCACCGAAAGCCATCCTTCTTATTCTTTTCTGCGCGCTGTTCTGCGCGAACCAGGCGCGCGCCGATGAGGAGACCCGGCAGGTCCAGGAGGAGCTGCGCAAACGGCATCTTTTCTTTCGCGACATCGACGGCCGGCCGAGCGCCGATTATTCGCTGGCCCTGAAGCGCTACCAGCAACGGCAGGGATTCGCCCAAACGGGGATGCCCGACGAGATGACGCTTTATTCCCTCGGCATCGGTGAGCCGACGTCGCCCGCGGAAGGCGCGCCGGATTTGCCGGACGTGCCAGTGTTAAAGAGCGACGCGGCCTTAACTGAACCGCACCACGGGCCGCCGCCAACACCCGCGAAGGGACAAACCGCGGGAGACGTCGCGAAGGCCGAGATCCGTGATTTTTTGCGGCGTTATTTCGAAGCATGCGCGTCGCGAAATCCGGATGATGAGCTGAGCTTCTACGCCGACCGGGTCGAATACTTTGACCACGGCGTGGTGGACAAGCCGTACATTCGGAACGAGCTCGCGGTTTACGATCAGCGGTGGCCGGTCCGAAAATACACGCCCGGCGATTCGCTTCGCATCTCTCACAAGCCGAACGGAACCGTCGCTAAAATCCGGGTCGCGTTTCAGGTCGCCAATCCCGAAAAGGACCGAAAGGCCAGAGGCCGGACTGACGACACGTTTGTTCTCGCCAAGCGCGGCGATTCGCTCGAGATCATTTCCATCAAGGAAGCCCGCGTTCGCCGGCCCTCCAAGCATCGCCGGCGGCCGCCGAACTTTCCCGCCGCGGTTGGCCGGACCATTAACCACGTCTTTCGCAGCATCTTTCGCTGACCCGAGCAGCCGCGATCTATTTGCCGGGGCGAACCCAAAGGTCGACCTCCGGCGTTACTGGGAGGACAATGGCTGGTGGGTCGTCGTCAGGGCCGGAAGTATTTGAATGCAGCGCCATTCGCCAAAAGGAGGACGACGATGTCGGGACCGGTTGATCGTTTCTGCCGGGTGTGATGACACGGTCGGCTCCGAATTGCAGCGTCCAATTCTCACGGACCCACCAGCGAATTCCGCGACGCTCGAAGTAAACCGCAAGACGCAATGCCTGGGGGTTCGCTTGCCAGTCGAAATCCAAGAACTTCGGTTGGGCTGGATCGAGGGTGAGAGCTCGCTCGACTGAGTTTGCAAAGAGACGCTGCTGGTCCTGATCGGGGGATGCCCGGAATCGATGTCGCTCCTGCCTCAACGCGATCGCTGTGGCCAGGAGGATCGCAACGATACCGGCAATGCGCATTCCCGCTCGCCACTGTTGAGCGGCGGGATTTTGCGCTCGCGATCGCCAGGACGAAAGCCGGTTTTCGATGTCGACCGCCGCAGTCAATGTGGCGACCAGCAACCAGCCATAATAAATGGCGAAGTTGAAGAGCGAGTTGTAATCGTACATCGGGCCTTCCTGCATGGACCCCCAAACCAGCGACAGGACAGTCGCGATAGCCAAGATCAGATACATTCGCTTCCTGAATTTTGTGACGCGCAGGTCTTCGGCGCGTCTCGATAATTCGGTTCTTGTTACCGTTACCAACAGGAGAATCGAACCGAGCCAAAGGAGATAAACGCGCCAGTGCAGGAGAAGGAACGAGAGCACACCGGCCGCATCAAACTTTTCAAACGTCGGAATTGGCCAACGACTCGGGTAAGCCGCGTAGGCGCCGAAGTGCAGGAAATAAAGCAGCGACTGAAGCAGCGAATGCCTTTCACCGTACTCGACCCGCGAATGCCAGATGATCCGCTCCAGATTACTTGGATGGGCGGTGAAGAAATCAAAGGCGATCGGCCACAGAAAGAGCGCTATCATCGCGGCGGCAAGCCAGTGTTGGAGAGGATAGAGGTTCCAGGGTCCTTGGCCCATCCGACGGCTCTCCAGCCACAGTCCGCCATAAGCGATGAACGTCAGGGGCCCAACGAACAACGGCATCGCGACGTGTCCGTGAACGAGGAAACAGCCCGCCAGTATGAGCAGCGGGAAATCCCGGCCGTTCCCCGCGGCTACTGACGCGGCAGAAACGATCATACAAAGAAAGGGCAGGACGACGAAACAAGGAGGCCACGGAGCAAACAGCCCGAAGTGTCCGGGAACAAATGCATAAAATTTGCCGACGGCGCCGAAGTGCCAGGCCGCGACCAGGAGCGACAAGCCGATAAACCACGGGCGTGCGGCACCCAATCTCGCTGCGATCAGCGCCAAAGTGGCACCGAAGAAGAACGCGCTAAGGGCGTAGAGCGCGATCAACTGTCCGTTGAACGGAGTGGGCACGACATGGGTTGTGTCGAAAAAAAGAAACTCGCCTAACGCGAAGACATAAAGAAAAGCGGGACCGGGGTGGTGAAATCCAAAGCGGCAATAATGGCCAAGGGTTTCATGGAATTGCTTTGCTTTTAGAACCTGGAGGGAATTTGCGGCATAGTCGTTTGCCTCGTAATGGGGGCTCCTGAAGATTGCCTCGGAATTGTTGAACAGGATGGCAGCGAAGAGGACAGCCGTGAGAACCGAAACGCCGCACCACGACACTCGCCGCCGAACTTCGGTTGGACCTGAGCCGGGAACGGTTGAGCCGTCGGCCGCGTTCATTGCCATGGCAAAATTATCTTCCGGCAGCAGGACTTGCTCCGGCGGTTGATTGACGAAACTCCAGGACGCGAACAGAACCGAACTTCACGGTGACGTGATAATCGCTGTGGCTCAACCAATCGAGATACGCGTATTCACGTTGCTGGGGCAGGACAATAAACCGGGGCGGGTTGGATTGGAGAGCTTCAGCGGTCGTCCTGTTAAAATGCGGGTCGAAGTTCGAAACGTAGTCGTACAGATACCTCGTCGCGGGCTGAAGAGACGATTGCCAGTAAAAGCCTGGCTCGGCGCCGGCCACGAACAATCGGTCCTTGAGATTCGAATGCGCGCGTAGCCATGCGCCCACCGGTTTTTGGTAATTCCAGGGCACGCTTTCCACATCGAACATCCGCCAGCCAATTTGCGCGGGAGTTAGTCGGTAGTTGCCGCTTATATCACGAAGGAACGGCACTGCGACCCCAATCACGGCGATTACCCTGAGAAAGTTAAAGCCGCGGCGCGCTAACTGGCCGTTAAACCGAACCGGAAGGCAAGCCAGGATCGCGGCCGGAGGAACGATTGGAGCAAAGTAGTGAGGGAAATCACCGCGGCCGATCTTTGCTCCAGCCACGGTTCCTACTAACCAGAGTAACACCGTCCAGCAAACTCGATCCCGCGCACCGGACCTCAGAAGGCGGATAGCGCAGACTATGACTGCTAACACCAGAAGAGCATTTAAGGACGGTCTAAAGAAGAGGAACTGCCGTTTCAAGGTGGCGACGTAATTGACGTTGTAGCCAACGTTAGCCCATAGGAAGTCTGCTAGACCGCCACCCGCGGCATAGATCAAGAGCAGGATGATCCATGGCGCGCTAATCCCAAGTGCGAACACGCATAGCTTGGCGAACCAGCGATCGCGCAGGGGAGATTGACCAAAGAAAAGCGGTAGCATCATGGCCGGGATCGCCATCACTGCGACAGCCTTTGCCGCGAGTGCGAATGCGGCAACGATTCCCGCCAAGGCCGCGTGTCGAAGAGTTATGGGACCGCGGAATGAGAGTGGTAGCAGGACAGCTAAGCACATCACAGTAGCAAGCAGATGCTCTGTGTTGAGATCTGTTCCTTCGAAGGCTCGCGCGGCGCCTATCGTGACAAGAAGGATGGCTGCTGCCAGAGCCGCCAAAGAGCCGATCAGCCGGCGGAGAACTCCCCAGATAATTACGCCACCTAGGCCAGCGACGAGCACCGCCGTAATTTGAATCGCGGTGTTACTCCTTGGCGCAATAGTAGCGAGCACCCAAAACACCGCATAAATTAGCGGCTGCTTATGGTCGAATAGGTCGCGATACGGCCACTGGCCCTCATGCATTCTTGCTCCAATCGTGGCGTATGCTGAGATATCTCGATTCACCGGCTGGTGAAGGTTAGGCCAGCGCACGATCAAAGCGGCGACGAAGATCAGCGCAATGGCGGGGAGAATGGCGAGCCATTTCGATTGCGCCCGCACTGAATCTGGCGAATCAGAGAGACTACTTTGGGTTCCCTCGCTGGATCTTAATAGCGGCGGCCTGGATGCCAGCTTCATTGAGAAGAAGAGAATCTGCCAAAGGGCCCGGGCAGCTCCGAGCAAGACCGTTAGTTCACGCTTGATCGAAATACCTGTCTGGCGCGGGCGGTTATGCAGCGGATGATTATAGATGGCCAGGTCGGACCGGGCGAACGCACCGGCGATCATTACATTCGGCGCAAAACTATTGGACGGAATTGTGGGGAGAAGTGTGCGTAGCAAACGCGAACGGATAAGCCGGAATGGAACGTTCACGTCCTCGACGGCGTCACCAAACAATAGTTTTACCATTAAGCGTGACACCGCAGTGATGGCACGGCGCGCAAGCCCGCGCTGGCTGCGTTGCCTTACCCCGAAGCCTGCCTCGAAACTTTCTCTTCGCTCCCACAGTCCCGGGAAATCGGCTGGTTCCATCTCGTCATCACTGTCAGTTTGAAATACCCACTCAGCGATCTCAACGGCATGCGCGTAGCCATTGAGGAGAGCCGGTCCATGACCGGCATTTTCCTGGGTAATTATCTGGATCGCTGGCTCGCCGCCGAGGGACTCCAGGATTTTTCCGGTGCCGTCGGTTGAGCCGTCATCTATCACGATGAGACGGAAACGAATGCCAAGCTGCGTCAGCGTGGATGTCCACGAAGCCAGCACTTGTTTAATACAGGCCGCCTCGTTATAGACGGGCATGACCACCGCCAAATCGACGAACGGCGCGTTAGCGGAGTTTGCCACACGCGCATTTTCGCCAGGGGCGTTGGAACGGCAACCAGAAACGACGCTCGTGTTCATCGTCGTGCCTGACCTTCAATAATGTCGGGAAAGTGGCATCTTTGTGTCGGCGCCGGCCTCGCCGGCAGCGTGGTCGCGCGAGAATTGGCGGAAGCTGGACATCGAAGCCTCGTTATCGATCAGCGCAGCCACGTCGGTGGAAATTGTCATACCCAGCGTGATACGGAGACGGGGGTCCTGGAACACGTGTATGGACCGCATATCTTCAATACGAACGATCGTTTCGTGTGGGACTACGTGCAGCGGTTTTGTGTCATGCGGCCCTACATTAACCGGGTTAAAGCCAATACTTCGCGAGGTATATTCTCGTTCCCCATTAATCTCCACACGATTAACCAATTCTTTGGCGAAAAACTCAATCCCACTGAAGCCAGAGAGTTCATCGCCGCCAAAGGAGATCGAACCATCCAGGAACCAGCAAACTTCGAAGAACAAGCGCTGAAAATGGTTGGGCGAGAGCTATACGAAACTTTCCTTTACGGTTATACGAAGAAGCAATGGGGTTGCGAACCGAAAGAGCTATCGGCCGATATCTTAAAGCGGTTGCCTGTTCGATTTAACTACAACGACGTGTATTACGACGCAATCTACCAGGGAATACCTGAGGAAGGTTACACGTCGATGATAGGCAAACTTCTCGATCATCCTAATATCGAAGTTAAACTTCAGTGTGGGTGGCAGCCAACAATGGCGAGCGAATTCACCCAGATCTTTTATACCGGCACGATCGATTCGTTCTTCGGGTTACGCTTTGGCCGGTTGGGCTATAGGACGGTGTATTGGGATCGCGCCGTCTACCATGGCGATTACCAGGGGAACGCCGTCATCAATTACCCGGAAATCACTCCGGCACATACGCGAGTCCACGAACACAAACACTTCGCCCCCTGGGAATCGCACGAGAAGACACTTGTCCTGACCGAGTTCAGTAAAGAGACGGAACCCGAGGACGACCCTTACTATCCGAAACGCTTACCGGCAGACCTGGAGATCTTCGAGAAGTATCGCGCTCTTTCGGAGCCGAATTCGAACGTGACGTTCCTGGGGCGCCTCGGGACTTATCGCTATCTCAACATGGACGCCGTAATCGCGCAGGCGATCAAGGTCGCGCATGATTATTCAAAGCGATAAACAGTGGCCCCCGAAAAAACGGTGGCACATCTTGAGACGATGAGCGATCAAACGGGGATGCCAGTTCGCACCATCCTTCGCCGGGCAGGCCGGGGCACTACTGTGCTGGCGACGCTCGCAGCCTGGCTTCTTCTCTCCAACCATTGCCTTTTCGGGTTCACCGAACAAACGACCGATTCGGGCGCGAAGACGGACGAATGTCCGATGCATGCGGCTGCTGCGCCCGCGAAAGAGAAGCCGGCGGCGAAGATTCCTTGCTGCAAAGAAATTCGGGCCCTGGTGGCCAAATCGGTCACGAAGACCCTGACTCTAGCGGCTCGGTCTTTCACCGCCCGTGAATACACCACGGCGATTTTCGCGCCTCCCCTGTGTCAGATCACTCCACTCCGCAGTCTGGATACCGGTCCGCCGGGGTTATTGAGCTTCGCGGAGTCTGTCCTACAGGAGAGCCTTCTCGGGCACGCTCCTCCCGTTTCCTGAAAATGCTGTAGCAGCGGTCCGGTAGCTGCCGGATCGCCGCGTCTACGTGCGGAAACCGATCGGCATGACGTCGATCAACACACTCAATTTTCAGGAAACAATCATGAAGAAACTAATTTTATTGATGATCGCGGTATTGGCGGTCAACGGGACCGTTCCCCTCATCGCGGAGCAGGCTCCGCAGACGTACACCTGTTCGATGCACCCCGAGGTAATTGCCGACAAGCCCGGGGATTGCCCAAAGTGCGGGATGACGGTCGTGCCGATGAAGCCCCAGCCACAGGAAAGATCTGCGCGGGAGCCGAAAGCGGATGCTCCTCCTGCGACCCACACGTCGCATGAGACTCATGAACGCGAGATGACGATGGCCTCGTCGATCAACCTCGCGGAGCCGATGAGCCGCGAGAGCTCGGGGTCTAGCTGGGTGCCCGATTCGACGCCGATGTATGGGCGCATGTTCCATTTTGGAGACGACATGTTGATGCTCCATGGCGAGATCTTCCCGCGTTACGTCAACGCGAACCCGCTCCGCGGCGACGATCGGATCGACGCGCCCAACTGGTTCATGACGATGTATTCGCATCCGCTGGGGGAGAACGCGCAGCTCGGATTCCGCGGAATGATGAGCCTCGATTTGCTCACCGAAGGCGGGCGCGGTTATCCGCTGCTTTTCCAAACCGGTGAAACCTGGGACGACCAGGCGCTCCACGACACCCAGCATCCGCACGATTTTTTCGATGAAATCTCAGTGAGCTATTCGCAGCGCTTCACGAAGGATTTCTCGGCTTACCTCTACGTTGGCTATCCGGGCGAACCGGCCCTCGGACCGCCGGCCTTCATGCATCGGTTGTCGGCCATGGATAATCCTGACGCGCCGATCAGCCATCACTGGCAGGATTCAACCCACATTACTTTTGGAGTCGTGACCCTGGGAACCGTCTGGCGCGACTTCAAGTTGGAAGGGTCGGTCTTCACCGGTCGCGAGCCGGACGAAGTGCGTTACGATTTCGATGAACCGAAAATGGATTCGTATAGCGGACGGCTTTCATGGAACCCGACGAAGAATCTCGCGCTCCAGCTTTCGCACGGGTACATCCGCAGCCCGGAAACTCTGGAGCCGGAGATCAACCAGCATCGGACGAGCGCTTCTCTTATATATAACAGGCCGCTTGGCCCGGACGCGAACTGGTCGAGCTCGTTTGTCTGGGGACAGAATCGCGCCAGCGGCGGCGGCAAAACCCAATCGTTCCTGCTCGAGACAAATTACCAGCGCGGCCGGGACACGGTTTACGCGCGCTTCGAGCGGGTCGAAAAGCCGGGTCACGAGCTGGTCCTGGATGAAGTCGATCACGAGCGCGAATTTCCGATCAAAGCCTGGACCGTTGGCTACGTTCGCGATGTCACGCATGGGCGCGGGATCGATGTCGGGTTGGGCGGGCAATTCACCATTCATGATGTTCCGGACGGCCTCGATCGTTATTACGGCGACGACATTCCGTTCACATTCCAGGTGTTCCTGCGCGTGCGCCCATCGCAGATGAGCGGTCACTAATTGGAGGGACGGGCGCTGTCCCGTCCTTTTTGAGTGAGACGGGCGATTGCCCGTCCCGGCAATTTTAGGGACGACACAGCGGTCGTCCCTCCAGACTTGCTGCGTGGCGCACTTGCGGGCAGCATCTCTCCTCATGTTGTCACGATTTCGTCTCATCGTTTTCCTGCTCATTACCGCCCTCACAGTCTCCGCCGCCGATAAACGCCTGATCACCGAGAAAGACCTGTTTGACTTCGTCTGGATCGGGGACGCTCAGGTTTCGCCCGATGGATCGCGCGTCGCCTTCGTGCGCGTGACGGTGAACGAAAAGAAAGAAGGATATAACACGTCGCTCTGGATGGTCGGCACCAGCGGCACCGAAACCCCGCATCGCCTGACTACGGGCGAACGCGATGCGACGCCGCGCTGGTCGCCCGATGGCAAGTATCTCGTGTTTAGTCGCGCGTCGGAGAAGGACGGGAAGCCCGAGCCGCCCCAGCTCTGCATGCTTTCGATGGCGGGTGGCGACGCCTTTTCGTTCACCAGTCTGCCAAAAGGCTCGGGCGATCCGAAATGGTCGCCGGACGGGAAGCTGATTGTTTTCACGAGCTCCTCGAATCCGGAAGACCTGGACAAGCAGGAGAAAAAGAAACGGAAAGACGAAGAGCAAAAACGCGCGGCTAATACAACGCCCTCTGTTTCTCCCGCGAAGGAGGCCGACAAACCGAAGCCGGACGATGCGGCGAAGAAACCCGAGCCGGATTCCGATCGCGAAAGCGACGTTCATGTCGTGACGCGCGCCGTCTATCGATCGAACGACGAAGGGTATCTCGATTTCAAGCGCCCGCAGCATCTCTGGATCGTGAACGCGCCGCGGAACTCGGACGAAAAAGTGCAGCCGAAACAATTGACCCGGGGCCGTTTCGACGAAGACGACGCATTCTGGTCGAAGGACAGCACCCAGATTTTTTTCACCACCCTGCACAACGACGAGCCGTATTACGACACCGGCAAGTCGGAGCTGTATTCGATTCCAGCGGCGGGGGGCGAGCCGACGAAAATCACGACGATCGACATGAACACCGGACCGATGGCGCTGAGCCCGGACGGGAAACAGGTTGCGTTTACCGCGTCGGTCGAAGAGCCGGTGAATTCCTATACGCAGCCCGATCTCTGGGTGATGGAGTTGGTGAAGGACGCGAAGCCGCGCAACCTGACCGGCGGTTTTGATTTCGACGTCGGCGCCAGTGTCTTCGGCGACAACGGTTCGCCGCGCGGGGGCGGGGGCAACCTGCCGATCTGGACAGCCGATGGCAAAGCGATCATCGACAATTTCGCGCGCGAAGGACGAACGAATATCGGGTCGTTCGACGCGGCGAGTGGCGCGCTGACCGAGATCACGAAGGGCGACCAGGCCGTGCCCCGTTTTCGGACCGCGTCACCGGACGGGTCGAAACTTGTCTACCTGGTTTCCACCCCCACGCGGCTTAACGACTTG
>Ga0105242_10001827_pt1 | contig 16724 bp, 10 predicted proteins | sample KBSM24metaG_FD_81521 | JGI IMG/M metagenome (GOLD analysis project Ga0105242, IMG submission 81521) | Miscanthus rhizosphere microbial communities from Kellogg Biological Station, Michigan, USA - KBS M2-4 metaG | ecosystem: Host-associated > Plants > Roots > Rhizosphere > Soil | place... | reverse complement strand
GACGCGATCATGGCGGTGAACGTCGGACAGTTCGTCCGCACCCTGCCGTGGGGCTGGGTGGTCCTCGACGGCCGCCAGTTCCTCGCCCCGGGCGCGGGCCCGTTGGCCACGGCCATCGCGGTCGACTCTTCAGGCACGGTGCGCTGGATCGGCCCGGACAGCGTCAAGGACGCGAACGTTCGGCGCGGCGTCGTCGCCGCGTTTCAGTCCTACCCTACGCTGTTGACCGCCGACGGAGACATTCCCGCCCCGCTGCGCGAGCCAGGCCGCGGCATCGATGTCGAGCACCGCGACGCACGGCTCGGGATCGGCGCGCTGCCCGACGGGCGGCTGCTGATCGTCCTCACGCGTTTCGACGCGCTGGGAGAATCGTTAGGCTCGATCCCGTTCGGCCCCACCATCCCCGAGTTCGCCGCCCTCATGGGCGCCCTCGGCGCACGTCAGGCCGTGGCGCTGGATGGCGGGATTTCCGGCCAACTGCTCGTGCGTGATGCGGACGGTGCCCACACGTGGCGCGGTTTGCGCAAAGTGCCGATGGCGCTGGTGGTGCTGAAGAAGTCGGTAGTCGTTCGTCCTTAGCCATTCGCTGTTGCTATAGACCACAGACTACCGACTCTCGACTGTCAGTATTTCAGCAGATAGTTGTCACGCTCCCATTGCGTGACTTGCGTGATATAGTCACGCCACTCCTGTCGCTTGGCCTCGAGAAAGTTCGTCGCGATGTGGGCGCCTAACGCGCTCGTGATGACGTCATCCTTCTCGAGCTCATCGAGCGCCTCGTTCAGGTCGTGCGGCAGGTCGTCGATCCGGAGCCGGCGCTTCTCGCGGTAGCTCATCTCCCAGATGTTCGTGTTCACCGGCTCGCGATGGTCGGCGCTCGTCTCGATTCCGTCCAGCCCCGACGCCAGCATGACCGCGAGCGCCAGATACGGATTCGCCGCCGGATCCGGCATCCGAAGCTCGACGCGCGTTCCCATCCCCCGACGATCCGGCACCCGAATGAGCGGCGACCGATTCCGCATCGACCACGCGACGTTCACGGGCGCTTCGTAACCCGGCACGAGGCGCTTGTACGAGTTCACGAGCGGGTTCGTGACCGCGCACATCCCGCGCGCATGCCGCAGCAACCCACCGATGTAGGAGAGCGCAACGGGCGACAGCTGCCACTCCGCGTTCGGCGCGTAGAACGCATTCTCGTCGCCCCGGAACAACGACTGATGCGTGTGCATGCCGCTCCCGTTCTGCCCGAAGATCGGCTTCGGCATGAACGACGCGACGAGCCCGAACTGGCGCGCGACGTGCTTCACCACGAACCGGAACGTCGCGATGTTGTCGGCCGTCTTGAGCGCGTCCGCATACCGAAAGTCGATCTCATGCTGCCCATGCGCGACCTCGTGATGCGCTGCCTCGACCTCGAACCCCATGCGCTCCAGCATGTCCACCATCGCGCGCCGAGCGTCCTCACCGAGGTCGGCCGGCGCGAGGTCGAAGTAGCCGCCCACGTCGTTCGTGACCGTCGCCGGCTCCCCCTCGGCCCCAGGCTTGAACATGAAGAACTCGGCCTCCATTCCCGCGTTCATCGTGTAGCCTAACGCCGCCGCGCGCGCGATCTGCCGCTTCAGCGCCGCGCGCGGGTCGCCATCGAATGGTTGCCCATCGGGCGTGTTGATGTCGCAGATGAGCCGCGCGACCCGATTCTCGCTGTCACCCCACGGGAAAAGCTGGAACGTGGACAGGTCGGGCGACAACAGCATGTCCGACTCCTCGATCCGCACGAACCCTTCGATCGACGAGCCGTCGAACATGATGTCCCCGTCGAGCGCCTTCTCGAACTGCGACGCCGGCAGCTCGACGTTCTTGTTCACCCCCAGAATGTCGGTGAACTGCAGCCGGAGAAACCGGACGTTGTTCTCACGCCCCAGCGCGAGAATGTCCTTCTTCGTTGCGCCCGTGAGGTCGCGCACGGCGGAGCGATGGGGATGGGACAAGGTCGGGAATCGGGAATCGGGAATCGAACGCCGTTTGAGCTGATGGCTGATGGCTGATGGCTGTCTCCCGGCACGTTGCGATAATAGCAGCAGCTCGCAGCCAGCAGCAGTAGCCCGCAGCCGTCGGCAATTCGCTGTTCGCAGGTCGCCCGTCGCCCATCGTCCGTCGTCCGTCGTCCGTCGTCCGTCGCCCAACGGATGGCGCGCCCCTTGCCGCCTCACGCCATCTCGAACCAAAAACCGGGAGGAGCCATGCAGGCGCAAGACATCATGTCGAAGAACCCGACGTGCGTAACGCCCGACACGACGCTCGTCGACGCCGCACGTCTAATGAAGACGGAGAACATCGGAGTCGTCCCGGTCGTCGAGTCCAAGGGCTCCAGGCGCCTGGTCGGCGTCCTCACCGACCGCGACATTGCCGTGCGCGCCGTCGCCGAAGGGCGCGACAGCTCCTCCACGTCCGTCGGCCACATCATGTCCTCCGACGTCCGCACGAGCGCCGCCACCGACTCGGTGAACGACGTCATGGACCTCATGGGCCGCGAACAGGTTCGACGTATCCCCGTCGTCGACGATCGCGGCTCACTCGTTGGCATCATCTCCCAGGCCGACATCGTGCTCGGGGCGAAGGACGACACGCGCGCCGAAAAGACCGTCGCCCAGATTTCACAGCCCACCGGCAAGCACGCGCAGTAGTCACGCACGTCGCGTGACTCGACGCCCGAGTCTCGCCGTACGAAGTGCGGCCCCCGTCGTTAGTTTTGCCGCATGTCTTCAGCTACGACCGTCAAGCCCTGCCCGAACTGCTCCGCGCCTGCGACGGGGCGCTATTGCTCCGAATGTGGCGCCGCCGTCGCGGACGCGATCTGCACCGGATGCCGATCGTTGCTCACTCCGGGTGCGCGCTTCTGCCACCGCTGCGGCACCGCGGTTGGCACCCGACCATTCCTGGCCGCTCCCCAACGCAGCGCGGCATCGGTCCTCCCGTGGGGCGTCGCCGCGATCGCCTTGCTGGGGCTCGTCGCGTTTCTCGCCGGCCAGCGGTTCGGAGGATCCCGTGAACCATCAGCCACGGCTCCCGTGGCCGACGCGCCATTCGCGTCTGCCGCCCAGGATGGGAATGTCCCGCGCGCCCCTGACATCTCGAACCTGTCGCCGCGCGAGCGAGCCGATCGCCTCTTCGATCGCGTCATGCGCCTGAGCTCGGAGGGGAAGACCGACAGCGTGAAATTCTTCGCCCCCATGGCGCTCTCGGTCTACCAGTCCCTCGGCCCTCTCGACGCCGACCTCCGGTACGACTTCGGCCGAGTCGCCGAAGTCGCCGGCGCAGCGGAGATCGCCCGCTCACAAGCCGATTCGATTCTCGCCAGCGACTCCACCCACCTCCTCGGCCTCGTCCTCGGCGCCCGCGCCGCCCAGCTTCGCGGCGACTCAGCTGCCGCTCGGAGCTTCTCCCGCCGCTTGCTCGCCGCAGAGCCGTCGGAATCAGCGAAGAAGCTCCCGGAATACGAGCGCCACCAGGGCGACATTCTCGAAGCATTGGCCGAAGCCCGCCGTCGATAACCCGTGATCGCAGCACCGTTCTTGGCGCGTCGGGGCGCGTTCAAGAACCGCCCGGTTCCCCGTTCCCGGGCGCGCGCGGAGCGCGCCGCCGATTCCCGATTCCCGATTCCCGATTCCCGACGATGCGGATCCACGTCGCCCACAGCCCCGATTCCGACGACGCGTTCATGTTCTACGCGCTGGCGGATGGATTGATCGATACCGAAGGACTCGAGTACGTCCACGAGCTCCAGGACATCGAATCGCTCAACCAGCGCGCGATGCGCGGAGAGCTCGAGGTTACCGCGGTCTCGATTCACGCCTACGCCTACCTGAGCGACCGCTACTCGCTGCTGCCGCACGGCGCATCGATGGGGGATCGATATGGACCGCGACTGGTCAGCCGCACCCCCGCCACGCGCGAAGACGTAAAGGGCAAGCGTGTGGCGATTCCAGGTCCGCTCACCAGCGCCTACCTCGCGCTCAAGCTCTACGAGCCCGACTTCCAGCCGGTCCCCACCCCGTTCGACCAGATCGAAGACCGCGTTGCCGACGGCGACGTCGACCTCGGGCTGCTGATTCACGAAGGCCAGCTGACCTTCGCCGAACGCGGCCTGCACCTCGTCGTCGATCTCGGGGAATGGTGGTTTTCCGAGACGGGCCTCCCGCTACCGCTCGGCGGCAATGTCGTTCGCAAGGACCTCGGGCCCGAGCTGACGCAAAAGATTTCTAAGCACCTTCGCGCCAGCATCGCGTATGGATTGGAGCATAGAACGAAAGCGCTCGACCACGCGATGCGTTACGCGCGTGGCCTCGACCGCTCGAAGGCCGACACCTTCGTGGGCATGTACGTCAACGACTGGACGCTCGATTACGGCGATCGCGGCCGTGCCGCCGTTCGACAATTCCTCGACCGGGGCGTTGCAGCCGGAATCATCAATCGCCACGTTAGCGTGGAGTTCGTTGACGACTAGAAGGGTCCGGTAGCGGTGCCATCATGTTACACGACCGACCGTTGCGCTCGTCGATAGTCTGTGTCGCACACGCCTAGGTCCAGTTTCGCGCTTGAGAACCACCATCGCAGTGGTGGGCCCGCCAGGTTCCCCCTGGTGCCGATCGCTGCTATCGGTGATCACCTCGCCGAAGGCGCCATCGCCGTCAACGCGCGCCGCATCGTCACATACGTCAACCGAATTGCCACCGCGCTGCTCGGCATACGCGCTGACGCGCTCATCGGCCGGGACGTGCTCACCATCGCCGAGCCCTCACAGAGCGATTCGTCGTCCCACTTCGCCCGCGCGCTCTCCGAGGTCCTCGAACGCGGTGTCGAGCTCGTGTTGGCGCTCAACGACATCGACACCGCACCGTCGTTCAACGTCGACTACTGTCGCCTCTTTCCCATCGCAGACGGCGGCGCGCTCATCCTCCTCGGCGAGACGATGTCGCCGAGTGTTTCGGAGCGTCTGTCAGCCGCCCACTCACTCGCCGGGATCCTGCAGCGCATCAATCAGTCGCTCGAGGTCGAGCGCGTTCTTCATCTGCTGGCGACCCACGCTGGGCGGTTGATTGGCGGCAGCGGCGCAACCGTCTTCTTGGTTGAGAACGGTGCGCTCATCGCCGCGGCGGGAGCAGGCTCCGAGAAGGTCGTCGTCGGCGATGGACACAGTCTCACCGAGAGCTTTGCCGCCGACGTGGTGCGCTCGCATCGCCCGCGCCGCACCCGCGACCTCGAGGCGATGCTCCGCGGCACCGCAGCCACCGGAAACGAAGAGGAAATCGGCCGCGTTGGCGCCATCGCGGCGCCGCTCATGATCGCCGACCGGCCGATCGGCGCACTAGTGGTGACCGGCGTGGCGGCGCAGCGGTTCTCCGACCATCACGAGCAGCTGCTCGTCACCCTCGCCACCCACGGCGCGATCGCGCTCGAAAACGCAAAGCTGTATCGCGCAGCGGCACAGACGGCTCGTCATGCCGGGATCCTCGCGGCGACGGCGCGCACGCTCGCCTTCAATGCGTCGCCCGACGAGCTCTTTGCCGGCCTGACCCGCCTCGTGACGGAGTCTCTGAGAGCGGATGGCTTCAGCATCCACGTCGCCGACGCCGGGTACGACCAGGTCACCCTGCTGCACAGCAGCGGCCTCGACGCCGCGCTGCCTAACGCTGCCATCGGCGGCTTCTGGGACACCCCCGCCGGTGGAGTGATCCGGTCCGCCATGCCTACGTTTCTCACGAACACGGCCGGCATCGGGTTCCGGGACGAGTTCACGGGCGCGTCCAGCATCCCCGACAGTGGTTCGACCGCGTTCCTGCCACTCGTCGTCGACGGGCGTCCGGGTGGAGTGCTGACGCTGCGCTTCCGCCAGCCGCGTGATTTCGACGACCGCGAGCGCGCCCTGCTCATCGACTTCTCAACCGCCGTTGCCGTCGCAATGCGGAACGCATCGCTCGTCGGCGATCTCGAACGGCGTGCGATGCGTCTCTCGGCCGTTGCGAAGGTGCAGCTCGCGATGTCGCGGACCCAGCTGCACGAGGTGTACGCCGAGATCCATCGCGCCGTCGCATCGTCGGTGTCGCAGGCGTCGTGCTTCGCGCTGCTGCTCGCCGATCGTGTCGAGCCACTGTTCCGGCCACAGCTCGTCGTAGTCGACGGCCTCGTTACGTGGTCATCGGCGCTGCCGGCGACGCCGGTCACCGAATGTGCCGCGTCGATCGCCCTTCGAACGGGCCAGCCCGTCGTCTCCACGCAACCGACACGCTCCTGGGGAGCGCTCGTTCCCGGCGCTTCGGAAACCTCGACCTCGCACCTGGCATCGGAGATCGCCGTCCCTGTGGTGCACGGGGATCACACGCTTGGTGTGCTGATCGTGCAGTCGAGGCATCGGGGGGCATTCACGGCGGAAGACGTCGAGCTGCTCTCGATCATCGCTCGTCAGGCAGGCGTCGCGATCGCGATCGCCCGGCTATTCGAGGCGCAGCGGGAGGAGCGCCAGATGGCCGAGGCGGCGGCTCGCATCGCCCGGGTCGCGCTCGCGAGCACCACGGCCGCGGATGCCGCCAACGCGATTCTCGCCGCCGTCGGCGAGGTCGTGCCCATGGACGCCGCGGCGATCGGGTTGCTGAGTCGGGACGACGCCATCGTCTACATCGGCGCTACGGGAAGCGCGGACGCGACCCGGGGCTCGCGCATCCCGCTCGCCATGAGCATTGCGCGCGAGGTGGTCCTCGCTGCGCCGGACGCCGCCAGCGATGCGCCGCCCATGACCACGATGCCTCCGCAACCGTCGAGTGACGCATCGCTCGCTCGCGGTGGCGTCGTTCTCGCGCTCGCCGCGAAGGATCGGATGCTCGGCGTGTTGACCGCCGCCGCACCACCTAACGGTACACTGCCGCAGTCCAGTATCGACGCGCTGCGACGCCTCGCGCCATCCGTCGCGCTCGCGATCGACGTACAGCTGCTTGGCGAGGGTGAGCGAAACCGTCATGCGCGCGAGCGCATGCTCGCCACCGCGCTCGCGACGATGGATCAGCCGGTGTTCGTGCTGGCGCTCGACCGGCACGTGCTCTACGCCAACGACGCCGCCGTGCGCGAATACGAGTACACACTCGATGAGCTGACCACGATGACCGTCGACGCGCTCGTCACGTCCGCGGTGCCGATGCGCGCTGGCCACGATCTGTCGCGTACGCCCGCGAATGTCGTGGTCGCCGAGCACGTCCATCGTCGCCGCGACGGGTCACAGTTCCCGGCGACCGTCGCGCTCAGCTTCATCCGCCAGGACAATGGCGCGCCGATCGGTCAGGTGCTGAGCGTCCGCAATCTTACCGACGAGCGGCGCATCGCCGAGCAGTTGCGTCAGAGCGAGAAGCTCGCCGCGTTAGGTGAGCTCGTCGCCGGCGTCGCCCACGAGCTGAACAATCCGCTCGCCGGTATCTCCGCATTCGCCCAGCTCCTGCTCGAGGAAGAGCTGAACGCCGACCAGCGTGAGTCCGCACGCCTCATCAAGCGCGAAGCGGACCGCGCGGTCGGTGTCATCCGCGATTTGCTCCTGTTCGCGCGCAAGGCCGGACCGAGCACGATGCCCCTCGACCTCAACGGGCTCGTGCAGCTTACCCTGCGCCTTCGCGCCTACAGCCTGCGGTCATCCGGCGTGCAGGTCGAGACGCACCTCGAGTCGGATCTGCCCGAGATATCGGGCGACGATCAGAAGCTGCAGCAGGTCATCCTGAATCTGATCGTCAACGCCGAGTACGCGATGCGCCGCAGCCCCACGAAGCGGCTCGTAATTCGCACCGCGCATGAAGGCGACGCCATCGTGACCGAAGTCTCCGACACTGGCGCCGGAATGTCGCAGGAAACGCTGCAGCGGGTGTTCGAGCCGTTCTTCACGACCAAGCCCCCCGGAGAGGGCACTGGGCTCGGCCTCAGCGTGAGCGACGGCATCGTCGAGGCCCACAACGGGACGATCAGCGTCGAGAGCTCGCCTGGCCGCGGCACGACCTTCCGCCTCACGCTCCCGATTTCGGAGACCCACGACACGTCCGGAGACCAGCCGGGATGACGCAGGTCACGCCAACGGGCGGTCTGACGAATCTCGTCATCGGAGACGGCGGTCCATGGCGTGTGCTTGTCGTGGACGATGAGGAGACCATCCGGCTCGCGCTTGCGAAGTTTCTCCGCTCGCGCGGCTACAACGTCGAAACCGCGGAGTCGGGTCTGGCCGCGCTCGAGCTTCTGCACCGCGGCAAGTATGTCCTCATGCTGTGCGACGTGCGGATGCCCGGTTTCACTGGCGTCGACGTAGTCCCGCGCGCGCTCGCGATCGACGCGGATCTCGCCATTGTCATGCTCACCGCTGTGAACGACGCTCCGACGGCGGCCGAAGTTTTGTCTGCAGGCGCGATGGACTACCTGATGAAGCCCATCGAGCTCTCCGACCTCCAGCTGGCCATCGAGCGAGCGCTGCACCGGCGTGGGCTGGCCATCGAGCGGCGCAACGTCGAGCGTCTCATTCGCGAAGAAGTAGCGCTGCGAACCGCGGAGCTCGAGCGCGATAAGCTCGCCCTCCGCGGCCTGAGCATTGACATCGTGCAGACCCTGGTGAACGCGCTCGAGGCGAAGGACCCGTACCTGCGCGGTCATTCCCAGCGCGTCGCTCACCTCGCCGCGTCCATAGCGCAGGACATGGGGCTCGATGAAGACACGGTGGAGGAGATTCGTCTGGCGGGGCGCCTTCACGACGTCGGAAAGATCGGCACACGCGAGTCGGTGCTCCACAAGCCCGGACCACTGAGCACCGAAGAGTTCGACCACGTCCGCGACCACGTCCGAATCGGCGTCGACATACTCTCACCGCTGCGCCACCTGGGCCGCGCGGTCCTCTACGTCCACGACCATCACGAGCACTGGGACGGCTCCGGCTACCCACGCGGCCTCTCCGCCGAAGCGATCTCGCTCGGCGGGCGTATTCTCTGCGCCGCCGATGCGTACGATGCGCTGACATCCGCGCGCCCCTACCGAGGGGCCCTCTCTCCGAACGCAACGGTCGATTTCCTCAACGCCCAGAGCGGCACCCTTCTGGACCCAAAGGTGTTCGAGGTTCTCGCCGCCGTCGTTCGCCGCGGGCGCACATTGGCCTTCATCGACGGCGTCTAAGCCGTAGGTTGGCCCCGGCCAAGAGGATCACCGGTCCGGGACGGGTCGCGGACCGGATGTGGCGTATTCCATCGATTTCCTCCCGTTCGGCGTATTAAGCAACATGTCGCTTCACCGCATTTTTCTTGTCGTGGTCGCTCTCGCCGCATTGCCGCACGAAGCTCGTGCCCAGGCGCGCGACGTTCGATCCGCGCCTCCATCTGACACGCTCCGACTGTCCATCGAAGAGGCCGTAACCCGTGCTGTGCGCCTCAGTGACGAAACCAAGCTTTCCGCTGCCCAGCTCGAGGTAACCGAAGCGCAGATCGTCACGGCCCGCGCCGCAGGCTTCCCGCAGCTTCGCCTCAATGGGGCGTATACTCAGGTCATCGAAAACGCCCGCGGGAATATCGTCGGGTCCGCGTTCCAGCAGCCGTTTACGTACACCACCAACGCGAACATCTCCCAGACGTTCTTCCAGGGAGGCCGGATCTTCGCGGGCACGCGTGCCGCTGGCGACGCACGCCAGTCAGCCCGGTATGATCAGGCGGAAACGCGAGCCCGCGTATCCGTGGACGTGCAGCGCGCCTACTTCCTGGCGCTCTTGAGCGACCGGCTCTACGAGATCCAGGTCCGGAACCTCGAGCTCGCGGACGAGCGCCTCAAGCAGGTCGAAAGCCTCGAATCCGGAGGCCGCGCCGCGCGGTACGACGTGCTGCGCGCACGCGTCCAGCGCACGAATCTCGAGCCAGCGGTCATTCAGGCCCGCAGCGATCGCGAGCTCACCATGCTCGAGGTCAAGCGCATTCTCAACTTGCACGTCGACCAGCCGCTTGTGCTGACGAGCGCGCTCGACCCCGATGCGCTTCAGCCCTTCATCGCGACCGTCGCCAACGACTCCTCCGTCGATCCGGTCCGTGCGTCCGTTCGCTCGGCCGAGTCTATTGTCGAGGCTCGCGGGGAAGGCATTCGCGTGGCACGCGCCGATATGATGCCTACGGTGTCCGCGTTCTTTCAGACGGGGTACCTGGCGCTTCCCGCCAACAACGGGTTACCGACATTTTGGGGGTCGGCGTCGAACACGCTCTGCCCGCCGGGGTCGGCGCCCACCAGGATCTGCCAGAACAACGGGTGGTTCGCGGACCGGAACTTCGGTGTACAGATTTCGTGGCCGCTTTTCGATGGGCTCCGCGCAAAGGGCAACGTTGATCTCGCGCAAGCGCAACGACGGGTGGCGGAGATCCAATTGTCGCAGGCACGCGAACAGGTGCAGGTAGAGCGCGCGCAGGCTCGTGCCGAGTTCGCGCGCGCACGCGCGGCATACGACGCACAGCGCGACAACGCTCGCGAGGCCGAGGAGGCTTACCGCCTCGCCGCGCTGCGGTTCGAGCGCGGTCTGGACACACAGCTCGACGCGTCGGCAGTACAGCTTCAGCTCCTCGTCGCGAAAACGAACGAGGCTCGTTCCATCTTCGACTTGTACATCGCGGCCGCGGACCTCGCGCGCGCACGCGGGACCCCGATCCCGCTGCCGCCCACCCGCCCCGCCGTTGCCCCTTCTCGCTGACGTCCGTGCTCAAACAGTTTGCCTCGATAGCTCCGCTCCTGCGCGTCCCCGCTCTGCTCGGTGCGGCCAGCATCCTCATGGCATCTGGTTGCTCGAAGACGCCGGGCGATGGGACGCCCGCGTCTGCCGCGGCTGCCACCACCAAGGGCAACCGTCCCGACGCGGCCCCAGCTGGTGTAAAGGGTGCGGCGGAGGGGTCTGGCGGGCGACGGGCCGCCTCGATCATCCTCGCCGCGAGCGACGTCAAGACCGTCGAGCGCGGGACCATCGAAGCGGGTGTCGCCATCTCCGGCGACCTCAGGGCAATCGAGGAAGCGGTTGTCCGGGCCCGCCTGGAAGGAGACCTCGTCGGCGTCTTCGCCCGCGAAGGCGACCACGTAAAGGAAGGCCAGCTCCTCGCGCACTTCGAGGACAGCGAGCAGGAGAGCAACCGGACGTCCGCCATCGCGGACCGCGAGGCGGCGCAGAGCGATCTGGAGACCGCCAAGTGGAACGCCGAACAGTCCGAGCAGCTATTCAAGGCCGGTGCGATCGCCGAGCGCGATCTACGGACCGCGCAACAGACCTACGCGGCATCTCGCGCGAAGTTGGCGGCGGCGGAGGCCCGCGTTCGGGCCACCACGTCGCTGCTCGCGGACACGCGAGCCCTCGCGCCGACCACCGGCGTCGTGGCGAAGCGCAGCGTGGAAAATGGTGAGCACGTGGCGCGCGGCGCCGACATGTTCACGGTCGTGCGCTCCGACGTCCTCGAGTTGGGCGCGTCGGTGCCCGCTCGTCAGGCCAGTGAGATTCGCGTGGGGCAGAAGGTGCACTTCGCCGCTGGCGGCCGCGATCTGGACGGCCGGGTGGCACGTATCAGCCCTACCATCGATCCCACGAACCGCTCCATCACGGTCTACGCGCAGGTGCCTAACGCCGCCGGCGAGCTGAAAGGCAACACGTTCGCTACCGGCCGCATCGTGTCGCGTACGGTCGAAGGCGCGATCGTCATCCCCGCGCAGGCGCTGCGCCAGGCGCAGGGAACCGACAAGCCGTTCGTATATCGCCTCGACGCGTCCGATGCGCTCGAGCGCGCGCCCGTCAGCGTCGGCATTGTGGACGAGAGCCAGGCGATCGCGGAGATCACGGACGGCCTTAACCCGGGCGACCGCATTATCGTCGGCAACGTCGGCACGCTGGGGGCCGGGATGAAGGTGACGATCGCAGGCGGCGGTGAAGGACCCAGTCAAAACGGGAACCGCGAACCGGGAACCGGGAACAAGAGGACGCCTCCACCGCAGAGCCCCTAACGAGTAGCGATAGCTCGGTTCCCTGTTCCCAGTTCCCAGCTTCCACCATGTTTCTCTCCGATATCTCGATCCGACGGCCCGTGTTCGCGACCATGATGATGGTCACGCTCGTGGTGCTCGGCATCGTCGCCTACAAGCGCCTGTCGCTCGATGAGTACCCGGACGTCACCTACCCGGTGATCATCGTCCAGACGAGCTATCCGGGAACGTCGCCCGAGGTCATGGAGCGCCAGATCTCGCGCCCCATCGAACAGGCGGTGAACACCGTTCAGGGGATTTACGAGGTCAGCTCGACCTCGCTCGAAGGCATCTCGATCGTGCGCCTGCAGTTCAACCTCGGCGCCGACGTGAAGGGCGCGCAGCAGGACGTGCAGGCGAAGGTGTCGGGAATCCGGCGGCAGCTGCCACCCGACATCGACGAGCCAATCGTTAGGCACTTCGACCCGAACGACAGTCCGATCGTGACCGTCGCCGTCCAGAGTACCGAGCGCCCGCTGCGCGAGATCACGGACATGGCCGACGAGACCATTGTCACGCGCCTTCAGGCCGTGCCCGGTGTCGGCGCCGTCAACCGCACCGGCGGCAGCGAACGAGTCATCCGCGTGCAGCTCGACCCTGCCGCGCTGAGCGCCTACCGCGTGAGCCCGCTGCAGGTCATGCAGGCTCTCCAGCTCGAGAACCAGGAAGTCCCGGCCGGCCGCGTGGACTACGGTGACATCGAGCGGCTGGTCCGCGTCACCGGACGGGTCATCGAGCCCCGGCAGTTCTCTAACATCGTTGTGGCCGTCCGCAACAACGTCCCGGTTCGAATCTCCGACCTCGGTACGGTCATCGACGGCGAAGCCGACAAGCGCACCGCGGCCGAGATCGATCGGAATGCGGCGGTGGCGATCGACATCCTCAAGATCTCCGGCGCGAACACCGTGGACGTCGCCGACTCGGTGCGCGCCGCCGTCGCGGATCTCTCGAAGCAGCTGCCAACCGACGTCACGCTGCGCCTGACGCGCGATGACTCGCGACGCATCCGCGAGTCGCTCGCCGACGTGCAGATGAGCCTCGTGCTCGGCGCGATCCTCACGATCGCGATCATCTACCTCTTCCTCAACTCGTGGCGGTCCACCGTCATCACCGGGCTCGCGCTGCCCATCTCCATCATCTCCGCATTCTTCATCATGTGGGTGATGAATTTCACCATCAACACGATGACGCTGCTCGCGCTCTCGCTCGCGATCGGCCTGCTCATCGACGACGCCATCGTCGTCCGCGAGAACATCGTGCGCCACATGGAAATGGGGAAAGACCACTACACGGCGGCACGAGACGGTACGTCCGAGATCGGCCTTGCCGTGTTCTCCACCACGCTCGCGGTCGTGGCGGTGTTCGTCCCCGTCGCGTTCATGGGCGGGATCATCGGCAAGATCTTCTTCCAGTTCGGCGTCACGGTGGCGTTCGCCGTCCTCGTGTCACTGTTCGTGTCGTTCACGCTCGACCCGATGCTCTCGAGCGTATGGTACGATCCCGATGTGGAACACAGCGCCAAGGCCGACGCCGCGCATAACGCCGAACACGCGGCGCCGAAGGTGCGGTCACCGATCCGACGGCTGGCCATCGCCTTCAACAACTGGTTCGAGCGGAGCTCCGACAGGTATCCGGGCCTGCTCAAGTGGGCGCTCCATCATCGCGTGCTGGTGATGGCGGCGGCCGCTGCCTCGATCGCCGCAGCGTTCATCATCATTCCGCGACTTGGCTTCACGTGGATGCCCGACTCGAACGGCGACGACTTCTCCGTCGGCATCCGAACGCCGCCCGGCTCCACGCTCGACTACACCCTCGAGAGGGGACGTGAGATCAGCGACTTCCTCAGAAAGGAGCACGACGTCGAGTACACGTACCTCACCGTCGGCGGCGGCTTCCGCGGCACGCCTAACCAGGGCACGATCAACGTCCAGCTCCGGCCAGCCCACGACCGCGAGAAGACGCTGACCGAGATCCAGAACCAGCTGCGCGGCAAGCTTCGGCAGGTCACCGGCGTCATCCCGTCCATCAATCCGCCCCAGAGCATCTTCGGCGGACGCGGACAGCCGATCCGCGTGAACATTCAGGGCCCGGAGCAGTCACGCCTGAAGATCGCGGCTGGGCGCGTGTACGAGGCAATGAAGCAGATCCCCGGCGTCGCCGAACCCAATTCGAGCGACCAGGGCGACATTCCCCAGCTCGACGTGAGCGTCGATCGTCAGCAGGCGTGGGCCGCGGGACTTGGCATCAACGCCATTGGAACCACGCTGCAGCCCCTGTTCTCCGGCACGCGCGCCACACGCTGGGAAGACCCCCAGGGTTATCAGCACGACGTGATCGTCGTATACCCCGACTCGCTTCGGAAAACGGCGGCGGATGTCGCGAACATCCCCATCGCGAGCGCGAACCTCGATCCGACCACCGGGCAGCCAGCCATCGTTCCGCTGTCTCAGGTTGCCGAAGTGCGGAGCGGCGTCGGCCCGCAGCAGATCGAGCGTCGCCAGCTCGAGCGCCAGATCAACATCTCCTCCGGCGTGATCCCCGGCTACCCATTGGGCGACGTCGCCGCCAAGGTGAAGGCAGCGATCGATTCGCTCAACCTGCCGCCTGGTTATCACGCGGTCTTCACCGGTGACGTGCAGAACCTGAACGACACCAAAGGCTACGTGGCCGAGGCGCTCATCCTCGCCGTCATCTTCATCTACCTGATTCTCGCGTCGCTCTTCGGATCCTTCCTGCAGCCGCTCGCCATCATGCTCGCGCTGCCCCTGAGCTTCATCGGGGTTGCGATCGCGCTGCTCATCACCAGGGGCAACATGAACGTGATGTCCATGATCGGCATCATCATGCTCATGGGGCTCGTTACGAAGAACGGGATCCTGCTGGTCGATTTCACGAACCAGGAACGCGAGCACGGCGGCGAACGAGAGGCCGCAATACTTCGAGCCGCGCGCACACGCATCCGGCCGATCATCATGACGACGTTCGCCATGGTGTTCGGTATGATTCCGCTCGCCCTGGCGATCGGCGCCGGCGCCGAACAGCGAGCGCCCATGGCGCGAGCCGTCATCGGCGGCTTGATCACATCCACGTTCCTCACCCTGTTCGTCGTGCCCGTGATGTACACGCTGCTCGATGACGCTGCGGCCTGGCTTCTCAGCCGCCGTCGCTCACCACATCACGTACCTCCCTCGCGCGATCCCGCTGTCACGGACGCCGCATTCGGGGACTGACCATCGCGCACGCGGTTGTGTCGCGCGTCGCTTGACTCTGCGACCCGGTGATTGTACTAGGGTGACGTGAAAGCGGGTGCTTTCGGTCGCACCTGCACAAGCGAAAAGTGATGGGCATGTGACGTGCACCTTTTCCGCCCGGTTTTTCCCGTGGTTCAGACCGGACGGCTATCCCACAGGAGGCGGTCATGCCGCGCGGTGAAGAATTGGATCGTGAGTTCAAGTTTTCCGACCGGGATGACGAATCAGACGACCTGGGCTACGGTGGCGGGAGCTCGTTCGACGAGGACGAAGACGAGGACGGCGGCTGGGTCCTGAACCAGCGCGACGAAAGCCTCTGGGACGACGCCGACGAGAGCGATGAAGGCGACGACGACGAGGAAACCGAGGCGGTTGGCGGTGAGGAGGAGGACGAGGAAGAGGCAGAGGTCTTTCCCCGTCCCGGTCGACCGGGCCGTCCGCGTAAGGCGCCACCGGAAACCGTAGCGGCATCCACCGGCTCGGCAGCTTCGCCCGCATCGGCGACCGCTCCCGCACCCGTCGCGCCTCCCCCGAAGCCGACCCCATCCAAGGCACCTGTCAAGGCAGCAACGAAGAGCGCACCCGCAAAGAAGGCGGCGGCCAAGAAGTCGGCGGCAAAAGCCGGTAAGACAGCGCGCTCCGCGACGAAGGGTGGAGCGAAAAAGGCCCCCAAGGGCAAGAGCGCAGCGAAAGGCGCGAAAAAGCCGGCAAGCAAGAAGGCCGCAGGCAAAAAGGCTCCGGCTCGCAAAGCGAGCAGCCGCGGGGGAAAGGCCAGGAAAAAGTAGATCGAGGCAGCGCTCCACCAGCGCCTCAGGCGCCATTTCGATCAGCGATGACCGCGGGGTGCTGCCGGCTCAGCCGGCGCCCCGCGGTTTCGTCTTCCGCCTCGTCGTTCGCCGTCACGTCGCACTTACGCCCTACTCTCTGTCGGACCATGCTGTCCACCGACCTCTCCGAGCATGCGCTGCTCGATGCGCTTCCCGTCAGCATCTATGCGCTGGACCTCGACGGCAATCTCACCAGCGTGCGCCAGGTGGCACCCCGATTCAACGAAGACGGGGGAGCCGCTACCGTCACGATTGGCGACGCCAGCCGCGGAACGCCGATCTGGGAAGCAATGCGCGGCACCATGCCGCGCGACCAGATCGAGCACGGAATGCAGCTGCTTCGAACCGGCAGGGCCCCTGTCGTTCGGTGGGAGCTCGAGCGCGGTCCCGGCGATGGTCACGTCCTTCTGGCGCAGATGACACCACTGCATGACGACACCCACGCCGTCACCGGGTTCGTGGTCTGCACGGTCGACATCACCTCTCGGGATCACGCTCGAGAAGCCGTCGTCGATTCCGGCGTCGCGCTCGCTCGCGCCATCGATGCCGACGCGTCATACCACGAAGCCGCCCAACAGCTCCGCCAGATCCTGCGCACGGATGTGGTCAT
>Ga0105242_10001826_pt1 | contig 16727 bp, 19 predicted proteins | sample KBSM24metaG_FD_81521 | JGI IMG/M metagenome (GOLD analysis project Ga0105242, IMG submission 81521) | Miscanthus rhizosphere microbial communities from Kellogg Biological Station, Michigan, USA - KBS M2-4 metaG | ecosystem: Host-associated > Plants > Roots > Rhizosphere > Soil | place... | reverse complement strand
TTCACTGCTCGCCTTCGCCACCATCGGCTGGATGGTGTGGGCCTACAACCGCGCGCCGCTGGAGCCGCTCTGGGTCGGCCTGCGCTGGCTGCCCGCCGCCGCAATGCCTTTCGCCTTCATCCTGCTCGCCTGCGGAATACTGTCGCGCAACCCGACCATCGTCGGCGCGGACAAATTGCTGCAGAGCCCGGACCCCGCGCGCGGCATGATCCGCGTCACGCGCCACCCAGTGATGTGGAGCTTTATCCTGTGGGCCGGAGCGCACGTGCTGGCGCGCGGCGAGCTCGGAGCGATGGTGTTCTTCGGCGGCTTCCTCATCCTCGCCGCCCTGGGGGCGGTGCTCATGGACCAGAGGAAGGCGCGCACCCTGGGCGAAGACTGGAAGCGCTTCGCGGCGGTGACTTCCTATTTCCCGTTCCTCGCCATCGCGCAGGGCCGCAACAGCTTCAAGGCCTCGGAGATCGGCTGGCGCAACCCCGCGATCGGCCTCGCGCTTTACGCGCTCTTCTTCTGGTTCCATCCCCTGCTGTTCGGCATCCGCGCCTACTGAGCTAGGAACCAGAACTCGATCTCCGAGGTTTCCTTTTCAAAGCGGGCCGCGTGCGTCTTCCTTGCGGCAACGTGGTACCACGAGCCCGGCCCATACCGGGTTTCCTTTCCGTCCATCGCCAGGATCAGTTCGCCCTGCGTAATCACGCCGACGTTCTCGGTTTCATGGCTGTGCGCTGGAATCCTCGTGCCGGCCGGATAGGAAGCAAACAGCACATCGCAATTTCCCGCCGACAGCTTGAAAGCGTCGAACGGGCCGTCGAACTTCGGCAGTTTGCGAAGTAATTCCGGGAAATGCGGCATGGTCTCTCCCTGCTCAGAGTCCGCGGACTATACCTGCGGCAGGTCTATCCGCACCAGCTTCATGCGCCCGCCCGCGCCACTGCCAATCGTTACGTCCATTTTCCGGCAGCCGAACTGATCCGCGATCAATCCCACCAGTTGGCGCGCGATCCGGGTTTGACCTTCACCCGAATCGTGATCATGGCGTTGCCTTGAGATGCAGCAGGTCCCAAAGGTTGCCGTACAAATCCTTGAAAACGGCGACCGTGCCGTAGCTTTCCTCGGAAGGCCCGCGGACGAATTCAACGCCCCTCCCCTTGTACGTATTGAAATCACGCCAGAAATCGTCGGTATGCAGAAACAGGAACACGCGTCCGCCAGTCTGGTCGCCGATGCGGGACGACTGGCTGGGGCCCACCGCGCGCGCCAGCAGCAGCTTCGTTTCGGTGGCTCCGGGCGGCGCGATCAGCACCCACCTCTTGTCCTGGGCCGCTATATATGTGTCTTCGACGAGGTCAAATCCGAGCACATCCACGTAGAAGCGGATCGCTTCATCGTAGTCCCGCACGACGAGCGCAATGTAGCCGATGGATTTCTTCACCCGGCAAGCCGCTTGCGCATGTACACGCGCGCCAGCCCGGCTTCCAGGCGCCGGTCGTATTCGACATAGCCGATCTTCGCGTACAGGGCCTGGTTCTCAATCATCTTCTCGTGGGTGTAGAGGTAGATGGAATCGAAACCCGCGCGTTTCGCTTCGCCCTCGGCACGCTCGAGCAGCGCCCGGCCGAGCCCTTTGCCCTTGTGGGCGGGGTCGACCGCCACGTTCTCAAGCAGGAAGCCTTCGTCCGTCCGATCCAGGACCAGCACGCCTGCCAGCCTGCCGCCGCTTTCCGCGATCGTGACTTGTGCCCGCCGGATCACTTCGGCATAGTCGTCGAGCATCGGGCCGGGTTTCCTGCCGATACGCGCGACGTAGTGTCCGTACGCCGAGTGCACGCACGCCGCGACGGCTTCAGCATCGGTTTCCCGCGCCGACCGGAACGTATAGCCGGTCATGGGCGTACCGACGCTACTGGGAACCGGATGCCGTGTAGTCGACCTCCAGCACCCTGTCGGCGCTGTCGAACGAAACCAGGAGCGTCTTGCGGTAGAACCTGAATCCCGAGAATGCCCCGCCGCTGGTCGTATGGTAGGAGTAACCGATCGCCTCGCCCGAGGTTTCCTTCACCATGGGCTTGATGAAGATCGTGGTCGGCGGGCCGAGCGCCTGGATGACTTCCGCGCGGGTGGTCTTGCCCTTCACGATTCCGGGAACCTTCGTTTCATCGAAGTTGGAGTTGTCCGACTTGAAGGAAGACAGGAATTCCTGACCGACCAGGCGATCGCCATGGAAGTAATAGGCCATCGCCCTGGCCGGAATGACGCCCGCCTGCAGCGGCTCGCCCCCGGTCGTGGCGTAGGCGTAGGTGAACGTCTTGACCGTCTCGCCGTTTTTCAGAACCTCGCCGATGGTCCGCGGCTGTCCCATCTTCGCGACGACCTCGCCGAACGTGCTCTTGCCGACCTTGAGTTCCGCGGCGTCTGACCGGACAAAGTCCCGGCCGGCGCAGCCGCAGAGGACTAGAAGTGCGGCGGCGAGAATGGCTGATGCGAGTTTCCCTGGCACTGGTTCTCCTCCCTGTGAATGGCCTAGCGCTCTGAACTTTCCGGCGGCCTTGTGCACTCGTGCGGCTGGTTGAGCGTGGCGCAATTCTTGTACGCCTCCGGCCTCACCGACCCGTTCCTGTTGACGAAGGAAGCAAAGCACTGGACGCTCGCCAGATACTGGTTCCATTTTTCCGCGCAGGCGGGATCGGTGCTTGACAGCGACCCCACCGGGCCCGGCGCGGGGACCGGTTTCGCCGGCGCCGCCGCGGGCTTTGCAGCCTCTGCCTCCGCCGGCGGTCGCCTTGCATCTCCGCCCGCCTTGTCCCTGGCGAGCCGCGCTTCGGCGTCCCGCCGGCGCGCTTTCAGGTCGTCGGGGTTCTCAGGTTCGAGTTTCCTGGCCCGGTAGCGGTATTTTTCCGGCACGGAGCTGCCGTAGTGGACCTTCCCTCTCTCGTCCACCCACCTGTAGATCTCGTCCGCATGCGCGGCGAAGGCAAGCGCGCCCAGAAGCGCCACCGCTACCTTGCTGAACATGGCCCAACTCCCGCAGCAGTCACGGCTTCTTGATCGCACGCAGCACCATACGGTCTACAACACCGGGAAACGCGAGCTTAATCCACAGCCCTATCCTGCCCTGCAAGGTCATCACCAGTTCGCGCTTCCTCGCCAGCGTGGCCTGCACGATCTGCCGCACGCACTCATCGACCGGCATGGCCTTGTCTTCCTTGAGGCCGCTCTTGCCGGCGGGCTTGCCATCGGGGCCGTAGCCGTGCAGCCGGATGTCGGTGGCGACGACGCCGGGATAGACGATCGTGATGTCGACACCGCTGTCCTGCAATTCAAGACGCAGCGCCTCGAAGAAAAGAGCCTGTGCCGCCTTGGTCGGGCTGTAGGCGGTACGGCCCGGAATGCCGACCTTGCCGGCAAGGCTGGAGATGGCGACGATCTGGCCGCGGCTTTTCCTCAAATGGGGAACCGCATAGCGCGAGCAGTACAGGCTGCCCATGTAGTTCACGCGCATCATGTCTTCGTACCAGCCGAAGTCGGTCACGTCCTCGAAGCGCGCGTGCCCCGAGACGCCGGCGTTGTTGACCAGGATGTCCAGCGAACTGTATTTGCGCGCGGTTTCCTCGATGAAGTGCCGGCAATCGACCTCCGCGCCGACGTCGCAGCGGATGGCGAGCGCCTCGGCGCCGCGGGCGCGGCACTCGGCCGCCACCGCCTCGAGCTTCTCCAGGTTTCGCGCCGCCAGCGCCAGCCACACGCCCTTGCCCGAAAGCTGGCGCGCCAGCTCCGCGCCGATGCCCTCGGACGCGCCGGTGATGGCAATGACCTTGCCAGCGAACATTCCGAGGAATCTTCCTATTGCCGGACGAACTTCTGCGCTCGCCGGCCGGTCCCGACTTCCGCCGTGTAGAGGTTGCCCTTGGAATCGATGGCAAGGTTATGCACCCATTTCAGCTCGCCCGCCATGCGCCCCGGGCGGCTGAAAGTGTTGAGCACGGCGCCCGTTTCCCGCTCGACGGTGAGCAGGTGGCTGCTTTCGCCGTTGGCTACGAACATGTATTTCTGCGCCCGGTCCTCGGACAGCACCAGGTCCCAGAGAGAACCGCCGCGCAACGTCTCGGGCTCGACGCGGAATTCGCGCACGAACTTGCCGCTCTTCTCGAACACCTGGATGCGGCTGTTCGATCGGTCGCAGACGTAGACCAGGCCATCGTTCGAGACACGCACGCAGTGCACCGGATTGCCGAAGGAGCGCATCAGTGCAGCACGCGGATTGTAGGGCGGCAGCTTGTCATCGTGCGGCCGCTCGCCGTAGGCGCCCCAGTGGCGCTTGTAGGCGAGGCTCTTGGCATCGAACACCACGATGCGCCGGTTGCCATAGCCGTCCGCGACATACAGCTCGCCGTCGGCGATCATCATGTGCGCGGGCCGTCCAAGCTGCGCCGGGCTGTTGGAACCCTCGGACTTGCCGGGCTTGCCGAGCTGCTGCAGGAACTTTCCATCCGGTGTGAACTTGAGGATCTGGTGGTCCTTGTCGTTGTTCCCCGCGACCCAAACGTTGCCGTCGTTGTCTACGAAGATGCCGTGTTCCTGTACCGGCCAGTCGTAGCCGGAGCCCGTGCCGCCCCAACTGCGCAACAGGTTGCCCGCTGAATCGAATTGCAGCACTGCTGGCGCGGGAGTGCAGCACGTACTCGTCGGCGGATTGGCCAACGCGCCCTTTTCATCGTCCACCAGGCTCGCTGGCCGGTGCACGATCCAGATATTGTCGTTCCGGTCGACCGCAATGCCCGCCACCTGGCCAAGGATCCAGTTACCCGGCAGCGGCTTGGGCCAGAAGGGATCCACCTTGAATTGGGGCACGCCGGCCGACGCCGTTCGCGCCGGATCCTGCAGACAGCCGGATAAGGCAAGGATGGCGGCGCAGGCCGCCGCAGCCGCCAAAGAACGATTGTTATTCACTCTTCCCCCTGTTTCACGCTTGCAAGCATGTCAGTCTACCCCTCGCCAATACAATTCACCCCATGGGGAACTTCCGATACGCGCTTTTCTCGCCGGCGATCGCCTTGGTGCTAGGCGGGTGCGCCAGCAGCGAAGGTCTCGTGACGCATTCGACGCCGGCCGACGCGCTGCAGCTCAAGGCGGCCGGATCGCTCGCCGCCGTGCCGATAGCGCCCGGCGCCTGGCCGAGCGAGGAATGGTGGAAAGCGCTCGGCGACCCGCAACTCGATGCGCTGATCGCGGAAGCGCTCATTGCGAGCCCCTCGGTCCGCCTCGCGCACGCGCGCGTCGATCGTGCCGTCGCGCTCGCCGAAGCAGCGGGCGCCGCGCTCGCGCCCCAGGTCAGCGCGGAGGCGGGCGCCTCGCGCCAGCGGATCACGGCGAACGGCATCTACCCGCGGCCGATTGCGGGGAGCTGGATTTGGCAGAACCAGACGCAACTCAACTTTTCGTACGATTTTGACTTCTGGGGCCGCAATGCGTCCGCGCATGCCGCAGCGCTGGGCCAGGCGAAAGCCGCCGAAGCGGACATGCGCGCCGCCGCGCTGGTGCTGTCCAGCGCCGTGGCTCTTTCCTATGTGCAGCTTGCGCGGACCTTCGACCAGCTCGATCTCGCGCGCGACCTGCTCGCGCAGCGAGAGCGCCAGTTGAAGCTGGTACACGACCGCCTGTCGGCGGGCCTCGATTCGCGCGTCGAGCTCAGGCAGGCCGAGGGCACGCCGCCGGAGACGCGCCAGCGCATCGCACAGCTCGAGGAATCGATCGCGCTGTCGCGCAACCAGATCGCCGCCCTCCTGGGCCAAGGGCCCGATCGCGGGCTCGCCATCGACCGTCCGAAACCCGGCACCGGCGCGGCGTTCGCGCTGCCTTCGCGACTGCCGGCGGAGCTCCTCGGCCGCCGCCCCGACATCGTCGCCAGCCGCTGGCGCGTCGAAGCGGCCGCGCGCGACGCCGACCATGCGCGCGCCGAGTTCTACCCCAACCTGAACCTGGTCGCCTTCGTCGGGCTGCAGGCGATCACCTGGTCGAAATTCCTCGACATCGGCAGCCGGACGCTGGGCGCCGGCCCGGCGTTCAGCCTGCCGATCTTCGACGGCGGGCGCCTGCGCGGCAACCTCGGCGCGAAGAACGCCGACTACGACGCCGCGACCGAGCAGTACAACCAGGCGCTGGCCGACGCGCTGCGCGAAGTCGCCGACCAGGTCGCGAGCTGGCGCTCGATCGAGCGCCAGGAAATCGAGGTCGCTGCCGGCCTTGCGGCGGCGCGCTCGGCGCACGAGCTTGCCCTCGCCCGCTATCGCGCCGGGCTCGCGAACTACCTCGCGGTGCTCGCCACTGAAGCGCAGCTCACCGCGCAGCGAGGCCTGGCAGTTGAATTGAGGGCGCGGCGGTTGGAAGCGGCGATCGGCCTGGCGCGCGCGCTAGGCGGCGGCTATGCGGGAGGGACCTGAGCATGCAGGAACCGGCAGATCCCAACCGCAAGCGCAAGATCGCGCTCGGCATTGTCATTCTCTTGTTCGCAATCGGCGGCGCGATCTGGGCCGCCTGGTGGTGGACCACGGGCCAATGGCTCGAAACGACGGACGACGCCTACGTCGGCGGCAATGTGGTGCAGGTCACGCCGCAGGCCGCCGGGACCGTGGTCGCAGTGCGCGCCGACGACACCGATTTCGTCAGGGCCGGCGACGAACTGGTGCGCCTCGACCAGGCCGACGCCCGCGTGGCGCTGGAACAGGCGGAGGCCAACCTCGCGCGCGCAGTGCGCCAGGTGCGCGCGCTGTACTCGACCGACAGCCAGCTTGGCGCCGCGGTGGCGCAGCGCGAGACCGAGCTCGCGCGCGCGCAGCAGGACCTGGCGCGCCGCGAACAGGCATCGGCCGACGGCGCGGTGTCGCGCGAGGAGATCGATCACGCGCGCGACGCCATCGCCGGGGCGCGGGCCGCGCTCGCGGCCGCGCGCGAGCAGCGGCAGGCGAACCGTGCGCTGACCGAGGGCACGACGGTGGCGCAGCATCCCGACGTCAGCGCGGCGGCGGCAAAGGTGCACGAGGCGTTCATCGCGTTCGCGCGCACCACGATGCCCGCGCCTGTTTCGGGCTTCATCGCCAAGCGCAGCGTCCAGGTCGGGCAGCGCGTGGCTGCCGGCGCGACGCTGATGGCGGTGGTACCGCTGGAGCAGGTGTGGGTGGACGCGAACTTCAAGGAAAGCCAGCTGGCCGACGTGCGCGTCGGCCAACCGGCGAAGATCACCACCGACCTGTATGGCGACAAGGTGGAGTACCACGGCAGGATCACGGGCTTCGGCGCCGGCACCGGCGCCGCGTTCGCCCTGCTGCCCGCGCAGAACGCCACCGGCAACTGGATCAAGGTAGTGCAGCGCCTGCCGCTGCGCGTGGTGCTCGATCCAAAGGAAATCGCGGCGCACCCGCTGCAGATCGGGCTGTCCCTGCGCGTCGCCATCGACACGCACGACCGTAGCGGGGCGCGCCTGCCGCAGGCGGCGCGCGCCCCCACCGCGCAGGAAACCAGCGTGTTCGACGCGCCGGAGAAGCAGTCGGCGGAGCGCATCGCGCGCATCATCCGCGACAACGGCGGCAGCAAGCCGCGCAGCTGACGGAAAAGAGCCTGCATGGCCGACGGCAAGGCCGCGCCGCAGCCCTATACCGGCCTCACGCTGGCATTCCTGACGTTCGTGCTGTCGATGGCGAACGTGATGGAAGTGCTCGACCTCACCATCGCCAATGTGGCCATCCCGACGATCACGGGCGACCTCGCGGTGTCGCCCAGCCAGGGCGCCTGGGTGATCACGTCCTACGCGGTGGCCAACGCGATCACCGTGCCGCTCGCCGGCTGGTTCGCCGGGCGTTTCGGGCAGGTGCGGATCTACGCCGTCATGATCGCGTGCTTCACGGCGGCATCCTTGCTGTGCGCGCTCGCGCGCAGCCTGGAGATGCTCGTTGCCTTCCGCGTGCTGCAGGGCGCGGCCGCCGGCTTCATGGTGCCTTTGTCGCAGGCACTGCTGCTGTCGAATTTCCCGCCGCAGAAGCGCGGCATGGCGCTGGCGATCTGGGTGATGACCATCACCGTGGCTCCCATCATCGGCCCGCTGCTGGGCGGCTGGATCACGGACAACTACCACTGGTCGTGGATCTTCCTCATCAACCTGCCGTTCGGCGTGTTCGCCGCCATCGCCACCTGGCTGATGCTGCGCGACCGCGATACGCCGGTCCGCAAGCTGCCCGTGGACTGGACCGGCATCGCGCTGATCGTGCTGTGGGTCGGCTGCCTGCAGATCCTGCTCGACAAGGGCAACGAGCTCGACTGGTTCCATTCCGGCTTCATCATCGCGCTCGGCGTGATCGCGGCGTTCGGCTTCGCGCTATTCCTCGCCTGGGAACTCACCGAACGGCACCCGGTGGTGGATCTGGACCTGTTCCGCTTCCGCAACTTCCGCAGCGGCGTGGTGACGGTGTCCGTCGGCTACGCGCTGTTCTTTGCCGGCGTCATCCTGCTGCCGCTGTGGCTGCAGACGCAGCTCGGCTACACCTCGCAATGGGCCGGCTACGCGCTCGCGCCGGGCGGGGTGTTCGCGGTGCTGTTCGCCCCGGTGGTCGGGCGCGCCATCGGCAAGGGCGTCGACCCGCGGCTGCTCGCCACGGTCGGCTTCATCACCTTCGCCGTCACCGGATACTGGCGCTCGGTCTTCAACACCGGGGCCGACTTCGCCACCATCATGCTGCCGCAATGGCTGCAGGGCGTAGGCGTCGCCTTCTTCTTCGCGCCGCTGTTTTCAATCAACCTGAGCGGCATCCCGCTCGCGCGCATCGCCAACGCGACGGCGCTGCAAAACTTCCTGCGTATGATGCTCGGCAGCTTCGCCGCCTCCATTACCATTGCGGGCTGGGACCACCGCCAGTCGATCCACCGCACGCAACTGATCGAGCACGTCAACGCATACGATGCGCCGGGGCGCTCCATGATCGACCAGCTGACGGCGATGGGTATGAGCACGGACGGCGCCTATGCGCAGATCAACCGCATGGTCGACAGCCAGGCCTACATGCTGGCGACCAACGATGTGTTCTGGGTGATCACGCTCCTGTTCGTCCTGCTGATCGCGCTGCTCTGGACTACCAAGCCGCCGTTCGGGGCGTCTCCCGCGGCGCATTGAGAGAGGTCTAGAACCGCTCTGCGCGATACGGCGCCGGGTCCACGAACGGCGTCTCCCCGGTCATCATCTCTCCAATCAGGCGGCCTGTCACCGGCCCCAGCGTCAGGCCGTGATGCGCGTGGCCGAAGGCGAACCACAGGTTGGCGTGGCGCGGCGCCTTGCCGATGATCGGCAGCATGTCGGGCGTGCAGGGGCGCGCCCCCATCCAGGGTTCGTTGTCGAGGCGCTCGGCGAGCGGAAACAGCTCGCGCGCGATCGGCTCGGCGCGCCCGAGCTGCACCGGCGTGCGGATCGCGTCGCGCAGCGCAAACTCGGCGCCCGTCGTGAGGCGGATGCCGCGCTGCATCGGCGCGAGGCAATAGCCGCGCTCGGTGTCGAGGATCGGGTGGTTGAGCACCGCCTTGCCGGCGGCGCGGTAGTGCATGTGATATCCGCGCTTCACCGCGAGCGGCAGGTCGTAGCCGAGCGCGCGGGTGACCACGTCCGCCCAGGGTCCAAGCGCAACCACGGCTTCCTTCGCTTCCACCTTGCCATCGACGGTGCGGACCGACCAGCCCTGCTCCAGCGAAGCCGCGTTTCCCTGCAGGAACCGGCCGCCGCGGCTCTCGAACAGCTTCAGATACGCGAGCGCGAGCGCCTGCGGATCGATCGCCGTCGTCGGGTCGGTCCAGTGCAGCGCGCCGACGAGGAACGGGGCAAGATGGGGTTCCTTCTCGCGCAGTTGCTTTTGATCCAGATCGGCAAAGTTGACGCCGAATTCGGCGCGCCAGCGAGCCGCCTCTTCTGTACGCAGATCGCGTTCCCGATGGGTGCGGAAAACGCGCATCCAGCCCTTGCGCTGGAACAGTCCGGCGGCGCCCGCCTCGGCGGCGAGCGCGTCATGCTCGGCGACGCAATGTTCGATGAGCTTCGAATACAGCTGCGCGATCCGGGCGTGGCGCTCGCGGCGCGAGTGGTGCCAGTACTTCCACAGGAACGGCGCCAGGTCGAGCAGCGCCGACGGGTGGTAGTGCGCGTCGATGGTGCGGTTGAAGCCGTAGCGCAGAAGCGCGCCGAAGTCATGCGGGAAACCGTAGGGATAGACGCCCTCGCGCTGGATCAGGCCGGCGTTGCCGAAGGAAGTCTCCTCCGCCGCGCCGCGCCGGTCGAGCAGGACGACCGCGCGCCCGCGCTTCTGCAGGTGCAGCGCGACGCTGATGCCGACGATGCCGGCACCGAGGACGACCGCGTCAGCGCGCAATTTTCTTCGCCACCCTGAGGGAGAATTTTTCGACGTTGACGACGACGCGCTCGTGCAGGCCGTCGCCGATCAGCTCTTTTTCGTCCCTTGCATTGACTTCGAGAAAAACGGTCCTGTTCTCGATGCGGACGATCCTAGCTTCCGCAAAAACCCGCATGCCAACCGGCGTGGCGGCGATGTGCCGCACGTTGAGCACCGTGCCCAGGCTCTGGTAGCCCGCCGGCAGGTGCTTGTCGACGGCGTCCAGCGCCGCGGCCTCGAACTGGTTGATCATCACAGGCGTCGCCAGCACGTGCACCAGGCCGCTGCCCACGCGCGGCGCCGTGTGCTCCTCGCCCACCAGCAATTCGCTGCGGCCGACGCTTCCGGGTTTCAGTGCGGCGAGATCCATGCGCGGGCTATGATAGCCCGGTGGAGCCTCACGTCGTGATCCTTGGCTGTGGATTCGGCGGCCTGTTCGCAGTGCGGGCGCTGCGCGGCAAGCCGGTGCGCGTCACGGTGGTGGATCGCACGAACCACCATCTTTTCCAGCCTCTTCTGTACCAGGTCGCGACCGCGGGCCTCACAGCGCCCGCTGTTGCGGCACCGATCCGCCATATCCTCGCGGACCAGAAGAACGCAACCGTGATCTACGGCGATGCGCAGCGCGTCGACCTTGCGCGGCGCGCCGTGGTGCTGGATGGCGGCGACGAGATCGCCTACGACCGGCTGATCGTCGCCACCGGCGCAACCAACAGCTATTTCGGCAACGACGCCTGGTCGAAGCACGCGCCGAGCCTGAAGACGCTCGACGACGCCTATGAAATCCGCCGCCGCGTCCTGCTCGCCTTCGAGCGCGCGGAGCGCGAGACGGACGCGGCGAAGCGCGCCGCCTGGCTCACCTTCGTGGTGATCGGCGGCGGCGCCACCGGCGTCGAACTGTCCGGCGCCTTCGCCGAAATCGCGCGCCATACCCTGCACGGCGAATTCCGGCGCTTCGATCCGCGCAATGCGCGCGTCGTCCTGGTCGAGGGCAGCGACCGCGTGCTGCCGGCCTATCCGCCCGCGCTTTCGGAGCGCGCCCGCGTGCAGCTCGAACGCCTCGGCGTCACCGTATGGCTTGGCAAGAAAGTCACCGGGATCGATGGCGAGAGCGTCCAGCTCGGTTCCGAAAGTCTCGCCGCCAGGACCGTGATCTGGGCCGCCGGTGTCGCGGCCTCGCCGCTGGGCGCGAGCCTGGGCGTGCCGCTGGACCGAACGGGAAGAGTGGTGGTGGCCGAGGATCTTTCCATTCCCGGCCATCCTGAAGTACAGGTGATTGGCGATCTCGCGGCGCTGCCCTGGCACACGCCGCCGGTGCCGGGAATTGCGCCGGCGGCAAAGCAGATGGGGAGGCTTTCTGCGTTTAACGTCCTGAAAGCGTTGAAGGGAGAAAAAACCAAGCCCTTCATATACCGGGACGTCGGCATGCTCGCCACCATCGGCCGCAACTCCGCGGTCGCCGTGCTCGGCAAACTGCATATGTCGGGCTATCCGGCCTGGCTGCTATGGCTGGTCGCGCACATCTACTTCCTGATCGGCTTCCGCAACCGCATCGTGGTGCTGATCGACTGGGCGATCGCCTACTGGACCTTCGACCGCAATGCGCGGATCGTGATCCAGGGCCGCCAGGAAAACTGATCCATCGTTACTGCTACCTGGCTCCCGAAAGCTGCTTCAGCGTGAACGTATAGCTCACGTTGTTGAGCGGCACGTGGCAGCCAAGGCACTCCGCGTGGTTGATCGGGCGAGGCTGCTTGTCCAGCGAGAACACCGCGTAGTTCCAGTCTTCGTTGCGAAGCATGGGGGGAATGTCCTTGCCCCAGCCCGCCTCGCGCGCCATCGCGGTAAAGAGCAGCGGCTTGTCCGCCACGAAAAAGCCGTCGGCGCCCATGACCGGCTTCTGGTCGGCGTCGAGCTTGGCCGCGTAGACCTCGGTGAGCAGGAAGGACCCGTTCGGCAGCGGCTTGCCGGCCCTGGCTGCCTCGACCGCCGTCCTGTTGGCGAAGTAGTAGCGCACCTGCTTGGTCGCCGGGAAATTGATGGTGTGGTACTTCGTGAACGTGGCCTTGTAGTCCTCCGGGAATTTCACGTTGGTCCTGGCGATGTGGGGCAGCTGCGCCGATTTCGCCGCGCCCGAGGCGCCGGGGAGCGAGGCGAAGTATGCCGCGACATCCGCCATGTCCGCCGGGCTGAGCTGGGCCGCCATCGCCGCCATGGTGGCGATCGGGCTCGTCGGCGCCGGCGCCTTGCGCGCGCCTTCCTTGAATGCCTTGAGCTGGTTTTCAATGTAGGCCGCGCGCTGGCCCGCCAGGTTGGGAATGGTGTCGCTCACGCTGACGCCGTTAGCGCCGTGGCACGCGGCGCACACGGTCTCGACCCTGGCCTTGCCGGCCGCGATATCGGCGGCCTGCGCTGCCGGCGCAAAAGCCAGCACGACGGACAGCCCCAGTACTTTTTTCATCTCATGTCTCCCTTGATCACGATGTTCATTTCCCCCACAGCCATGCCGCACCACGCACGCCGCTGGAGTCCCCATGCATCGGCGGCGCAAGCCGCGTCGCCACCTGGTCCGAAAACACGTATGGCCGCCATAGTACCGGTACGTTGGCATACAGCCGCTGGATGTTGGAAATTCCACCCCCCAGCACGATCACGTCCGGGTCGAGGATGTTGATCACCCCCGCCAGCGCCCTGGCCAGCCGTTCCTCATATCTTTCAATGTTTTCCCCATCTCTCGCCAGCGCCGGACCGGACAGGTAGGCTTCGATGCACCCTTTTCGCCCACAGTAGCAGTCGGGCAAGGGGAGATCTTCCTTGCGCGGCAGCGGCAGCGGGTTGTGGCCCCACTCCCCCGCAATGGCGTTCGGTCCGACCAGCACTTCGCCGTTGACGACGATCCCCGCCCCGACACCGGTGCCGAGGATCACGCCGAACACCACTTGCGCGCCCGTCCCGGCGCCATCGACGGCTTCGGACAACGCGAAGCAGTTCGCGTCGTTCTCGATCCTTATCTCCCTGCCCAGCGCCTTCTCCAGGTCGCCCTTCAAGTCATGGCCGATGAGGCAGGTCGAGTTGGCATTTTTGACCAGGCCCGTGACGCGCGACAGCGCGCCGGGAATGCCGATCCCGACACTGGTTTTCGCCTCCAACCCTTTTTCCGCACTTTGAATCAACGAGACGACAGCCCCAACCGTTGCCTCGTAGTCCCCTTGCGGCGTTGGCGCGCGCTGGCGGTATACCTCCCGGCCGGCGCCATCGAGCGCGATCAGCTCGATCTTGGTCCCGCCCAGATCGATTCCTATTCTCGAGCGCATGCTTTCTTTGATCTTATTCAATAAAATCCGCCATGGCCGTCACCCAGAAAGAAAAACTCGAATTCGCACTGCGCAAAGCCAAGATCGAGTGGCGCAGGGTGGTCGACTCTCCCAAATCGACGCCTGCCGAAAAGAACCTCGCCCTCGCCGTCTGGAGAAAGGCAAACACCGACCTGGAACTTGCGCTTGCCATTCTGCGGCGGCAAGCCGCCGAACGGCGCGGGGAGATCCCCGATCGACGCAAACCAGGCTCAGACATCGAATGGAAGAAGATTTACATCGGCGATCGGCGAAAAAAGAAGCGGCGCTCGTAATCTCATATTCCGGCCCGGGAAAGCAGCCTAATCCTCCATGTACGGCTCGATGAGCACGTGCCACTCGCGCTCCGACGCGCAGTAAAAGCTCTCGACCCGGCAGGCTTTCGGCATCGGCGGCTTCGGCAGGTCGATATCCGCAACCCCCTGGAATTCGCCATACAGCTCGCCCCCGTTGATGTCGAAGAGCATCTTTTTTCGCGTTCCGGGCGATGACACCGTCAGCAGGTAGAAGCAGGTATTCGACTTTGCGTTGTAGTGGTTCGAGAATTCCGCCGTGGTCTTCCCCTCCGCCGTGATTTCGACGCCATCTTTCCAGTCGCGGGAGAATTGCGCGCGCGACCTGCTGCTGCACTGCTCCGAATTCACGGCAATCTGCTGTTTCGAAAGCGCAGGCGCCGCCGGCTTTTGTGCCACCGGGGGCGGTGGCGGAGCTACCTCGCGGGGAACATCGCAGGCCGACAGCAGTCCAACCACTGCGATGAAATACCTCCTCGTTTTCGTGCTGTGCCTCATTGCGGGCTGTGCGTCTTTCGATGGTACAGGACCGTTCGGCGGGCCGGCAGGCAACGCCCGGACCTTCGCGGCGCCGATCGCCCGTGTCAAACCGGCCGCCGTCTCCACCATTGCCCAGATGGGCATGTCGATTTCCTCGATCGAGACGCACGGCGGACGCGAAATCGTCAAGGCGCGAAAGGCGGGAAGCAGCGTCCAGGTCGAATTCGAGCGCCTTGGCCCCTCGTCAACACGCATGCGCGTCGTCATGAACGCCGGCGCTTCATACGACGCACCCGGCACCGCCCGCTTCATCCAGCAGACCGAGAAGCTGCTCGCTGCATCCTGACGTTCGGAGTTAAAGTCATGCTCTGGAGGAACGGCCATGACGAAGATCTCGAACGCCTTGCTGGCGCTCTGCCTGGCGCTGTGCGCCGCGCCCGCCGTTTCGCAACCGTATCCATCGAAGCCGATCAAGCTGATCGTCGGCTTTCCGCCAGGGGGATCCGCCGATCCCACGACCCGCATTATGGGGCAGGCGCTTTCGGAGCAGATGGGCCAGCCGGTGATCGTCGAGAACCGGCCCGGCGCCGACAGCGCCATCGCCGCCGAGCAGATGACGCGCATGCCGGCCGACGGCTACACGCTGATGTTCGCTTCCAACAGCGCAATGACCGCGGCCGTGGCACTGCGCAAGAACCCGACTTACGACCCGCTCGCCGATTTCACGCCGCTCTCCATGGTCGGGCGGGCAACCGTGTTTTTCTACGTGCACCCCGGGGTGCCGGCAAAGACCATGAAGGAATTCATCGCCTTCGCGAAGGCCCATCCCGGCAAACTCAATTACGGCACTGGCAACCCGCTCTCCATCCTCTACAACGTGCAGCTCATTAGCGCGACCGGTATCAACATGGTCCACGTGCCGTACAAGGGCGAAGGCCCGCTCAATCCGGACATCCTCACCGGGCGCGTGGAATCCTCGTTCCTCAGCACCGGCACCGCGGTTTCCTATGCGAAGGACGGTCGCCTTCGCGCCCTCGCAGTGCTGCTCGACAAGCGCAGCCCGCTGTTACCCGATGTCCCGACCATCTCCGAGGCCGGCGTGCCGCAAATCACCGTGCGCCAGTGGGCCGGCATGTTCGGTCCAGCAAAGATGTCGCGCGACGTGGTCGATCGCCTGAACAAGGAAATCAACGCCGCGCTCAAGCGCCCGGACGTGATCGATAAGCTTTTGAGCTACGGCTATTCGCCCGAAGGCTCTACGCCCGAGCGCCTGCTGGAGATCAACCGCGACGACCTCGCGCTGTGGCGCAGATTGGTGCGCGAGGCCAACATCCCGCTGGAATGACTTATGGTGTATACTGTGCGCTGCAATATCCTTTTAGCGTCATCCGGTTAGCTCACTTAAAGTCGTTTCTGCCTGAACCGGTTGGAGGTCTTTAAACCCTCCCAGGCCGATCGTTCAGGAGAAATACCATTACTACGTCGTTCAATACCCTTGGCCTTTCGGCCGAGTTGCTCCGTGCTGTGTCCGAACAGGGCTACACGGTCCCTACCCCCATCCAGGCGCAAGCCATTCCCGTGGTGCTCGCCGGCAAGGATTTGCTTGCCGCCGCGCAGACCGGCACGGGCAAGACGGCCGGATTCACGTTGCCGTTGCTGCAAATACTTCACAAAAAACCAAGTACAAAAGCAGTTCGCTGCCTGATCCTCGTGCCGACCCGCGAACTCGCGGCGCAGGTGCAGGAAAGCGTGCGCGTGTACGGCAAGTACAAGCCGCTGCGCTCGATCACGATTTTCGGCGGGGTCAACATCAACCCGCAGATCCAGGACCTGCGCCGCGGCGTGGATATCGTCGTCGCGACGCCCGGCCGGCTGCTGGATCACGTCGGGCAGAAGACCATCGACCTGCGCCACGTGGAAATCCTGGTGCTCGACGAAGCCGACCGCATGCTCGACATGGGCTTCATCCACGACATCCGCCGCATCATCGGCTTGCTGCCGAAGCAGCGCCAGAACCTGATGTTCTCGGCCACCTTCCCGGAAGAGATCCGCAAGCTCGCCGGCACGTTCATGCAGCACCCGCAGCTGGTGGAAGTCGCGCGGCGCAACACGCCGGCGGAACTCGTCGCCCAAGTGCAGCATCCGGTGGACCAGTCGCGCAAGAAGGACCTGCTCGCGCACCT
>Ga0105242_10001823_pt1 | contig 16746 bp, 18 predicted proteins | sample KBSM24metaG_FD_81521 | JGI IMG/M metagenome (GOLD analysis project Ga0105242, IMG submission 81521) | Miscanthus rhizosphere microbial communities from Kellogg Biological Station, Michigan, USA - KBS M2-4 metaG | ecosystem: Host-associated > Plants > Roots > Rhizosphere > Soil | place... | reverse complement strand
CTTCGCTCGCATCAGCACCATGCGATCGGTGGCCAGGATTTCCTCTGCGAGCACCTGAACGGCCTGCCGTCGCGCTCCTCCTGATTCGAACTCCGCGCGAATCTGTTCGAGCTCCCCGCCATCCAGCCATGTCCCCGCGCACGTCGGGCACTCGTCCACCGCAACGGCACGCTTCGCGCTGGAGAAGTGCCGCATGAGCACACTATCGGGGCACTTAGGACATCGGCGCCTCCTGGCCGCATCCACCGTGATCTGAGGCTTCCCAGCCAGCGCGACGAGCGCCTCTCCCGCTTTCGTGGTCGGCTCGTCGACTGAGCGCAGTTCCGCCCGATCAAACCAGATGCCGGCACAGCCGCCCTGGCACACGTCGATCGTCAGGCCGGACACGTCAACCGGAGTGAGTGCGCTACCGCAGGCAGGACAAGTCAATTAGCCCCGCAAGGTGTCAGCGGGATAAGTCACTGGGCCGCGGGCAAGCCGGCCAACCAGCGCGCGAAAGCCGGCCCCGTGTCGCCCGGCGCCATGAGTCGGGTCAGAACCAAGGCCGCGGCAACGACGGCGGTTCCCGCCAACGTGGCCGGATCGATCCGCTTTCTCGTTGTGAAGTCGTAGCCGATCAACGCGGCCAGCAATAGCACAACGAAGACCGTGGACGGTAGCAGCCCGTTCGGCAGAAACGGCACCAGCGTTTGCCCGATCGGACGGCCCACGGCAAACGCAGGCCCGACGAGGAATGCCGACGCGATGAGCATGAGCCGTTTGTGTGTCTCGAGACGGCGGCGCCAGTGAACGGCTGCCACGACGAGCAGCGAGAACGCGATCAACAGCCAAAAGTCGGACACGATGACAAAGGCAAGACGCGCCGACACCGCGGCGCCATCGGCTGTGACCCGCGCGACGACCGACCGCATCACGATCAGGCTCGTCACAACGACGGCAACTGCCACGACGACGCCGGCCGTTCCGAGCTGTCGATGGAGACCGCGGCGTCCCGTGACAACCAGCAGCGTCTGCGCGATGAGTATCAGGTACCACGTCGTCAACGTGATGCCGTGCACGACGAGGTAGCTCGGCAGATTGGGGCCGAATCGGTCGACCGTCCCCATCGCGGACCGCAGGTAGAACGATCGGCTGAAACCCACTGCGACGATTGCGCCGAGCACGAACGCACAACCGGCGAAGAACAGCGTCTGCCGTCGCGCCTCCGCGCGAGCTACTTCCTGGACTGCCATTCGCGTGTGGTCGCTATGTTCGCGCTACGGTTGAATCATCGAATCGCCACGCCGAACGAGGGGCAGGCCGTTTGGGGCGGCGGGTCGGCCCTCTCGGAAACACCCATCAGGCGAGCCAATTCTTCTTGGCTGATTGCCGGTGGCGCCCACCGGTGCCACCGGTCTTCGAGAGAGTCGGGAGGCGCGGCCTTCGCTTGCGGACGGCCGGCGAGCCAGCGCATGCACAGAACGGTGACCATGGCGATGCCTTTCTTGATCCGGCGCCCACCGATCACGAGGGAATGCCGGCGAGTATAAGCCCGTCCGATTGTGCCCCGCTGAATCGAATGCTCCGTACACACGAAACCCGGCACCGTGCGGCGCCGGGTTCGGTAGAGAGAGAAGACCGCGAAGAAGCGCTAGCTCTGCTTCCGGCGCAGGAAACCAAGGCCGGCCAGAGCCACGCCGAGCAGGGTGGCCGTGGCGCCGCCGTCAGGAACGGAGGCCGAAACGTTGTCCAGGGCCGCACCCCAAGCACCGTCAGGATCGTTGATGCTCGCGAACGCGAGTGTGTAGGTGCCGGTCGTGATGCCGGCGAAGTTCGCGGTGTAGTAAACCCACCCCATGTTGGTCTTGGTATGACCGGTGATGTTGAAGGTGAAGTCCTGGTAAAGGCTCGTACTCTCGAGGCTCACCCGCAGTTCCTTGACAGTGGGAGCGTCGTCCACATTCCCGGCCATCGCGAATCTGACGCTTACGTTCCCGTCTTCCGGAACGTAGATGTCCTGCTCGATTCTGCCAGCCGCGAAATAGCCGTTCATGTCCAAGGACCGGTCTTGGTCTGCAGCCTGCCAATAGGTGCCGATGTAGTCAATCGACCCAGTGACTTTCCACCCGTCGATATCCGCTCCCGTTACACCGGTGCCCACCGTCGTAAAACCAACATCGGGATCGGGATCGATCCCCTCTTCGAAGCTACCGTTGACGATGGAAATCGACGTCGCGGACGCTGAACCCGCAAAAGCAACAAGGGAGAGCGCGGCCACGGCCAGCGTGCGGGCGACGTGTCTGTGAACCTTCATACGGTGCCTCGGCGTGGGATGCACTTCCGTCCAATGAAGGGCAATGCAGTTACCGTTCCCAGGCACTGTCCGGCGCGAGGCCAAGCCTTCAGCGAACGTAAGCCTCTGTCGCCGCATCAATTGCGGGATCAGGTTCGTCCTTCGTCCCCAGTGGCTTCGGATCGATACCTCGCCGAAACGTAAAAGATTCCGACGCCTAAGGCCGTCGACAGACTTTCGGGTCGACGGATTGGATCGAAAACTTGGGACCGTCCTCGGGGACTTCACGACGGATTTTCGGGTCGACGTTTGGATCGGCAGGGATCAAGGTCAACCCGCAGACGACCGTCGGTTTGGGGGCGGGTTGCACGCCTGGCGTCCGAGTCGGAAACAGGAAGCGTGTCGGCTTAGAAGGCTTGCTCGGTGCGAACAGGTTCGCCCGCTGCTGTGCCGCGATCGAAACCGACCCGCTGTGCACGACGGCGACGAACGCAAGGATCGTAGTGATCCGCATGAGCGCCTCCTCGGCTCACTATAATTCAATGCTCGCCGCTCACGGTACCCACCGAGGCGACGATGATGAGACCGATGGCGAGCCACTGACTCGGCGTCAGGTGCTCGTGCAGGAACGCGACACCGGCCAGGGCGGCAATCGCCGGCTCGAAGCTCATGAGCGTGCCGAAGGTCTTGGCCGACAGTCGCCGGAGCGCCACCATTTCCAACGTGTAGGGCAGAGCGCTCGAGAACACCGCCACCGCCATGCCGAACGTCCAGACCCACGGCGCCGCGAGGGCTCGTCCCGCGTCGGCGATACCGATCGGCACGGTCAGGCAGGCCGCGACAATGAGTCCCCAGGTCGACGCGGCCGCTCCGTGCGCACGCCCCGCCCTCTGTCCGTAGACGATGTAGAGCGCCCAGCCGAGGCCTGCCGCGAGCGCGCAGAGCACGCCCACGGGATCGAGCCGGTCGGCAGTGGCCCTGATTGGCAGCAGGACCAGCAGTCCCGCGGCGGCGAGCGCCACCCACAGATAGTCGACACGGCGTCTCGACGCGAACACGGCCACGCCGAGCGGTCCGATGAACTCGATGGCGACCGCGATCCCGAGTGGAATGCTGCGCAACGCGAAATAGAACACGAAGTTCATCGCGCCGAGCGAAACGCCGTAGGCCAGGATCACCGGCCATACCTTTCGCGTCGGGATCGTGCGCCACGCGCGCTGCAGCACGACCACGAGGACGGCCGACAGGCCGAGGCGGAGCGCCGTTGTTCCTGGTGCGCCGATCGAGGGAATCAGCTGTTTGGCGACCGACGCCCCGGCCTGAAACGACACCATCGCCACCGTGGCACTGACCACGGCTGTGGTCGTCGAATATGTGGCGCCGGATGAGGCGAGGCTGGGCGGTTTCGTCAGGGATTCAGCAGACATCGGTCAACGTGCTAACGTTAAAGGTCCGCCGTACCGCCGCCGCGACGTTCAGTGCGAGTGGCTTGACCAGACACGGGAGCGTGGAATGACCGGAAAGATTCGAACGTTGCGGGTCGACAAGGGGTTTGGGTTCATCAAGGACGATCGCGGGAACGACTACTTCTTCCATCAGAGCGCGATCTATGGCGAGGGTATCGCTGATCTGCGCGAGGGCGACAGCGTCGAGTTCGAGGTCGGGCAAGGTCCCAAGGGGCCGCGAGCCGAGAACGTCCGGCGCACGTCCACCTAGGGATGCGTAACTTCCTCCGAGCGTGGCGCTTACGGCGGGGGTCCGCCCTGTCGAACGCCGTGCCCACGCCGGAGCGGCCCAAAGCGCCAGCCCATCTCGGAGCGTACTCGCCACTCTACGGTTATCTCGAGCACCGCTACGCCGTGACGGTGGTCTTGAGCTTTTTCGACATCGAGGCGCTGCTGGGGTTTCCGCTTCCCGATGCCGCGCGCAGCACCGCCGGTTGGTGGACGGGGCCCGTGCTCGCAGGCGACCATCACGCCGATGCGTGGGGCGCGGCCCATCGGATCGCCAAGCCCAACCTCGCGGGGCGGACGGTCGCGTTCGATCGCGTGCCGTAGAATCACGGCGTGGCCAGCGTCATCGACGCCAGGGCGCTGTCGATCGCCGTGCTCGCCGTGCTGGCTACCGCGTGCGGCCGGCCGGCCGTCACCTCTCCACCGAACACAGAGCCCGCGATTGCGGCGCTGCCGGACTGGAGCGGCATCTGGGTTCCCGACGTCGAGGACCAGTTCAAGCAGGTCGACAGCAACCCGTTGCCGTGGAAGCCGCAGGTGGCGGCCGAAGTGAAGCGGCTGACCGACGCCGAGGCCGCGGGCCATCCAAAGGGGCTGTTCGCTAACTGCCTGCCCGAGGCGATGCCGGCATGGATGCTGGTGAGCCACAACGCGCTCGAAATCCTGTTCACCCCAGGGCGCGTGACGATGCTCGGGGAGTCGGACGGCAATCGCCTGCGCCGCATCTACACCGACGGCCGGCCCCATCCCGGCGATCCCGATCCGAGCTTCCATGGCCACTCCATCGGCCATTGGGAAGGCGAGACGCTGGTCGTGGACACGATTGGGGTGCTGCCGCAGACCTACATCGCCATCAGCGAAGCGGTGGGCGTCCCGAACAACGGAGGGCTCCACGTCGTGGAGCGGATCCACCTGGCGGGAGCGGACGTACTGCTGGACGAACTGGCGATCACCGCGCCAAACGTCCTGACCGCGACGTGGACGACCACTCGGCGGTTCACGCGTCAGAAGGGCCCGAACGCCGACATCCTCGAAGGCGTCTGCCTGCAGGGTTCGTTTGCGGAGCAGACCGATGCCCGGGGCGACGCGGTGTTCGTGCCGGTGCCGCACACCGACGAGGGGAACCCCGTGCCCCCGCCCGCGCGATGAGCCGCCCGCTGACGGCCCTGATCCTCGTCGTCGCCGCGGTGACGGGCGCGCAGGCACACCATTCGAGCGCGATGTACGACCAGCAGAAGACGCTCACGCTGCGTGGCGTCGTCACGCAAGTGCGGTGGACCAGCCCGCACGTGAACGTCTCGGTGCTGTCTGACGCCGCGGGCGGCCAGGCCGGCGTTGCGTGGGTGCTCGAAGCGACCAGCCCCGGCAACTTGATGCGCGCCGGTTGGACGCGCACGTCGATCAAGGTTGGCGACCGGGTGTCCGTGGTGGTGGCCCCGCTGCGCGACGGGACTCACGGCGGCTGGTGCCGGGGCGTGACGCTGCTCGCCTCCGGCAAGAGGCTCGAGTGCTGACGCGCCGGCTACGTCATTCCGGCTTCGCCGCTGGCGGCGAGCTGCCGGACGGTGGAGAGGAATTCGTCCGCGGCCGCGGGCTTGGCCAGGACTTCCGCGAACGCTTCCTTGAGGGCCGAATCGTCCGTCGACCAGTTCGCGGTGTACGCCATCAGCTTCGTATTGCGAGTGACCGGACTCGCCTTCAGCAACCGGGCCGCCTCCAGTCCGTTGAGCACCGGCATGGCGACGTCCAGCACGGCGACTTCGGGACGCGCGTAGTGCGCGGCGATGAGCGCTTCGAGCCCGTTCGCCGCGGTGATGGCGTGGAAGCCTGAAAGCTCCAGGAAGAGCGCGACCGTCTCGAGACTGTCCTTCGAATCGTCCACGACCAGCACGATGGGACGCCCGGAGTCCGGCTGGCGTGTGGACGCCGGCTCCCCGATCAATCCCGCGTGCAGGGTTTCTGCCCGGCGCCGCTGCAGGCGCGCGGAGGCCGCGAGGCGCCGCACCGTGGCCAGCACTGTGGCCGAAGCTCCGGGCGATTCTCCCTCCAGGCGTCCGGCGAGCTCGTTGAGCGCGCGCTCGTGGTCCCCGGCGTCGGCCACGAGCCGCCCGCACTCGATGAGCAGTTTGTCGAAGCGGCTGCTGCGAAATGAGTGGTCCATCTAATGCACTTCACCGGATCGTTCGCACCGGGGGAGGCGCGCTCGAACAACCCATGCTATCGCGCTTTGCGCGCGTGTTAACTCGGCTGTTCTACCGCATATCAATGGATGTGCCGGGTGACGGAACTCCCGGCTTGCCCCGCACGGCGAAGCGCTGAACGCTGCTGATGATGGCCTCCGGGCTGGCCGGTTTCCGCAGCACCTCCTCGAACAGGCGCGTCGCCGCCGGCGCGTCCTCCACGTTCGTCTTCGCCGTATAGGCGATCACCTTGATGTCCTGCGTCACCTGGCTGGCTTTCAAGAGCCGGGTGGCCTGCACCCCGTCGAGCACCGGCATCGCGATGTCCATGACGACCACGGCGGGGCGAGTGTAGTGGGCCACGATCACGCCCTCGAGCCCATTGCCCGCGGTAATCGTGTCGAAGCCGGATGTCTCGAGCAGCATCGCCGACATGTCCCGGCTGTCGGGCGAGTCGTCCACGATCAGTACGAGCGGGCGCTTCAGCGCGTCCTCACTGTTCGGCGCAGCCACGTTGCCAATCAGGCCGGCTCGGAGCACGTCGGCAATCCGCCGCTGCTCGCGCGCGCCCACGCACAGCTCGCGAAGTGTCGAGAGGAGCGGCGTGTCGCCATCGGCGTCGAGCGCATCGACGAGAGAGGCGAGCCGCCGTTCGTGACCGCTCGCGCTTGCGGCGAGTCGGTCCGCCTCGGTTGCAAGGCCGCCGAAGGCAGCGCTGTCGAACGTGTGGGGCATCGAACAGAGAACTCATGGCGAGAGTAATCGATGGCGCGGCCAATCACTAGTAGTTAATGCGCTTATGGCTCATCCGTCACAAAACTACCTTAGCTGTTGGATCGAGACAGAACCGGATGTCATGGCTGTGTTTGGATGGCTGCGATTCTTGCACCGACCCAAGGTGGCCATGGTTGCGACTCGTCCGGAAAATCGTCTTCTGCGTGAACTGGCCGACATCGACCGCGGGGTGTTTGCGACGCTCGTGAAGCAGATGGAGCCGTTCCCGCTGCAAAGCGGGACGCTGCTGGGCGCCCCTCGCGCGGTCACGGATTTCTCGTACTTCATCGAGTCGGGCATCGTGTCGCTCGTCGCGACGACAAAGAACGGCAGCTCCGTCGAGGTGGCGCTGATCGGCCGTGAAGGCGTGGCCGGCATCGCGGACGCCCTCGGCAATCAGCCGTTGCCCTACGGGCTCGTCGTCCAGCTGCCGGGACTGGCGTATCGCGTGCCGAAGGCCGTCATCCGCGAGCACGTCATGTCGTGCAGCACGCTCCACGAGCTGTTGATGGACTACTCGCAACGCATGATGCACCAGCTCGCGCAGTCGGCGCTGTGCAACCGGTTCCACACGTCGGAGCAGCGGCTCGCGCGCTGGCTGCTGCTGACGGCCGAACGCGCCAACACCAACCGGTTCGAGCTGACGCACGACTTCATGTCGCAGATGGTCGGCGCGCCGAGGCCGGTGGTGAGCGCCTCGGCATCCGCGCTGCGCGACAAGGGCATGATCGACTACCGGCGGGGCGTGCTTTCCATCCGCAGCGCCACGCGGCTTCGGCGCGCCGCGTGCGAGTGCGTCGACGAAATCCTGCGGGCGTCCAACGGACACGGCGCGGCGCGCGGGGCCAGGGATCCGAAGCCCCGGCGTTAGCTCCGAGAGTCCTTGCGCTTCGACGAATCGCCGTCGGAGACGAAGAGCGACAGCCCAAAGCTGACGATCGTGACGACGAGCGCTCCTTTGAGGGCCGGCTCGAAGCCGGCCACGGCGAAGCCGAGCCCGAGGGCGTCGGAGACCGACGCCGTGAGCAGCAGCATGAGCGCGTTCAGGACCAGCGTGAACAGCCCCAGCGTCAGGATGACGAAGGGAAGGCTGATCAGGAACAGGACCGGCTTGATCAGCACGTTCAGCACGCCGAACACGAGCGCGACGCCCAGCAAGGAGACGCCGTCGCCCGTGTACGTGATGCCCGACACCAGCTGCGTGGCCACCCACAGCGCCGCCGCGTTGATCAGGAGGCGCAGCAGGACGTGCATGGCGTTCCTACGAAAAGCTCTCGAGCGCCGCTTTCTCGTTTTCGTGCGAGTCGAAGATGGTGGCCAGTTTGGTCAACACCAGCAGATCGTTGAGCCGTTTGGTCATGTTCAGCAGCTTCAACGCGCCGCCGTTCTTCGAGGCGGTGACATTGCACTGAACCAGCTGGCCCAGCCCGCCGCTGTCCACGTACGCCACCGAGCCGAGGTCGAGAAGGAGCTTTTTCTTGCCCTGCTGCAGCAGGCTCTGCACCTTGTCCTTCAGCAACACATCGCCCCCCGAACTCAGGGTGATGTCGCCGGTCACCTTTATCACCGTCACGTCGCCTACTGTCCGCTCTTCAAGCTGCATGGCTCCTCCGACCCGCGCAAATTGCAGGAAGGGGTGATCCTATCTCAGCGGAGCTTCTTCTGGGCGTCGCGGTAGCGCGGTGACGTGGGAGGCACCAGGGCATAGGCCTCCCGGGCCTTGACGGGATCCTTGGCCTTGTCTTCGTAGAGCTCGCCGGCGCGCCACGCGGCGTCGCGACGGTTTGCGGGGAAATGTGTGCCCAGCTGCACCAGCGACTCGGCTGCCAGGGCGAACTGTCGCACGTCCTTGTACCGTTCGGAAAGCGCCTCGTAGGCCGCTTCTGCCGCCGGGTTCGACGGGTAGCCTCGCACCAGGCTCCGGTAGGTGACGAGAGACGCCGGCACGGACGTCTGCAGCTCGGCGTCGACCTGCCGGAGCTTGGCCTTGTCCTCGAGCGCCGCTTTGCGTGCGAGCGCCTGCGGGGCGCGCGCGCTCTTCGGAAAGCGGTCGAACACGTCGCCGTACAAGGCGCGGGCCGCCGCATCCCGGTCGTCGCGTTTGCCCTTGGCCACGAGCTCGGCGAGCTGGTAGGTGGCGTCGGCCGCCGCCGGGCTCGAGCCGTAGTGGCTTCGCAGCTCCACGTAGGCGGCCTGCGCGTCGTCGGGGCGGTTCTGCTTCTCGTAGACCTGGCCGATGAGCAGCTGCGCGGCGGGGGCCGTGGCGCTCGCGCTGTACGTGGCGACCGTCTTCTTCAGATCCTCGAGGGCCTGGTCGAGCAGTCGCGCGTCGATCTTGGCCTGCGCGGTCTTGAGCAGGGTGGCTGCCGCGTCATCCCCGTTGCGCGCCCCTTCGACCACGGGCGCGCTGCCCGCAGGCGTGGCCGCAGCTGCTGGAACGGCCGGCTTGGGGGTCACCGGTTTGACGGGCGCCGGAGTGGGCGGCGCCGCGGTCGGCGCCGGTGCGGCCGTCGCCACCGCGTATTCCACCGGCGGCGCGGGCGCGGCTGGTGTCTCGGCCACCGCGTCGGCGGCCGCGGGCGGCGGTGCCGGTGTGTCGGCCGTCGCTGGCGTGCCGGCCCCGCCTGATGTCGGCGCCGACCCGGCCCGGAACCCGACGTAGAGAGCGGCGGCCACCATCGCCGCGCCGGCGACGAAGGCCAGGAGGCGCCTCGAGTTCGCACGTGCCGCGACCGGGGCCGCCGGTTTCGGCGTCGACGACGTCGCAGCCGGCGGCGCGGCTGGCACGGCTACGGCCGCCGACGGCCAGGCGGCGCCGCTCACCGCGTGCGAGCCGCTGCCCACGACGACCGGACGCGAGTGCGACGCCGAGTCGCGTTCGCGGCGCACGTCTTCGAGCGCTGCGCGCATCTCGGCGGCCGACTGGAAGCGGCGGCTGCGGTCCTTGTCGATGGCGCGGGCAATGAGCCGTTCGAGCGACAGCGGGACGTTGGCATTGAGCTCCACCGGCGCCGGCGGCTCGCGGTTCAAGATGGCGTCGAACACCACCGCCGCCGTGCTGCCCTGGAACGTCTGTCTCCCCGTCGCCATCTCGTAGAGCACGAGGCCGAACGAGAAGAGATCCGTGCGCGAGTCCAGCTCTTCGCCGCGTGCCTGCTCGGGCGACATGTAGGCGACGGTGCCCATCGCGACGCCGTGCGCCGTCGTGAACAGACCGGTCTCGATGAGGCTGGCCGATCGCGTATTGCCATCGGCACCCGGCGCCGTCTTCGCGAGCCCGAAGTCCAGGATCTTGGCCTGCTCGCGATCGGTGACGAAGATGTTGGCCGGCTTGATGTCGCGGTGCAGAATGCCGCGCGCGTGCGCGGCGTCGAGCGCGTCGGCGATCTGCACGCCCAGCCGGAGCAGCGTGCCGATCTCGAGCGGGCGTCCATCGACCTTGCTCGAGAGGGTGCGCCCCTCGAGCAGTTCCATCGCGATGAACGGGCGGCCGTCGTGCTCGTCCACCTGGTAGATGGTGCAGATGTTGGGATGGTTCAGCGCCGAGGCGGTGCGCGCCTCGCGCAGGAACCGTTCGGTGGTCTGCGCGTCGTGCGCGCGGTCCTGCGGCAGAAACTTGAGCGCCACCTTGCGGGCCAGCTTCACGTCCTCGGCGAGGTACACCACGCCCATGCCGCCCGCGCCGAGCGTCTCGAGGATGCGATAGTGGGAGACCGTCTGCCCGATCATTCTGCCGCGCGAAAAGCCCCAGCTTAGATGGCCGGGAAAGGGCAGTCAACGTGGCAAAAGTGCACGGCTCCAGGTCTGTTGCCAGTGCGACTGAAGTCGCCACCGGAGCCGACTAAAACGGGTCAGTCTTCGATCGGCCGCTGGACCGTATCGACGACGACCACGTCGACGGGCGCGCGCTGCGGATCGACCTTCAGCCCCAGTTGTTCCTGGATGGCCGTGAAGATCGAGACCTCCTCGGACCAGGTCACTTCGAAGTCGTAACGCTCGTCCAATCCGGTCCGGTCCAGGACCCGCCGTTCGACATAGCGCGACAAGGTTTGACCGATGTCGGACATCGTCCGTCCTACACCGGTGAGCGTGCCGCTTCTGATGCCGTTGGTGTTGCCGGAATTGCGCGCGCAGTCGACGTCGTCCGCTTTGCAGGCGGAGAGATGAACCTTCGGGCCGAGCCGCCGATCGCTTCGCGCGAAGACGAGCGCATAGACCGGCCGTTCACGCCGTTCGATGTGAGCGCGCAGCTTGTAGCGATCCTCGAGCAGCGATCGGACCATCTGATCGAGCGGCGCGTCGACCCGGTCCGATCCCGCGGTGGCCGCGATGTCCCATCGATCCGTGTCGATCCAGTCGGGGCCGCCCACGACTTCGATGTCGTTGGCGCCGTACGCCCGGCGAATGATGTCGCGCAGCGACAGGTTGGTGATGGCGATGCGGCCGCCGGGCAGCGTTCGGGTGCCCGACCGGGGATCACCGGAGACGTTGCGCTTGACCGACGCGACCTCGAACGACGGCCCTTGAGCGAGGGCAGGGGCCGCGGCGCAGACAGCAGCGAGCAGTGCGACAAGCGCGATCAAGCCGCAAGTGTTCTTACCCACCTGACCCACCTGACCCACCTGACCTACCTGACCTATCGTCCGCGATAGCGGAACACGAGCACGGTGATGTCGTCGGCCTGCGGGGCGCCGCGAGCGAACTGGTTCACGGCCGAGAGCAGCTGCTCGAGGACCAGATCCGACTTCACGCCGTGCATCGATCGGACGGCTTCGAGCATGCGATCGCGGCCGAACTCCTCGTTGGCCACGTTCCGCGCCTCGGTGACGCCGTCGCTGCACACCACCACAAGATCGCCCGGCTCGAGCTTGTCGGTGGCGTACTCGTACTTCGCCGACGGCAGCAGGCCGAGCACCGGCCCGCCCACTTCGAGCCAGCGCACGCCGTCCTTCGCGATGACGAGCGGCGGCTCCTGGCCGGCGTTGCAGTAGCTGAACTCGCCCGACGGCGTGGCGAGGCCGTAGGCCATCGTCGCGAACCGCGCGTCGATCTGGCGCCGCAGCAACGCCTGGTTCAGCCGCAGCATCATCTCGGCGGGATCGTGCGTCACCGTTGCCAGCGCGCCGAAGTTGCTCTGCACGACGGCGGCGAGCAGCGCTGCCGGCGGCCCCTTGCCGGCGACGTCGCCGAGCGCGAACCCGAATTCGGTGTCGCTCACGTCGACGTAGTCGTAGAAGTCGCCCCCAACCGTGCGGCACGGCACCGACACGGCGGCCAGGTCGAAGGTGGGTCGCTCGCAGGTGCCCTCGGGCAGCAGCGCGCGCTGAATGTCCGCGGCGATGCGCAGGTCGCGGTCGATGCGCGCCTTTTCGGCCGAGTCGGCATAGAGCCGCGCGCTTTCGATGGCGAGCGCCGCCTGCGTGGCAAACGCCTCGAGCGACGCCAGCGTGGCGTGCGACAGCAGCGTGCCGCGTTCCCGGCCATCGAGATAGAGCACGCCGATGACCTCGGTGGTGCTGCCGGCGCCGCGTGCGAAGACCCGCAGCGGTACGCACAACACGTGGCGGATGCCGATGGCGATGGTGCCGCCGTGCGCGCTCGCCAGGTCGCCGTCGAGCAGGTCGCCGACGATCTTGCTGGCGCCCGTCTCGAACACCTCTTTGGGAATCTTGGTGCTGACCGTGAACGACGTGCCCGGGAGCGTGAGGCCGCCGCGGCCGCGCGCGGTCTTGAATTCGAGCACGCCCTGCGCGTCGGGCATCATGATGAACCCGCGCTCGGCCTTGGTGACGTCGAGCGCGGAGTCGATCACGAGCGTCAGCACCTCGTCGAGCACGCGGCCCGAACCGAGCGCGCGCAGCCCGTTGAGGATGGCCGCCATCTGCGCCAGGTCGCTGGCGTCGGTGGAGGTGGATCGCAGCACGGACGAGGCGTCCTCGTCGGCCAGGAACACGATCTCGACGTTGTCGCTGTGCCCCAGACGGATGGTGTCGCCGTGGAGGAGGTTGCGCTCGGTAATCTGCTCGCCGTTGACAAACGACCCGTAGCGCGACGCCCGATCGCGCAGAAGGTAGCGTCCGGCGTCGTCGCGGACGATCTCCGCGTGCTCGCGCGACACGTCCGCGCTGACCAGCTGCAGATCGGCGGTCGTCCGGCGACCCATGATGAACAGCGGGCGGTCGAGCCGGACGATGCGGCGGCCTTGACTGTCAGTGACTTGCAGGCGCCCTTCGGACATGCGTGCCCCCGATTCTGCCACAGGGCACGCATGTCGAAGGCTCTAGCCTCTGGGCTTTGGGCTTTAGCCTTCGGCGGGCTTTCGGCTGAAGGCTCTAGCCCTCCACGCCAAGAGCCCAGAGCCTAGAGCCCAAAGCCGGCAGCGCGTCAGAATTTGACAGTGACGCGTAGTGCTGCGGTCCGTCCGTCTTGCCGCAGCGCGGTCTGGCGGAACTCCACGCCGACCGGGTGGCTGATCTCCTGGTCGAACGCGTTGTACAGGCTCGCCCCGACGACGATCGGCCAGCGCAGCGGACGATAGGTGGCGGTGAGGTTGCTCAGGCAATAGTCGGGCAGCCGCTCGCCGCCCACGGTGAGTCGCGACGCGACGAAGATCGTGTCGCTCGCCATCACCAGCTGACGGCGCCAGAACGGCAGCGCGAACTGCAGCGTGCCGAGCTGACCGGGGGCGTTCGACAACGCGCCCAACGTCTCCGAGCGCGCTCGCTGAATCGCAAGGCTGCCGCGCACCAGCAGCCCCGACGGCCAGCGCGATTCGCCTTCGAGCTCGACGCCCCGCGAACGCACCGACTCGCTGTTGGTGTAGGTAATGCGCCCGTCGTCGAGGTAGACGGGATCGATCAGCCCCGCGATGTGGGTGTGGTAGCCGCTCGCGCTGACGCGCAGCCGCTTGCCGAGGTGCCGCTCGACCACGACTTCCGCCGTCCGCACGACTTCGGGGCCCAGCGTCGCGTTGTTGGCGACTTCCCCGTCGTCGCTGCCGTAATAGAGTTCGTAAAGGTTTGGCGCCCGGTAGGCTTCGCCGTAGAGCGCTTTGATTGCGGTGTCGTTTTCCGTGCGATAGACGAGCCCGAGACGCGGTCGCCCGGTGCCGCCCTTCAGGCTCCACCAGTCGTAGCGCGCGCCCAGCACGGCGGTGAGCCGGGGCGTCATCGCGAACTCGTCCTGCACGTATGCGGCAATCTCGTGCGACGACCGCCGATCCTCGAGGTACATCGACACCGCATCGCCATTCAGCTGGTTCTCGCGCAGGTTGGTGCGCTGGTCGACACCGGCCGTCAGCGCGTGCCGGCCGAAACGCTGGCGCGCCGAGAACTCCGCGCCCAGCGAGTCGGCAAGGGCACTGTCGAACGAGAGGACGTCGCCGGGGTAGTCGCCGTAGTAGCTGTAGTGATCGACGTAGCCGCGGGCCTGAACCGTCGCGTGGCCCGCTTCGCGCGCATACGACGCGCTGGCCCAGCCGCGCGTGTCGCGCGTGAAGAACCGCGAGTCGCCGAACGTGGTCTGCCACGAGGCGGTGGGCACGCGCTTTTCACGCTCCGCGAACGCGGCGTGGAACTGCAGTCCGCCGACGCGCGCCGATCCGAACAGCTTGCTGCTCTTGTCGCCGTCCAGGTCGTACACGGTCCCGCCGCCCGGTTCGCCCGCAAACTCGGGGAAGAACAGCGCGTGCGGACCGTGGCTGTCGTACCGCGCCGCCGACACGAACACGTCGCGGCCGCGATCGTCGGACCAGCCGTGCGACGCGTGAGCGTTCCAGGTGTCGAAGCTCGCCACGTCGAAGCCGGCCTGACGCGCGCCGGCGGCGTTGCCGCGCTTGGTGATCACGTTGACGACGGCGAGGAAGGCGCTCGTGCCGTACAGCGCCGAGCCAGGGCCGCGGATCACCTCCACGCGATCGACGGCGCTCAGGTCGAGCGGGAAGTCGGTGCCGATGTAGGCGCTGTCGTAGATGCTGTCGTTCAGCCGCCGCCCGTCCACCATCACCAGGACGCGGTTGTTGTAGTCGGTGGGGCGGCCGAACGCGCGGACGCCGAGATAGCTGTAGTTGCGGTCGTAGGTGACGTGGAACCCGCGCACGCTCTTCAGCACGTCGGCCAGCGTCCGCCAGCCGAAGGTCTCGATGTCGGTGGCGGTGACGATCGTCACCGACGCGGGCGCTTCGGTGAGCCGCTGCGTGTGGCGTGCGGCGCCTTCCACCGAGTCCACCGGGACGTCGAGGAGCGCCTCCAGGCTCTTTCCGGACAGGTCGCTGTCCGGTGGCGTCTGTGCCGGCGTCTGTGCCGAGGCCGGCGCCGAGGCCAGCATCAGGCCGATGACGAGCGTGAATGTGAGCCGCATCATGTCTTCTCCGTTGCGTTACTCCACGACCCTGGCGAGCCGCATCAGGTTGGCGCTCAGACGAACGCCCGCCCGCGCCGCCGCCGTGCTGTTCACTTCGATTCGCACGCGGTTGTCGAACGTGTAGAGGTTGATGGCCACGCCCTCCTGGGCGAAGCCGTCGGTGTCGCTGACGGTGAGCACCGTGGCGCTGGCCAGCGTGCGCAGCACCGCCGGCAGACGCCGGGTCTGCGACGAGGCGATGAACACGAGGTGCGCGCCCATGGCCTGTTCCGGCGACTCCACGATCTGCACCGCGATGGGCCGGCCGTTGACGGTGTGGCCGGCGGCCGCCTTCTCGACCACGGCGCCGAACGAGGGATCTCCCAGGACGGCGATGACCAGGCGTGCCGGCGCTTGTCCGAGCTTGGTGGCGGGCCATTCGGTGAACGAGAGGAAGTTGACGAGGAACACCGCCTTGACCTCGCGGCTGTCGGCGCGCCCCGGGCTGCCCGCCGCTGCCTGGAGCGGCGTGCCGGCGAACGCCAGCGCGAGCAGCAACACGCCGGCGGCGTACGTACGCCACCGCGATGGCGACGCGACAAGAGTGCGGAAGTTCCCCGGGTTCATGGAGACGAGCTGCTACTAAATCGGCCGAAACGGCTGTGGCTGAAGGGCTCCGGCGCGCGGGCCGATTGGAATTTGTCGTGGTTTCCTCAGCCCCCCGTGTCTCGAGCGTCGGCCGGCGCCTCACCGTCATCACGGTCCTGGCGAGCGCGCTGGCCCTGACCGTGGCGCTCGGCAGCATCACGGTGTCGGAGAGCGTCGCGGTCCGGACGGCGCTGCGCGCCGACGTCGGCACGCTCGCCGACGTGGTCAGCGCGAACAGCGCCGGGGCGCTCGTGTTCGACGACCAGGAAAACGCCGAGGAGACCCTCCGATCGCTGCGCTACCGCCGCAACGTCGTCGCCGCCGCCGTCTACAACCAGCTCGGCGCCCGCGTCGCCTACTACGCCAGGACCGATCGTGAACCGTCCGAAAGCGTGAACGCGCTGACGAGAGGCGAGCACGACGGCGTGTTCTCCGTCGTCCGTCCGGTGATCCACAACGGCACGCGCATCGGATCGGTGTACGTGGAAGCCAGCCTCGACGAGCTCTACGCGTCGATGCGGCGGGTGCTGGTCATCGGCCTGGTGGCGTTCCTGCTGGCCATGGGGCTGGCGGTGCTGCTCTCGGCGCGCATGCAGCGGGCGATCGTGGCGCCGCTGCAGCGGCTGTCGGACGCCATGGCCGGCGTGCGCAGCGCCGGCGACTACACCATCCGCGTTCCACGGACCGAGCGGGACGACGAGATCGACCGGCTGTCGTCGGGGTTCAACGCCATGCTTGCCGAGATCCAGACGCGCGAAGAGGAGCTGGCGTGCCATCGCGCGACGCTCGAGCACCAGGT
>Ga0105242_10001821_pt1 | contig 16756 bp, 17 predicted proteins | sample KBSM24metaG_FD_81521 | JGI IMG/M metagenome (GOLD analysis project Ga0105242, IMG submission 81521) | Miscanthus rhizosphere microbial communities from Kellogg Biological Station, Michigan, USA - KBS M2-4 metaG | ecosystem: Host-associated > Plants > Roots > Rhizosphere > Soil | place... | reverse complement strand
CTTCAGGTCGTCGTCACCGTCACGCAAGAGGTCGAACAGGAACAGCGTCGCGGGGATCTCGGCCGCGAGCTTGTGCACGCGTGAGGCGGCCGGATGCAACCGGAGCTGCAGTTCCTCGAACGACAACGCGCCTCCGTCCCGGACCAGCACGAGCTCACCGTCGGCGACGAACCTGCCGGCATCGAATCCCTCGAGCATCTCGACGACCTCGGGGAAGAACCGCATCATCGGCCGGTCGTCGCGACTGACGAACGACACGTCGCCGTCCACGGTCACGAGGCACCGGAACCCGTCCCATTTCGGTTCGTACGTCCAGCCCTCGCCGGTGGGGAGCGTCGTCTCGAGCTTCGCGAGCATCGGGCCCTTCCCGCGAACGGTGCGCCTACCCATCGCGCTGCGTGCCTTCCCACCGTTCGCGGAGGCCCTCCCATGGGTCGTAGTCGACCTCGAGCGGCTCCTGTGCAGGCCGGTCTTCGAGCGGTACGTTGCGGAGGTTGACCCGGATCCGGGTCCAGGTCGTGCTCCGCCCGCGCATCGCGTCGACCATCACGTCGGCCGGCTCGAGATGCGGCACGACCTCGGGGTGGCGAGTCTTCCAGCGTTCGAGGCCGTCGAGCGCCTCCTGTTGCGTCGCCGCACGCGCGATCTCGACCAGCGGCGCGGTCGTCCTGCGACGGCCGGTCGGGCCGCTGGTCTTGCCGGGCGCGGGCGGCGGCACGTCGCCGTCACGGCCCGCGCGGCGTTTCGACGGCTGCACGCGCGGCGGCTCGTCGTCCGTCTTCTCGTAGTGCGGCGGCCAGGGGGCATCGCCGAGTCCGGCCTCGTCGTCGCGCTCGGCGAGCTCGAGCAGCGAGGCCAACGACCCGGCGGCGTCGTCCATCCCGGCCCAGGGATCGCCGCTCGATGCGTACCGCTCGGGCATCGTCGCGACCGTGAACGCGGCGGGGTCGCACCCCGCGACCTCGTCCCACGTCAGCGGCGCCGAGACACGCGCGTCGGCCGTCGGGCGCACCGAGTACGCCGAGGCGATCGTCCGGTCCTTCGCGTTCTGGTTGTAGTCGAGGAAGACGCCGTGGCGCTCCTCCTTCCACCACTTGCTCGTGGCGATCGCCGGCTCGCGCCGCTCGACCTCGCGCGCGACCGCGACCGCCGCCCGCCGCACCTCGCGGAACGCCCACTCGCGCTCGATCCGCGCGTAGATGTGGAACCCGCGCGACCCGGAGGTCTTCGGCCACGGCGTGAGCCCATGCTCCTCGAGCACCTCGCGGGCGGCGGCCGCGACCTCGAGGATCTGTTCCCAGCCGATCCCGGGCATCGGGTCGAGGTCGATCCGCAGTTCGTCGGGATGGTCCAGATCGATCGCGCGCACGGGGTGCGGGTTCAGGTCGATGCAGCCGAGGTTCACGATCCACGCGAGCTGCGCCGCATCGGTGATCACGATCTCGTGCGCCGACCGCCCCGACGGGAACTTCAGCTCCACCGTCTCGATCCACTCGGGCCGCGACGAGGGCGCGCGCTTCTGGAAGAAGAACTCGCCGTCGGCGCCGTTCACGTACCGCTTGAGCGCCATCGGCCGGCCGTCGATCCCGCCGAGCGCACCTTCGGCGACCGCGAGGTAGTACCGGACGAGATCGAGCTTCGTCAGGCCGAGCGCCGGGAAGAAGACCTTGCCCGGGTTCGAGACGGCCACCTCGCGGCCGGCCACGTCGAGCAGCTCCTTGCGTTCCGGCATGCCCCCAACGATATGCGAGGCGGCGGTCCTGAGCGGGCGTCAGCGAAGGGAGGGCAGCAGGCCGGGCAGATCCGCGACGTAGTCGTCGAGGATCCGCTTCGCGGTGGGGTACGAGGCCACCAACGGATGGACCATCAGCGCCTCCAACGCCGCCTCGTACGAGCCAGTGACCGCCGCCTCGACGGTCCGCCGCTCGTACAGCTTGACCTGGGTGAGCAGGTCGCTCGCCGCGTCGGGCAACCGCCCTTGCGCGATGGGGTGGGCGCCATGCTCGTCGACCAGGCACGTGACCTCGACCACGTCGTCGTCGTCGAGCTCGCCGATCGCGCCACGGTTCGCCACGTCGACGATCAGCGGGGTCTTCCTGCGCCGCGTGGCCGCCGCCATCACGGCGGTCGCGACGCCCTCGTACCCTTCGCCCTCGAACACGTCGCCGAGCTCGAGCTCGTCCTCGACGACCTCGCCGCGCTCGCGCGCGAAATAGGTCGCGTCGCGTTCGCCCATCGCCCGCTCCCACGCCGCTTGGGCGCCGGGCAGATCACCGGCGTCGATACGCGCGCGGAGCACGGGCCACAGCGCGTCGTTCAGCGCCTGCAACTGGCGGCCGCGCGAGCTGCCCGACCCCCGGATGTGCTCCACCGCGGTGTCCCGGTAGTAATAGAAGTAGAGGTACTCCATCGGGAGCATCCCGATCGACCGCACGAGCTCGGGGTCGAACAGCGCCCACTGCTCGTCGGCGGCCTGCAGCTCCTCGAATCGGTCGAGGACCTCCGGCAGGCGGTCCTCGCCGTCGACCAGGACCCGGTGGATCCATCCGCAGTGGTTGAGCCCGGCGTAGTCGGCGTGGACCTGCTCGCGCGGCAGCCCGAGGAACTCCGCGACGCTTCGCTGCATCGAGATGGGTCCGTCGCAGATCCCGATGGCGCGCACCGACGTGTGGTCGTGCAGCGCTTGCATCACGATCCCCACCGGGTTCGTGAAGTTGACCAGCAACGCGTTCGGCGCGACCTGCTCGATCAGCTGTCCGTACGCCACCATCGCCGGGATCGTTCGCAACGCCATCGCGAACCCGCCGGGGCCGGTCGTCTCCTGTCCGAGCACGCCGTGCTTGAGCGGCACCTCTTCGTCGACCGCGCGAGCCGCCTCCTGTCCGGGGCGGATCGCCGAGAAGACGAACCGGGCGCCCGCGAGGGCCGACGCCGCGTCGGGTTCGCTGCGAACGGTGAACGGCGCGTCCCACGACGCGGCGAAGTGTCCGCCGAGCGCGGTCATCAGCTCGAGGCGCTCCGGGTCCGTGTCGAACAGCACCACCTCGTCGAGGTCGAGGTCGGCGGCGCCCGCGGCGAGCCCACGCAGGACGAACGGCGCGCGCACGCCGGCCCCGAGCAAGGTCATCTTCATGCGGGCTCCTCCGCCGGTCGCCACGTCTCGGGCACGTCGATGCCGCGCGCGGCCGCTGTCGCCCGGAACTCCTCGGCATGAGGACAGCCTCGATACCCGCCGAAGTCGGTCACCGAGGCGCTGCCGCAGATCACGCCGAGCGTGAGCGACTGTTCGATCGGGAGGCCCGACAGCCATCCGGCCAGGAACCCCGCGTTGAAGCAATCCCCCGCGCCCGTGGTGTCCACGACGTCGACCTGGTCTGCCGGCACCGCGCGGATGTCGCCCCCGGCGATCCCAACGGCGCCGTCGGGGCCGCGACGGATCACGACGCAATCACAGTGCGCGGCGAGCAGCTCGAGCGCGGCGTCGCGGTCGCGGGTTCCCGCCATCGCGCACGCTTCGGCTTCGTTGGCCAGGAGGACGTCGGCGTCTCGCAGCACTTCCTGCACCGAACGGGGAGACGCCCAGGACGCGCCGTCGAACGCGTCGAGCGAGACCGTCATGCCGTTGGCTCTCGCCGCGGCCTCGAGGGCCGGCGTGCCGTCGACCTGTGCGTGGAGGTGCCGCGCGTCGACGGACCCCATCAGGGACAACGCCCGCTCGTCGATCCGATCGTCGACCGACGGGCCGTCGCCCCAATGCGAGACGAACCCACGGTCGCCCTCCATGTTGAACGCGACCGACACCGCCGGAAGCGGCCGATCCTCGGCGACCAGGAAGGCCGTCGACAGCCGCTCCGCCTCGAACTCCTCGTGGATCATCCGGCTCCAGACGTCGTTGCCGATCTCGGCGACGTACGCCACGCGCAGCCCGATGCGGTTGGCTGCGGCCGGCGTGTTGAACGACGTGCCCGCGGACACGCCGAGGGCCGCCGCATCGAAGTCGTTGCCCAGCTCGGGCCACCGCTCGAGCCCTGAGAACATCACGTCCACCGACGGCCGCCCGGCGACGAACAGGTCGTACGCGCTCACTCGCCCTCCCACGCTGCGCGGTCCACCAGTACGGTCACGGAACCTCGCGCCTCCCGCACGAACGACGCGGGCACATCCTCCCCCACCGGCCCCTCGAGCGCGCGCCGGACGATCGCGTGCTTCGACGCGCCCGCCACGAGCAGAAGGATGTGCCTCGCGTCGAGCAACGTGCGCAAGCCGAGCGTCACGGCGCGCGTCGGGACATCGCCTTCGCTCCCCCAGTACCTCGCGTTCGCCGCGATCGTGTCGGCAGTCAGCTCGACCGTTCGCGTCGTCGACGTCGCGTCGGACGGCGGCTCGTTGAAGCCGATGTGCCCGTTGGTCCCGAGCCCGAGGATCGCGAGGTCGATCCCGCCGCGGCGGCCGAGCGCTCGGTCGAACTCGACACAGGCGGCATCGACGTCGCCGTCGGTCGGCAGCCGCGCGACGCGGCCAGGGTCGATCGCGAGCGGCTCGAGCACGGTCCGCTCCATCCACCCGAACAGCGCCCGGCGGTCGTCGGGTCCGAGCCCGAGGTACTCGTCGAGCTGGACGATCGACACACCGGCGGTGTCGAGATCGCCTCGGGCGCGGCGTTCGGCGAGCTCGGCGTACATCCCCACCGGGGTCTCGCCCGTCGCCGGCACGATCGTCACAGGACCGTCGTCGTGCACGACGCCGGCAACCACATCGGCGCCGACAAGCGCCAGCCACGAGGCGTCGTCGACCACATCGATGTGTGGGTCGGCCACCTCCTCAGCCTCCGCGCACCAGGGTCGCGCGGAACCGGTACCGGTCGTACCGGTAGACCATCTCGCACAGCTCGATCGGCCGGCCGGCGTCGTCCTCCGACCGCTGTTGGCAGCGGAGCAACGGCTGGCCGGTCTCGAGCCCGAGCAAGTGGGCACGCCGAGGGTCGGCGGGGGTCGCTTCCACGGTGAACCGCGCGCGTGCCGGCCGAACGCCGAAGCGGTCCTCCAACGTGCGGTACAACGAGGTCTCTTCCAGGTCGGCATCCTCGATCCCCGGCGCGACCGACAAGGGGATCCGTGTGCGATCGATCAAGATCGGGACATCGTCCATCGTCCGGAGGCGTTCGAGCTCGAACAAAGGCGCGCCGGGCGCGAGCCCCAGTGCCTCGGCCTCGTCGAGCGTCGCCGCGCGCATTTGTCGCTCGAGGACGTGTCCACCGGCGGCCAGGCCTCGCGCAGCCGCCATCTCCGAGAAGCTCATCAGCTCGTTCGGCGGCTCGCTCATCGCGCCGCTCGCCACCTGCCAGCCGTTCCCGGTCCGCACGACGATGCCGCTGTGTGTGAGTTCGTCCAGCGCACGCCGCAGGGTCACGCGACTCACGCCGAAGTGCTCGGCCAGCGCGCGCTCCGGGGGGAGACGGGCCCCAGGCGTCCGCCCACCACGCTGGATCTCGTCCGCCAGAGCCTGTTGGACGCGCTGATACCGAAGCTGGAGATCGTCGAGGGGCCGGTCAGGGGTTGCCGACATGTGGGCCACTATAGACCGATGCCACACCATGTGCGACCAGTTGCAGACCGCGGCTTGACGTGGCCTCGAAGGGGGTCCTAGAGTCCGTCCGTCGCTGTGCCAGTCGCGTTCCCTCGAGGGGAGAGGAGTCGGATCGTGGCGTCGTCGAGCGTGCGGATCAAGATCGCGCTCGCGATCCTCGTCGCCTCGGTCGTCGCTGTCGGATGCACGCCGGGCGGTTCGGTCTCACAAGCCACGGCCCCGCCGGCGCCCGCCGTCACCGGCGTCCCCGACACCGGGCCGATCACGCTCACCGTCTGGGACCAAGAGTCCGGGCAAGTGAGCAAGGTCTGGGATCAGCTGAACGCGGAGTTCGAGCAGAAGTACCCGAACGTCACGATCAAGCGGGTCAACCGCGACTTCGGCGAGTTGAAGACCTTGCTCGCGCTCGCGATGTCCGGCCCGCACGGTCCCGACGTGGTCGAGGCGAACCAGGGATGGCCCGACATGGGACACCTCGTGAAGGCCGGCCTGCTCCTGCCCCTCGACAACTACGCGCAGGCCTACGGATGGACCAGCCGCGTCTCACCCAACGTGTTGCGGGTGAGCAGCTGGTCGCCTGACGGGAAGGAGTTCGGCACCGGCAGCCTGTACGGCTACACGACGATGGGCGAGATCGTCGGCGTCTACTACAACAAGCAGATCCTGTCCGAGCTCGGGCTCACCGTCCCGACGACGTTCGGCGAGTTCGAACAGGACCTCGAAGCCGCGAAGCAGGCGGGACAGATCCCGATCCAGTTCGCCAACAACGACGCGTTCCCGGGCATCCACGAGTTCGCGACGATCCAGGATCAGATCGCGCCGACCTCGTACCTGACCGACCTCATCTTCGGCACGCAACGTGATCAGCTGTCGTTCGATACGCCCGAGAACACGCAGGCGGCCACCACCTTGCAGGACTGGGCGAACAAGGGGTACTTCACGCCGGGGTTCGGCGGGGCTGGGTACGACGACTCGGTCTCGAACTTCGCCAACGGCGAGGGCCTGTTCATGATCACCGGGAACTGGATCGTCGCGAACCTCGGCGCCGACAACACGAACTTCGGGTTCTTCCCGCTTCCCCCCGCGGACCCGGGCGATCCGCCGGTGGCGACCGGTGGCGCCGGCTTCCCGCTCGCGATCGCGGCCGGATCCGAGCAGCCGGACGCCGCGGCCGCCTACATCGACTGGATGACGAGTGACCACGCGAGCGATCTCCTGCTGCCGACCGGCGAGATCCCGCTGCACAACGGCAAGACGCCGACGGTACAACCCGGCACCGTGCTCGCCGACGTGGTCGACGCGGCTCGCACCGTGAGCGACGCGAACGGCGTCGTGCCATACGAGGACTGGGCGACGCCCACCTTCTACGACACGCTCACGTCGAGCATCCAAGAGCTCATGGTCAACCGGCTGACGCCCGACCAGTTCGTGCAGAACGTCGAAGCCGACTACAAGGACTTCCAGACCTCGCGGCCCTGATGGAGATCCGCCCGGAGGTCGTGCGCGGAGCCGTCGCCTCGGTCGACGCGCGGCGGAGATGGACGCGAGGTGGACGCAAGCAAGAACGGCTCCCGGGCGAAGCCCGGCGCATCGCGTACCTCTACATCGCCCCCGCGTTCATCCTGTACGCCGCGTTCAACCTGGTGCCGCTCGTCCAAGGCGTCAACATCTCGTTCTACAACTGGGACGGCATCACCCCGGGCACGTGGGCGGGGTTGTCCAACTACACGGATTTCTTCACCGACCCCCTGATCCGCCAGGGCTACGTCCACGTCCTGCAGCTGATGCTCTTCTACGCGTTCCTGCCGATCGTGCTCGGACTGTTCCTCGCGGCGCTGCTGTCGCGGATCCGGATCCGCGGGCTCACCGCGTTCCGTCTCGTCCTGTTCTTGCCGCTCGTCATCACCGACGTCGCGACCGCCGTGGCGTGGACCTGGGTGTACGACGTCAACGGGCCGCTCAGCACATTCCTTCGCGCGGTCGGACTCGGGTCGCTCGTCCCCGCGCAGGGCTGGCTCGGCAGCTTCAACACCGCGTTGCCGGCGGTCGGCGTCTTCGGCCTGTGGGGCGCATTCGGGTTCTGCTTGATCTTGTTCCTCGCCGGCGTGATGAAGATCCCGGCGAGCCTCTACGAGGCGGCGCGGGTTGACGGCGCGAACGCGATCCACGAGTTCTTCGCGGTCACACTGCCCGGCCTTCGCTACGAGCTGCAGGTCGTGCTGGTGTTGTCGCTGATCGACACGCTCGGCACCTTCGACGAGATCTACGTGATGACGAGCGGCGGCCCGGGCACCGCGACATCGGTGCCGGCCTACCTCGTGTGGCGCCGGATGTTCCAGACGTCGCAGGTCGGCTCAGCCGCCGCGCTCGGCATCACGCTGATGCTGATCATCTTCGCGGTCACCTACGCGGCGAACAAGCTGATGGATCGGTGGGGGGACGACGAGTGAACACGTCCTCTCGCACGACCGTCGTCGTGAACTACGCCCTCCTCACGATCTGCGCGCTGGTCGCGATCTACCCGCTGGTGGGGGTCTTCCTCGCGAGCCTGTACCCGACCGGACCCGGGAGTCAGCCGTCAGGGTTCTCGCTGCCGCCGACCTTCGCGTGGCACAACTACGTGACGGCCTGGGAGCAGGGGAAGTTCGCCTCGAGCTTCCAGACCAGCTTCTTCGTCGCCGCGTTGATGGTGCCGGCGTCGGTCGTCCTGTCGGTCGTCGCCGGGTACGCGTTCGCAACGATGCGGTTCCGGGGATCCCAGATCATCTTCTGGCTCTTCATCCTCGGGCTGATCATCCCGACCGAGGCGACGATCGTCCCGCTGTACTACGACGTGAAGGCGATGGGCCTGCTCGACACCTCCTGGGCGCTGATCATCCTCGAGACCTCCGGGGAGGTGGCGTTCGGGATCTTCTGGATGCGTGCGGCGTTCATCGCGGCGCCGAAGTCGCTGCTCGAGGCGGCCCGGATCGACGGCGCCAACTCCTGGCAGACGCTCTGGCGGGTGATGGTGCCGTTCGCGCGGCCGGCGATCCTCACACTCACGGTGCTGTGCTTCGCCGACAGCTGGAACGAGTTCTTCCTGGCGCTGGTCTTCACGATCAACAAGACGACCGCGCCCGCGGGGCTCGCGAGCTTCTCGGGTCGGTACACGCAGGACATCGCGCTCGTATCGGCAGGCGCCGTGATCGTCGCGATCCCGATCTTGATCGTGTTCATCTTCTTCCAGCGCGAGTTCCTGCGGGGCATGCTGACCGGAGCGGTGAAGGGGTAACCATGGCCGACGTCACGTACAGGTCCGTCCGCAAGGAGTTCGGCGAGGTCGTGGCGCTCGCGGACTTCTCGCTGCAGATCCCCGACGGCGAGTTCGTCGTCCTGGTCGGCCCGTCGGGCTCGGGGAAGACGACGGCGCTGCGGCTCCTCGCCGGGCTCGAAGCGATCAGCCAGGGCGAGATCCGCGTCGGCGAGCGGCTCGTGAACCGCGTCGCGCCGCAGGACCGCGACATCGCGATGGTGTTTCAGGACTACGCCCTGTATCCGCAGATGACCGTGTACGACAACCTCGCCTTCGGGCTGAAGATGCGGAAGATCCCGAAGGCCGAGATCAAGCAACGGGTCGAACGCGCCGCAGATCTCCTCGACATCGGCGAGCTGCTCGAACGCAAGCCCCGCGCGCTGTCGGGCGGCCAGCGGCAGCGCGTCGCGCTCGGCCGCGCGCTGGTGCGCGAACCGGCCGCATTCCTGATGGACGAGCCCCTGTCCAACCTCGACGCGAAGCTCCGGGTGCAGACCCGCAGCGAGATCAAGCAGCTCCAGCGCCAGGTCGGGACGACGACCGTGTACGTCACGCACGACCAGGTCGAGGCGATGACGATGGGCGATCGGGTCGCGGTGATGAACGAGGGACTGCTCGAACAGGTCGGCGACACACGCACCGTCTACGAACATCCGGCGAACGTGTTCGTGGCCGGCTTCATCGGAAGTCCCGGGATGACGTTCACGACGCTCGACGCCACGCGGAACGGTGGACCGGTGACCTTGTCGCGGGGGCAGATGTCGCTCGTCGTCGATCCGGTCGGTGCCACGGGGGTCATCCCGAGCGAGGTGATGATCGGGATCCGGCCGGAGCACGCGCACGTCTGGCGCGACGGAAGCGGCCTGATGGGCCCGGTCGAAGGCACCGTCACGTTCGTGGAGATGCTCGGTCGCGAGGCGCTGCTCGGCGTGTCGGTCGGCGACGACCAGCGATTCACCGTGTTCGCCGACGCCGATGCACGCACGACGATCGGCGATCGCCTCTCGTTCGGCGTCGAGCGAGGCCGTCTCTATCTGTTCGATCCCGAGACGCAGAACGCGCTCGGGGTTGTGTAGCGAGGCGCCGGACGCCGGTCAACCCTCGAACCCGAACTCCTTGTGGCTGCCATCGCAGAAGGGCTTGTTCTGCGACTGGCCACACCGACACAAGGTCTGCCGGTCCCGGACCTCGTACGCCTCGCCGTCGGCGGCGACGATTTGGATCCCACCCCGCACCCAGATCGGGCCGTTCTCGATCACCGCGACCGCGGGCTCGTAGGGGATCTCGTCGCGCTCGGGGGCACCGTCGGGCTGGGTGACCAGCCGGCCCGACGGGCACAGCTTGGACATGAGCCGGATCCGCTCGGAGACCGCGGGGTCGGCCGCGTCGATGATCATCGCCCAGACGTTGCGGAAACGGTCGCCGCAATACCCCGCCTGGGTGCAGACCGAGACGTCGTCGTTCATGGTGAGCTCGCCGCCGCGGTACGGGTATGCGCGCTCGTCGTAGGTGCCCCGATCCGCGACCTCCTTCCCGTCGAACGCGATCCGCTCGTGCGTCGCGTCGCAGAAGGGCTTGCGGGAGGAGTTGCCACACCGACAGAGGTCATACTCGGCCGTCCGCGTCGGGATCGGGTCGTCGGGCGCCCAATCGACGGGCTCGCCGTACTCGGTCTCGACCTGCGCCGTGCGCACGAGCGCCGGGCCGCCGTGGACGCGGTAGGGACCGTTCTCGGTGACCTCGACCCGCGGCGTTGCGTCCTCGTCGGGCATGGCCGCTACCCTACGCCGCCCGCCGCGCTGGCGGGTGGCGGGGTGGCGCCCAGACGGAACCGGCGGTAGGGTCGCTGGGCGCGGAGGCTCATCCCCCGCAACGCCGCCGCGCGGAGGGGACTCGTGGGAGTGCTGTCGATCATCCTGGGGCTCGCGCTGCTCGGCGTGCTCGCGGACGTCATCGTCGAGAACGACCTCACGGCGGCCGCCCACGAACCGCTGACGATCGTCGGGACGACCCAGTCCCTCTCGGCGCCGGTGATCGCGATCATCGCCTTCGCGGCCGGCGCGTTCGCCGTCGTTCTGGTCGTGCTCGGCATCCGTCGGCTCCGTCACGCCGGCCGCAAACAACTCCAGGAGCGGATCCGCTCGCTCCAGGACGAGAACGCGCGCCTGCACACACAGCGCCACCTCGAGAAGATCGTGCGCATCCCGGAGGCCGAGCCGGAACCGTCCGCCATGGCGGAGCCGGCATCCGGCGCGCCGGCCCCCGAGCCTCGGCCGGAGCAGCCAGTATCTGCCACCGAGAAGCGCACGGAGCAACCTCCCCCTGCTGCAGAGTCACGCCCGGACCAGCCCGCGTCGAAGTGGTGACCCCCACCGCGCCGTCCACCGCCTGAACGGACGAACCGTCATAGGGTCGAACCATGGCCCGTCTCCGCAGGCTCGTGCCGTTCCTCTCCTTGCTCATCCTGCTCGGCTGCACGTCGATCCCCTACCGAGCGGCACCAAGCACGCCGTCGCCGGTGGTCGCGACCGCCGACCGGCTGATCGTGCTGGGCGATGACGGCAACCTGCGTTCGATGGCGCCGGATGGGTCCAACGTCGTGCCGCTCACGACCGACGCCGGACCCGATGTGCAGATCACCCAACCCGTCGCGTCACCCGACGGTGTTTCCCTCGCGTGGATCGAGGTCCGATCCGGGCAGCCGAGCGTCGTGGTCGCCTCGCGAACGGGGCAACGATCGCAGACGATCCCGATGGGGCTCGTTCCGTTCTTCATGCAATGGGATCCGACGTCGACGAACATCGCGTACCTCGGCAACACCGGCCAAGGGCTCGGGATGGGTGTGATCGAGAACGCCGAGACCGCGCCGAACGACGTCGCGATCGGCGCCGGCAGTCCCTTCTACCTCTCGTGGTCGCCGGACGGTCGCCAGCTCCTGGTCCACGTGGGGACGACAGAGCTCGGCGTGACCGACGTGAACCAGAAGCTGCGTCGCCTCCACGATCGTCCCGGCCGGTTCCAGGCCCCGATCTGGCTGGCGGACGGGCGAACGATCTACGACCGCGAGCACGGGTCGCAGCAGCAGCTCGTCGTCGCGGACGCCGGCGCGCGGCACGTGCTCGAGACCTTCACCGGGAGCGTCGCGTTCGATGCGAGCCCCGACGGGAGCACGCTCGCGTACCGGATCGACGGCGCCGGGGCGCTCGACGGCGTGTACGCGCAGCCGATCGACGGTGGGAACCGGACCCTCGTCACCCACGACGGCGCGCCCGCGTTCTTCTGGTCGCCGACCGGCGATCACCTGTTGCTGCTCACGGTCACCGGCACCGGGTCGTCACGCACCGCCAGGTGGAGCGTGTGGTCGGGCGATCACGTGACCACCTCCGCCGCGTACGAACCCAGCCAGACGTTCGGTCAGCAGTACCTGCCCTTCTTCGATCAGTACGCGCAGGCGCTCACGCCATGGGCGCCCGACGGAAGCGCGTTCGCCTTCGCCGGCGTGGTCGGCGGGAGCGCCGGCGTCTACGTCCAGCAGGTCGACGGCGGAGCGCCGACGCGGGTGAGCGACGGGGAGTTCGTGCTCTGGTCGCCGCCGGAGCGCCCGACCTCAACGAACTAGGCCGGCGATCAACGGGGCGAGGCGCGACAGCTCTTCGACGTGCAGCGGCGCGAGGTGGGCGAGCACGCGCTCGCCCTTCGTCGTGACCACCACCCGGATCAGCCGGTGGTCCGACGCGTCCGGGCGGGTCCGAACGAGCCCGGACTCCTCGGCGCGGTGGACGAGCTCGCTCGTGCTGTGATGCCGGAGGAGGAGCTGCTCCGCGATCTGGCCGATCGACGGGGGAACATCGCCGCGCAGGCCCTTCACCACGACCAGCAACTGGTACTGCGCCGGTGCGACGCCCTCCGCCTCGGCAGCATCGTCGCTCCATCGGAGGAACCGACGCAGCGCGGTCCGGAACGACAGGAGTTGCGCGTAGTCGACCTCGCTCACATCGACGGCGCCGGTTGGCATGACAACATATCGTATCACGATATATCCTCGATACGATGGCGAGCATCTCGTATCCACGCTCATCCACCGGGCGCATCGTGGCGCTGAGCGTGATCGCCGCGCCCATCGGCGTGCTCGGGGCGCTCTCCGCATGGGTCCTCGTCAAGCTGATCGGGCTGCTCACGAGCATCGCCCTGTTCCAGCAGGTGTCGACGACGCCTCCGCCGATGAGCGACCTGCACCCCGGTCCGTGGCTGTTCCTGGTTGCGGCTGCCGGCGGGCTCGCGGTGAGCCTGATCGCCCGATGGGTGCCGAGCGTCCGCGGTCACGGGATCCCCGAGGCGATGGAGGCGGTGGTCGAACGGCAGAGCGTGATCGAGCCGCGGACCGCGACCGGGAAGCCCGCCTCAGCAGCGATCGCGATCGGCACCGGTGGGCCGTTCGGCGCCGAGGGGCCGATCGTCGTCACCGGAAGTGCGATCGGATCGCTCCTCGGGCAGGTCCTGCCCGTCTCGCCGGCGGAGCGCCGGATCCTGCTGGCGTGCGGTGCCGCCGCCGGCACCGCGGGGATCTTCGGCACGCCCTTCGCTGCGGTCCTGCTGCCCCTCGAGCTCCTGCTGTTCGAGTTCTCGACCCGGTCGCTCGTCCCGCTGTTCGTCGCCGCCGCCGTCGCGACGGCGATCCGCTCGGGCCTGTTGGACGGCGGGAGGTTCGTACCACCGATGACGTTCACGCCGCCGCACGGGCTCGACCTGTTGTGGTACGTCGCCCTCGGGTTGGTGTGCGGCCTGTTGGCCGTCGTGATCTGCAAAGGCCTGTTCTGGATCGAAGGCGGCTATCGCAGACTGCCGATCTCCGAGTTCTGGCACCCGATCATCGGCGCGCTCGGGTTCGCGGCGGTTGGGATGGTCGAGCCGCGGGCGCTCGGCGTCGGCTACGCCGTGATCGGCGCGGAGCTCGCCGGCACGATCGTGGGCGGGGCGCTGCTGGCGCTTGGCGTCGCGAAACTCCTCGCCTGGTGGGTCGCGCTCGGCTCCGGCACCTCGGGGGGAACCCTCGCGCCGCTCCTATTCATCGGCGGGGCGTTCGGGGGATGGCTCGGTTCGATCGCGGTCCACGCCGGCATCCCCGTCGACCCTCGCGCGTTCGCGCTCGTGGCGATGGCGGCGGTCTTCGGCGCCTCGACCCGCGCGGTGCTGACCGCGGTCGTCTTCATGATCGAGATCGTCGCGGCGCCGGCGATGGCGGTGCCGTTGATGCTCGCGACCGCCGCCGCCGCGATCGTCGCGACGTCACTCGCGTCGGACAGCCTCATGACAGAGAAGCTCACGCGTCGCGGTCTGCGGATCCATCACCACGCAGAGGTCGACGTGCTGCGGAACACGCGTGTGGCGAACGTGATGTCGCGCGACGTGGTGACGATCCAGGCGGGCGCCACCGTGGCGGCCGCCCGGACCGCCCTCGCCAACGGTCCGCACGGCGCCTACCCGCTGATCACCGAGGACGGCACCCTCGCGGGGATGGTGTCACGCTCCGATCTGCTGGCGGACGGCGTCGTCGACGCCGAGCCGGTCGATGCAATCGCCTCGGGCGATGTCATCGCGGTCGCTTCCTCGGCCTCCGTCCTCGACGTGCTCGAGACGATCGTTCGCGAGGGTGTCGAGCACCTGCCGGTCGTCGACGACGGTTGCCTGGTGGGGATCTGCACCCGCACCGACGTGCTCCGCGCACGCGCACGTTCGCTCGACGAGGAGCGGCCGGCACCTTCGATCCGCCTTCGCCGGTCGTAGGCTCGGTGCCGGGAGGTTGGATATGAGCACGTCGAAGAACGCATGGAACGAGGTCGGCGAGCGCTTCACCGCGGTGGGCAAGCGGCTGGCCGGGCACTACGACCAACGGAGCGACGGCGGTTCTCCCAAGGAGACCCAGCACAAGGCCGAGGAGGTCGTTCGCGAGATCGGCAACCAGCTCGGCAGGGCGCTCGAGGCCGTCGACGACACGGTTCGCGACGACGCGGCGCGCCAGGACCTGAAGCAGGCCTTCAACGCGCTCGGCTCCGCGATCTCCTCGACGGTCGAAGATGCGACGACGGCGATCCGTGGATCCAAGGGCGAGGAGCCGCCGCGCCCGGACTGAGCGCTAGTGCGGCGGGTCGGTGAACCCGACGATGCGGTGCGTCCCGTCACACAGCGGCTTCGTGCGGCTGGCCCCGCATCGACAGAGCACCATGCGCGTGTCCTCGCGGATCGTCTCGCCGTCGGCGCCCACCAGCGTGGCGTGACCGCGCACCTGCATCGGGCCGTCGGCGAGCGCGACCAGCGTCACGTCATCGCCGACCAGGTCGGCCTCCTGCGGCCCGCCGTCCAGCCGGCGGAAGTGCAGTGCACCGCTCGGGCACCGCATCACGACGTCGGCGAGCGTGTCCGGATCCGCGGCTTCGGGGCGCACCCACGGTCGCGACCAGGGATCGAACACGCCGGGCAACCGTTGGAAGCACTCTCCGACGTGTACGCACAGGCGCGGTTCCCAGGTGACCTCGATCGCGTCGGACGCGTACGTCCGCGAGACGTCGTGCCGCTTCCGCGGCTCCTTCTCCTCGCGCCGAACGGCGTCGCTCACGGATCCCATCCTTCCACCGGGCGGAGCGAAGCGCGAGGCATATCATCGCCGCGATGAGCGAGCCGACCGGGTCCGCGGCGCCGTTCGACCTGACCACCGAGCGGCTCGAGGCGTTCTCCGACGCCGTCATCGCGGTGATCATCACGATCCTCGCCCTCGGCCTCGAGCTTCCGAAGGAGCCGACCTGGGGGGCCATCCGGGTCGAGGTCGGCTCGTTCCTGATCTACGTGCTCGCCTTCGTGAACCTCGCGATCTGGTGGAACAACCACCACCATCTGCTGCGGGCGACGACCAGGATCAACGGGGCGGTCATGTGGGCCAACATGGCCCTGCTGTTCTTCCTGTCCTTGATCCCCGTCGCGACGCAGTGGCTCCGCGATTCGTTCCAACCGAAGCCGGCGGCATTCTTCGGGCTCGTGTCGCTGTGTGCCGGGATCGCCTACAGCGTGCTGGTGCGGACGATCGTCCGCGCGAACGGGCCCGACTCGGTGGTGGCGCGCTCGGTCCACGGTGACCGCAAGGGACTGATGTCGATCGCGCTGTTCGGAGGAGGAGTGGTGGTTGCCGCGCTCAGCGGGATCGTCACGATCCCTCCCGTGACCGTGGGTGCAACCACTGTGGATCAGGTCGACTACGGCACCTGGATCCCGATCGCGCTGTACGTCGCGGTCGCGGTGATGTGGCTCGTTCCCGACCGGCGGTTCCTGCACGACCACCCCGCCGAAGCCGCCACCTAGCGGCCGGCCATCCGCAGCGACGCCGCTCGCGCCGCGTCGATCACGTCGTGGCCGAGGCGCGGGACGTCCCGCTGGGGCAGCCGGAACGCCGGCCCCGACACGCTGATCGCCGCGACCGCACGTCCGTCAACCATCACCGGCGCGGCGATCGTCACGAGCCCGTCCTCCAGCTCCCCGCTGCTCGCGGCGTAGCCCTGGCGCCGCGTCTGGGCCCACACGCGGCGCAGCTCCGCAGGCGACACGATGGTGCGCGAGGTAACCGCGTCGAGGGCGTGCGCGAGCACCGACTCCTGCAGCGTGGGATCGCCGAACGCGACGAGCACCTTGCCGCTCGAGCTCGCGTGCACCGGGCTCCGTCTGCCGACCCAGCTGGCCATCACAACGGTCTGCGCCGGCGTCACCTGATCCACGTACACGACGTGGAACCCATCCCGGATCGCGAGGTTCGCCGTCTCGGATGTCACCGCGGACAGGTGCTCGAGCTGCGGCCGCGCTTGGCTCACGACCGGCAGCCGGTCGGCCGCG
>Ga0105242_10001820_pt1 | contig 16759 bp, 16 predicted proteins | sample KBSM24metaG_FD_81521 | JGI IMG/M metagenome (GOLD analysis project Ga0105242, IMG submission 81521) | Miscanthus rhizosphere microbial communities from Kellogg Biological Station, Michigan, USA - KBS M2-4 metaG | ecosystem: Host-associated > Plants > Roots > Rhizosphere > Soil | place... | reverse complement strand
GGTCGGCGTGAGCGTCGTGCGCGGCCGCTTGCCGCCGACGAGAACGTTCGGGCTGAGCGGATCCAGATCGAACACCGTCATGCGATTCGAGAGCGGAACGCCCGTATCGCCGGCGATGAAGGCGCCCGCCAGCAACCAACCCGAACTGGGCGTCGCGCTGAACAGGTTGCCGTCCTTGTCAACGACATCGACGCACGTCGTGTCTCCGGCCGTGGCGCCGGTCCTCGTGCCCTGCGAGTGAGGCGTGTACTTGGCGGCGGGCGCTTTCACCACCGGATCGAACTTGAACGGATCGCCGGCACGCTGCTCGAGCGAGGCCTGCGGTCCGATCAGCGCGCGGCGCTCGGCGGCATAGGCCTTCGAGAGAAGGCCCGCGATCGGAACCTTCGCGAACGCAGGGTCGCCGTAGTACGCGTTGCGATCGGCATACGCGAGCTTGATCGCCTCGTGCACCTGGTGGATGTAGTCGGTCGAGTTCACTCCCGCAGACTTCAGATCGATGCCTTCGAGGATGTTGAGCGCCTGTAGTAGCACAGGTCCCTGATTCCACGGGCCCGCCTTGTAGACGTCGTATCCGTGAAAGCTGGTCGTCACCGGCTTTTCGATCGAGCCGTGGAACGACGCGAGATCGTCGTAGGTGAACACGCCGCCGGCGGCCTTATCAGCGTCGGCGATGCGATGCGCGATGTCGCCGGTGTAGAAGGCGTCGCGCCCGGCGTGAATCGCCGCGGTCCGGTTGTGGGTCTTCGCGAACGCGGCCCTGTCCGCGGCGGCGATCGTGCGGAGCGTGCGCGCGAGGTTCGGCTGCCGGAAGATTTCACCGACATCTGGCACGCGGCCGTCCGGATAGTACGTCTTCTTCGACCACTCCCACTGTTCCGTCGCCTTGCGCTCGCTGACGAAGAAATTGCGGAGGAATTCGTACATCGGGAAGCCGTCGGCGAGCTCAATCGCCGGCTGCAGCACCTGATCGAGGTGCATGGTCCCCTTTGCCTCGAGCGCCAGCGCCATCGCGTCGAGCATCGCCGGTATCGTCGCGCCGAGCGGACCGTTGCCGGGCACGAGACCGCGCTCGGCGAACAGCGCCGGAGTGGCGGCCTTCGGCGCGGGCCCCTGACCGTTGATGACGATGATCTCCTTCGTCTTCGCGTCGTAAATGATCGTCGGCGCCTCGCCGCCGAAGCCGAAGTGCGAAATCTCGCAGACCGACGCCGCCAGTACCGACGCAACGCCCGCGTCCACGGCGTTCCCGCCCTGCTGAAGAATGCGCACGCCGGCGGAGACCGAGTAGTGCCGTCCGGCGGCGACGATGCCGTGCGTCCCGAGAATTTCCGGACGCATCGTTTCCGCGCGCGGGCTGGCGACGCGAGTCGGCTCGGACGGCCGCTGCTGAGCGCCGACGGTGACCGCGGCGAGCGTGACGGCCGCCGCCAGTCGCATGCTGAAAAACGCAGTACGCTCGTTCATGTCGGCCGATTGTATAGAATAACGAGACTCGTGACGCGCCCCCTCCTCATCATTTTCCTTACGATCTTCGTCAATCTCGTAGGGTTCGGGATCATCATCCCGCTGCTGCCGTTCTACGCGGAAACCTTCGGCGCTTCGCCGCTGGTGATCGGCCTGCTGTTCGCCGTGTTCTCGCTGTGCCAGCTCCTGGCGGCCCCGGCGCTCGGCGACCTGTCCGATCGCTACGGCCGGCGACCCATTCTCATCTTCAGCCTCGCGGGGACGGTCGCCAGCTTCGTCATGTTGGCGGTCGCCCACAGCGTCGTCATGCTCTTCGCCGCGCGCATCGTCGACGGGTTGTCGGGTGGAAACATCTCGACGGCCCGCGCGTACGTCGCCGACGTGACCGAGCCCAAGGATCGCGCGCGCGCGTACGGTCTCATCGGCGCGGCGTTCGGGCTCGGCTTCATCCTGGGCCCCGCACTCAGCGGAATCCTTGCAGGCATCAGCTACACGGCGCCGATCTGGGCGGCCGCGGGGCTCACGGCTGTCGCGACCGCGATGGCGTGGTTCTGGCTGCCCGAAACCGTTCATCGCGCACAGGCGGGGACCGGCAACCCGTTTGCCTACCTGCCTGGGCTGGTTCAACGCGCGCCAGTCCGCAGGATCCTCACGATCGATTTCATCTACTGGTTTGCGTTCGCCACGTTCCAGACGACGTTTTCACTCTTCGTCGCGCGGCGCTTCGGCTTCGGCGTCTCGAAGACCGGCTACTTCTTCGCGGGGTTCGGTCTTCTCGGCGCGGTCGTGCAGGGCGGGTTCATCCGGCCGATCGTGAAGCGTCTGGGAGACAAACCGACTTTTCTGATGGGCCTCGGCTTCGGCGCCTTCGGACTCGTGGCGGCCGCACTGGCGCATTCAGTCTCGATGTTTGCGCTTGCGCTGGTTCCGCTCGCATTGGGGATCGGTTTCGGACATCCGACGATATCGAGCCTGGTCAGTTTGGTGGCACACGGCGACGAGCAGGGACGAGTGCAGGGCGCGGCGAGCGCCATCGAGAGCCTGGGGCGGACGCTCGGCCCGATTTGGGGTAACGCCTCCCTTCAGCAATACGGTGAATCGATCCCTTACGTCTCAGCCGCCGCGTTCCTGATGCTGACGCTCCTGCTGAGTGTCGGATTTCACGTCGGTAAGTCTGAGGTCGCCCCCTCCCGATAGCGCTGCGCCCCTTCCGGGACGCGGAGCGCGAAGGCTTTAGCCGAGCCAGTGAGCTTCCCTAGTGCGGCTTCACCATTCCAAGCAGGCTTCGCAGACCATTCAACGTCTGGATCATCGACGCGAGCAGCGCGGCGTTGGCGTTGTCGCGCGGAAAAATCTGGCCGACTGACAGTTCGAGGCGGCTGATCAACTCTTCGGCCTTCTGGCGTTCCTGGTCCGTCACATCCGGTCTCCTTCGGCGTCACAACATACCAGATTTTTCCGAACGATCACGTGCAGCGGTGCCGCGCGTCGCGGCAGACACACTGAGACCAAAAAAGTATGGAACAAATTCCTGGACTTGATAAAATTGCCGCCGCCTCAGCGATAAGGAGTGCCAAGCCGGCGTGCGACCCGAGCTCGAAGATTGGCTTCCGAGCCGGCGGCGACGACGTCCATCCCGCTTTCTATCAAGCCATCGATGAGCGCGCGGATGATTTCGGCTCGATTCATGGCTTTGCCATTGCGCGAACGCATGTCTCGCGTGAGGCGATCAAGATCCTGAATTTGCCGATCGAAGAGGACGACCGAGACCTTGGACCATGTCTCGCTGTGAACAGGCGGCCGGCCGGGACGCGCCTTCCCCGGAGAACGCATCGGCGCGCGCGGCCGAGGCGCCCCTTCGCGTGTACGGGGCAAAGTGACGCGGATTATACATGTCGGTTGTTGGTAGCACAAACACAGCAATAGGACGAACAGGTCATTTTTCCGGCCGAATTCATGACACTACAAGCGCCAAAACGACGTCGTATCGGCCGTCCGCCGGCGGGCGCGCGAGACGGCGAAAAGGTCACGGACTATCCGCAGCTGAGCATCCGTTTGCCCGCCGAAACGAGGGCCACGCTCCAGGCGCTGAGCCTGATTGAAGCGCGTCCTCAGTGGCGAGTGATCAGCGACGCGATCGATTGCTACACGAAGGGTCGTTCGGAGAGCGAGCGCAGGCTCGTCGCCGAACTGGCTGGACGCTCGCGTGCGCGCGTACGCCGCAGCGAGAGGTGATCAGGCCGGCGCCGCGGCCGGCTCCGGCGCGGCGACGATCGGAAGATAGATGCGGAACGACGCGCCCTTTCCGGGCTCGCTGACAACGGAGATCTCGCCGCCGCTCTGTTTGACGATGCCGTAGACGATCGACAATCCGAGGCCGGTGCCCTTCCCCTGTTCTTTTGTCGTGAAGAACGGCTCGAACAACTTCGCCCGCGTCTGCTCGTCGATGCCGGTCCCGGTGTCCGACACACTGAGACGCGCACAGTGTCCAGGCTGTCCCGGCAGGAGTGCGACTGTCGGATCGGCATGCTCGTCGACGTCTTCGACCCGCACCGTCACGCGGCCGCCATCCGGCATCGCATCGCGGGCATTGACGACGAGATTCAGCACGACCTGTTCGGTCTGACCGGAGTCGGCGCGAACCATCAGCGGCTCGGGCGCGCAGATGATCTCGAAGTCGATTTCAGGCCCGATGAGACGGCGCAGCATCGTTTCCATGCCGCGCACGACGTCGCCCAGCGCGAAGATCCGCGGCCGCACCGCCTGCCGGCGGCTGAACGCGAGGAGCTGGTGCGTCAGGCCCGCGCCGCGAGTGACCGATTGCTTGATCTCGCTGACCTCGCCTCGCGCCTGATCGTCCGGCGTCAGCTGCATGAGCAGCAGGTCCGCCGCGCCCATGATGCTCATGAGGATGTTGTTGAAGTCGTGAGCCACGCCGCCGGCCAGCCTGCCCACCGCCTCCAGCTTCTGTGATTGACGGAGTTGCTCCTCGAGGGCGCGCCGCTCCGTGATGTCGCGGAGGAACCCCGTGAGGATCGTCCGATTGTCGTTGCCGAGCCGTGCCACCGTCAGCTCGAGCGGCAGGTCGCTGCCATCCGCGCGGAGGCCGGTGAGCTCGACCTGCGGTCCGGCGAGCGGCCCGCCGCCGGTGGCGATGTACTGGTTCAACGCCGCCATTTGCTGCGCGCGATCGGCTTGCGGCAGCAGCAGCTCGACGCTGCGTCCGAGGATGTCGAGCCGCGCATAACCGAACATCTCCTCCGCGGCGGGATTGAACTCGCGGATGTTCAGCTGCGAATCCATCGTGATGATGGCGTCGTGCGCCGCTTCGAGAATGGCCCCCTGCCGCGCCTCGCTCTCCCGGCCGGCGCGGTACATCTTGTAGGTCAGGTACAGCGGCGTCGCCGTCAGCAGCAGCGTCAGCGAGTAGCCCGAGCTCTGGGTCACCTTGATCACGACCGCGGCTGCGATGGCGCCGAGGAGATAGCTCGGCGCGCTGGAAGCGAAATCCGATTTCCAGATGCGCCACGCGCTCTGGTTCGTCGTCACGGCGATCGCGATCGCAATCGGCACCGTGTTCACGAAGAAGTAGGTGAGCGCCATGCCGAGCAGCGGCATGATGAGCGCGCTCGGGTCCGCGTCTTCGTGTCCCCCGAGACGCTGGTAGACCTGTCCCGCCGCTTCCACCGTCAACACCAGGATCGACATGTTGAACAGGGTGCGGAACGCCGGGTTCGGCGACTTCGAGTTCAGCGTCGTCTGGCTCCAGCCGCTGGCGGCGCCGACGATCATCGTCGCGTGGGGGCCTCGCAGCATCAGCGAGGCGATGTCGACGACGTACGACACCGACATGTTCGAGCCGCTGGCAATCGGGAACTGGACCTTGAATGCCGACGTCAACGACGACAGCAGCACCAGCAACACCAGGGGGGTGACCGGCGTGAGGGTCGCGCGAGGCACCAGAACGGCGAACGTCACCGCGCCGAGCGCGATGACCGTCAGGATGTACCAACGGCCGCGGGGTGGGAGGGCCCGGAGCAAGGCTTTGCCAGTATAGCGCGCTTGACAACGTTAAAACAGTTGTTTTATACATTTGTTTGAGACCAACGACATGTCGAGAAAACGAGCGATTCTCCTCCTTGTGCTGCTGTTGGCCGCCGGCGCCGGCACGTACGCGTATCGCCGCATGGGCACGCCGGCTCTGGTGCTGACCGGCATCGTCACGACCAACGACGTCATCGTCAGCCCGCAAATCGCCGGACAGATCGGGCAGTTGCTCGTCACCGAAGGAGATACCGTCAAGAAAGATCAGCTGGTCGCGGTGATTGTTCCCGACGAGCTGAAGGCCGACACCGCCTACTTCGCGCAGAACGTCGAAGGGATGTCTTCGCAGATTCGCGAGTCGGAGGCGGCGCTCAGACTGCAGGAGCGGCAGAACGCCGACCAGATCCGGCAGGCCGAGTCCACGCTCGCCTCAGTTGAGGCCCAGGTCGACGCCGCGGCCGCCGACGTGGAACAGACGCGCCTGACTTACACGCGGACCCAGAATCTCTCCAGGCAGAACGTCGTCTCGGCGCAGGAGCTCGATGCGGCCCGCACGGCGCAGACCGCGGCCCAGGCGAAACTCGACGCGCTGAAGAAGCAGGTGGACGCGCAGCGAGCCGCGGTGGCGATGGCGCGATCGAATGCCGAGCAGACGGCCGTTCGCCGGAGCCAGGTACAGACCAGCGAGCACATGAAGCAGGCGGCGTCGGCGCAGAGCACCAAAGCCAGCGTGCGGCTTCGGTACACCGAGATTCACGCACCGATCGAAGGCATCGTCGACGTGCGCGCGGCGCGGGTGGGAGAAGTCGTGAACCCCGGGCAGCCGATCATCACGCTCATCAACCCGGACGATCTCTGGATCCGCGTCGACGTGGAAGAGAGCTACATCGATCGCGTGCGGCTCGGCGACAAGATGACGGTGCGCCTGCCGTCCGGGGCGGAGCTCGAAGGGACGGTCTTCTACCGCGGCGCCGACGCCGGTTTCGCGACACAGCGCGATGTCAGCCGCACCAAGCGGGACATCAAGACGTTCGAGGTGCGGCTGCGCGCGGACAACAAGGAGCGCCGGCTCGCCGTCGGCATGACCGCCTACGTGATGATGCCGGTCCAGTAACACATGTACGCCATCGACGTTCGCAACATCGTCAAGAAGTTCGGCGAGTTCACCGCCGTCAAGGGGATCAGCTTCACCGTTGACGAAGGAGAAATCTTCGGACTGCTCGGGCCGAACGGCGCCGGCAAGTCGACGCTGATTCGAATGCTCGTCACCCTGCTGCCGCCGACGATGGGGACCGCGCTCATCAACGGGTTCGACGTCGTGAAGCAGTCCGACGGCGTGCGGCAGTCGATCGGGGTGATCCCGCAGGCGATGACGAGCGATCTCGAGCTGAGCGTCGAGGAGAACCTGATCATCTTCGCGAAGCTGTACGGCGTTCCCAAGCCGAAGCGGGAGCGGCTGATCAACGAGCTGCTGGAAGCCGTCGAGTTGACGCAGTGGCGCCACGCCCAGGTGAAGAATCTGTCTGGCGGCATGCGGCGCCGTGTCGAGATCGCGCGCGGGCTGGTGCACGAGCCTCGCATCTTCTTCCTCGACGAGCCGACCACCGGCCTCGATCCGGTGTCGCGCGTGGCCGTGTGGGAGATGCTGGAAAAGATCAAGCGCGAGCGGAACCTGACGATCCTGATCACGACGCACTACATGGACGAGGCCGACAAGCTCTGCGATCGGATTGCCATCGTGGATCACGGCGAGCTCAAGGCGCTGGATTCTCCCCTCAAGCTGAAAGCGTCGATCCCCGGCAAGAATTCGCTGGAGGTCAGCTTCTCATCGGTGCCCGCGGGCTGGCAGGAGAAGCTGGAAGCGCTGGCCGGCGTCGAATCGGTGAGCGCGCACGACAACATCTTCCGCATCGCCACCGGCAGCGGTCCGGCGACGACGCTGGCGCTCATGGAGCTCGCGGCACAGGAGGGCGTGACCGTCGGCTCGCTGTCCGTTCAGAGCACGTCGCTCGACGACGTATTCGTGCATTACACGGGGCGGGCGCTCCGCGACGCGCTGCAGGAGGCCAACCCGCTCGACCGTGGCCCGATGTTGAGGAGGGCGTAATGGGACGAACCTGGGCCATCATCGAACGTGAGCTGCGACGATTCCGTCGAAGCCCCGTGCTCATCGTCATGGCGCTGGTCATGCCGGTCGTGCAGCTCGTCGTCCTCGGCTACGCGTTCGGCGGCAACGTCAAGCATCTGAAACTGGCGGTCGTCGATCAGGATCGCGGCGTGCCCGCGGTACGCGTGCGCGAGCTGGCGTCGGCCGCCGCGTCCGGTGCGCACACGATCGACATCTTTGACTATTCGGACCAGGGGCGAGCGATTGAAGACCTGCGCAACGGGCGGGTCAACGGCGTCCTGACGATTCCAGCCGACTTCTCCCGCCGGGTTCTCGCCAAGAACGAGCCCCACGTGGCCCTCATCGAGGACAACACCGACGGCTTCGTCTCGGTCGCGATGGCCGGGACGATGGGCGGGATTCTGCAGGCCTATAGCCTGCCGTCGCATACGCCGCGCATCGCGAGTTCGGCGGCTCTCGACGTCGTCGAGATTTATCCCTACGTGCCGTACGTGCAGTACCTGCTGCCGGGGTCGGTCGTCATGTCGATCTTCATGATGGTGATGATCGGCGGCGGGATCATCTTCATCGACGACAAGGCCCGCGGCCTCCACGAGGGATACCTCGTGACGCCGATCAAGAAGCTCGAGCTGATCGCGGGCTTCAACATCTCCGGCACGATCAAGGCGGTGCTGGCGGGGATGTTCCTGCTGATTATCGGCTCCCTGATCGCCGGCATTCCCAACGCCTTCGATCCCATGCGCCTGCTGCGCTTGTTCGTCGTGGTGTGCGTGACGTCGTTCGCGCTGATCAGCCTGATGTTCCTGCTGATGGTCCGGGTCAGCGACCCGCTGCTGCCGCGCGCGGTGTTCGGCGTGCTCAACACGGTGCTCTACTTTCCGAGCGGCGCCGTCTATCCGCAGCAGGGCTTCCCGGGATGGATGCAGGTGATTGCCGTCGCCGATCCGTTCACCTACGCCGTCCACGCGTTCAAGAGCCTGCTGCTGAAGAACACGGGGTTCACGGCGATTTCCTACGACCTCACGTTCCTGCTGATCTTTTCCGTCGTGTCGCTGAGCGCCGCGACGGCTCTGTTCAAGCGATCCCTGTGACCACCAGCCGCGATACGGAAACCCGCGACCGGCTCCTGAAGGCAGCGGAGCGCCTGTTTGCCGACCGCGGTTTCAAGAAGGTGACCGTCCGCGACATCTGCCGGGCGGCCCGCGCGAACGTCGCCGCCGTCAACTACCACTTCGGCGACAAGCTCGGGCTCTACCGTGAGGTGATGCAATCGGCGATCGACGCGATGCGCGGGACCAACGACGCCGCGCGCGAGGCCGGCGCAGGACAATCGGCGGAAGAGCAGTTGCGCCGGTACATCGCGATCTTCGTGCACCGCGTCCTGACGCCGGGGAACGACACGGTGCACAAGCTGATCAACCGTGAGATGAACGATCCCACGCCGGCGCTCGACACGCTCGTCGAACAAGGCGTGCGCCCTCGCGTGGAATACCTCTCGGGGCTGATCGCCGAGATCATCGAGTGCGCGCCGACGGATCAGCGCGTGCTGCGCTGCGTCGCCGGCGTGCAGGCGCAGATCATCTCGTACCTGCCGAATCCGATCGCGGCGCGGCTCGGGTTCGCGTACAAACCGACGCCGGCCAACCTGGACGGCATTGCCGAACACGTCGCGGAGTTCTCGATCGCCGGCGTGCACGCCGTCGGCCGCGCCGTGCATGCCCGCTGATTCGGCAGACGAGCGGCTGCGTCAGGCCGCGCACCCGCCCGACTGGACGAATCCCGAACCCCGCGGCCGATACCATCTCGTCGTCATCGGCGGCGGGACCGCCGGGCTCGTCTGCGCGATGGGCGCTGCGGGTCTGGGCGCGCGTGTGGCGCTGGTGGAGCGAGCTCTCCTCGGCGGCGATTGCCTGAACACCGGGTGCGTTCCGTCGAAAGCGCTGCTGCGGTCGGCTCGTGCGGCCGCCGATGCGCGGCGGGCTCCCACGGTCGGCGTGCGCGTCGGCGACGTCGATCCCGACTTTGCGGCCGTGATGGGCCGCATGCGCGAGCGGCGCGCGGATATCAGCCCGCACGATTCCGCCGAGCGGCTGCGCGCCGCCGGGGTTGACGTCTATTTTGGTGATGCGCGCTTCGCCGGCACTTCGACGATTGCCGTCGCGGGCCGCGAGCTCACGTTTCGACGCGCGGTGATCGCCACCGGCAGCCGTCCGGCAGTCCCGCCGATTCGCGGGATCGACACCGTACCGTTTCTCACGACCGAGACGCTCTTTGAATTGCGCGATCGCCCGCGCCGGTTGGCCGTCGTCGGCGGCGGCCCGATCGGCTGCGAGATCGCGCAGGCGTTCGCGCGGCTCGGAACCGCCGTCACCGTCGTCGAGCAGGCAGCGAGAGTGCTGCCGGGGGAAGATGCCGACGCCGCCGAACTCGTTGCGAACCGGTTGATCGCCGACGGGGTCACGCTCCGGCTCGGCGCAGACATCGAGGAGGTGTCGGCCGCAGCCGATGTCATTCGATTGAACCTGGGCAAGGGGACGGTTGAGAGCGGACGTGACACCGAGACGGTCTGCGACCAGCTGCTCGTCGCCGCAGGCCGCGCACCGAATGTCGAAGCGCTGGATCTGACGGCGGCCGAGGTCGCCGTCAACACCTCGGGCGTCGTCGTCGACGATCGCCTGCGCACGACGAACCATCGGGTGTTCGCGGCGGGTGACGTCTGTTCGATGTTCAAGTACACCCACGCCGCCGACGCGCTCGCTCGCATCGTCATCCAGAACGCGCTGTTCTTCGGGCGCAAGCGTGCCAGCGCTCTCGTCATCCCGTGGTGCACCTACACCGATCCTGAAGTCGCTCACGTGGGTCTGTACGAAGAGCAGGCGCGGTCGGCGGGCCGCCGCGTGGAGACGATCACGATCCCGTTGTCGGATGTCGATCGCGCCATCGTCGATGAAGAGCGGGACGGCTTCGTGCGGGTGCATCACGAGCGCGGACGACTGCTGGGCTGTACGGTGGTGGCGTCACGGGCAGGGGAGATGATCGGCCTGGCCGCGCACGCGTTGACCCACGGCGCACGCCTGACGTCGCTCGGATCGACGATTCAACCGTATCCAACGCTGAACAACGCGTTTCGCTTTGCCGCCGACGCCTATTCGCGAACGCGTCTCACGCCAACCGTTCGAGCCGTCCTGCGCCGATACTTCACCGTGCGACGATAGCGGCAGCGATAGCTCCTCCTGTCTGCTTGGTCCATAATTCCGCACGGGACATCTATGCCACCTTTAGACGGTTTGCGAGTGATCGACCTCACGCGGGTCGTGGCCGGCCCGTTCTGCACGATGATGCTCGGCGACATGGGCGCCGAGGTCCTGAAGATCGAGGAACCGAAGCATGGTGACGACTCGCGCGCGTGGGCGCCGTTCATCGAAGGGACGGGCAGCTTTTTCCTCGCGCTCAACCGCAGCAAGAAGAGCGTGGCGCTCGATCTGAAGACGCCCGAGGGCGCAGACGCGCTCAAGAGATTGATCGAGACCGCCGACGTGCTCATCGAAAACTTCAGGCCGGGCAGCCTCGCGGAGCTCGGCTTCGATTACGCATCCGCATCCGCCTTGAACCCGCGGCTGATCTACTGCTCGATCTCGGGCTACGGCCAGACAGGTCCCTCGTCACAACTGCCTGGCTATGATGCCGTTCTTCAGGGTGAGGCCGGCATCATGGACATGACCGGCGCCCGGACCGGCGAGCCCACACGTGTCGGAGTCGCGATCACCGACTACCTCGCCGGGCTGTACGCCACTCAGGGCATTCTGCTGGCGCTCAACGATCGGCACGCGAGCGGGCTGGGACAGCACGTCGACATCTCGCTGTTCGAATCGATGCTCTCGGTGATGCGCCTCCCGATGTCGGTATTGGAAGCCACCGGCGTGACGCCGACGCGCGTCGGCAACGATCACCTCAACATCGCGCCGTACGAACCGCTTCGCGCCAGGGACGGCTTGATCATCGTCGCCGTCGCCAATCCGGGGTTGTGGGTACGGTTCTGCGAGGCCATGGAGCGACCCGGCTGGCGCGAGGATCCGCGATTCCTGACGAACACCGATCGTGTGGCGAATCGCGATGCGCTCAGGGCCGCGATTGAGGCGGTGTTCTCGGAATTCACCGTGGAGGAACTGACCGCGCGATTCCAGGCGAAGAACGTGCCGTGCGGACGCGTGCGCTCCATTGGCGAGGCGCTCGAGCATCCGCAAATCGGGCCACGCGAGATCCTCATGGTGCAGGAGCATCCGCGGATGGGCCCGATCGAAACGCTGGCGCCCGTCGTGCGTCTCTCGCGCACGCCGGCCAGCGTCACGCTTCCGCCGCCGGAGCTCGGCGAGCATACGAAGGAAATACTGGCCAGCCTGCCGTCCCGGGTATCATGACGCCGTGTTTCAACCGACTCTGCTCCGAAACCGCGTCGCGCTGATCACCGGCGGCGGCACGGGCATCTGTCGCGGGATCGCGCTGGCCTTCGCGCGTCACGGCTGCGCCGTCGCGATCATCAGCCGCAAGCTCGAACACCTGGAGCCAACGGTGGCCGAACTGCGGGCGCTTGGGGCGCGCGCCGTCGCGAAGGCCGCCGACGTTCGCGATCCGGCGGCCGTCGCGGACGCGGTCGCGGCAGTCGTGTCCGACCTTGGGCGCCTCGACATTCTCGTGAACGGCGCCGCCGGCAATTTCATCTGCCTCGCCGAAAATCTGTCGCCGAACGGATTCGGCACGGTGGTCGACATCGACCTGAAAGGCACCTTCAACGTCTCTCGGGCCGCGCTGCCGCATCTGAAAACGCAGGGCGGATCGGTCATCAACATCAGCGCGACGCTCCCGTACCTGGGGACGATGGGGCAGGCGCATGCGTCGGCGGCGAAGGCAGGCGTCGACTCTCTGACGCGGACGCTGGCGGTCGAATGGGGGCCTTACGGCATTCGCGTCAACGGGATCGCTCCAGGACCGATCGATGGGACTGAAGGCGTCCGCCGGCTCACCAACGAGAAATCGCGCGAAGGCGCCGTCAAGCAATGCCCGCTCGGACGAATGGGAACGGTGGACGACATTGCGAATGCGTCGCTCTTTCTCGCGTCGGATGCGGCCTCGTATGTCAACGGCGTGACGCTCGTCGTGGACGGCGGCCTCTGGCTCCGCTCGGCGCGCATCCTGGGTGAAGAATGACAACGACGACGATGACCACGCCGGCGTGGGCCGTGGGCGTGAGCACCGGGGTGCATGCCGCCGGCAGCCGCGACGTGGTCTACGTGCCGGACAATCCGCTGTCGCACGTCCTGCGCGTCTTTGAGCAGCAGTTTCGCGACGTGCGGCTATACCTGGCGACACGTGAAGAGGAGGCGTTCGGCATCGCCGCGGGCCTGTATCTCGGAGGCCGCCTGCCGACGGTGATGCTCCAGTCGAGCGGCCTGGGCAATTCGCTGAACGCCGTGACGTCGCTGCTGATGCCGTATCAGATCCCGGTGCTCATGGTCGTCAGCATGCGCGGCGACAGCGGCGATTGGAACGCGGCGCAAATGCCGATGGGGCGTGCGGTGCGCGGCATCTTCGAATCCCTGGGTGTTCCGCACACCACGGTCGAGTCCGCGAACCAGGCCTGCGACACGATCCGCTGCGCCGGCAAGACCGCCTTCGGCACGCGCACGAGCCTGGCGTGCCTTCTGCCGCGGAAAGTGACGACCGGGTCATGAATCGCGTCGAAGCCACTCGTGTCATCGTGCAACTCGCCGGCGACGCGCCGATCGTCGCGAGCCTCGGCCATCCCGCCTACGATCTCTTTGCCGCCGGCGATCGGCCCCGGAACTTCTACACCTGGGGCAGCATGGGACTCGCCTCGTCCATCGGCCTCGGTCTCGCGATCGCGCGTCCGGACGTTCGTGTCATCGTGCTCGACGGCGACGGCTCGCTGCTGATGAATCTCGGATCGCTCGCGACCATCGGGCTGCTCCGTCCCGCGAATCTCGTCGTCGTGGTGATGGACAACCAGGAGTACGCCACGACGGGCGGTCAGCCGACGCCGACCGCGCACGGCGCCGATCTCGAGGCTGCGGCGCGGGCGATGGGGATCGCGGCCTCGGCGACGGTGCGCACCGAGGACGAGCTGCGCCAAGCGATGGAGTCGACGCGCTTCATTGTCGCCAAAGTTCAGGAATCGGCGCCGACAGCCAAGCCGCCGCTCGACTGCGTGTTCATCAAGCAGCGGTTCATGGCCGCCATCGGCAATCCCGAGACCGCTACGCAGGGGGCGTCTCTCTGACCCTTCCCGATTTCGTCACGGCGGCCCAACCGCCGGTCGCGGCGCGCATCGCGGCCGCGCGCGCGCTGCTCGACACGGTCGGTGTGACCCTCGCCGGCGCCGCCGAGCCGGCGTCGCGAATCGTCCAGCGCGTCGTCGAACAGGACGGAGAGGGGCCGTGCCGGGTGCTGGGGACGGCGCGGCGCGCGAGCGGGGCGAATGCGGCCCTGGCGAACGGCACGGCCGCGCACGCGCTGGATTACGACGACATGTGTTTCGTGTCGCTGGCGCATCCGAGCGCGCCGCTGGTCGCCGCTGCTCTCGCGGCGGCCGAAATCGCCGGCGTGTCAGGTCGAGCCCTGCTCGACGCCTACATCGTCGGTTTCGAAATCGAGGGGCGGCTGGGCCGCGCGATGAACCCGCGCCACTACCAGCGCGGATGGCATTGCACGTCCACGCTCGGGACGATCGGCGCCGCGGCCGCGGCGGCGCGCCTGCTCCGCCTCGATTCTGATGCCGCGGGCCACGCGCTCGCGATCGCGGCGTCGGAGGCGTCCGGCCTCAAGGAAAACTTCGGGACGATGGTCAAGCCGCTGCATGCCGGGCTGGCGGCACGCAACGGCGTCCTCGCCGCGTTGCTGGCGCAGGCCGGCATGACGGCGAGCCGCGCCGCGATCGAGGGTCCGCAGGGATTCCTCAAGGCGCTGGATGGTGAGCAGACGTCGCTCGATGCCGAAACCGCCGATCTCGGCTCACGCTGGGAAATCGTCGACACCGGAATCACGGTGAAGCTGTACCCGTCGTGCGCGGGGACGCATCCCACGCTCGACGCGCTGCTCGATCTGAAGCGGCGCGAAGATTTCCGCGCGGAGGAGATCGATGCGATCGACGTCGGCGTCGATCCGATCGTGCCGACGATCCTGCTGTACGACCGGCCGTCGAGCGGATTGGAAGGCAAGTTCAGCATGCCGTTTTGCGCGGCAGCGGCGATCGTGAACGGCCGCGTCGGCATCGATACGTTTGAGCCCACACAGCTTCGGAATCCGGCGATTCTCGCCCTGCAGGCGCGCGTCACCATGCGCGTCGATCCGACGCTGGATTCCACGGCGCCGTCGCTGACCCAGGCTCGAGTGGCCGTGCGACTGCGCGACGGCCGCGTGCTGTCGGCGTCAGCCAACGGCGCGCGCGGGTATCCCGAGAAGCCGGCGAGCGACGATGAACTGGCATCGAAGTTCATGTCATGCGCGACGCAGACTCTCGAGGAGTCCGCGGCTGTCAGAGCGCTCGCCGTGCTGCGAGAAATCGAGTCGGTTCACGATATGCGAGCGGTTACCGCACTGTTTCAGACAGCTGCGCCGTAAGTCCGACGGCAGGCCTAAAGGCCTGCACTACTTCCGAAGGCAATCGCAGGCGTAAAAGCCTGCACTACTCTCGGGGCGGATCCATTCGCTCGTAGTGCAGACCTTGAGGTCTGCCGTGAACAGTCGTAGTGCAGACCTTCAGGTCTGCTGTGAACAGTTGTAGTGCAGACCTTTAGGTCTGCCTTCATCGGGTAGCTTTGAACCTGCTAGCGCTGATGTTCCCACAGCGTCAGTAACTCGGGCCAGGTGTAAACACTCGATCCCGCGAGCGGCCACTCGCCCAGCGTCTTCGCCAACCCGGCTCGGACCGGGTTCTCGAGGATGTACTTGGCCACGGTCAGCGTCGCCTCCTCATCCCGAAGAACGCGTTCGTGATATCCCGGTTGCCAGAGCGTCTTGCCACTGGACTGGCGATAGCGGTATCCCGTGATCTGTTTCAGAAGCTTGATCAATGCCAGGAGATCGCAGGCCTCGGACTGCGCCGAGACCAGCAGATGCACGTGATCCGGCATCAGGCAGTACGCAACCAGGTCGAACTGCGACTCGCGTGCGGTTTGCAGGATCTGCGACGCAGCTTCGTTGCTGACGGCGCGATCATCGAAGATCGGTTTTCTGAAAGCGGTGCAAAACGTGACGGAATAGCGTTGCAACCCGGCATAGCTCGCGCCGGCGAGGCGCCTCGGACGGTCGGTGATCATGCGGGATCGTCGTGCAAAGGGCAGGCCTGAAGGCCTGCATTACACAAGCAAGGGCAGACCTAAAGGTCTGCACTACTTCCGGCCGGAAGGGACGTGACCGCGTTTCCAGATCATGAACGTGCGCGTGAACTCGATCACCGGGACCTTGTCCTGGTTCATGCCGGTCGTCTTCACGCGGACGATCCCGACCTTCGGCCGTGACTTCGACTCGCGCGTTTCGAGCACTTCGCTGCGCGAGTAGACGGTGTCTCCTTCGAAGAGCGGATTCGGGAGACGGACTTCGTCCCACCCCAGGTTCGCCACGCCGTTCATCGTCAGGTCCGTGACCGACTGGCCCGTCACGAGCGACAGCGTGAAGCACGAGTTCACGAGCCGTCGCTTGAACTCCGTCTGCTTCGCGTACTCCCCGTCGAAATGAATCGGGTTGGTGTTCATCGTCAAACAGGTGAACCAGATGTTGTCGGCGTCGAGAATCGTGCGGCCGAGCGGGTGCTCGTAGACGTCGCCCACGCTGAAGTCCTCGAACACGCGTCCCGTCCAGCCTTGCTTCACTGCCATCAGATCGCTCCCTGTGTGCGCCATGCTGCCACGGTGTCGCGCGCGATGCCGAGTTCTTCGAGGATCGCGTCCGTGTGCTGTCCGAGCGCCGGCACATCGCCCATCACCGGTTCGACGCCGTCCAGGCTGACGGGCGGAAGCATCGCGCGCAGCGGGCCGGCCGGCGATCCGACTTCGCGCCAGCGGTCGCGGCCGGTCAGCTGTGGATGCTCGAGGAACCCGGCAACCG
>Ga0105242_10001819_pt1 | contig 16763 bp, 13 predicted proteins | sample KBSM24metaG_FD_81521 | JGI IMG/M metagenome (GOLD analysis project Ga0105242, IMG submission 81521) | Miscanthus rhizosphere microbial communities from Kellogg Biological Station, Michigan, USA - KBS M2-4 metaG | ecosystem: Host-associated > Plants > Roots > Rhizosphere > Soil | place... | reverse complement strand
ATGGCCCTTTGCAGTCCCTCCGACCGAGGGGTTACAGCTCATCTTCCCGATCGTGTCGAGGTTCATGGTCAAAAGAAGCGTGCTCGCTCCCATGCGGGCCGCAGCATGCGCCGCTTCGCAGCCCGCATGGCCAGCGCCTACGACTAGAACATCGAAAATTTTAGGATACTGCCACATAAATAGAAAACCCCTATCAAAAAAACTTTTCAATAGGGGCTTTAATTAGAATTTGCGATTTATTTTTTCTTATGTCGATCGCGGCGTCTGCGCTTCTTACGCTTGTGACGAGCGATTTTCGCACGTCGCTTTTTCTTTACTGAAGCCATACTTTTTCCCCTTCATAGAAAAGAATAAGGGCAGTTTACCTTACGGGCGGGTAAAATGTAAAGGTGGGTGGTGCTAAAAAAATATTTATTGGAACTGAGACTTGGCTGCTTACTCCTCTGGAGAAAAGGCGGAAAAAGCCTCTTTGTTGGTTTTGGCGAGTTCAGCGCCCGAATTGATCGGGGTATAATTGGCAAACTGGGCGATTTCTTTTCGGAACGCCAAGTTGACGCTGCCGATTCCTCCATGGCGGTTTTTTGCTACGATCACTTCCGCTAAGCCCGGCTTGTCGTAAGGGTCGTAGTATTCGCGGCGCAGCAAGAACATCACGACGTCGCTATCCTGCTCAAGACTATTGTGAACCACGATATCGTTCGCAACGAAATTATGAACTCCAGGGACTGTTGCATCATAGACATCTTCTTCGCCCAGTTTGGTAATTGCAACAATTTCATCCCAATATACATCTGATTCGGCTAAATCGCGCAAAATGGGATCTTTAAATAGACTGTTTAGAGTGCACATCCGCTCTCTAGAAATTCCTGATTTGAAAAGAGTGGTGCCGCAATAAGAAGTTTGTAAGCCTTTACACACATCCCTCCAGCCCAATTGGCACCGATTTTTGGCTTCTTTAACAAACGTTGTCCAAACAGTTTTGGGAATCACATCATTGTTGGGGTTTGTCTTGATTTGATCTAGATCTCGTAATAAGGAAGGGATAATTTTTGCTCTTTGGCCAACACATCCAACCTGTGTCAAAAAACGTTGTTGATTCGGTTTTCCTTCAATATGTACATGATACATAGGTCGGTATGCTGGCTTAGAGTGATTCTTTCTTAGAGAACTTTGAATTCCGACGCTCAAGAGAAGATGCTGCACTTGAGAGGCTAGTGTGGAACTAGAAGAAGCATAATAGATACTCCCTGCTGGTTTCCGCCCAGCTATTTTTTTAGAGCTAATATTCCCATCCGTTGCCCACAAGTGCCTTAAAAATAATAGCCGTTCTTGAGTAGGACTGGAAAAAATGGCGGAGGGGATTTTTTTTTCGTAAGATCTTACGCGATCCATCCCGAGTTTCTTAAACCATTCAGTAATAGGATGGTATTTTCTATGGGTTAAGTGATAGGGAGAGGGAAAATATACATGAAACCAATTTTTTTGAGGGACAACTCTCGAAGAGATAGAAAATAATTTTTGGGACGAGTCTTGTACGTATTGGATATTTTCTGAATCCGCGCTTGTATAGTGATAGGGTTGGTTTGGTAAAATGCAGCCATCTCCCAACAAATGGCCGATGAAAATATACTCTTCTTTTTGCAATTTAGATTGTTGAGATTCTGTCTCTACAGAGCGAGGAATTGCAATATGCGATTCTGTATTCAGCTCATCTAAACGTAGCCAGCCATGGACAGTGCGGAAAGGATGGTTCGCTGTGGCTTTGATGGTTCTTCCGCTACGTAGTTTCAGTTCGTAGACTGTTTTTCGTCCCGAATAAAAGACTTTGGTCATTGTATGAGAACCGAGTTTTAGGTTCTCATCGATCGCAAAGACTTGGATGGGTTTTTGAACCTTGCGTTCCGCAAGTTCTTTGATCGTATAGAGATGGCCGGTTTCAGCATCTTTAACGAGAGTGTCTCCTGCAAGGCATCCCGATTCTCTCAAGTCGCTCATCATGGGGCGGTGGCCTTGCCGCTCTTCGACTTTGCGGGAAAGCTGCGCGGCGCAGAGGATAGGGATATTCAGTTCGCGAGCCAGATTTTTGAGCATGCGGGAGATTTCGGAAATTTCAACTTGGCGGTTTTCGATAGAGCGGGAGTTGCCTGAACCTGAGATGAGCTGCAAATAATCGATCACCATAAAGCCGATGTTGTAGGCTTCGCGTAGACGGCGTGCGCGTGCGCGGAGGTCTGTGATTTTCAGGCCGGGCTGGTCGTCGATGATCATGAGATGTTTCTGCATCATGTTCACCGCGCCGACGATGCGTTGATATTCCGATCCGTTGAGCGAGCCGGTCTGGATCTTTTCCGATTCGACTTCGGCTTGAGAGCAGATCATACGGTGGAGAAGCTGGGTGGCGCTCATCTCAAGTGAGAAGACGGCGACGGGGATGTTGTTTTTGAAGCAGATGTTTTCAGCAATCGAAGTGATCAAGGCGGTTTTTCCCATGGCAGGCCGGGCAGCGAGGATCATGAGGTTGGATGGGTTGAAGCCATTGAGCAGCCTGTCAAGATCGATGAAGTGGGTCGGAACGCCCGTGACGGCCGGCTCATTTGGGTCTCTTTCCAGGAACTTTTGCTGCCGGTCCTGGAGTTCTTTCAGGAAGGGAAGTTTCGATTCGGCTTTCAAACCGGTCAGAAGGTCTTTGATCGCAACCCCGACGCTATGCTGGTTGGATTGGGAGATATTGAAAAAATAGGTCTGAGCTTCATCGAGGGCGACCATGACATCGCCGGGATCTTCGAGGGCTGTTTTTTCGATCTTTTGCGAAGCGTTGATCATCTGTCGCAGAATCGATTTTTCTCGGATCAGATTGACGTATTCTTCGATATAAGCGGAAGTGCCGGCATATTGGGCAAGAGTAGTGAGGTAGCTGATCCCTCCCGCGGCGTCGAGCCTGTTTTGCCTTTTGAGCTCTTCGCTGATCAAATGGATGTCTGCGGGCTTGTCCGAACGATAGGCGAATTTAAGGCAGGAAAAAATGATCTGGTGCTCATTATAATAGAAATCGGTATCGAAAAGCGTGTCGGCGGCGATATTGAGGCTGTTGACGCTTGTCAGCATGCAGCCGAGTACCATCATTTCCGATTCTTTGGAGTTGGGAGGGATGCGCGCTTTTTTCTCTGCTTCAGCCATGAGAGCCTCGAATACGGTGATTTGTGGAAGAATAGCAAGTTGTCAAATTCTAAAACAGCCGATATAGGGAAGTTATACCAAGTATCAGAAATAACGTTGAGCTTGGCTACGTCAGCTCTGCAACAAATTTTTCGTCTTCACTAGTGCCTTGCCATACGGCAAAGGTCACTCGTTCCAGACAAAAAATTTGTGCAGCTTCCTTGCCAAACTCAACGTTATTTTTGACATTTGGTATTATGCCGGAATTGCTCCGATTCCCTCGCGTCATCGTTGTCATGGTCCTCTTTTCTTTCGTTTCCATCGCAGCTGTGGTTTTTACACCAGGGCTGCCCGAGCTGGTCAGCGATTTTCATCTCTCGAGCAATGAGACGCAGTGGGTGATGACTATTTTCCTGGTGGGAACTGCGTTCGGCCGGCTTCCTTATGGTCCGCTTGCCAACCGGTTCGGAAGAAGAAAAACCCTCTTCCTAGGCCTTTGGATTTCCTGCATCGGAACGGCGCTGGTTCTCTTTGCGGACTCCTATTTTATTTTGTGCGCCGGGAGATTGATCCAAGCGCTTGGCTGCGCCGTTGCATTGAAAATCGGCTACACGATGGTGGGTGACTTACATGCAGGAGCAGTTGCGACAAAGGTTCTCTCATATTCCATGCTTGCCTATGCGATCTTGCCGGGGATTGGAACTTCGATTAGCGGGTTTTTAATCCATTCCTATGGTTGGAGAGGAGGCGAGTGGTTTTTTCTCGCTTTCACTTTAATTTGGATGCTCTCTTGCTTTTGCTTGCCCGAAACGCTGAGAGAGAAAGATATCCATGCTCTCAAAGTCAAGAGGATCGCGATTGGATATGCGAATCAATTCATGAATCCATTTCTCGTCCTTTGGGGCTGCTTGATGGGGCTCTCTACCGCCATCCTCTTTATTTTTTCTCAAGAGGCTCCATTCATTGCCATTGAGATCGTGGGTCTTACCGCTCAAGAATATGGGTTGATGTATCTGATTCCGGCCTGCGGAATCGCTGCTGGTTCGCTTCTCACAGCCTGGCTGGCTGACCGGGTTTCACCGATGAGAGGAATGCTTCTCGGGATTCTCGTCATCCTCGCCGGCACCGTTTTGATGGGCATTTCATTCCTTAGTCATAGGATTACCGGCCTCGCTCTTTTTCTGCCGCAAGTCATTATCCAGATAGGAGACGCTCTTCTTTATACGTTCGCCTCTTCCAATGCGCTCTCGGAAGCGAAGGATAAATCGAATGCGGCAGCTATCATGCTGTTCATCAACTCTCTATTAGGGGCGTCCGGCACTTTCTTCGTAGGAGTTTTTGCCCCTCAAAGTCCACTGGCCTTGCCGGTATCGTTTCTGATCATTATTGCGATCATGTTCATCATTTGGTTTGTATTGAAATTCAGATATGTACACAAATAATTCGGTGCGGTTGCAATCACAAAGCCGATATAATCGACGATCGTAGGCTCTTAGTTGAATAGGTTCTTTGGTATAAAATCTTTCCTTGGCAGAATATTTTAGCTGAGATATAATCGTTCGCCAGAAAAGGAAAAACCTTTCTCAATAAATGGAGGATTTATGGCATCTCTTTCCCCTGTATCATCATACGTTTTTAGGGCTGCGCAAGGAGCGGCTCCACTTACAACAAGCAGAGAGTTTTTATATGTAACGGTAGCTCTCACCGCACTATCCTATCTTCCACAAACAGAAGCGTACCCATTCGGCAAGTGTATGGAATGGTGCACAAAATTACCTCTGGGCCATCCGTTTCTTTTAGGCGGGGGATGTTTAGTTGCATGTAGCCTAGGGTTAACGGTCCCTTATGTACCCTAGGGTTAGCGGTCCCTCAGCAAGAGGTGTCTGTTCGCCTCTCTTCTTGGGAGGTGAGCGCTATCCGATGGATTCAAGAGGATGAAACAGCTTCTGCGAGCGTTTGGGCATAATGTTCGAGGGTAAATTTTTGAGCTTCCTTCGATTGGAGGAAGGCTCCTGCCTTCTCGAGATATCCTTCCCATTCTTTTCTCGTCATCGTTAGCAAAAATGCAAGAAGAGCTTCGTTGCTGTCGAATTTTCTCCGGTCGATGAAGCAATCGGCAGGAACATAGTTCTCGATATTGGGCGCTCCCCAATAAACGGGCACGACGCCCGCAGCGAAGCAGTCCCATAGCTTTTCGGTGATATACCCGCTTTCGGAGGAATTTTCATAAGCGATCGCGAACCGATACTGCTTCAACATGGCCATTTTATCGGGAATCGTCCCTTTCCAAGAGTGGAATTTGCGCTTTTGCCAATGCCGGCCGTAAAGGTGGAATTCCACATCGGGACGCTCTTCAAAAAAACGGATCAGGTGTTCGCGTTGCGAGTAGAGTTGATGCGGATGCTTGGAGGCTAAGCGCGATGCGATTAAGGTCAGAAATTTTCTATCTTCGTAGGGGATGAGTTCCCTGATTTTTGGGGAAAGAAAGGGGCAATAGAACTTGAAAAAGCGAATGTTGTCGACGAGATCATCGTTCCATGTGTAAATTTTATGGAATCGCTTTTGGATTTTCGGGTCCCAGATTTCGGCTTGCACGGTGGGAGGCTCCCATGCGAAAAGGATCAACTGCCGAGGTGGGATTTTCTCAAGATCCAAATCTTTAACATGCACACCTAGGTTGCAGAAGACCAGGTAGGCCGTGTCATCTTCGAGAGGGCATTTCCGCGGCAAACCGAATCCCAGCCAATGTTTGAAATCGGCCCAATTTTTGACCCTCTTCCAAGTCAGAAGAAACCGTTCATGCGCTTTGCGATCCCATCGGCGCGCCGAATAGCCTTTTTGTTCAAGAGCGGTGAGGATTCCGGGGTCGAAAGAGGCATCGCCAATCGCATCGGGAGCCCAATCTTCGTAAATCTCAACGCGCTGCGCAGAAAGGAGTGCTAAAGCAAATACGAAAGCAACAAGGTATCGCGTCAGTCGGGTGACCATTTCGGAAAGAGAGGGATTTGAACCCTCGATACCCCTTTAAGGAGGTATGCGTCCTTAGCAGGGACGTGCCTTCAGCCGCTCAGCCATCTTTCCTTAAGAGTGAAAATGTTAAGCGAAAATTCCCTTTTGGGCAAGAATCAAACTATTTCTTATTAAAAACAAAGCCGAGCCAGTCAGAACGCCGGTGTGTAGAATGCAATTTCCATCCCCAATCGGAGGTTTGGGCGAGATATTCGGTTGCTTGCGTTGTCAAAATCCCCGAAGTGATCCAAAGCTTGGCGGCTTGGTTGGCTCGGGGAGAAAAGGCAAGCCGCTGCTCGGATAGGATCATATTCATGAGAACGATCGAGGGAGGGATCTTGTTGGGAAGCGTTTTGCTAAAACGAGCTTCTAAGCCATTGAGGACGTTGTTTTTCTCGGCATGCAGGAGGGCATCCGGATCGATGTCGATTCCATAGGCAAAGCGGGCTCCAAGGAGGAGGGAGGCTAATATCAGAATGCCGCTGCCGGTTCCGATGTCGAGGACCGATTCTCCAGTTACGTGGATCTTCATCATCTCCAGCATAAGGGCTGTGGTAGGATGGGAAAGGTCCCCGAAACCCGGGCCGGGCAGCAGGAGAAGGGTTTTCTCTCCTAAATCGATATGGGCCTTTCCGTCATAAAAATTTTCAGCGAAAAAGGACCACTGCTCTTCCCAATTAATACCCATAATGTATCCGATTATTCATCTGAATCATATTTAAAAGAAGTTAAATTATTTTTTGTTCATTATGTTTTACATATAATCCTATTTATGCAACATGCCAATTTAGAGGATGTCTGTCGAAGTTCGGTAGACTCCGACCTATATCCAACCAACTTCAAAAGTGGGTAATATGCCAAGGAAGCGCCTTGAATTTAGCCAGGCCTTGCCTACGGCCGAAGCAGCTAAACTTAAAAAGTTTAGCGATGCAGGCGGGGCAAAATTCAATGGCTGTCCGACGCAGGCAGATGCCAATTTTTGAAGTTGGTTGGATATACAATCCTGTCTATAAGAATACGAATTAGGAGGTAAAGCTATGTTTTCTTACTATAAATATCTAGCAGCCGGCGCTGTCTTTTGCGCCTTATCTGTAGGCGCTGCGGTTGTATCGATCAACTCGCAAAATTTTCAGACCGAAGTACTCGAATCCAAAATCCCCGTCGTGTTGGATGCTTATACGGACTGGTGCGGCTATTGCAAAAACGTCGCGCCTGTTTTTGCTGAACTCAGCAATGAGATGGCAGGCAAAGTGAAGTTTGTCAAGCTCAACATAGAAACCGAGGCCTCGGTTGCACATGGCTTGAAGATCGAAGCCTTGCCGACGTTTTTGTTTTACAAAAACGGAAAAATTGTAAGCCGTCAGGCTGGCGCACTCGATAAAAATGAGTTTAAAGCCAAATTCGCAAAGGAGTTTGGAAACTAAGAGAGTGAACCTATACCGCGCCAGCTGAGGTTTTGTGAATTTTGACAGCAGATTTTTGGCTCCAGTAGCGTTGCGGAGATCGAGTCCAACTTGCACAATGTTAACGAGATCGAGCAATGCGCTGGAGCCAAAAAGATGTTCAACAAAATTCACTCAAGATGAGCGGGCGCGGTATATCTCAATAAAATTTTTCGTCGAGTTTTTGGATTATTTTGGCCGCTTTTCGATTTCAAAGCTTGGGGGGCCATATACTGTTGTCGATATTGTCCCTCAAGTCTTGAATCGAAAATCGGCTCAAAAAAACCGAAAAATCGACTGAAACTTTTTATTGAGATAGGTTCGTGGGTGTCTGCATTTTGCAGACACCGCTTTTATATCGGAATCAAGGCAATAATTCGAATCGGCGATTCCGTGCTGTTTTCCGCACGCAATGGGAGTGCGATGGCGTAACTTCCCCTAAAAGGGAGTTTCGAACAATCAGCAATATTTTCGATGATGTATTTACCTGCACCTAAGATCAGTTTATGAACTGTAAAATCCGGATCTAAACAGTCAGGGGAAAGAGTATCAATTGCGATTCCAGCGATATTCCTCTTTAGTAAAAGCTCTACGGATTTTGCAGAAAAAGCAGGAAAGTGCATTTGACCGTTTGCGTCTATATTTCGATAGGCTTCCGAATTCATCCAAAACCGACTCCATCCTGTGAAAGCAATCACAAGCGAATTTGAGGGAATGAATCCATACGCTGTCTCGTGATCTTGAATATCTTGAACTGAAATTTCATAATTTGCCCCAGCTTTACTTGAAACATCAATCATGCAAATAGGAACCACCAGCTGTTCTACAGGAATATCTGCAATGGATAATCCTCCCTGAATTCTATGAGAAGGGGCATCCATATGTGTTCCAATGCCAGCATGCATTTTAAATTGATGTACGCGAAACATCCGATCGTAATCTTTTTTCATTTCAAGACAGAATCCGCATGATCCATTCCAAGTAGGAACATTCGGGGAAAGAGGTTGGGTAAGATCTTCGATTTTAAAATGATTCAGCATCATAAGTCCTTTAGCGATTTTTCCAGAAATCCGGGAGGAAGAGCAGCAGGACGACGTAAAATTCAAGACGGCCGAGCAGCATCCAGAAAATCGAGAGGATTTTCGAAAAGTCGGATAGGAACAGGCAAGAACCTGTTGGGCCCGCAGCCCGGAAGGCAGCTCCGACATTGTTCATGAAGCAGGCGATGAGTCCGAGAGAAGTCTCAGGATCGATTCCGTCCAGGACGAGGAAAGCGCTTCCAAGTACGGTGAAGAAGGCAACGATGCAGAAGAATGATAGGACGGTCAGGGCGTTCTTGTCGTCGACTTCGACGCTGCCTATGCGTAGTTTCCGTACACTGTCGGGGCGGTAGATTGATTCGAGCCGGTGAGAAACGATTTTGTAGAGAATATAGAACCGGGACGTCTTGATTCCTCCCGCGGTTGATCCCGACATTCCCCCTATGAACATGAGCAGAAGCATGAACATTTGGGAAGCGAAAGGCCACTGGTCATAGTCGGCAATCACAAAGCCTGTCGTCGTCTGCATCGAAAGAGCCTGAAACGATCCTAGCCGGAAAGCGTCTCCTACTGAATTCGCGCTCGTTAGGTAGAGAGAAATCGCAATACATCCGACGGCTGCTGTCGTCAGGAAAAGAAAAAAGTCAGGGACGTAAGTCCGGAAAAATTTGAAGCGCATTGCATGGAAAAAGAGAGAAAAATTAATGCTGCCGATGACCATGAATGCGATCACGATCGCATCGGTGGCATTGCTTTGGTAGCTGGCGATGCTGTCGTTGCGTATCGAAAACCCTCCAGTCGAGATGGTGGAGAGCGAAGTGCAGAGGGCGTCGAAAAATGGCATGCGGCTGTTTGTGAAAAGAAGAAGGATGATCTGCAGCAGAGTAAAAAAGAAATAGAGCTTCCAGATCCGCGATGCGGTGTCCCGAACGCGGGGAGTCAACCCTTCTTTGATCGGGCCGGTCATTTCAATTTGATAGAGAAATTTTCCCCCGACACCCAAAGCGGGCAAGACAGTAAGAAAGATGACGATAATCCCAATTCCTCCGATCCATTGAATCAAGCTGCGCCATAGAAGAAGAGCCTTGCTGACCGCCTCGATTCCCGAATAGAGGATAAGGCCGGTCAAGGGATCGCGAATCGGCGCCACGGTTCCCCAGTATGTATAAGTTTTATCAGGAACGTGAGGATTGGTAATATGGATCGGGATCTCCGCGCCTGTCGCTGCATCGTAAGCTTTCGGGGCGAGCATGGTAATCCCGGTTGTCGTCAAACCTGAGATGGCTTCGAAATAGGCGTCGATCGGCCGGGTCAAAGTTTTGCTGAAATAAAACGGCAAGGCGCTGACGAAAGAAGTGATGATCCAGATCAGGACGACGATGAGGATGCTCTCACGCCGGTAAAGCGGCTGGTCGGCCTTTTTCCTCCCTAGAAAATTCAGAAACTGAGAAAGGATAAGACATACCAATATAGCGTGAAGAAAAGCGGAAGTGCTGTGCGGTTGGGGGTGATCGATCGGATTGGCAATATACTGGAAATAGGCAGCGACCCCCAAAGGCAAACAAAGTGCGATGGTGAGATAGGTGAGATATTTTCCAAGGATCTGACAGATTTTTCGAAATACCATTAGGCACTAAAAATGCACTATTTCACCGCGTCAAATCAATCGAAAATCGTTTTAAAAGAATCCCAAAATCGACAGGGATGGTCGTCCCTTAATGAAAATAACTGGGGAGTTGAGTGATGCGCTGCGGATGGCAGATCACGATGACCGTATCGTCAGGAGAAAGGATCCGGTTCCCTCGGCCGATCATCACGCTTCCCCGGCTTTCGATCACTGCGATTAAGAGATCTTGCGGGAGTTTCAGATCGGATAGAGGGATGCCAACGAGCGGTGAAGAAGAAGAGACTTTCAGTTCGACGATCTTCGCTTGATCTTGGCTGAGGGAAGAAACCGAAAGGATCGTCTCTTCATGAAGAATGGAAAGAACCCGGTTGGCCACATGGATTTGCACGGACAAAACCGGAATCACTCCCGCCTTTTCCAAAATAGGCGCATATTCGGCATTCCCGATCAAAGCGACCGATTTTCTGCAGCCCAGTTCCTTGGCCAATGCGGCTACGAGGAAATTCGTGCCGTCGTGATGCGTGCAGCTTAACACGGCATCGGCGTCTTGGATGCGCTCAGAGAGAAGAACTTGTGCATCGCACCCGTCCCGGTTGATTAGGGTCGCGCCTGGAAGTCGTTCAGCCAGTTGATCGCATCGCTTTTCATCGATGTCGAAGATCCGCACTGCGATCTTCTGCGCTGTTAGAGCATAGGCTAGGTGTTCCGCTACCTCAGTACCTCCGACTAAAACGATCGATCTTATCCGGCGTTCCGAAAAACCGAAGATCTCGTGGAGCCGGTGCATCACACGCGCTTCTCCTACGAAAGTGACCTCGTCCCCAGGAAGAATATGATCCTCTCCATGAGGAAAAAGGATTTTTTCCCCCTCTGCCATCTTTCGCCGGATCAGTCCGACAATGAAATCGTCGGGCAGGTTCAAATCGCGGATGCTGGTGCCTCCCCGGTCCCAACGCTCAGGGATAGGAAGGGTCCGCATTTCGATCGCTCCGTGTGCGAAGTGCTCCACGGCCGCATCCCCGGCATGCACGAGCAAGTGAAAGAGGTCTTGCGCCGAGAGAATTTCAGCGCCGATGAAATAATCGGCGAAAAAGAGGCGGGTAAAATCAAGGCGGGAGTGGTTGAGATAGCCTCGCGATTTTACACGGGCGATCGTCTTCGGAAACCCAAGGTTTTTCGCGACTGAGCAAGCGACGAGGTTTGTTTCGTCGTCTCCTGTAGCTGCGAAGAAGAGATGAGGGTTGTTCTCTAGGAGGTCTTCGAAGAGCTTCCAATCGGGAATCGCCGCATGGAGAGTCGCAATATCGCTTTCGCGACTCGACTTCTCTAAGACTTTGGCATCTTTGTCGATCAAGACGACATTATGTCCTTCCCGCGAGAGTACCGAAGCGACATAGGAGCCTGTTTTGCCTGCCCCTAGGATGACTATGTGCATATTAACCAGAGGGATAAAAAGATGACAAAGGACGCCAGCGAGGCAAAGTCAGATCGAAGTGAGTACAGCTCGTGGTCTGAGCGAGGAGGCCATAGTAGAACTATGGCTGACGAGGGAAGATCGATATGACGCAGCCACAGCAAGCCATTTGTCACCTTTTTACCTCTCGGGTTAATAAGATCAGTTTACCTCGAATTTGTACAACTTTTAGCGGCATTTCCGAGGGACTCCCTGGCAAATTTATTATTTTTTCGCTCATTGATAGCGCTGTTGGCTATGAATTTCGCGAAAAAATATAAAATTTGTAGAGCACTTCCTCTGGATCTGCTCACCAAAAATTGTACAAATTCGAGTTTAGCTGAAATATGGCGAAAGATGCTATTCTTTCATGTCATGAAAAAGCATCCTGTTGGTACTGTTGTCAATTTCTGTACGAATGAGAGCCGGTTTATTTCGGCATGCTTGAAAGCCGCGCTCAAATTTTCAAGCCAAGTCGTCGTGCCGGTCGCCAGCCATTTTTTCGATGGAACCTCTGAAAATCGCGACCTGCTTGAAGAAATCTATGGGGCTTTTCCCGAATGTCTTTTCATCGAATATCCCTTTGTCCCCGACAAAATCCCCTCGTCGATTTTCAAAGCGGTGCATCCCGATCCGTTTTGGCATTGCCTCTCAAGGCTGATCGGCGCATGGAATTTAAAAGATTCGATAGAAACGGTTCTTTTCCTCGATGCGGATGAAGTCGCAGATGGGCGGGCTATGGCAGAGTGGCTCGATTGCAGCGATTACGAACAGCACACTGCCCTCAAACTTGCCAACTATTGGTATTTCCGCGAGCCTATCTACCAGGCTGAAAAACTCGAAGACTCGATCGTCCTGGTCCAGAAAAAAGCCCTCACCCCCGATACCTTGCTCCACGACAAGGAGCGGAATGCGATCTACGACTCCCTTCCCGGCCCCAAACGGAGAATGGTCTTGGGTACAAGCGGTCAGCCTCTCTTCCACCACTACAGTTGGGTACGGACCGAAGAGGAGATGTTAAAAAAAGTCCGGAGCTGGAGCCACAGGAATGACCGCAATTGGGACGAGTTGGTCCGCCGCGAGTTCTCAGGCCCCTTCCTGGGGACTGACTTTGTTCACGGATATTCCTTCCGCACTGTCGAGTCGCTGCTCGAAGCTCCCTCTCGGTTTCAGGCGAAGGGGAAAAAGAACGTTCTCCATCTCTCGGGAAGGGAGGTTGTGGATTTTGCGAAGCTGAAAAAAGTGCCATTCTGGCGCCGCTTTCTCCAAAAACCTTGATTTTTAGGAGTGTCCTTAGGATGATAGTTAGCCATGCACTGGTAGCTCATTTGGATAGAGTACCTGGCTACGAACCAGGGGGTAAGAGGTTCAAATCCTCTCCAGTGCGACATGCTGCTATATAAGTTCCCTTGCGGTCCTCTCGAAACAAACGCCATTCTTTTCGGCGAGGGCGGTATAGGCGCCGCCATAGATCCCTCTTTAGGATCCGCTGAAAAAATCGTCGTCCAGGCACAGCAAAGCGGCCTCAAGATAGAAAAAATTTTACTCACCCATTCTCATTGGGACCATATCGCCGATGTTCATGCTCTCAAGGAGAAGACCGGCGCTCTCCTTTACGTCCATCCGCTGGATGCCGAGAATATCGAGGCGCCCGGATCGGACGGCCTGCCTCTCTATTTTCCCATCGTCCCTGCCCGGCCGGATCATTTGCTTCGCGATGGGGAAATCGTAACGGTTGGCTCTTTGCAGCTCGAAGTGATCCATACGCCCGGCCACACTCCTGGAGGGGTCTGCTTCTATTTAGCCGGCCAATCGATCCTTTTTGCCGGAGATACGCTCTTTTGCGGCAGTATGGGCCGGACTGACTTTTCTACCGGAAATGCCCAAAACATGTGGTCTTCTTTACGGAAGTTAGCCAAGCTCCCCCCAAAGACGCGCGTTATTTCAGGCCACGGCCCGGATACGGAGATCGGCAAAGAAGCTTGGCTTCTAAGCCGAAGATTAGTATAGCCGACTCATGCTGATGTAAAGCTGTTTTACATGAATAATCCCTTGTGTGGTATGATAAGAGATTCATATTGGAGGCAACATGTCGCTCGTTGGAAAAAAGGCGCCTGACTTTAAGGCAAAAGCTGTAGTGAAAGACAAAATCTATGATGATTTCTGCTTGTCCGATTTCATCGGGAAATACATCGTTTTTTTCTTTTACCCTCTCGATTTTACTTTTGTTTGCCCCACCGAACTGCACGCCTTCCAGGAGAAATTGAAGGAATTCGAGAAACGGAATGCTCAAGTCGTCGGCTGTTCCGTCGACAGTTGTTTTTCCCATCACGCCTGGCTCTCTATGCCGAAGGTCAAAGGAGGCATCCAAGGAGTCTCCTATCCGATCGTTTCCGATCTGAACAAATCAATTGCCCGGAGTTTCCACGTCTTGAAGGAAGAAGACGGGATTGCGTACCGAGGACTCTTCCTGATCGATAAGGAAGGGACGATCCGCCACCAGCTCGTCAACGATCTTCCGCTCGGCCGTTCAGTAGATGAAGTGCTCAGAATGGTCGACGCTTTGATTTTCCACGAAGAGCATGGGGAAGTCTGCCCAGCGAACTGGAAGACTGGCGCCAAAGCGATGAAGCCGACCGAACAGGGTCTGGCTGAATATTTCAAATAATACCATTTATCAAAATGAATGATCATAAGTGCGCAGTGTATTTTGCCGAGGACTGAAGTCTGGAGCTTTTGCAAACTCAGAGAGTTTGCAAAAGCGAAGACGAAGGCCCGCAGGTAAAAGACGCCCGCAATTGTGAACATTAATTTTGATAAATCGCGTAATAGACTTTCTACGAATTTCGTTTCAGTCGATTTTTCGGTTCTTTTGAGCCGATTGCAAAATCTGCTACGGATCTGTTCGATTAGGAGGAGCCAAGAACTCAGTACCCATTGGTTCAAGAGCGGATTTAGCAAAGATCTGATCGATCTCTTGAAAGTCTTCTGTCGAGAGCTTCCAAGTCTTAATAGATTTAAGATCGACGAGTTCCTTCCGGTTCTGGGGTCCCCAAAGAGGAAGCGCTCCTCGGTCCAATACCCATCGAAACGCCAGATCCAAGAGCGAGCGGTCATGCTTTTTCTTCGCCCAATGAGAGAGTCTTTCCGCGCAGCCTGTATATTTAGAAAAGAGAGGTTCTTGGAATTTTGGATCGAAAGAACGGAGGTCGTCGCTCCGGAAAGGTCCATTCTGCTTCAGCTCCCCTGAAAGCAACCCTCTGCAGAGAGTCCCATACCCTAAAACAAGAAGACTTTTTTCCCGACACTGCATCAATAATGAGTCTCCCATCATCCGTTCGAAGAGATTATAAGGGGGCTGCACGGACTGAATCGGAAGCACATCGTGAAACTGCGCGCATTCTTCCGCAGAGAAATTGCTGAGTCCGACCGCTCGAATCTTTCCGTTGCGGAGCATGATTTCGAGGGCTTCGGCGGTTTCAAAAATAGGAGTAAGAGGATCTGGCCAATGGAGCTGATATAAATCGATCCAATCGACGCCGAGTTTCAGCAAAGAGCGGTCGATCTCCTCTAATAGAATCTTTTTCCGGGCATCGCGGAATATTTTTCCCTCTCGCCAAGAAAGACCGCATTTCGTCGCAAGGATAATCTGCTCACGACATCCGTATTGTTTCAGCGCTTTTCCTACAAGCTGTTCAGTACGCCCAAAGCCATACAATGGAGCGGTATCGATGAGGCGAATCCCAAAATCCAAGGCGGCATGGATCGTACCAATCGCCTCATTCTCATCGATTCCGCCTTGAAACATCCCCCCGAGAACCCAAGTTCCTAGGGCAGCGGGAAACGACTCTTTGATCCATTCCAAATCCAATCCGGTCTTCATATTTTTTCCTGCTTTTTCACTCGCATGCCAAGGCACGAGCGGAGATGAAAAGTTTATGGAGATAGGTTCGTAGCCAAGTTCAACAACTCTAAGTTAAAAAATGAAAAAATAGCCAGATAGAATAGACGCCCTCTCATTGACTCTCCCCTCTTAATCGGTTATATACCCAAATGACTTCAAAAATTGGCCTCTGCCTATGTCGGGCAGCCATTGAATTTTGCCCCGTATGCATCGCTAAACTTTTTAAGTTTAGCTGCTTCGCCGTCTGTAAGGCCTGGCTAAATTCAAGGCGCCTCCTTGGCATACTTCCAACTTTTGAAGTCATTTGGGTATAGGCTGAAAAGAGGAATAGAGAGGCCATGGGACAGTTTCGCCGCGAAACAGACAGCATGGGAGAAGTGCAAGTCCCTGCCGATAAATATTACGGAGCGCAAACGATGCGCTCTCTCCAGCATTTTTCGATCGGCCGTGATTTGATGCCGCCCGAGTTGATCAAGGCTTTCGGGATCCTCAAGAAGGCTGCTGCGCTCGTCAATTGCGATTTGGGGAAATTGGACAAGAAGCGATGCGACCTGATCGTCCAAGCTTGCGATGAAGTGATCGCGGGCAAGCTTGCGCCTCATTTCCCTTTGCATATCTGGCAGACGGGAAGCGGCACACAAACGAACATGAATGTGAATGAGGTGATCGCGAACAGGGCCATCGAGATCGCCGGAGGCAAGCTGGGGACCAAGGATCCGATTCATCCCAATGATCATGTCAATCTGTCCCAATCTTCTAATGACACATTCCCTACTGCCATGCACATTGCAGGCGCGATGGAGATTCAGGAGGGATTGCTTCCCGCTTTGAAAAGTTTGACAGCGGCTTTCGAGAAGAAAGAAAAGGAATTCGGCGGGATCGTCAAAATTGGACGGACTCATTTGCAAGACGCAACGCCTTTGATGCTGAGCCAGGAATTTTCTGGCTATGTGTCGCTTCTGGAACGGAGCACGAAGGGAATCGAGCAGGCGGCCGATGGATTGTACGATCTTGCGATCGGAGGCACCGCAGTAGGCACAGGATTGAATACCCACCCTCAGTTCGCGATGAAAGCGGCGAAAAAAATTGCGGAACTAACCCGGCTTCCGTTTCGATCGCACCCGAACAAATT
>Ga0105242_10001816_pt1 | contig 16767 bp, 18 predicted proteins | sample KBSM24metaG_FD_81521 | JGI IMG/M metagenome (GOLD analysis project Ga0105242, IMG submission 81521) | Miscanthus rhizosphere microbial communities from Kellogg Biological Station, Michigan, USA - KBS M2-4 metaG | ecosystem: Host-associated > Plants > Roots > Rhizosphere > Soil | place... | reverse complement strand
CAGCGCGGGCACGGACTCGACGCCGTTCTCCAGATCGCGGAGTCCTTCCCGAATCAAATCGGCGCCGGGCAATGCGTCATTCACCTCGCGCATCAACGCGAGTATAGCGACTGTCATCCTGAGCGAAGCGAAGGAACCCCGGCATCCATGCGCCGGGGATCCTTCGCCGTCTTCGCGGCTCAGGATGACAGGCTGGATGTCGCGTCACACCCCGTCGAAGGCGTTCTCGAGGTCGGCGATCAGGTCCTCGATGTCCTCGATGCCCACGGAAATGCGGACCAGGCCGGGGGTGATGCCGAGGCGGTTGCGCATCTCGGGGGGGACCGAGCCGTGGGTCATGCTCTCGGGGTGCGAGATCAGCGTCTCGACGCCGCCGAGGGATTCCGCGAGGGAGCAGAGGCGGACGCGGTCGAGGAACTTCTTCGCGTTGTCGCGCGAGCCCAGCTCGAACGAGATCATCGAGCCGAAGCCGGCCATCTGCCGTTTCGCCAGATCGTGCTGCGGGTGGTCGGGCAGGCCGGGGTAGTACACCTTCTTCACCTTCGCCTGATTGGCGAGGTAGCCGGCCATGGCCACGCCGTTTTCCTCGTGGCGCTTCATGCGCACGGCCAGCGTCTTGATTCCCCGCAGGACGAGCCATGAGTCGAACGGCGAGAGGATCGCGCCGACCGCGTTCTGCAGAAACCCGATCTGTTCCGCGATCACGTCGGAGCTCGACACCACTACGCCGCCGACCGAGTCGGAATGCCCGTTGAGAAACTTCGTCGTCGAATGCAGGACGATGTCGGCGCCGAGCTCGATCGGTCGTTGCAGGTACGGCGAGCAGAACGTGTTGTCGACCACCACCAGCGCGCCGTGCGCGTGCGCGACTTCGGCGCACGCGGCGAGGTCGGTGATCGTCATCATCGGGTTCGTCGGCGTCTCGAGGTAGACCACCTTCGTGTTCTCGCGCAGCGCCCCGCGCACCGCGTCGACGCTCGACGTATCGACGTACGTGAACTGCAACCCGAACTTCTCCAGCACGCGGCTGAAGAGGCGGTACGACCCGCCGTACATGTTCTCGCCGGCGACGACGTGATCGCCGGATTTCAACAGCCGGAACACGACGTCGATCGACGACATCCCCGACGCGAAACAGTGCCCATGCTTTCCGCGCTCGAGCGCGGCGATGTTCGCCTCGAGCGCCGCGCGAGTCGGATTCTGCGTGCGCGCGTACTCGTAGCCCTTGAGACGTCCGAGCTCGGGCTGCACGTAGGTGGAAGTTTGATAGATCGGGATCGTCACCGCACCCGTGTGCGGCTCCGGCTCCTGACCGGCGTGAATGCAATCGGTCGAGAAACCCATGTCAGGACTCCTTGATCCAGCGCGAGTAGATGCCTTTCGACATATACCGCTCCGAGGCATCGGGGATGAGCGTCACGACGCGCTTGCCGCGTCCGAGGTTCCGGGCCACGCGCAGCGCGGCATCGACGTTCGCGCCGGCCGAAGTGCCGCCGAGAATGCCTTCCTCGCGCGCCAGGCGCGCCACCATGTCGAACGCCGGAGAGTCGTCGACGGTGATCACTTCGTTGGCCAGCGACATGTCGAGCACCGGCGGGATGAACGAAGACGCGCCGATTCCCTCGACCTCGTGCGGCCCCGCTTCGCCGCCTTTCAGGATCGAGCCCTGCGGCTCGACGATCGCGCAGTAGACGTCGGGAAGGCGCTCGCGGAGGTACTGGGCCACGCCGGTGAACGTGCCGCCGGTGCCGGCGCCCGCGATCCAGGCGTCGACGCGGCCTTCCATCTGCTCGAAGATCTCGACGCCGGTGGTCTCGTAGTGCGACTCGGTGTTGAAGACGTTCACGAACTGCTGGGGAACGTACGAGCCTTCGATCTCCGCCGCGAGCTCCTCCGCTTTCGCGATCGCGGCCTTCATCCCCCCGTCTTTCGGCGTGAGCACGAGCTCTCCGCCGAGGGCCTTCATCACTTCGCGCTTCTCGATCGAGAAGTTTTCGGGGACGCAGAGGATGACCCGATATCCCATCTGCACGCCGGCGAGGGCGAGACCGATGCCGGTGTTGCCCGCGGTCGGCTCGATGATCGTGCCGCCCGGCTTGAGCACGCCCGCGCGCTCGGCGCGCTGGATCATGCCGACGCCAATGCGGTCCTTCACCGAGAAGCCGGGGTTGAGCAACTCCATCTTCACGTAGATCTCAGCGTCGTCGGGTCCGGGGATGGAGTGCAGGCGCACGATCGGCGTATTGCCGATGAGATCGAGGATGGTGTCGACGGGGCGGCGGGCGGTCAAACGGGCGCGATTCTAGGTTTGGCGCAGCGGCGCGGTCAAGGACGACGGTTGCGCGGTTACGCGGTAACCAGCTTCGCCAAACAAAAACGGCCGGCGAACCGCCGGCCGTTTTTGTTTGTCGAGGCTAAAGTGTTATGCCCAGCTCGAGGAGCGGCTCGACGAGCGGCGCTGGTTGTAGCAATCGCGGCAGTAGACGGGCTTTCCGCTGACGGGCGTGAACGGAACCTCGGTCGGGATTCCGCACGAGTCGCACGTGACGCTGACCATCTGGCGGGAACGGCCTTCACCGCCGTTGCCGTCGCGGGCCATTTTTCGTTTGTCGCGGCAGTTCTTGCATCGCTTCGGTTCGTTCGTGAATCCGCGTTCGGCGTAGAACGCCTGTTCGTTCTTGCTGAACACGAACTCCTGACCACAGTCAGCACAGTTGAGGGTCTTGTCGTTGAACGTATCCATGAAACCTTGATCTCCTAATGATTGTTACCTTGAAGCAGTCTTTGCCGCAGCGGTGACACGGTGCGGGGTGCCGCGACGTTGACCCCGCTGATCCGATTGACACAACGAGTCGTTACGAATCGACCCCCTTCCGAACTACCGGTTACAACACGATCTCCGCCGAACGCCGCTGTCCGAAAAATGGAGTTGTCGCACTGTTTCCGATAGCCAGCTTTTAGCATAGTCGTCAGAGTGAAGGCAACGAAACTGATGCATCTCAAAATAAGCTTGTCAAGGTATTGACCATTGGTGGAAACACACAAAATCCGCATCGGACCCGCCGGATGGAGCTACACCGATTGGGAAGGAACGGTGTATCCGCCGCACGGATCGAAGTTCGATCACCTCGCCTACCTCGCCTCTTTTTTCGACACGATCGAGATCAACTCGCCGTTCTACCGCATCCCTCCGCCGTCGCATGCGAAGAGCTGGGTGCGCCGCGTGGCCTCGAACCGCGACTTCAAGTTCACGACGAAAGTCTTCCGCGGATTCACGCACGAGCAGGCGGCGCTCGCCGATGACGACGTGAAGGCATTTCGCAACTATCTCGATCCCCTGCTGGACGCGAATCGCCTCGGCGCGATCCTGCTGCAGTTCCCCTGGAGCTTCAAGAGCTCCGACGAGTCGCTCGACAAGCTCGCCGCGCTCTTCCGCGCGTTCGACGCCTATCCGAAAGCGCTCGAGGTCCGCCACGCTTCGTTTCAGAACGACGATTTCATCCGCTTCCTCGACGAGCAGAACGTCGCCTGGGTGAACGTCGATCAGCCTCTCTTTCACGACTCCGTGAAGCCGTCCGACACGGTCACCGGCCCGCTCGCGTACGTGCGGCTGCACGGACGCAACTACGAGAAATGGTTCGCGCACTCCGAATCGTGGGAACGCTACAACTACCTCTACTCGAAGGACGAGCTCGAGCCGTGGGTCGAGCGCATCGAGGCCATGGCGCGCAGCAAAGAGGCGTACGTCATCACGAACAATCACTTCCGCGGGCAGGCCATCGTGAACGCGGGCGATCTGAACGAAGCGCTCGGCCGGGGCGGAAAACTGCCGCCGCAGTTGAAAGAGGTCTACCCCGATCGGGTGAAGTAGCCGTACGCGAAGACGATGACCGCCAGGATTGCGATCCACACCAGCATCATCACGACGGCGCGCTGAAGCGTGTGCGGCGGCGCGACCGTCACGTTGCGCCTCACGATCGAGACGAGCTCCTCCCAGCTCGCGGCGTCGCGGAAGAACTCCCGCGCGAGAACGAACTGAAAGAAATGCGACCGCTGCAGCAGCACGAAGTCGGGACCGAGGATGGCCCGCGAAAAATCGGACCACTGCACGTGCTCTTCGTCTTCGCCGACGCGAATCGTCAGGCGCTGCTCGCTCACGCTGCCGCTCACGGCGAGGTCCGGCTCATCGCGGCGCGCGACCGCCATCGTGACGATCGCGCCGCCGAGGAGTGCCGCGAAGATCGGGAGGAAATGGCGCGCCGGCTCGAGCGGTGCCGGCTGCACGAGAAATCCCCCGATGCCGGCGACGAGCAGAAGCAGGCCGGCCGTGGTCCAACCGCGCCCGTGATGCTGCCGCGTCCGCGCGCGGAGCGCTTTCCCGATCTTGCCCTCGAACTCGATCATCTTTGGGTGCCGTTCGAGGAACCGCAGTCTAGGCCTGGAAGTCGAACACCTGATCGCTCGGCGGCCCGAGGGGCGTCTTGTTCGGATCGACGCCGGTCACGTCGATCACGCGCTGCTTGAACCAGGCCGCGAACGGCTCGTTCGTCTCGGCATACTCCTGCACGCGCTCGGGCGCTCTCATCGCCGTCACCCCGATCACGATCGGTCCGTCGCCGGTCTCCTGCAGGAACCAGACTTCTCGCGGCACATCGAAGCCTTCGTAGAACGCGCGCGTTTCCGCGGCGCGCGCGCGCAACTGCCCCGCAAACTCGACGACCGCCTCGCGGCTGCGCGCGGGATAGATGCGCGCGGAGATGGTGATGCCCGGCGGAAGCTCGGCGCCCGACGAATCGAAGACCATCTCCGTCGGCGGCCCGAGCGGCTGCTCGTTCGGGTCGATGCCCGACAGATCGCGCACGCGGCTCTTGAACCACGCCGCGAAATGCTCCGTGGTCTGCGAGTACTCGCGCGCCGCCGTCTCGACGTCTTCGATGTCGGTCACTCCGATGACCAGCGCGCCGCCCGGCCTGTCCTGATAGAACCAGGACTCGCGCCGCACGCCGAAGCCGGTGAAGAAACGGCGCGTGTCCTCCGAACGATGACGCATTTCGGCGGCCAGCTCTTCGATTTCACGGCGATCGCAGACGACGGGGAATGCGCGCACGAGGAGCGACATGGACGATCTCCTTTGATGTTGTGCCTTACAAGATACGATTCGTTCCGATGTCCCGCAAGAAACGCGTGGTCGGCACGGCCGGCCACATCGATCACGGCAAGACCTCTCTGGTCCGCGCCCTCACCGGCATCGACACGGACCGCCTCCCCGAGGAGAAACGGCGCGGCATCACCATCGACCTCGGATTCGCGAGCTGGTTCACCGACGACTACCAGATCGGATTCATCGACGTCCCCGGCCACGAGCGCTTCGTCAAGAACATGCTCGCCGGCGTCGGCGGCATCGACAGTGCGCTGCTCGTGGTCGCCGCCGACGAGTCGATCAAGCCCCAGACGCGAGAGCATTTCGCGATCTGCCGGCTCCTCGGCATCCCCACCGGCATCGTGGCGATCACGAAGAGCGATCTCGTCGAGCGCGACATCCTCGAGCTCGTGCGCCTGGAAGTCGAAGACCTCGTCGCCGGGAGTTTCCTCGATGGAAAGCCGATCGTCCCGGTGAGCAGCCCGACCGGTGCGGGACTCGATGACCTGCGCGCGGCGATCGTGCAGTCGGTTGCCGGCGTCGACGACCGCGATGCCACGACGCGCGTCTTCCGCCTGCCGATCGACCGCGTCTTCACGATGAAAGGCTTCGGCTCGGTCATCACCGGCACGACCTACTCCGGCGCGGTAAACGTGGAAGATGAGATTGAAGTGCTGCCCGGCGCGCGACGCAGCCGCGCGCGCGCCGTTCAAGTGCACGGCGAGCCGCGCGAAGTGGCCGCGGCGGGCGAGCGCACCTCGATGAACCTCGCCGACATTCCGCTCGAAGATCTCCGGCGCGGGCAGCAGGTGTTGCACCCGAACACGCTGCGCACGTCGCAGATCATCACCGCGCGCCTCGAGCTCCTCGCGGATGCGAAGCCGCTGAAGGAACAGACGCGCATCCGCTTCCACCATCTCTCCGCGGAGCTGCTCGGCACGATTCGCTTCGTCGATGACACCGAAGGCGAACTGAAGCCGGGAAACGCCGCGTACGCGCAGATCCGCCTCGAGGCGCCGGTGGTCGCCGTCGCCGGCGACCGATTCGTCATCCGCCGCTACTCGCCGGCGTACACGATCGGCGGAGGCGTGATTCTCGACGCGCATCTGCCGAAGTTGAGCCGCGGCACGCGGCGCGAGATCTTCGACACGCTCGCGAACGGCACGCTGCCGGAACGCGTCGAGCTGATGGCGAAGCTGCAGGGACTGCGCGGCCTTCCGCTCGATGAGCTGCAGGCGCGCACCGGCATCCGCGGCGAGCGTCTGGCGAAGGAGCTGAAGCGCGTGCCCAACGTGGTCACGGTCGGAACGACATACCTGCACAACGACGTGCTCGCGGACTTCCGCAAGCGGGCCATGGAGCTCCTCGACCGCTACTTCAAAGAGAACAAGATGGCGATCAACGTGCCGAAGGGAGAGTTCATCCAGAAGCTTATCCCCGCCGGCGCGCCGGTGAACTTTCTCCTCGGCGACCTCGCCAATCAGAAGATCGCGGTCGTGCAGGGCGACGCCCTCGATATCCCGGGCCGCTCGAAGACGCTCGGCGGCGCGGAAGGAGAGCTGGCGCGGAACATCGAGTCGCGATTCGCCGAGGCTGGACTGCAGACGCCCGCGGTCTCGGAGATCATCAAGGCCATTCCGCAGAAGCCGAAGGTGATCGAAGGCGTGATCGCCTACCTGGTGAAGCAGGGAACGCTGATCCGGCTCGCCGAGGGCGTGTACGTGCACCGCGGTGCGATCGCCGCCGCGCGGGAGAAGCTGGCCGCGAAAAAGGGGCAGACCATCGACGTCGCGCAGTTCAAGGACCTCTTCGCGATCTCGCGCAAAGTCGCGATTCCGTTGCTCGAGTACTTCGATCGCGAAGGGGCGACGAAACGCATCGGCGACGCGCGACAGGTGTTGTGAGACAGCGGGCATTTTTTGGTGTGGTGCGCGCCTCCGGCGCGCCTCGGGGGGAAGGCAGAGGCGCGCCAGAGGCGCGCACCACACCAAGCACACTCCACCAAGCTGCCCGCTACGTCAGGCGCGCCATGACCGCCGCCACCACGCGATCGCACCGCGCGTTCCCGAACGGATAGACCGCGTCGAACGTAGCGCCGGTGCGGCGTGCGATACGCTCGCGCACCATCGTCCGCGCGCGGTGGAGGCGCGTTTTCACGACGTCCTCGGAGAGGTCGAGACAGGTCGCGGCTTCAGCGGTGGTGAGACCCTCGACGTCGCGCAGCACGAGCACCGTGCGATACATCGCCGGCAGCGCCTCCAGCTCCGACTCGACGACCTCGCGCATCTGCGACGCGTGCGCCTGCTGTTCCGGATCGGGCATCGCCGACTCGATCGCCATCATCGCCTCCTCGCCTCCGTCCCACCCGTTTCGCTTGCGCTTCTTCAGCCGCGCCAGCGCTTCGTTCACCGCGATGCGCGTCAACCACGTCGAGAACTGCGCGCGCTCCTCGAACTGACGCAGATGCGAATACGCGTTCAGATACGCCTGCTGCATCGCGTCCTCGCTTTCCTCGTCGGTGCCGAGAATCGCGCGCACGGCGCGATAGACGCGCTGGTTGTAGCGGCGCATCAGAATCTCGAAGAGCGCGGTGTCGCCCGCGACCACACGGGCGACGACTTCGGAGTCGGAGAGCTGCTCGCTTGCGGCGAGCGCGTGAACGGCGTTCATCATCTCTTCATTGGAGTGTTCGGGCGCGATTTGGTGACAGTCATGTCTCGATAGCCTCGAGGAACCGCAAGCAGAGCCTCCGGGACATTCTGCTCCCGGATCGCGATGACTTCGCGGTCGACGACAAGTTTCGACTTCCCGTACGGCAGCTCGCTGTGATCGAGGAGCGGGAACGCGCGCGTGCCGGTGAGCGCCGCATCGGCGTTGCGCATCATCGGCGCGAGCGGCGAGGACGCGCCGTCGCTGGCCTGCATCATCGCAAACAGGCCATGAGGAATCGCACGGTGCTCGGCGAGCCACAACTCGCGCCGATACGCGCCGGCCTCGATCCGCGTCTCCTCGGCCGTCACGCCGTGCATCGGCCGCTTCGCGCCGGTCGGCGTGGCGCGCGCGCGCGGGTAATACTCGGGCAATGCCGCGGCGAGCGCCTGACGATGTCTCTGAAGGAGTGAGTCCAGCGACTCGGTCCGCACGGTCTTCGCGACGTCGTCGACGAACGTGACCGATTTCGCGCTCGTATCGAACAGCCGCCATTGATCCAGCTCGTCCGTGCTCCTCGCGCGGCCGCGGGCGATGACGAGCGTGTGCGCGTAGGTCTTGTTCTCGGGCTGGATGGTGGTGCGGATCGTGACGACCGTCGCGCGCACCTGTGGACCGGCCGCCGCCGCCGGTTTCTTCGGCGGCGGCTGTTTACATGCGAGGCAAACGAGGACGAGAAGAATTCCGAAACGTCGCCGCCTCATTCTTTCGCGTCGTACCAGCTCCTCCCCCAATGCGCGTCAACCGCGAGCGGGACGGCCAGCGGGTAGATCCTCTCCATCGTCTCTTTCACGATTCCTGCCACCCCGGCCGCGTCCGGCTCCGGCGCTTCGATCACGATCTCGTCGTGCACCGTAAGCAGCATCCGCGCGGTGTCGCCGAGCTTCTTGTCGAGCGCGATCATGGCCATCTTCAACAGATCCGCGGCAGTGCCCTGGATCGGCGCGTTCGTCGCCATCCGCTCCGCGTTTCCGCGCACGGTGAACGAGCGATTGTGAATTTCCGGGATGTAGCGCACGCGCCCGAACAGCGTCGTTACCTTTCCCGTCGTCCGCGCTTCCTCGAGCGTGCGGTCGAGGTACTCCTGGATCTTCGGATAGCGCGAGAAGTACGCGTCGATCCACGCCTTCGCCTCGGCGGTCGAGATGTTCAGCTCATTCGACAGACGGAACGCCGACATGCCGTACAACACGCCGAAGTTGATCGTCTTCGCCGCGCGGCGCTGCTCCGCGGTCAGCTCTTCCTCGGGGATGCTGAACATCCCGGACGCCGTCGCGCGATGGATGTCCGCGCCGCTGCGGAACGTCTCGATCAGCGACTCGTCCTGCGAGATGTGCGCGAGGATGCGCAGCTCGACTTGCGAGTAGTCCGCCGAGAGCAGCACCCATCCCTCGTCGGCGACGAAGGCCTTGCGAATCTCGCGGCCGGTCTGCGTGCGGATCGGGATGTTCTGCAGATTGGGATCGGATGACGACAAGCGTCCCGTCGCCGCCACGGCCTGATTGAACGTCGTGTGCACGCGGCCGTCTTTCCCCAGGAGCTGAGGAAGGGCGTCGATGTAGGTGCCCTTGAGCTTGTGCAGCTCGCGATGCTGGAGGATGAGCTGCGGCACGGCGAAGCCGTGGGTCGCCAGCTCTTCGAGCACCTCCACGCTCGTCGAGTAGCTCTTCGTCGTCTTCGTTTTCTTGATGACCGGGTAGTTCAGTTTCTCGAACAGGATGTGCCCGAGCTGGATCGGCGAGTTGATGTTGAACTCCATCCCCGCCTCGGCATAGATGCGCCGCTCGAGGTCCGCCAGCTGCGCGCCCATCGTCGACGACATCGTGCGGAGAAGATCGACGTCGACGCGGATGCCGCGCTCCTCCATCCGCGCGAGGACGGGAAAGAGCGGCATCTCGATGCGCTCGTAGATGTCGACGAGCGCCGGCTCCTTGCGCAGCTCGGGCTCGAGGACTTGCTGCAGCGCGAAGACAACGTCCGATTTTTCGCCGAGGTATTGCTGGTAGGGACCGAGCCGCGCGCCGACTTCGTGATCGAGCTCGAAGAGCGGCGCGGTCTTCTGCACGTCCTTGCGCGCGAGCACGTCCTGTTTCAAACGGTCGCGGGCGATGTTCGGGAGAGCGTGGCTGGGGAGGCCGGGATTGATGACGTACGACATCAGCATCGCGTCCGACCATCGCCGCGGAACGGGCAGTTGGGCAGCACCTAAACGCCGCTCCTGCGCTTTTGCGTCGTACGTAATGAACGTCTTGTCGGACGCGAACAGCTCGCGCAGCGCGGCGGTCATCTCCGCGGTGCCGCCGAGGGACTCGGCGACCGGGACGAGCAGCGAGTCGGCGGGCTTGGTCGAGAGTGAGACCGCGATCGGCGCGTCGAAGCCCTCGACCGTCTCCGGCTCCGCCCACACCGCGATCGCGTCGCCTTTCGCGTACTCGCGAATCTCATCCGGCGACGTCGCAATGCGGTACTCGCGCGGCGCCTGCGGCGCCTCGGGCAGGAACTCCTGCATCAGCGACGCGAACTCGAGCCGCGAGAAGACGTCGTGCAGCTTCGCGCGGTCGGGATCGCTGCGGCGCAGCGTGTCGAAGTCGATGTTCAGATCGAGATCGCACTTGATCTTCGCCAGCTCGCGCGAGAGGAACGCCTTGTCGCGATGCTCCTCGAGCTTCTTGCGCATCGCGGACTTCGGGACCTGATCGAGGCTCTCGTAGACGCCCTCGAGTGAGCCGAACTGCTGGATCAGCGACTTCGCACCCTTCTCGCCGATGCCGGGAACGCCGGGGATGTTGTCGATCGCGTCGCCCCAGATTGCCATCACGTCGACGACTTTCTCCGGCGGCAGCCCGAACACCTCCGCGACTCCGCTCGCGTCGTACATCACCTCGCGGCCGGTGTGGTAGAGGCGGATGCCGTCGCCGACGAGCTGGAAGAAGTCCTTGTCGCTGGTGGCGATGACGACGTTGTAGTCGCGGTCGCGCGCGGTGCAGGCGAGCGAGCCGATGAAGTCGTCGGCTTCCCACTCCGTCGAACGGATCACCGGAATGCGAAAGCCCTCGAGGACTTCGTACACGAGCGGGATCTGCACGACGAGATCGTCGGGCATCGGCTTGCGGTCTTTCTTGTAGTCCGCGTACTGCGTCGTGCGCGCCGTCTCCCGCCCCTCGTCGAACGCGACGGCGATGCAATCCGGCTCGTGATCCTTGAGCAGCTTGCGAAGCGTGGTGACGAACCCATATACCGCGTTCGTCGAGAACCCCGCGGAGTTCGTCAGATTGCGGATGGCGTAGTAGGAGCGATAGACGTTATTGGAGCCGTCGATGATGAACAGACTGGGGCGCTTTTTCGGCACGGGGGCGGATTGTACCCACCCGCCCGCCCGGTTGCGCGGTTTCCTACCGCCCGCCCGCCGGTTTTCCACCCGGCCGCACACCCGTTACGCCACGCGCGCCTCCGGCGCGCTGTTTTTCGCGCTGAACAGCGCGCGCCTCTGGCGCGCGCGTGGCGTAACGGGTGTGCGGTTGGGGGAAAACCGGGGCGTGGGCGGGCGGGAGCAACCGCGCAACCGGGTGGGCGGAAGGGCTATAAAGCACTAACGGAGCCTTTCGGCTCCGTTTGTGGTACATCGGGCTGGACCGCTGCGGCCAGTTGGTAGGGTTCAAGGAAGCTAAGTGAGTAATCGTCCAAAATCGGTCCAATAGTCAAGGAGGGAGCCCGCAGCGGCCACTTTGCGCAGGCGAGTGAGATGGGACCCGCGCATATGCGGTTTCGCAATCCATGTCGAAACCTGATTCATCGTGCTCCGACTCTCTGCTAAAAACAGGCCAACCTCGGAGAAACGGGGCAAAAAAGCGCCTCGGGCACTTCGTTGCAGCGGTCGCAACCGCAGAAATCTCAGGAATCAAGCGACATACGGCATTCGCTTGTGAAAAAAGGTTCATGCGGTGAGATGTCATTTTTCGATGGAAACTTTTTCCTCGCATCGCTCTCAGGTTGCAATTCTGACCACCTGCCATTGAGAAATGAATGACCATCGCTGCGCTACTGCTTGGTTCCACAACGCTTAACGCTCAGTCGCGAGCAGCGCGTTGAGGTCCGCGAGCAATCGCTCGAGCGGAAGCTCGTAGCCGGTTGCCACCTGCTCCAGCGTCTCGTCGCTCGCGCGCTCGCAGCCGTTGCAGCCGCCGATGTGATACGCGGCGAACACCCATCGCGCATTCGGATGGATCTGCAGCGCCTCCGCGACGCGTGTTTCCGGCGAGAACATGGGCGTTCATTCTACCGATAGAATGCGGCCCATGAAGGTGCGGCTGCTTTTCTTCGCCGTCCTGCGCGACATCGCCGGCACCGACGCGGCCGAGTGGTCGCTCGACGAGGGAACGACGGCAAGCGACGTCTGGCAGCGGCTGCGCGGCGCGTACGCGCAACTCTCCGATTACACGCAGCCGCCGATGATCGCGGTGAACGAGAGCTACGCCGGGCCGGAGACGGTGCTGCGCGAAGGCGACGAGCTGGCGTTCATTCCGCCGGTGGCCGGAGGATGACGCAGATGGCGGACATCAGACGGCAGACGGCGGAAGACTCACGTTCCTACACTCCGCTTCTGCCATCTGCCATCTGCCATCCGCCGTCCGAATCATGACCTACCTCACCGACGCTCCCATCGACTCGCACGCTCTCATCGCGCGCGTCGTGCGCCCCTCTGACGGCGCGTACGTGCTCTTCGAAGGCGTCGTGCGCAATCACCACGAGGGAAAAGCAGTCGAGTCGATTTTCTACGACGCCTATCGTCCAATGGCGGAGAAAGAGATCGAGGCAATCGTCCGCGACGTCGAACGCGAGTTTCCCGATGTCGCCGTCGCGGTCCTGCATCGCCTCGGGCATCTCATCGTCGGCGACGCATCGATCGCGATCGTCGCGGCGTCGCCGCATCGTGCCGAGGCGTTCGGAGCGTGCCGGATGATGATCGACCGGATCAAGGAAACGGTTCCGATCTGGAAGAAAGAGCGCGGTCCGGACGGCGAGGAGTGGGTGGGATGGCAGGGCCGATGCTGAACGAGATCACGCCGCTGCCCGCCGCGAGCGTGATCGTGCTGCGCGACGCGCCGCTGGAAGTACTCCTGCTGCGACGGAACGCCAACAGCTCGTTCGTCCCGAACGCGTGGGTGTTCCCGGGCGGCATCGCCGAGGCGAATGAGAGCGTGCGGGAGACCGCGGCGCGCGAGACGCGCGAGGAGGCAGGCATCACGCTCGATCCGGAAGAGCTCGTGCCGGCCTCTCGCTGGATCACGCCGGTCGGGATCCCGAAGCGATTCGACACCTGGTTCTTCCTCGCGAGAGTCGCGCGCGACGTGACGGTCACGATCGACGGAAAAGAGATCGTCGAAGCGATCTGGATCGGGCCCTCGAGCGCGCTCGCGCGGCGCGATCTGCACCTGGTGTTCCCGACGATCAAGAACCTCGAGGCGATCGCGGGCTTCGACTCGGCGGACGCGCTCATCGCCTCGCGGCGCGGCGCTCGCATCGAGCCGGTGCAGCCCGTGCTGATCGACGGGAAACCGGTGCTGCCATGAACATCCGCTCGATCACCGCTCCGAATCCCGGCCCGTTCACGCTCGACGGCACGCGCACTTATCTCCTCGGCGAGCACACGGTCCTCGACCCGGGGCCGGCGATCGAGTCGCACATCGACGCGATCCGCACCGCGATGCCGGACCTGCGCACGATCCTCATCACCCACCGCCACCCCGATCACGCGCCCGCCGCGATTCCGCTGATGGAAGCGACCGGCGCACGCATCATCGCGCCGGCCGGCGTGCTCGAGGAGACCGATACGATCGTGAGCGACGGCGATGTGATCGACGACATCGAGGTCATCGCCACGCCAGGCCACACCAGCGAACATGTCTGCTACCTCACCGCCGCCGGCGATCTCTTCACCGGCGACACGATCCTCGGCGCCGGCACGACCGCGATCTTTCCGCCCGACGGCCACATGGGCGATTACCTCCGCTCGCTCGAGAAACTGCGCGCGCGCAACCCGCGGCGCATTCATCCCGGACACGGCCCCACGCGCGACGACGCCGTCGCGCTCATCGACGAATACATCGCCCACCGCCTCGAGCGCGAACGGCAGGTCCTCGAGGCCCTCGCGCGCGGCGCGATGTCGATCCCCGAAATGCGCGCGCAGATCTATCCCGATCTCGACGAGCGGCTCCACCGCGCCGCCGAGATCCAGCTCAGCGCGCATCTGATCAAGTTGGAGGAAGAAGGAAGGGTTCCTCGGGACCGAGGGACCGTTCTTAACGCGGGATCACGTTTCGAACGAACAGCTTGTTGATGTAGTACGTCTCGTCCTCGTCGTCGATGCGGAAGAACACCTCGCGCGGATCGTTCAGCACGTCGGAGACGCGCGAGAGCTCGCGCGGGCGGTCGCCGATCGGGATCACGCCTTCGATGCGCGTGCCGTCCACGAGCTCGACGATCGTCAGCTTCTCCACGATCGTGTCGTCGAGGTCGATGATCTCCGGGAGCTTCTCGTAGCGCATCCAGAGGATCTGATCGCGGTTGAGCATCTTGGCCACGCCGCCGGCCATCATCGGGAAGAAGCGGCGGCGGCCGTTGAGGTAGTCGGCGACGGTCTCCGGCCCTTCGCGTCTGTCCGAGAACGGCGCGAGATAGAGGAAGTGCTCCTCGGGATCCATTCCCGTGACGGCGACCGTTACGGCCACCTCGATCATCGGCACCTGGAAGGTCACGAGCGGAATGATAGCGGCATAGAATGCGCGCCGACATGGGCCACAAGGATTTCATCGAGATTCATGACTACACCGCCGGGGAAGTCGCCGCGATCTTCGAGCTCTCCCGCGACATCAAGGCGAAGCCGAAAACGTACGCCGACGCGCTCGAGGGACAGACCCTGGCGATGATCTTCGAGAAGTCCTCGACGCGAACGCGGGTCTCGTTCGAGGCCGGTATGTTCCAGATGGGCGGACACGCGCTGTTCCTCTCTTCGCGCGACATTCAGCTCGGCCGCGGAGAGCCGATCCACGACACCGCGCGCGTGCTCTCGCGCTACGTCAACGGCATCATGGCCCGCACGTTCGCGCACAAGACCGTCACCGATCTCGCGCAGTACGCCAGCATTCCGGTGATCAACGGGCTCACCGATCTCTCGCATCCGTGCCAGGCCATGACGGACTACTTCACGGCCTGGGAAAAATTCGGCGGGGAGCTGAAGGGCCGCAAGATCGCGTACGTCGGCGACGGCAACAACATGGCTCACTCGCTGATGTTCGGCGCGCCAAAATTCGGCATGGACATCGCCGTGGCCACTCCCGCCGGCTACGCGCCCGATCCGGCGGTCGTCGCGCAGGCGGCCGAAGACGCGAAGGCCGCGGGCACGAAGATGCTGATCACGACGTCGATCGAAGAAGCGGTTCGCGACGCGGACGTCGTCGAGACCGACGTCTGGGCCTCGATGGGACAGGAAGCGGAGGCCGAGAAGCGGAATCGCGATTTCCAGGGATGGATCGTCGATCAGCGGGTGATGTCGATCGCCAGGCCCGAAGCGATCTTCATGCACTGCCTTCCCGCGCATCGCGGCGAGGAAGTCGCGGCGGAAGTGATCGACGGCCCGCAGTCGGTGATCTATGACGAAGCCGAGAACCGGCTGCACGTGCAGAAGGCGATCCTGTACTCGCTCATGAAGCAATGACCGACGCGCGCACCCGTCACGGCCGCGGCCTGGCCGTCGTCATCCTCCTGACGCTGGTCTTCTTCGCGCTGCTGGCGATGATCATCGTCAAGGCGGGGAAGGAGGAGCCGAAAGAGGTCCGCACGAGCGAGACGCTGACCGTGCTTCCGGCGAGCATCCGCATCCGCACCGAGCCGCATGCGCGCGCGCCGGTGGTGACGCAGGCCAAGAGCGGCAATCGCGTGACGCTGCTCGAGGATCGCGGCGCATGGGTGCGCGTCGAGACCGAAGAGGGTCTTTCCGGATGGGCCGAGCGTGCCTATCTCGAGCGCACCGCCGAACGGCAGCGGCGTCTCGCGCGCTACGAGGCCATCCGGCGCCTGCCTCCGCTGCGCGGCGTGGCCACCGATCGAACGCAGTTGTACGCGGGACCGGGGATTTTCTATCCGCTCGTCGGCGATCTGCCGAGGAGCAGCGGCGTGGTGGTGTTCACCCGCGATCATGATTTCTACGCCATCGATCACAACGGCTCGATCGCGTACGCGAACGTCGATGCGATCGATGTCAGCTCGACGGGAACGCGGCAGCTCGACGTGCAGACTTCGAGCGCCGGCACCGTACCGCTGGGAACGACGGAGACCGCGCCGCCGGTCGCGGACAAGGGCGAGATCGCGCCGCTGCCGATTCCGGTCCCCGCGCCCGCGCCGGAACGGATCGAGCCGGCCGGCGGCGTCTACAACGCGGTTCCGCCGGGAGGAACGCAGCCCGAAGAAGTCGATCGCGTGATTCCGAAGTATCCGAGCGCCGCGCGTCGCGCGGGCATCGCCGGGCCGGTCGTCGTCCGCGGCATCGTGCGCAAGGACGGCACGATCGACAACGTCGAGATCATCCGCGATCTCCCCTACGGCCTCGGCGAATCCGCGCGTCAGGCCGTGAGCCGCTGGCGTTTCCGCCCCGCGACGTTCGCCGGCGAGCCGATCGACGTGTATTACACCGTGACCGTGAATTTCAAACTGCAGTGATGCGTTTTCTCCGCGTCCATGCACCGCTTCACCTTTCCTGATGCGCCCGGCGATCTCATCGGAGCCCACCTCTCGACCAGGGGAGGCCTGCATACCGCGTTCGAGCGCGCGACGGCGATCGACGCCGCCTCGGCCGCGATCTTCGCGAAGAACTCGAATCAGTGGAAGGGAAAGGAGCTGACCGGCGACGACTGCGCGCGGTT
>Ga0105242_10001815_pt1 | contig 16772 bp, 19 predicted proteins | sample KBSM24metaG_FD_81521 | JGI IMG/M metagenome (GOLD analysis project Ga0105242, IMG submission 81521) | Miscanthus rhizosphere microbial communities from Kellogg Biological Station, Michigan, USA - KBS M2-4 metaG | ecosystem: Host-associated > Plants > Roots > Rhizosphere > Soil | place... | reverse complement strand
TTCATCGAGCGCGGCGAAAGGCTCGTCCATCAGCAGCACCGGCGGGTCCTGCACCAGCCCGCGCGCGATCGACACCCGCTGCTTCATGCCGCCGGAGAGTTCGTGCGGATAGCGCGCGCCGAAACCTGTGAGGCCGACCAGTTCCAGCATCGCCTCGGCGCGCTTGCGGTGCTCAAGCATCGCTCCGCCGCGCAGGCTGAGCGGGAACTCGATGTTCGCCAGCGCGGTGAGCCACGGGTACAGGCTTGCCTCCTGGAAAATCACGCCGACGCGTAGCGGATCCGGTTCCGGGATCGGCCGGCCGAGGCAGTGGATCGTGCCCTGGCTCTGCGCGCGCAGCCCGGCGAGCATCATGAGGAGGGAAGTCTTGCCGCAGCCGCTCGGGCCGACGATCACGGTAAAGCGGCCGGCGGGAACGTCGAACGAGATGTCCTCGAGGGCCGGAACCGTGCCGCCGTAGACATGGCTGAGTCCCTCGATGTGAATTGCCGGCATTACGTCCGCCATGCGCCCACCCTTGCTTCCAGCCAGCGCACCGCTTCGTTGAACACGATCGCCGCCGCGGCGAGCAGCACCACGCCGGCGAACAGCTGCTTCATCTGGAAGTTCTCGCCCCAGCTCGCGATCATGTGGCCGATGCCGGTGCGCGAGGCGTACATCTCGGCGATCAGCACGCCGGTGAAATTGAAGATCATCGAGATGCGCAGCGTTTCCAGCAGGATCGGCAGCATGCTCGGCACGTAGACCCGCGAGATCAGCTGCAGGCGGGTCGCGCCGTAGGAGCGCGCCACCAGCAGGTAGTCCTGCTTCACGGATTCCACCGCCGCCGCGGCGCTCATCAGCACCACGAAGGTGGTGGTGAAGGCGGCGTAGGCGACCTTTTGCTGGAAGCCGGTGCCGAAGACGAGGATGAACATCGGCAGGAAGATCGACTTCGGGATGGCGAACACGATGAACAGCATCGGCTTGAATACTTCGCCCAGGTAGTCGTTCTCGGCGATCAGCACGCCGAGCGCCGCGCCCAGCGGCACCGCGACGATGAAGGCGAGCAGCACCTCGGCCCCCGAGACGGCGAGCGCCTCGCGCACCTGGGCGCGCTGCAGCAGCTCGCCCAGCATCGCGAGCACGTCGCTGAGCGGCGGCAGCAGCAGCGGGTTGACGATGCCGTGGCGCGGCAGCAATTCCCACGCTGCCAGCACCAGCGCCAGCAGTGCAAAACGCGCAAACAGCAGTTTCACTACGCCGTCGGTACCGGCTTGAAGCTGCTGACGTAGATCTGGTCGACCGGCGCGAGCTGGTTCATGCCGATGAGCCGCGCCATGTCGAGGGCGCGGTCCATCCATTCCTTGCGGAATTCGCCGTTGGTGGAAAGCTTGACGATGTTGCCGTCGAGCTCGGCCGCCGCGATCGGCTCCGGGATCTCGTCGATCTCGGCGATGAGCTTTACCGCGGCGGCGCGGTTCTGCGGCGCGCGCAGGAAGGCGACGCCGCCGAAAAGTGCGTTAAGCGCCTTCTGCAGCGCCGGTGCGCGATCGGCGATGATTTTGTCGGTGGCGATCCAGCTGCCGGTGGAGTGCGCGGGAACGAGGTCGCCGAAGTCCGCGATCGAGCGCGCCTGCTTCGCCTGCATCACCTGGTAGGTGAGCGGCGAATAGAGCACCGTGGCGTCGACGTTGCCGGTGAGCAGGTTGGGCACCAGCCCACCGCCGCCCAGTGGGACTCGCGTGAATTCGAGCTTCTGGTCGGCCATGGTCCAGCGCGCGAGGATGTCGGAGCCCGAGCCGGCCGAGGTGATGCCCACTTTCTTGCCCGCAAGTTCCGACAGCTTCTTGATCGGCGAATCGGGCTTCACCATCATGTGCCAGCCGTAGTAGCCCAGGCCGCCGTTGGCGACGCACTTGGATTTCACGCCCTTGACGAGGCCGGCGGCGACGCTGGAAGAGGAGTTGTAGATGAGGTCCGCGGCGCCCGCCGCGAGCGCCTCAAAACCCTCCGCGCCGCTGCGGTAGATGGTCAGCTCGCAGTGGATCCCTTCCTTGTCGAACAGCTTCTGCCGGATCGCGGTCTCGGCGATGATGGTCGGGAAGTAGGTCTTGGTCGGCACGCCGATGCGCACCGTCGGTTTCGCCTGGCCAAACGCCAGTTTCGGCAGCAGCAGGGTCGCCGCGCTGCCCACCAGCAGCGCGCGCCGCTGGAATTGGGGATGCTTTTGCATGGGTGATTCCTCCTGCGCCAAGGGTGGGGCGCAGGTGCTGGTATTGTCAAGCTTCCGCAACGCACTCTTAGGGGACCCGAATGGTTCATGTCATCGCCGTCATCACCGCCAAGCCCGGCCAACGCGAATCCATCCTGAAGCACTTCCGCGCCAACGTGCCGGCGGTGCGCGCCGAAAAAGGCTGCATCGAGTACGGCGCCGCGATCGACCTGGATCCGGCGCTCAAATTCCAGACCGCCTATGGCGCGGACAGCTTCGTGGTGGTGGAGAAGTGGGAAAGCCCGGAGGCGCTGATGGCGCACGCCGCCGCGCCGCACATGGCGGCCTACGCGGGCAAGACGAAGGAATACGTCGCCAGCCGCGCGATCCACATCCTGCAGCCGGCGTAGAAAGACTTAAAGTTTTTCGGCGGGCACGACGACCCGCAGTTCCCGCAACAGCCCGCCGCCCTCGACGCTGCCGCTGACGGTGCCTTCGCCGTTCATGCGGCGGATGCAGTACTCGCGGTCATCTCCCTGCAGGGATTCGCAGCGCGCGTACTTGTTGCGCTCGCGCTCTTCGGGCGTGGCGTTGTCCTTCAGCCTGCCCTGGCGCGCTTCCTGGCGCGCGGCCTGCGCTTCGCGCACGGCGGGATCGCGCCTGTCGTTGTCGGCCGCCTTGGCGCGCGGCGCGGTCGCCGAAATCGCCATGAACAGCAGGCTGCCGATGACGAGGGTCGTGGGATGCATGGCCATAACGCAAAGAATAATCTGCAGAAAAATTCCCGGCTGTCGGGCGAAGCAGGAAGTTCCTGTAGGAATGCACCTACAGGGGTACGCCACCGCACGTGCGGCCGCGCACCGATGCGCAGCCGGTGACGGGCGTACGATCAGATCAAGCATGAGCGGGGAACGGTCATGATCAAGAAATCCCGGGCAATCTGGCGCGGCGGCATCAAGGACGGCGGCGGCACCATCTCGACCGAGACGGGTGTGCTGACGGACGCGCCCTACGGGTTCAAGGCGCGCCTTGAAATCGGCAACGGCACCAATCCTGAGGAACTGATCGGCGCCGCGCATGCCGGCTGCTTCACGATGGCGCTCTCGAAGATGCTCGGCGACGCCGGCCTGATCGCGAGCCGGATCGAGACGCATGCCGCGGTGACCCTGGACCAGGTGGGCGACGGCTTCGAGATCACTTCCAGCCACCTGAAGGTGCGGGCGAAAGTCCCGGGTGCGGGCAAGGCGAAGTTCGAAGAACTCGCCAACAAGGCCAAGGCCGGCTGCCCCGTATCGAAGCTGCTGAGGGCAAAAATTACGATGGACGCGACGCTGGAGGCCTAGGCAGCTTCGCTTCGAGCAGTTTTACCAGCGCGTGCAGGGCCCGGTTGGCGGGCGTGGCGATGCCCAGCGCTTCTCCCCGGCGCACCACGTAGCCGTTCAGGTGGTCGATCTCCGAGGGCTTGCCGCGCGCGAGGTCCTGCGCAGTGGAGGAGTGCTGCGTCGGCATGGCCTGCGCGATCTTGTAGGTCCGGGCGAGGACGTCGGGCGGCATCTGCACGCCGCTCGCTTTGGCCACGGCCAGCGCCTCCTCGACGACATCGCGCATCACATCGCGCACGCCGATGCCATCGATCATCCTGCCGTAAGGTAGCTGGGTTATGGCCGACAGCGCGTTATAGGCGCAGTTCGCCACGAGCTTGGCCCACAATTCGCTCGAGACGTTGTCGGAAACCTGGACCGGGATGGATGCTTTTTCAAACCGGGCTTTCAGGTTCTGGAGAACCTCGGCCGAAACATTGCCATTCAGGCTTCCGATCACGAGATCGCCGCGGCCATGGTGCTTCAGGTGCCCCGGGCCCTTCATTTCAGTAGCTGCGTAGACCACTGCGGGAATCACCGGCTGGGAAACCTTTGCCTGGATGCGTTCGGTGTTATCCACTCCGTTCTGGAGGTTCAGCACAATTGCATCGGCGGCAAGGTGCGGCGCGATCTGCGCCGCCGCCTGTTCGGTGTCGGTGGATTTGACGCAGAACAGCACCAGCCTCGCGCCGCGCACCGCCGAGGCCTCGGTGCTCGCTTCGACCGGCACCTGCTCGTCGAATTTCAATCCTTCGAAATGCAGGCCTGACTTCCTGAATGCCTCGACGTGCACCGGCCGCCCGATGAGCGTGACCTTGTGTCCGGCGCGCGCCAGCATGCCGCCGAAATAGCAGCCCACGGCGCCCGCGCCGAGCACCGCTACCCGATCGGATGTATCCGCGCCCATGGTTTCGCAGTCTAGCCGATGAAATTCCGCCTCTGCTGCTACCTTGCGCCATGCCCGCCTCGGCGCTCGCGCTCGTCGTCCTCGCCGGACTGATCCACGCCATCTGGAACATCGCCGCCAAGAAGGCGGGCGGCGACGCGCGCTTCGCGGCGTTCACCAGCTTGATGGGAACGGTGATCTGGGCGCCGGTCGCCGCCTGGTTTGGCTGGGATGTGCTGCCGGACTGGGGCGCCCTGGAATGGGGGTTCATCGTGGTCAGCGGCGTGCTGCACGTGCTGTATTACGTGATCCTGCTGCGCGGCTACCGCAGGGCGGATCTGACCGTGGTGTACCCGATGGCGCGCGGCTCGGGCCCGCTGCTTTCTTCGCTGGTGGCGATCGTGCTGTTGCATGAACGCATCACGGCGTTCGGGCTGCTGGGCATCGCCGGGGTGGTCGCCGGCGTGTTCCTGATCGCGGGCGGCCCGGCGCTGTTTCGCGCGGCCCATGATCCGGCAAAGCGGGCGATGGTGCGCAAAGGCATGGCCTACGGCCTGGCGACGGGCGTATTCATCGCCTCCTACACGGTGGTGGACGGCTACGCGGTCAAGCTGCTCCTGATGTCGCCGATCCTGCTGGATTACTTTTCCAATTTCGTGCGGCTCGGCTTCCTCGCCCCCGTGGTCCTGCGCGACCGGGCGGCGGCGGCCGCGCTCTGGCGCAGCCAGTGGAAATACGCCCTGGTGGTTGCCCTCATCAGCCCGATCGGCTACGTCCTGGTGCTTTTCGCCATGCAGGTGGCGCCGCTGTCGCACGTGGCGCCGGCGCGCGAGGTGTCGATGCTGTTCGCCGCGCTGATCGGCGGCCACCTGCTGGGCGAAGGCGATCGCATGCTGCGGATTGCCGGCGCGGCATGCATCGCTTTCGGCGTCATGGCGCTTGCGCTGGGGTAGCATCCCGGCCCCATGTTCGGTTCCATACTGCGCGACATCGTCAAGCTCGGCTGGCCGGTGCTCATCGCCCAGCTCGCGGTGATGATCACCGGCGTCATCGACACCGTGATGGCCGGCCGCCTGAGCGCGGCCGACCTGGCGGCGGTGGGGATCGGCTCGAGCATCTACATCAGCATCTTCGTCACCCTGATGGGCGTGCTGATCGCGCTCACGCCGGTGGTGGCGCAGCTCTACGGCGCCGGGCGGCTGGACGAAGTCGGTGAGGAAGTGCGCCAGAGCGCCTGGCTGGGCGCGCTGCTGGCGGTGGTCGCGTTCGTCGTGATTTATTTTCCGGATCCGTTCCTCGCCCTGGCGCAGGTGGCCCCCGAGGTCGAGGTCAAGACGCGCAGCTACCTGCACAGCATCGCGCTGGGCATCCCGGCAATGCTGATGTTCCGCGTGTTCTATTCGTTCAGCACGGCGGTGTCCAAGCCGCGCGTGATCATGGCGCTGAACCTGGCCGGCCTGGCGATGAAGATCCCGCTCAACCTCGTCTTCATGCACGGCTACCTGGGCATGCCGGCGCTGGGCGGCCCCGGCTGCGCCGTGTCGTCGGCGATCATCGCGTGGATCCTCGCGATCGCCGCCTGGCTGGTGTGCTGGTTCGACGCCGGCTACCGCCCCTACGGCGTATTCACGCGCTGGTCCTGGCCGCGCTGGCGCGACCAGCTTCGCCTGCTGCAGATCGGGCTGCCGATCGGCTTCAATTTCCTGGTGGACGTGACGTCGTTTACCTTCATGGCACTCTTCATCGCGCGCCTGGGCACGGCGAACTCGGGCGGCCACCAGATCGCGGCCAACCTGGTCTCGCTCATCTACATGATGCCGCTCGCGATGGCGAGCGCCACCGGCGTGCTGACCGGGCAGGCGATCGGCGCCGGCGACGCGCAGCGCGCGAGGGCGACCGGAATCATCGGGATCACCAGCGGCCTTGCCTGCGCCGCCGTGGTCGGCGTGCTCGTCTGGCTCGGCCGCGACGGGATCGCCGGCCTCTATACGCGCGACGCCGAGGTGCGGGCCATCGCCGCCACCTTGCTCGCCTACGTGGCGGGCTATCACTTGTTCGATGCGGCGTCCGCGATCGCGGTGAGCGCGTTGCGCGGCTACAAGAAAACCGTGGTGCCGATGCTGTGCAATATCGTCGCGCTCTGGTGCCTCGGCCTGGGCGGCGGCTACGTGCTCGCGTTCGGCGCGCCGCGGATGGGCGCAGCGGGTTTCTGGATCGGCGGCACCGCGGGCCTGGTGATCGGCTGCATACTGATCGTCCTCTATTTCCTCAGGGTCAGCCGACCCGCCCATGTTTCGCAATGAGCATGATCGGTAGAAACCAGGCGGCGGCGATGCCGTTCATCATGACGACCACGCTGATCGACATGGTGTCGATCGGCCTGATCATCCCGGTGCTGCCGGCGCTGGTGGGCAGTTTCACCGGCTCGCAGACCGACCAGGCTTTCTGGTACGGCGTGATCACCTTCGCTTTCGGCTTCGCGAATTTCTTCGCCTCGCCGATCCTAGGCGCGCTCTCGGACGCGCACGGCCGCCGGCCGGTGCTGCTGCTCGGGTTCTGCGGGCTGGCGCTGAGCTTCCTCCTCACGGCGCTCGCCACCTCGCTGGCGATGCTGGTCGCGATTCGCGTGCTGAGCGGCGCGATGCAGGCCAACATGTCCGTGTCCAACGCCTACGTCGCCGATATCACGCCGCCGCAAGAGCGCACCAAGCGCTTCGGCATGCTGGGGGCGATGTTCGGTATCGGCTTCATCCTCGGGCCGGTGATGGGCGGCCTGCTGGGCGCAATCGACCTGCGCCTGCCGTTCTTCGCCGCCGGCAGCCTCGCGCTCCTGAACCTGCTGTACGGCTGCTTCGTGCTGCCCGAGTCGCTGCCGGCGGATCGCCGGCGCGCATTTTCCCTGGGCTCGGCCAACCCGGTCCGCTCGCTGCATGGGCTGGCGCAGTTGAAGGGCGTGGGCCTGCTGGTGGCGGTGATCGCCTGCAGCGGCCTCGCGCAATTCGTGCTCTACACGACCTGGGTCCTGTACACCACCTTCAAATTCGGCTGGGGGCCGCTGGAGAACGGCTGGTCGCTGGCCGCCGTCGGCATCGTGTCGGCCATCGTGCAGGGCCTGCTGCTCGGCCGGCTGCTCAGGGTGTTCAGCCCGAAGCGGCTCGCGGTGCTCGGGCTTTTGTCGTCCACGCTCGCTTACCTCTTCTGGGGCGCGGCGACGGAGGGCTGGATGATGTTCGCAATCATCTTCGTCAACCTGCTCGGCGCCACCGTTTCCGCCTCGATGCAGAGCATCATCTCCAGCGCCGCCGACCCGCGCAGCCAGGGCCAGGCGCTGGGCGCAGTGGGGGGCCTGAACAGCCTGATGGCGGTGATCGCTCCCGCGCTGGGCGCGTCCCTGCTGACGGTGGTTTCGGACCTGCCCAAGGGAGATTGGCGCATCGGCGCGCCGTTTTTCTTCTGCGCCACGCTGCAGGCCATTTCACTGTTCCTGGCCGTGACGCACTTCCGTCGGGAGCGAATCGCTATACTGCGCGCTGGGACTCCATCCTGAGAGGCTTGCCATGTCCGTCCATCCGCTGCGCGCAGTCGACCCCGTCATCCAGGCGAAGATCCACCTCGCCGCGGCCCATCGCCTCGCGGTGTTCCACGACCTGGAAGAGGGCATCGACAACCACTTCACGGTCACGGTGCCGGGGCGCGAGGACCAGTACCTGATCCTGCCTTTCGGCTATCACTGGTCGGAAGCGCGCGCCAGCGACATGATCGTGTTCGACGAGTCCGGCAGGACGCTGGAAGGCGAGGGCGTGGTGGAGCTCTCGGCGCAATGCATCCACGCGCCGATCCACCGCATCTGCGGCGCGCGCGTGGTGCTGCATACCCACCAGACCTGGGCCGTGGCGCTCAACATGCTCGAGGACAACCGCGTGCTGCCCGCGAGCCAGACCGCCGCTTTCGTCCACGGCCGCATCGCCTACGACGACACCTATACCGGCACCGCCGATACGCTGGAAGAAGGCGAGCGCCTCGCGGGCGTGCTGGGCCCGACGGTCGGTGCCGGGCGCAAGCACACGGTGTTCATGAAAAACCACGGCGTGCTGGTGACCGGCGACACGGTCGCCGAAGCCTACCGCCGGCTCTACAAGCTCGAGCGCATCTGCCGCGCCCAGGTGCTGGCGATGAGCACCGGCAAGCCGCTGAAGGTGCTCTCGGACGCGATCGTCGCGCAGGTCCAGGCGCCGCCGGAGAACGACCGCCATTCGCGCACCGAGCGCGACCGCCTGTTCTTCGAGGCGATGATGCGCATCCTCGACCGCGAGCTGCCGGGATACGCCGACTGACGGCATTGGTGCGGATCGGCATCGTCGGGGTTAGCGGATACGGCGGCGGCGAGCTGCTGCGGCTCTGTATCGGCCACCCGGGCTTCAAGCTTGTCTATGCGGCCGCCGACAAGACGGCGGGACAATCCCTCGCGCAGCGTTTTCCGGCGCTGGCCGGGCGCCCCGAGGGCGCGCTCGTGATCCAGCGCTTCGTGCCGGAAAAGGTGGGCGAGCTCGACCTGCTATTCGCGTCGCTGCCCACCGGCCTGTCGCGCGACCTGCTCGCACGCCTGCCCGCGTCGATCAAGGTGGTCGACGTCGGTGGCGACCACCGTTTCCTGGAGGGTTGGACGTACGGGCTCACCGAGCTGCCGGGCCAGCGCGCAGCGATCGCGAAAACAAAGCGGCTCGCCAATCCGGGCTGCTACCCGGCGGCGGCGCTGCTCGCGCTCGCGCCGCTCGTGAAGGCGGGCCTCATCGAGCCGGAAAATATCGTGGTCGACGCGATCAGCGGCATCACGGGGACCGGCCGTGGCGGCGGCAGCGACTACGGCTACGTCGAGACCAACGAAGACGTATTCGCCTACGGGCTTGAATCGCACCCGCACGTCTCGGAGATGGAAAAGGCGCTCGAGCAGGTCGGCGGGCGCAAGTCCACTGTGGCCTTTACCGCCCACCTCGCGCCGATGTCGCGCGGCATCCTCGCCACCTGCTATGCGCGTCCGCGCGGCGCGCTGCAGGCGGCGCGCCTCCAGGACGCGGCACTCGCGTGCTTTGAAGGCGAGCCGTTCGTAAAGGTCGTGCCCGCGGAAGAAGGGCGCAGCGCGCACACGGGCTGGGCGAGGGGCTCGAACCTCGCGTTCCTTTCCTATGCCGTCAATTCACGCACTGGCCTTGTGATCGCGTTGGGCGCGATCGACAACCTTGGCAAGGGGGCCGCGGCGCAGGCGGTGCAGAACGCCAACCTCATGACCGGCCAGGCGGAAATCGCGGGACTTGGCGGCCTGCCGTTCCTTTAGCCCGGAGGGCTAGGCGGCCCTGGCGAGCGCCCTTCGCTCGAACGCCGCGGGAAGCGCGCGCGGCAGGTAGAGCCAGGCGCCGATCTGCTGGAAGCCGAATTGCCGCAGCAGCCTGTCGGCCGCCTCCGCGGTCTTCATCTTCACCATGCAGAACGAGAAGAATTCGCCGTAGGTCCCGTGGAGCAGGACGTCGAGGGCCTCCACTTCGCCCACGTCCGTGCACAGCTTGGAGAAGGCAATCCGCAGGGCGGTCAGGTTCGGTGCTTCGATGAACTGATGGATGATCTCGGAGTTGTTCATCGCCGGTAGTCCGTCCCCTTGTTGTCGATGACGCGCAGCAGCGCGTTCCATTCGTGCAGGCCATAGTCCGGTTTCGCGCGCGCGCTCTTCATGTATGCCGCCACGCCGGCGATGACATCGTCCGCGATCGGCACCGGCGGCTCGCCCAGCGTGCGCGAGATGAGTTCCAGCTCGCAGGCGCGCTCCAGCATGTAGAGCCGCTGCAGGGCGCCCCAGACGGTCGGCGCATGCGTCAGCAATCCGTGGTTGAGCAAAATGAGGCAGCTGCCGTTGCGGCAACTCTCGCCCAGCGCGTCGCATTCCTCCTGCGTCGCCGGCTGGCCGTACTCGTGGTAGGCGACTTCGTCGAACACGTTGAGCGCGTCCTGGCTGATCGGGCGCAGGCCCTTGCGCATCATCGAAACGCCGGCGCCGGCGCGCGTATGCGTGTGCATCACGCAATTGGCGTCGGGCCGCGCCTTGTAGACGCCGCTGTGGATGGTGAAGCCGGCCGCGTTGAACCGCCCCTGGCGGCCGATGACGTTGCCGGCCATGTCCATCTTGATCAGGCTCGAAGCCGTAATCTCGTGGAACATCTCTTCGTAGTGGTTGATCAGGAAGGCGCCGGGTTCGCCCGGCACGCGCGCCGACATGTGCGTGGCGATGATGTCGGTCCAGCCGAAATGGTCCACCACGCGGTACAGCGCCGCGAGATCGCAGCGCGCCTGCCATTCGGCGGCGCTCATTCCGGAGGGCAGTGCCGTTGCCACAGCGCTCATCGCCGACTCGCCTCTTCGGGTTCCAAAGCGGGGTTGGAAAGCGCCGATTCTATTACTAGTGCCAGAGCGCGTGGCGCCAGCGGTGGCCGATGGCGAGGGTGGCGGCCAGCCCCAGGCCCGCGTAGATCAGGGTGGCCGCGGCGTAGCCCAGGCCCGCGATGAGCGGCCCCGCCGCGAGCAGGCCCAGCGGCAGGCCCCAGATGGCGAGCATGCGGATGCCCATCACCCGGCCGCGCATCTCGGCGCTGGCCGAGCGCAGCATGACGCCGGCCAGGGGCGTGAGGCAGTAGCTCTGGACGAAGCCCGAAAAGAAGAGCAGCACGAGTCCCGCGCCCATGGCGCGCGTCTGCCCGAGCAGCACAATCCCCAGGAACCAGATCGCGGCGCTCGACAGCACGACCCTTCCCGTGTGGCGCGGCACGCGGCCGGCGCCCACCATCAGCGAGCCCGCGAGCGCGCCCAGGGAGAATGCCGCGGCGAGGTAGCCCAGGCCCGTCTGCCCGATTTCATAGACGTCCTTGGCAAGGTACGGCAGCAGGCCGAGGAAGAACGGGAAGGCGAGCAGGTTGACGAGGAAGGCGATGCTGAATGCGCCGAGCAGGTCGGGTTTGTTCCAGACATAACGGAGCCCCTGGTCGAGGCTGGCGATTGGCGCCAGGGCTTCCGCAGGCTTGTCCTGCGCCGAGCGCTGCGGCGCGCCCGCGACGCCCAGCGAAAGCAGGAATGCGGCGACGTACACCGCCGTGACGACGGCGTACGCCGGGCCCATGCCGATCAGCGCCACGCCGCCGGTGCCCGCGAGCGCGCCCGCGATCCGCGCCGTGTCGGAGGTGGTGCGCGAAATGCCGAGCGCCCCCATCAGGTATTCCGGCCGAATCGTCTGCCCGACCAGGACGTGGCGCATCGCCATGTCGGATGGGCGCAGCAGGCCGGCGATCGCAGAGATCGCGAATACGTGCCATGGCACGAGCGCGTCGTTCAGGGTCAGCAGCATCAGCACTGAGGCGAGCACCGCATAGGTGCCGCGCGTGATGCACAGCAGGGCGCGCACACCGATGCGGTCGCCCGCGATGCCGAAGAACGGCGAGAAGAGCGACCCGAGCCAGGTCAGCGCGCCGAAGATGACGAGCTGCTGCACCGATCCCGTGGTGGAAAGCACGAACCAGCCCAGGATCAGGGTCTCCATTTCGAAGGCCCAGGACGTGGCGAGGTCCGCAGGCCACTGGTAGCGGAAACTGCGGACCTGGAACGGCGCGAGCGCGGCTATTACAGCCCTGCCTGGGAAACGAATTTCGGGTTCAGGTAGGCCTCGATCGCCTCGGTGCCGCCTTCCGAGCCGTAGCCGGAATCCTTGACGCCACCGAACGGCACCTCGGGGATCGCGAGACCCAGGTGGTTGATGGTGATCATGCCGGTCTCGACCTGCGAGGCGATCGCGTTGGCGGTCTTCGCCGACTTGGTCCAGGCGTAGGCGGCGAGGCCGAAGGGCAGCCGGTTGGCTTCCTGCACCGCGTCGTCGAAGGTCTTGAAGGGGTTGATCATCGCCATCGGGCCGAAGGGCTCGTTGTTCATGGCGTGCGCGTCGTTCGGCACCTCGGTGATCACGGTCGGCTCGAAGAAATTCCCTTCCTTGCCGATGCGGTGGCCGCCGGTGCGGATCTTGCCGCCGTGCTTGGCCGCGTCCTCGACGTTCATCTCCATCGCGCTGGAGCGCCGCGGATTGGCGAGCGAACCCATCTGCGAACTCGCGTCCAGGCCGTTGCCGACCTTGAGCATCTTGGTCGCGTCGACGAACTTCTCGACGAACTTGTTGTAGACGCCTTCCTGCACGAGGAAACGGGTCGGCGACACGCACACCTGGCCGGCGTTGCGGAACTTGCTCCCCACCATGGTCTTCGCCGCGACGTCGACGTCGGCGTCGTCGAACACGATCACCGGCGCATGGCCGCCCAGTTCCATGGTCATGCGCTTCATGTGCGCGCCGGCCATGGCCGCGAGCTGCTTGCCGACCACCGTCGAGCCGGTGAAGGAAATCTTGCGGATCACCGGGTGCGGGATCAGGTAGCTGGAAATCTCCGCGGGCACGCCGTAGACCAGGTTGACCACGCCGGCCGGCACGCCGGCGTCGGCGAAGGCGCGGATCAGTTCGGCGGGCGAGGCCGGGGTCTCTTCCGGCGCCTTGATGATGATCGAGCACCCTGCGGCGAGCGCGGCGGAAAGCTTGCGCACGATCTGGTTGATCGGGAAATTCCACGGCGTGAAGGCCGCCACCGGGCCGACCGGCTCCTTGATGACGAGCTGGTAGACGCCCTCGGCGCGCGCCGGGATCACGCGGCCGTAGGCGCGGCGCGCTTCTTCCGCAAACCAGTCGATGGTGTCGCAGCCGTTGAGGATCTCGGCCTTCGCTTCGGCCACCGTCTTGCCCTGTTCCATGGTCATCAGCGTCGCGATCAGGTCGAGGCGCTCGCGCATCAGGTTGGCGGCCTTGCGCATGATCTTGTAGCGCTCGAAGGCCGAGATCTTGCGCCACGCCGCGAAGCCCTTGCTGGCGGCTTCCAGCGCTCGGTCGAGGTCGGCTTTTTCGGCGTGCGCGAGGGTGCCGATCTGCTTGCCGGTCGCCGGGTTCATCACGGGCAGGGTGCGGCCGGAGGCGGCGGCGCACCAGGCGCCGTCGATGAAAAGCAAAGTGTTAGGGTAGGAGGTGGCCATGGCGTTGCTTCCGGTGTTGTTACGATGAAGGACTGAAAGAGTAACCCGAAATGTCACCTGAAATAAACCTTCCTGCCGGCATCCGCTCGCGTTTCGTGCCGGAAATCAACGGCCTGGACGTGCATGTCCTGGAGGCCGGCTTCGAAGCGCCGGGAAGGCCTCTCATCCTGCTGCTGCACGGTTTTCCGGAGCTCGCCTACAGCTGGCGCAAGGTCATGCTGCCGCTCGCGGCGGCGGGCTATCACGTGGTGGCGCCCGACCAGCGCGGCTACGGGCGCACGACGGGCTGGGACAACCGCTACGACGGCGACCTCTCCTCGTTTCGCCTGTTGAACCTGGTGCGCGACGCGGTCGGGCTGGTCGCCGCGCTCGGCGGCAAGCCGGTGGACACGCTGGTGGGACACGATTTCGGCTCGCCGGTGGCCGCCTGGTGCGCGCTGGTGCGGCCGGACATCTTCCGTTCGGTGGCGTTGATGAGCGCGCCCTTCGCCGGGCCGCCGCCGCTGCCGCCGCTGCCGTCGCGCAGATTCGTGGATCGCGTGCACGACGATCTCGCGGCGCTCCCGCGCCCGCGCAAGCATTACCAGTGGTACTACTCGACGCGCGAGGCGGACGCCAACATGCACCGCTGCCCGCAGGGCGTGCACGACTTTCTGCGCGCCTACTACCACCACAAGAGCGCCGACTGGAAGGAGAACCGGCCGTTCATGCTCACGGCCTGGTCGGCCGCGGAACTGGCGAAGCTGCCGACGTACTACGTCATGGACCTGGCGAAGGGCATGGCCGAAACCGTCGCGCCGGAAATGCCCTCGGCCGCCGCGACCGCAGCCTGCAAGTGGCTGCCGGATGACGAGCTGCGCGTCTACAGCACGGAATACGAGCGCACCGGATTCCAGGGCGGCCTGCAGTGGTACCGCTGCGGCACCACGGGTGCGTTCAATGCGGAACTGGAGATGTTCGCGGGCCGGAAGATCGACGTGCCGTCCTGCTTCATTTCCGGCAAGAGCGATTGGGGTCCCTACCAGCGGCCCGGCGACCCGGAGAAAACGCTGCGCAATGCCTGCTCGCAGTTCCGCGGTTTCCATCTCGTCGAGGGCGCGGGACACTGGGTGCAGCAGGAGCAGCCCGGCGAAACCGTCCGCCTGCTGCTCGATTTCGCGAAAAATCAGCGGTAGCGTTTCCTCGCGAGCGCCGCGCCCGCGGCGAGAGCCTTCAGTTTGGCAAGCGCGATGTCGCGGCTCATCGGCGCCATGCCGCAGTTGGTGCAGGGGAAGAGATGCTTCTTCGGCACGTATTTAAGTGCTTTTTTTATGGTGGAACAAACTTCCTCTGCCGTCTCGACCTTGTCGCTCGCTACATCGATCACGCCGACCAGCACGTCCTTGCCCTTGAGCAGCTTCATCAGCTCGGCGGGCACCTTGGAATGTATGCACTCGAGCGAAACCTGGTCGAGCTTGCTCTTGGCGAGCGCCGGGAAGATCTCCTCGTACTGGCGCCATTCCTGGCCCAGCGATTCCTTCCAGTCGACGTTCGCCTTGATGCCGTAGCCGTAGCAGATGTGCACGCAGGTCTTGACCTTCTTCAGGCCCTTGATCGCCACGTGCAGCGCGTCGATGCCCCACTTGGTGACATCCGACATGAAGACGTTGAACGCCGGCTCGTCGAACTGAATGGTGTCGACGCCGTCCTTTTCCAGCGCGCGCGCCTCCTGGTTGAGCAGTTCGGCGAAGGCCATCGCCAGCTTCACCTTGTCGCCGTAGTGCCGGTCGGCGAGCGTGTCGACGATCGTCATCGGCCCGGGCATCGTGATCTTGATCTTGTTTTTTGAATGATTTCTCATCAAAACGGCTTCCGTGCGATGAACCCGGCCTTTCAGCTTCAGGGGCCCCACCACCACCGGGACCATCGCGTCGTAGCGGTTGTTGCGAATGCCCATCTTCACCTTGTGCTCGAAATCGATGCCCTCGACGTATTCGAGGAAGCCGTGCACGAAATGCTGGCGCGACTGCTCGCCGTCGGTGACGATGTCGATGCCCGCGTCCTCCTGCTCCTTGAGCCACAGCAGCGTCGCGTCGCGCTTCGCGCGCGCCAGATCCGCGCCCTCGGCTTTCCACGCCGGCCACAGCTTGTCCGTCTCCGCCAGCCAGCCCGGCTTGGGCAAGCTGCCCGCAATCGTCGTCTCGAACATGTGTTCTCCTTATGCCTTGCCGCTTTTCGGTCCGAGAAAATACCAGAGGATCAATCCCACCAGCGGCAGCACCACCACCAGCACGATCCACAGCGCCTTCTTCTCGTTGGAAGCGGAACTCTGCGCGATGTTGATGATCGCCCAGACGTCCCCCGCCAGGACCAGCAGGCCCCAAATTCCGTTGAATCCCATATCCATCATCCTTGTTTCCTTTCCTCGCCCGGCGGCAAGTGTACGCGTGGGCATCCGCCCAATCGGTTGGAAATCAGACGTTTATCCGGATGACGCTGGAGATCATCGCTGTCGGGCACAGAGATAACTGAATTTGCTCGGCTTTTTTGCCGGCCATGCCATGATAGACGGCATCATTGCAGTAAATGGAGGAGGGCCAAGAATGCTGGGGGCGATAACGGTGGACGCGCAGCAGCGCTTCCTGCGCTTTACGTTCGAGCAGGGCGCAACGATCCGTGACTGGGTCGAAGCGCAGGGGACTTTTCTGCGGCTTTCCCAGGAGACCGGGATTCGCCGGGCCCTTGTCGATGTTCGCAAACAGCGGGTTGCGGGGGAAATTTTCGAGCTCTTTGATTTTGCGGAAAAGATCCCATCGGGCGCCGTGTTTGCCGTTCTGGGAGACGCGCGTTCCGAAGATCAGAAGTTCGTGGAAACGGTCGCCCTCAACAGGGGGAAGAACGTGTGCCTTTTCTTCGGGCCGGAAGAGGAGGCCATCGAATGGTTGATGACGGGTGCAAGTTAGATTGCCGCCCCGCGCGCGCCAGTGAGGGTGGACGTTAGGTCGCGCCCGGAAAGATGACATTCCGATACGTAGGCGTGGACGAGGCCATGAAGCGCGGCGGGTTGCGCATGGTGGTGGTTGGCGGGGTGCCGAGCCCCTGGGGCGAGGCGGCGAAGGGGATCCTGCATATCAAGGGCGTCGAGTGGGTTGCGGTGCGCCTGGTGTATGACAGCGAGGCGCTGAAGAACTGGGCCGGCCAGCGCAGTGGGCCGGTGGCGATCTATGAGCAGGAGAAGCCCCGCAGCGGATGG
>Ga0105242_10001814_pt1 | contig 16772 bp, 18 predicted proteins | sample KBSM24metaG_FD_81521 | JGI IMG/M metagenome (GOLD analysis project Ga0105242, IMG submission 81521) | Miscanthus rhizosphere microbial communities from Kellogg Biological Station, Michigan, USA - KBS M2-4 metaG | ecosystem: Host-associated > Plants > Roots > Rhizosphere > Soil | place... | reverse complement strand
GAACTCAAGAAACCTGTTTTGACAGCTGAAATCACAGCCTTCGCACACAACACTGCAACTGCACTTCCCTTTGCAGGTCCTGAAAAAGGTGCCACCAATTATGACAACTACGAGCCCATGTGGGTTCGGGAAACTTGGTTCGAGGGGATGTCGGGCAATATGGACCGGGTTCGAAGAACTGGGTTTGTAACGATAGATGGCCACCGACACCTTATCCGACTAAGCGAGCCAGATCCATCCTCAGTTGGGCATGGCGTGGACGCCCCGTTATACGCTATTCTGCCAGGGCTGACCGAAGCGGCAGATGGCATAACGAGACACCTGCACGACGCTGCAGCTAGTGTTCATCCGGACCGACGCGTATTGACCATTGCCACCGATGGCGTTAGTGTTCACGGTGATTCACTACCATTTGGGGAAGCCCTGAATCATCCATTTGCGGGGATGGCACTGGCACGACAGCGTTTGCTGACCCACCTCGCCGGGCCCAAGACACCCGTGATTCTTCTGGGCAGGTCCATGGGGTCAGTCCTAGCTACCCTAACCGCTGAACAGAACTTGCTGGCAACTAGCAAGTTCTCGCTAGCGGGGATCCAACTACTGTCCCCGGGCGTTGTTGCCGTCGATGTTCCCGCACACGAGGCTTTCCGTTCGCCGCTAGAAAGCTTTCCTGCTCGGGTAGGAGCACTGACACGATTTCTAGGTCATGTTGGAGCCGACCTCTGTCGTGAAGCCCCAAGGCATCCCGTGGAGGCGATAGAAGCATTGGGAAGTATTGCCGCACTTGGAGTTGCTTGTGCATTAGACGCTAAACGGGCCGCAGCCATGGGCGGTAATCTGCGCCAGCTAATGGGTGGGGTGCCCTGGGCGTCCATAAAGTCTGTGGCCGCGGCATACAATATTGCCGTTTTGACAGGATCACGGGATTCAGTACGGGAAATTGAACAGTGGATGGCACTGCAAGCTTTGTACCCAGGCAATGTCAGCTTACGAGTGCTGCCTGGCAAGGGACATATTATGTCCCTTGATGCACTTGCAATGGTCCGACTGTTTGCGGCCCAGTAAATTATTGAACGGGGTCTGGGGTTGAGGCAGGCCCAACGGTGGTTATTTGGTCTTGCTCAGTTGAATAAGGATTCGTTACGGCAGATGCTGCAGTTCCGTCTGGGTAGCAGGTTTGGCTCTGTCCATTCACGCCTTGTTGGGTTATTACATTCGAATCTACTGGCGCAGTAGGATCTGGGACTGTTTGGTAACCAAATGCCTGGGTGATAACTGGGGCGTCACAATACGGCACCGGCGCCACTGCTGGACTTGACGACACTGTGGGTGTTGTAGGCACTGGCTTTGTTTGAGCAGTCTTTTTGGTGGTGGTCGGCGTAGTGGTTGCTGCAGGCGTGGCTGTATCTGTTGGTGTCTGTGGGGTTGCATCTACGGGCGCATTTGACGAACCATTGTCCGCGGTCGTTGACGTCTGTTCCCCACTAGTTTCAGATGTGTTGTTGGCAGGCGGAGCGGCAGTGTCGTGGTGCGATGCAGCCAGAACAATACCACCAGCGGTCAAGAGAATGATCAGTGCAATCACCAGACTAATCATTACCCGGCGCTTGACTATTTGCCTGGTTAACAGCTGAATCTGTGGCTCGTGAATATAGGCTCGTTCGCCCAAGCGTTTAAAGATGCCCTCTATGCGGTAGTCTTTGCCAATTTGCAATTTAGCATTGGCTAGATTACTGGAAAGACATAGCCAGTCTTTGTCAGCTTCACGAAAGACCAACTGCACAAAGTGTTGTCCCGCGGCTCGCTCACGGCGCAGCAATACTCCGTTAAACGTCGCGATAGTTTGCGTACTCGCTTGTTCCATATACCGTATATATCCCGTTAGCCCTAACGCTTACTAGGTTACAGTGTAGCGCGCATAGACAAAAACCGCTAGAGCTTTGCGTGTTGTGTAATTGCCAACTTGCAGTCAGGCTGGCTTTTTCAATTGAGATAGAGACTGAGCAAATTTTATATATGCAATGAGCTTTTTTTGACGTGACGGTCTACTAGTTTTATAATATGTTATATGACTTACAATCCGAACAGACGACGTGGGTACGCAACCGCAGTTGGCACAGTGCTCGCATTGGCGATTGGCACTGGAGCTACGGCGCTAGTGCTTAACGACATAAGAACACGGCGCTGCACGTCCCCACCAACAATAAGCCCACTTTACCCACCGGGCACTACCAGTTCCGACCGTACAAAGTGGCCCGGTATAGAGGTACCCGTCGATCCAGGCACCGTACCCCAATCCGACAACGTAGAGCTAATTATAGGCTTCGACGGTGGAGACCCGGACGGTCCTTGGCAAGATAGTGACCCTATCGATGTAGCTTCCATAGGTCAGTTAGGAAAAATCGCTCTTTACATTGGCCCCGACCAGGTTAGATTTATAGCCTACGAAACTGCAGTTCATGGTTCATCAGCCTGCAACACACGGCCCATAGTAGATTTTCCCAAATCTACCGTAACTCTTATCCCACGAGGTCAAGTAGAAGGTATCGAGCCTTACTGGCAGCCTCACCAGTAGCTACTGTTCAGCCTTGATTTGTGCAATTAAATCGCGCAGCTCAGCGGCTTGTTCAAACTGCAAGTTGGCACTAGCCAGCTGCATCTGTGCCTGCAGGTCTTTTAGCAAGCTGCCGTATTCATCTTTAGGAATCTTCTTTAGATCCAACTTAGCACGCTTGGCTTCGTCGCCCAGCGTGTCTTCGCCGCGCATGCGATCTTCTACTGCTCGGTTAATACCTGTTGGCGTAATACCGTGTTCGGTATTGTAAGCTTCCTGGATCTTGCGGCGTCGCACGGTTTCGTCCATGGCAAACTTCATGCTGTCGGTTACACGGTCGGCGTACATTATGACGTGGCCTTCCACGTGGCGCGCCGCGCGGCCAATGGTCTGGATGAGCGCCTGCTGGCTCCTTAGAAATCCTTCTTTGTCGGCATCCAAAATAGCCACTAGGCTTACTTCGGGTAGGTCCAAGCCTTCGCGCAGCAGGTTAATGCCAATCAGCACGTCATATACACCCAAGCGCAAATCACGCAGAATGTCGGTGCGGTCCAGGGTGTCGACATCGCTGTGCAGGTACGCGACTTTCATGTTTAGTTCCTGTAGGTATTCGGTCAGATCTTCGCTCATGCGCTTGGTGAGTGTAGTCACCAGCACCCGCTGATGTTTTTCTACGGTGGCGCGGATTTCGGCAATCAGGTCGTCTATCTGGCCTTCAATGGGCCGAACCTGAATGGGCGGATCGAGCAAACCGGTTGGGCGAATTACCTGTTGTGCCGGCTCTGGGCTGCGGCTGAGTTCATATTGCGCCGGAGTAGCGCTAACATACACAACCTGGTTTACGTGGCGTTCAAATTCAGTGAAGGTTAACGGCCGGTTGTCCAACGCACTTGGTAAACGAAAACCGTGCTCTACCAACACTTCTTTGCGCGCCCGGTCGCCGTTGTACATACCACGAACCTGCGGAATGGACATGTGACTTTCGTCTACTAACAGCAAATAATCATCGGGGAAATAGTCCAGCAAGGTTGCGGGCTGTTCGCCAGGTTCGCGGTTGGTTAGGTAGCGGCTGTAGTTTTCGATGCCCTTCACGAAACCAGTCTGTTCCAACATTTCCAGGTCAAACTTGGTACGCTGCGCCAGGCGCTGGGCCTCTACCAGCTTGTTCTGCTTTTTAAACATTTTCACTCGCTCTTGGAGCTCTTGCTCTATGCTCCCTAGTGCGACTTTTAGTTTGTCCTGGGGAGTTACATAGTGAGAACTAGGAAAGATTTTGAACTCGTCGAGCGTTTTTAATATTTCGCCAGTCAGTGGATCAATTTGGGTTATACGATCCACCTCGTCACCAAAGAAATCTATGCGGTACGCCAGTTCTTCGCCGGCTGGAAATACATCTACCACGTCGCCACGAACGCGAAAGGTGCTGCGGTGAAAGTCGATGTCGTTGCGCTGGTACTGGATGTCCGTCAGGCGGCGCAAAAATTTGTCACGCACCACTCGTTCGCCTTTTTTAATGATGATCGACAAACCATCGTAATCTTCCACGCTACCAATACCGTAAATACAGCTCACGCTGGCGACAATCAGTACATCTTTACGGCTTAGCAACGAATCGGTCGCGGCATGACGCAAGCGGTCAATTTCTTCGTTAATAGCGCTGTCCTTTTCTATGTAGGTGTCACTCCGGGCAATGTAGGCTTCCGGCTGGTAGTAATCGAAGTAGCTCACAAAATAGTGCACCGCGTTGTGCGGGAAAAAGTTTTTGAACTCGGCATACAACTGGGCGGCCAGGGTTTTGTTATGACAGAGCACCAGCATGGGCTTTTGGACATTCATGACCAAGTTAGACATGGTAAATGTCTTGCCCGAACCGGTCACGCCTAGCAGCGTCTGTTCCTTTAGACCTTTGTTCAAGCCATCAGTAAGCTGGGCGATAGCCGATGGCTGATCTCCCTGTGGGGTATATTCACTAACTAGTTCAAATTTGCTCACCCGCTTATTGTAGCAAGCAGCTGGCTATTTTACAGCTGTAAGCTGTTTGGGAACAAGCGTATTCATGAATGCTTCAGCTGCCTTTTGGGCGTCACCAGAAGCTGCGGTCGGCTTGTCAGCGCATGCCGCTTGGTCGAAACCAAAGATATAGTAATAGTCTCCTACCTTCTTGTACGCATTAGGGTACTTAGCAGCTACTTGTGCAATTGTTTCTGGATTGCCCTTACTGTCATAAGTCCTGTCAGCTATATCAGTACCCAGACCCCTGTTAATTGCGCCAGCACCGTCACTGCTACAGCCGTACGCCTCAACCAAATCACTGGATATTAGACTTGCGAAGCTATCTGTGTCCAAGTGATAGCTGAACGTAGCACCACTAGTATATGGCAACTCTACGCCCCATTCCTTAATTACAAGTGTCTTAGCGGTAGGTGCGGTGAACGTTTTACCAGCTTTACTAACACACTGTGGCGGCGAACTTTGCAATATGTTGCTACCGGGCTCCTTTTTGCAGGACGCGAACGAGTCAACAGCAATAACCTTCGTCCCATTGGCGCCGGACTGGGATGTTTGGTCGGTAGTGCGAATGACCGTATTGGCCGTTTGCTGGCTATGATAGACAAACCAGCCGATAAAACCAACCACTATTAGCGCAACCAGGATAAGCAGTGCTTCGGCTGCCGCCATACCGTTTTGATCATTTCTAATTTTCATGCGCCTTCCTTTTGTAGTGTATAGCCCTATTGTACTCCACCCATTTCGGTACGCCTTATATTGCTTACGATTTGATATACTAGCGATATGCAGCCAAACGACCACGCGGCCAAAGTACCACGCCGGGAAGTTATACAAAGAGAGCTCAAAAAAGAAACCTCTGAACGACTAAGTCGAATTGACACTGAATTTGCCGATGGTTTCGATTTTATAAACAAATATAACGACACCGTATCCATCTTTGGTTCGGCCCGCGAAGTCATCAAAGACACCCCATACTACGAGTTGGCCCGAGAACTAGCGGGAGTATTGTCGAACGACGGCTACAGCATCGTCACCGGCGGCGGTGGAGGAATCATGGAGGCCGGCGACCGAGGTGCCATGGAAGCCGGCGGACATTCCATAGGGCTCAACATTAAGCTGCCACACGAACAGGCTCTGAATCCGTACGCGACCGAGACCATGTCTTTCCGTTATTTCTTTACGCGCAAGGTACTGCTAGCCTTTGGGGCGATGGCTTACGTGTATTTCCCCGGTGGTTTTGGCACCATGGATGAGCTGTTCGAAATAATTACCCTTATGCAAACCAAAAAGATGCCACTAGCTCCTATAATTTTAGTAGGCAGCGAGTTTTGGACAGGACTGGACATGTTTATAAAAACTTACATGCTGCAAGAGCTGCAGATGATTAGCCCAGAAGATACCAGTCTTTACACTATCACCGAAGACATACCGGTCATCAAAGCTATCATAGATAACCACCGTGACAAAACGAGCGCTCTAGCCAACCCCAGCACCGACAGCCCCACTCACCTATTCACCGAAGCTTAGTTCGGGTGCCAGTTGCTCATCTAGCTTACCCAGCAACATAGTGTGCAGATTGTCTTGGTGTAAGTAACGAGCCAATAGCTCGCGACCGAGATTTAATCGCATGTGATGCACAATGCGGTTAGCATAATCCACACCATTACATACACCTAGCGCAACATCTAGTAAATTTAGAGACACAGGTTGGCCACCGTCTAACAACGCCAGCATTTGGCCGCCCTGCCAGAATTCCAGTGCAGAGTGCAGTTCAGTTAGTATAGCTTCAGCCTCGTGCCAAGTTAGGTCTTCGGGTTGTACGTGTGGCTCAAACGCTTCGGGGTGATAGTTGGAGTGACCACTGCCATAAAACCACTGGACAACCTTCCACGGCAGAAAATCGCCAACTAGTTCGGCCGCTGTCATGGGCTCCTGTTGCATAGCTTTCGCGAACAATTCCCCGAAGTCTGGCCGAACTTGTTGTAATTTTAAGTACGATCCGATGGATCGCATGTCGTTCACAGCCTGTGTGGCCAACACTAGCGTCGTAATGGCCAAACCCGGCAAATCATGTTCCATCGGCATAATCACTACGGCACCTAACTCCGGCAGAGCCAACAGATGGTGCTTGTTATCATGCACAAACTGATTCCCGAGCCCAGGCCACTGTTTGGTATTGGGAGCACAGAAACTAATTTTACGTACCTCAAAATTACTAGGCCTCAGCTTTTTATACGCCTCCAGCCGACGTGCCTGCCAATCGTGGTTCTCGATCATGCTAGCGGCAGCTAATAATTGCCCGATCGGCTCATGCTTGAGCATGCTATCCATGCTGCGGTAACCCAAGCGTTTCATGGTGGCCTTGGGCTGTAACTTTTTGAGTAGCGTCCGCATGGCCGTTTGTTTCACAACGAATGTCTGCGTTGGCATTTTAAGCTTGGTCAGGTATCGCTGTGCTGCTTCAACCACTGCTTGAGGCGTGTTGTCTGCTTGCACATTTAATCGTGCTCGTACCTGCACTTCGTCATGTAGCAAACGAGTTTGCAGAGCCCGATACAACTCCGGCCCAGTCGTATCGTGCGGGTCAAGCCCTAGTGCGCGGATTTTAGCCCGCGTTTCGTTCACTACATGCATCATCAACCGAATGTCCGCACCCGGCAAACCTGCCGCCTGCTCCAAACGCTGTAACTGCACCCGAAACGTTGGTTCCGCCGCCCCCATCAATTGTGCCAAAACCCTCGACATAGCTATATACAGATTAGCACAAGTACGTTGGGTGCGCTATTGATAGTGATACCTAGAGCGCCCGTTCTACTTACTACAGACCAGTGCCTAATGGCTCTTGGGCTTGAATGGAAATGTCGGCTAGCAAATAGGTGGGGTACTTCCCCGAGACTACCGGATGAATGGGGACGCCTGACGCGCTGCACGCTATAGGTTCAAGGCCAATGCTATCTTCCCACAGATACTCCCTGTAGCTGTCCGGGGTCATCCGTTGCACATCCCGCTCCCATTCGGAGCCTTTCGGCAAAAGAGCAGCCATCAATTCTTCCAAAAGAGCAGGATTCATTTGAGCGCGTAGTACTATTCCACCGTAACCACGACGTTGTTCCTCGGCGCGCGCTATTGCAGCTGCGGCATAGTCGAATGCCTCAATAACTTTCCCATCCCCTCTACCGCCAAAAGCGGTCTGAATTGCGCCAATCAGCAGATCACCAGCTACAGCTAAGTTACATCTAGGAATGACTACTTCCTGTGGTGTATGAGTTCCATCAGGCTTTGTCACTTCTATAACATGCATGATTTTATTAAATCATACCATATTATTCAGGATTTTGCACCTTACCAAATAAGAAGGTTCGCCCCTTTTGACTTAATCGATACCGATAACCTGAGGCTTAGAACTTTTCAGCCTTGTACCAGTCAGGAGCCTTGGTCAGCCACTCTTCCAGTTCTTTTTCGGTGAGCAGTCCTGCTTGTGCACCAGTCTTTTGGACGACACTCATAGAGTTAATTGGTGCCCACTGGAGCGTGCTCTCCAGGTTATGTCCCTTGGCAAGAGCAGCTACAAAGGTACTGGCAAAGGCATCACCGGCACCAGTGCGCTCGTAGGGTGGTGCTGGGTCTGGGTACAGTGGCATTTTCAGTCGTTCAGTGCCATCGCTAGCGTAGGCACCGGCTGGACCATCGGTTACCACGGCAATTTTAGCGCCCAAGGCGTGCATTTTATCTAGTAAACCATGAACGTCATCGTAGTTGCCGCCGGTTACAAACACGGCTTCTTCTCGGTTCAGGAACAGTACTTCGGTGCGAGCATACAGGCGTTTCAGGCGCTCGGTGCCAGCTTCCATTTGGAACGTGCCGGGTTGGAAAGCTAATTTAACTTCGGGATTGTCTTCTAACCACTCGGCAATTTGATCGTGATACGGCATAGCGTGTTCAGAAATGGAACTAAAGTAAACCCACTTTGGCACTTCTTCTGGGCGGAAGTGTGGCCAGTGGTAAGGGTAGTCCCAGTGCTTGATCAAAATGGTACGCTCTTCTTTGTACCACAACACATAGTGGTAGTTGCTCTGCATGTCCGGATGGATGTGCACAAAACGGTGATCTACACCCTCTTTGTTGAGTTGAGCAATCATATCGCGGCCGGCTTGGTCGCCACCGACATTGGTGTCAAAGGCAGTTTTTAGGCCTAAGCGGCTGAACGACACAGCAGCGTTTGCCGCGTTTCCTACTGCATTTAGAATTTCAACGTGGTCATAGGGCAACTTGGTACCAAACTGCATGGCCAGGGTTTTCATACCCTTGTCGTCGACATAGGTGTGCGCTTCGTCGTCGATAAGCTTAATAAAGGCGTCAGTGACGATATCGCCCACACTTAGAACATCTATTGACATCTTTAGTTTCCCCACCCGTTGTTATAGTTTAGTATTGCTTACGCTTATTGTGCCATAGGCGACAAACGCGTGCAAGCTTCTAATTATTTCTGAAGTTCTTCGGCCGCTTTGCTGACTGCCTGTGTTTTGGTCTCTACCGCATTTGCAGCTTGCTCGGCCTTTTCTACGGCTTGATCCAGCTTAGACTCTAACTTGTCGACAGCTCCGCCGAGCGTTTTCTCGATTGCCCCGTCTTCAACTGCTTTTAGTAAGTTATCCAGAAATCCCATACGCTAATTATATAACGGCGCGGCCAGCCGCGTTAAATGACGCCAGTTTTTCTTCAACAACCTTCTGTACAGCCGGCACCACGTCTTTGTTTACTAGTTTGGAGACAGAATATTCACTTGAGTTCTCTTGGAGCGTTTTTAACAGCGTGTCGTGGTAAGCCACGCGCATGTCACTGTTAATGTTCACTTTAGTAACGCCAATTTTAACGGCGCTTTCAAAGTAATGGCCAGGTGTACCGCTGCCACCGTGCAAGCTAATGTTGCAGGGCAAAATATCGCGGAGTTCTTGTAGCAGGTTCAGGTCCAGCTTCTTGGGTACTGGGTACTTGCCGTGCAGGTTACCAACAGCCGCCGCAAAGGTATCGATACCGGTTTCCACCACAAACGTTAGCGCGCTTTGCGGCGTACTAAATGTTTTCTTTATCTCTTCGTAATCGATCTTCTCGGTATGCAAGTTACTGCTACCGCCAAAGTAATGTGGTTCACTCTCTACTAGCGCACCGGTAAATTTAGCGTAGGCCACAATCTCTTTGGTTGCCTCGATGATTTCTTCTTCCGTAGCATCCTTTTTGGCCTGGCTGTAGTCGATATGAATAAATTCGAACCCGGCATCAATACCACGCTTAGCGTCTTCTACCGACGGCGAGTGGTCTAGGTTAATGTACATTTCCACGCCATATTCAAACTTAAAGTTGTCCACCATATCGCGCACGTTTTGAATGCCAATGTCCGTAACTTCGCCGGCGCTAACTTCCACCAAAACCGGTGCATTTTTGGCCTTAGCAGCCAACACTACTGCTTTTAAGGTCGGCTCATCGTCGAGGTTAAAGGCACCAAAAGCCCAGTGTTCTGCCCGAGCTTGTTCCATGCGGGCACGTGCCTTGGCGCAGTTTTGACGAACTTGTTGTAATGTAATGGGCATGGCCGCCTACCTCTTTCTTTCTACTATATGATGTACTGCTAATCGAATGTGTTTGGCATCTAGCCCAAAATGCTTCAGAAGTTCATCTGGTTGACCCGACTCACCAAATCTATCCTGCATACCTATCCGCTGCAGTGGCACTGGATAGTTTTCGCCCACTAGTTCAGCAATCGCCCCACCCAATCCGCCAGCTATTTGACCCTCTTCTACCGTAACTACACAGCCTGTTTTACGAACGCTTTTCAAAATTGTTTCGGCATCGAGTGGTTTGATGGTCGGTACATGCACTACTTCGGCGTCAATGCCGTCTTTGTACAGTTGTTCGGCGGCCAACAGCGCATGGTAGGTCATGGTACCGGTGGCGATAATCGTTACATCGGTGCCCGGCGCAAACACATAGGCTTTGCCGATCTCAAACGGAGTAGCTTCAGTGGTAATCACCGGTGTCGCCTCGCGGGCCAGTCGCAGATAATTGGGGCGATGATCTTTTGCCATGAGCAGTGTGGCCTTTTCGGCCTCCACACTATCGCAGGGGGCCACCACCACCATGTTTGGCAGCACGCGCATCAGCGCAATATCTTCTAGCATCTGGTGTGTTGCACCGTCTGGGCCGACACTCAAACCAGTGTGCGAACCTACAATCTTAACCGGTCGGTCGTTCAGGCAAATCGTAGTCCGAATTTGTTCCCAGTTTCGGCCCGGGCTAAATGCAGCATAGCTGCTCACGAACGGAACTTTACCCATAGCAGCCAAACCAGAGCCAACTGTTACCAAGTTTTGCTCAGCCACGCCCACCTCTATGAACCGATCCGGAAAGGCATCGCGAAATGGCGCTATCTGTGTACTTTCTGTTAAGTCGGCGCAAGCGGCTACAACATTTTCATCAAGCTCACCCGCCTTCTTTAGGCCACGCCCAAAACCCTTGCGGTTTGGCTCGTTCACTAAGTCCTTGGCGGTTATATCTACCAGATGCATATCACTCATTTGTTTGTTCTCCGATCTAACAGCACATTAGCGCCCATCATAACCAGTCCAACTACCAGGCCATCGCCCAGCAATCCCTGAGCCGAGAAACTTTTGCTGGCTCCGTCACCACTAGCGTAGCCACCACAATCGTTCGGGCTACCATGCCACGTTTCATAATAGGCCATAGGCAAGCCCAACGTGGTGCCGCTTGTCGTAAACGTACCACCTCCCGCACAATTTTGGCGAGAAAAATGATGCAGCGGAACAAAGTTGACTGCCGCAAGTAATACTGCCACGATACCCACTGTGGCCGTTTTCTTTTGCTCACTCGTCTGCTGACTGGCATTCAGCTTACTCATGTTCGCTCCGGATCTTGCCACCCAAGGTTCGTAATTCGTGCAGCGCTTTTATGGCCTGCTCGTGGTTAGGGATGCCTGTGCCAGGCGCCCCGCCATGCCAATGGTAATCACCTTCCATAAAATCAACACCTTTGCCGGGAATAGTGTAGGCAATAATAACTACTGGCTTTTCGGTAACCGCTTTAGCCATAGCGCAAGCATCAATCACTGCCTCTATATCATTGCCATCGATCTCCATGGCGTGCCAGCCAAAACTTTCCCACTTCTTTTTCAGGTCTTCCAGTGGCATAACCATGTCGGTGGGGCCATCTATCTGGATGTTATTACGGTCTACAATTACTGTCAGATTATTCAGGTGGTACTTGCTAGCCAGCATCATACCTTCCCAAATGTTCCCTTCGTTCAACTCACCATCGCCCGTCACCACGTATACATGACGGTGCGACTGCTTGTTCATGCGCATGGCCAATGCCATGCCCGCTCCCTGGCTAATACCACAGCCGAGCGGACCGCTCGTGTTCTCTAAGCCCGGCAATTTAGTACGTTCCGGATGTCCTTGTAAGCGACTACCCAACTGTCGCAATGTGAGCAGTTCACGCTTGGGGAAATAACCAGCCTCGGCCATAGTGGCATACTGCACCGGCACACAGTGGCCATTGCTAAGCAGCAATATATCGCGATCTTCCCAGTTAGGTCGCTTTGGGTCATGCTTCATGACATCGAAATACAATGCCGTAAATATGTCCGCCAGGTCGAGTGGACCAGCGCTATGACCACTAGTAACGTGCTCCAGCATACGGATGATGTCTTCGCGAATAGTATTAGCTTTTTGTTCTAGTTGTTTTAAGGAATAGGTCTTTGACATGTTATTATTAGCCCTCGATTGCTGCCTTTAGTGTAGCATAAGCGCTAGCCGAATCTTTGGCACCATGTAAATAGCCGCCAGCGTTCAGCACATCTATGCCGCCCATTGCGAGTAGTTTGGCGTTCTGGTCGTTCACACCACCATCCCAGCCAATTTCTATACGGGGCTTTAGCTCGTGCAAACGCTGCGCTTTGCCTAGCAAGCCCAAGTCAGCATGGCCGCCGAAATGCCCTAGGTTACCCGAGAAAATGAGTACATGGTCAATTACTTCCAGCGCAGGCTGAATGGCCTCCACTGGTGTTTCCGGCAAAATAGCCACCCCCACTTCTATACCATGGCCATGGCAAGCGGCTGCAAAATGCATAAAGTTACCATCGGCTTCAGCATGGACGATGATAAGCTGCGGCCGCAGGGCAACCAGTGCCGACAAATGGTCGAATGGTTTTTGGTACATTACGTGCAGGTCAGCCCGAACTCCACCCGGCCACCAGACATCTTCAATCTCCATGAGCTTGTTGCGCGTAAACACCCCGTCGGACAGGTCAATATGGATCCGATGTGCATAAGCTATCGTTTGCTCAATCTGCAATTTATAAACCGCCGGATCGTCAGTAGTAACAGTCGGACAAATCTCAGCACTCACCGGCGCTTACTCCTCCGGTCTAGGACACCCAGAACGACAGTGTACGCAAGCAACACAACCAGCATCTCTGTCCAATCGCGGCCAAAAGCCGCCCACAGGCTAGTATCACCCGGTGCAATATGCGGATAAAAGATGTGCGGCGCCAACCAGTTAAACGCGACGGAACCGGTGCTGTAGAGCATATAGCCCATCACCGTCAGGAACATAGCCCAGAACAGTCGCGGCAATGTGCCACGTACGCGTCTGCTAGCAAAAAAATAGCCAATACCTAGGAATAAGAGCGGATAGGCCCACGTAGTTATCTGCCAGGTCCAAGTCCCGGCGTTTATGTATTGGTGTGGCCGAGTAAAGTTCCACACGAACATGCCGACCCATAGTGCTTGGCTGGCTATGGCGGCAGCTATGAACGCCGACTGCCAGGGCTTGGTTATAGTAACTACCGTAGGGGTAGTCTTTGCAATTTTTGCCACCTTAACCTCCCAATTCATCAAGTTCTTGCAAACGCCGTTTGTAACGAGGAGCACCGGCAAAGGGTGTCATTAGCCAAGTGTGGATAATGCCGATGGTAGCATCGAAGTCCGTATAGCGAGACGACAAACAGAGTATGTTGCTATCTTCGTCGTTACGGGAAGCGCGCGCCTCTTCTTGGTCAAACGCCAACGCCGCCCGCATGCCTTTATAGCGATTAGCTGCCATACACATACCCTGGCCACTGCCGCAGATGAGGATACCGCGTACTTCGTCGCTATTAGTGCCTGCAGTACGCATAGCTTGCACTACTTTACTTGCAAACTGCGGGAAGTCATCTTCCGGCTGGCGTTCGCCGTCGCCTTCGTCGATTACTTCGTAACCCGAACGCCGTAAATAATCAGCCAGTTTCGCTTTATATTCAAATCCGTTATGATCCGCACCCAGATATAATTTCATGTTCCCTACCCTTTTGTATCAGTGTATCACAAGCATATGCACGTTTCACCAACTTGTTGCCAGGCCGTTCAGTTGATCGGTTGTAGCGGCTTTGAAGGCAGGTGCACAGTCAACATCAGAACCTAGTTTTGGCAGCCCATCGGCTTCGTCATAACAGCTAAAATTGTAAGCCACCGTTATGGCGGGCCGGGTTTTCAATTGCGCCGTTAGGGTTGCCAAACAGCTGTCTTTATATGTCGCGCAACTAGGCGCTACGGCCTCGTACGCCTTGGCCGCTGTAGCGTCGTTTATAGTCAGGCGTATTCCCACACCCAGCCCCAATGTCTCCTGGCGGCCCAGGCTCTGTTGGTCAAACAAAAAGTTGCCCACCGAATAGGCAATCAGCCGCCCTTTGTAGGCCTCACTATTTTGAATAACATGCGGATGCGCACCCACCACCATATCGGCACCATTATCGATCATGCGGTGATACGCCGCTATTTTCGCATCTTCGGCGGTCGGCCGATATTCCACGCCCATGTGCGGCATGGCAATCACCGGCATCACCTTGGCATACTGCCGCATCACCGCTAGTTGCGCATCGGTAGGTGTTACGTCCACCACGTACATATAGCCACACAGGGCCACTGGAATTGATACTTTGGTATGTTTTACCGCTGTCTGGGCTGGCAGGGTTATCACTTCGCACAAGTCGTTGGTCTGGTTCATGTCGTAGGTGCCGAAGTTCTGGATACCGGCGTTCTGCAGGTTAGTACGTGTTTGCTCTAACCCCCACAAGCCATCGTTGTTTTCGGTGTGGTTGTTAGCCTGCGATGCCGCGGTAAACCATTTAGCAAGTTCCGGCAGGTACTCCGGGCGACAGTTGAACTTTAAGATATTAACCTGCAGATCGTACGGAACATCCTTAGTGGTTATGGGACATTCGAAATTAGCAATCCAGGCATCGTATTGGTCGCGGTCCTGTGCGCTTAGCTTGCTGGTAATGTAGTTGTAGCCCTGCCCGCTCTTTTCGGCCTTGGTTTGGACTGATCTGCCCCAAAATACATCCCCCACGAACTGCATATGGGAGCTAACCCCTTCAGCCGGAGCTGGTTTTGGTACTTTCTTCGCCACCGGCGCTGCCGGAATGGCCGGCTTGGGACGCAGCACATAGTACGATCCAGCCGCCCCACAAACTAGCACCACAATCAAACACACCCACAGCGTTCGTAAACGTCTATGGGTGTGTTGGTGGAGTGCGTAGCGCATACCACTAATAGTAACTGGGTATGCCCCGCAGGTCTACTCGTGAGCTGCTTTGTGCAGATGCTTGCCAGCGTCGGCCACAACTTCTACTAGGCGATTGCTGTAACCCCATTCGTTGTCATACCAAACCATGACTTTTACCAAGTTACCGGCAACAACTTTCGTCAGCAGCAAATCAACGGTACCAGAATGGCTGTTGCCAATGTAATCGGAGCTAACTAGGGGCTCTTCGCTGACGCCCAAAATGCCCTGGTAGTATGGCTCCTTGGCAGCCTTTTTGAAGGCGTCGTTGAGCTCTTCTACGGTGGTGTTGCGCTTAAGCAGCGCAGTCACATCGCTCAAAGAGACCACGGGGGTGGGAACGCGGATGCTAACACCGTCGAACTTGTCCTTTAACTGGGGAATGGCTAGCGTTACGGCAATGGCAGCACCGGTGCTGGTAGGGGTCATGTTTTCGGCAGCGTTGCGACCTTCGCGCAAGTCCTTTTTAGGAGCATCTTGCAACGCCTGGCTAGCAGTGTAACTGTGAACCGTAGTAAGCATAGACTTCTCCACGCCAAATTCGCTTTCCAAAATAGACATCACCGCACCAAGGCTGTTAGTGGTACAGCTAGCGTTGCTAATGACTTCGGTCGCGCCTTCCAGTTTGTCGTCGTTGGCGCCGAGCACAATGGTGTCGACACCTTCGCTCTTAGTTGGGCCGCTAATAACTACACGCTTTGCACCGGCGGTAATGTGCTTTTCTGCACCCTCTTTGTCGGTAAAGAAACCGGTGCTTTCAATAACCACATCCACTTCCATGTCTTTCCAAGGTAGCTCCAGCGGGTCTTTTACGGCTAGCACTTTTACTTTGTGGCCGTCTACGATGACGTTCGTGTCGTCGTGGGTGACTTCTTTGTCGTAAGTGCCGTAGTTGCTGTCGTGCTTGAGCAAGTAAGCCAGCGTTTTGGTATCTGTTAGGTCGTTGATGGCGACAATTTCTATATCGTCGCGAGCAAAGGCAATTTTGAAGGCATTGCGGCCAATGCGTCCAAATCCGTTAATAGCGATGCGTGTTTTCATGTTCTCCACCTCTGTTGTGTTGATAGGTTAATAGTGCTTACGTTTGTAATTGTAACGTAGGTGTTTATGGGATGCAAAGTTGACAATATGAGCCTAATATGTTATTATGATTGACGTGTTGCGGAAATTCCGTACACATTTGATCGGAGGAACCATGCTCACCATGCGCGACGTCCCCACGACCATCAACCTGAGCGGCGACGACACCAAGACCGGTGTCAAGTACCTGCTCGACTGGGTCACGGTCATGCTGGGTGGCGGCCTCGGCTGGGGACCGGAAGGGTTCGGCTTCAAGGCCAAGATCGGTGACGACGACGTGGAAGGCGGCTTCGTGTCCCTGCAGGCGGACACCAAGACCGGCCAGATCCACGCGTTCGCGAGCGCGACCTACCAGGACGCGCCCGCGTACATCCACGTCACCGTGGGACCCAACGGCTCCGGAACCGAGGACCGCATCGCGGTCTCGGACTCCTCGGAGGAGCCCTCCATCAAGGAGCTGATGGCGGCCTTCGGCTGCTAATCGGCTCCGTGGCGGGGTTGTGGAGGTGAACTT
>Ga0105242_10001813_pt1 | contig 16791 bp, 11 predicted proteins | sample KBSM24metaG_FD_81521 | JGI IMG/M metagenome (GOLD analysis project Ga0105242, IMG submission 81521) | Miscanthus rhizosphere microbial communities from Kellogg Biological Station, Michigan, USA - KBS M2-4 metaG | ecosystem: Host-associated > Plants > Roots > Rhizosphere > Soil | place... | reverse complement strand
GATTGCTCTTGGAGGCGGCGACCCGGCAAGCGGCTGTCGCGTTGGGCCGTGCGCGGCTCGACGCGCGGGCGCGGCACGCCCCGCTGGACGCCGAGACGAACCAGCGTCCTGCCGCGACGTTCTCGTCCGTCACCCACGACCTGCGGACGCCGCTCGCGTCGATCAAAGCGGGGGTGACGAGCCTGCTGGACGCGAATGCGCTCCACGACGAGCGGCAGAAACGAGAGCTGCTCACGACGATCCTCGAGGAGACCGACCGGTTGAACCGATTGGTCGGGAACATCCTCGATCTCGCCAAGATCCGAGCGGGGGCCTTGATCCCGAAGCGCGTGCCGACGGCGGTCGACGAGGTCGCGGAAGCGGTCGTGGCCCGGATGCGTCCTCTCCTCGTCGACTTCACGGTCGAGCTCCAACTCGCCGCCGACCTTCCCGAGGTCGCGGCGGACCCCGTGCAGCTCGACCAGGTACTCACCAACCTGCTGGAGAACGCCGCTCGGCATTCCCCGAGCGGCGGGACGATCCGGATCCACGTCGGCGAAACGCGCGACGCGGTACGCGTGCGCGTCGCCGACGAGGGTCCGGGCATCAAGCCCGAGGAGCGTGAGAAGGTGTTCGAAGCTTTCTACCGGGGGCGCGAGAGCCCGGAGTCCTCCGGGAGCGGCCTCGGCCTCGCGATCGCGCGTGCCATCGTCACGGCCCACGGCGGACGCATCCGGATCGAGGAGACGACGGGAGGCGGGACCGCGGTGGTGGTCGACGTCCCGCTCGAGGAGACGCTGCTGTGAAGGTGCTGGTGGTCGATGACGAGCCGCAGATCCGGCGAGCTCTCCGGACGAGCCTCGAGGCGCACGGCTACGAGGTCGCGACCGTCGGGACGGGGGAGGAAGGGGTGGTCGCCTCGGCCGACCAACAGCCCGACCTCGTGCTGTTGGACCTCGGCCTGCCCGACATGGACGGCACCGAGGTGATCCGGAGGGTGCGCGGGTTCTCCGATGTTCCGGTGATCATCCTGTCGGTCCGCGAGGCACAGTCGGACAAGGTGGCGGCGCTCGACGCCGGCGCCGACGACTACGTGACCAAGCCCTTCGCGATGGAGGAGCTGCTCGCCCGGGCCCGCGCGGCGCTCCGCCGCGCGGGCCCGGACGAGCCGCCCCAGCCGACCCTTCGCTACGGCGCCCTGGAGATCGACCTCGCCCGGCGCCTGGTCACCCTGGACGGCCAGCAGCTGCACGTGACCCCCACCGAGTACTCCTTATTAGAGGCCCTCGTCTCCAACCCCGGGAAGCTCCTGACCCATCAGTGGCTCCTCCGTCGCGTGTGGGGGCAGGGGTACGGGACGGAGACGACGTACCTTCGGACGTACATCCGGGCCCTCCGGAAGAAGCTGGGCGACGACGCGTCTTCGCCGGCCCTGATCGTCACCGAGCCCGGGGTGGGCTACCGCTGGGTGGGCGAATCGGCCTGAGCGGCACGTAGCATCAGCGACCATGGCGACGACCTCGAACGCCCCCCCGACGTCCATCATCAAGCGCCTCTTCGTGGGGCGAGCGTTCACGAGTCAACAGCTGGAGCACACCTTGCTGCCCAAGGTGCTCGCGCTCCCGGTCTTCGCGTCCGACGCACTTTCGTCGGTTGCCTACGCGACCGGGGAGATCCTGATCGCGCTCACGCTCGTCACATCGCGACCCCAGTCCTACGTGATGCCGATCGCGCTCGCGATCGCGTTGTTGATGGGGATCGTCGTCACGTCGTACCGGCAGACGGTGCGCGCGTACCCGGGCGGCGGCGGCGCGTACATCGTCAGCAAGGACAACCTGGGCACGCTCCCCGGCCTGATCGCGGCCGCGGCCCTGCTATTCGACTACATGATGACCGTTGTGGTCTCGGTCGTCGCGGGCGTGTTCGCGATCGGGTCCGCGTTCGCGTGGGCGAACGAGCACCGGGTCCTGCTCTCGATCCTCTTCGTCCTGCTCGTGACGTTCGCGAACCTGCGGGGCGCCCGCGAGTCGGGAACGGTGTTCGCGATCCCGACCTATGGGTTCGTGATCTCGATCCTGTTCCTCGTCGTGATCGGGCTGGTGCGCTGCCTCGGTGGTTGTCCGCCGGTCGGCGTCAGCTCGGATCTGATCCCGGGGGCTGCGACGACGGCGGCGGCGGTCGGCACGTTCGCGATCTTGAAGGCGTTCTCCCAGGGAGCCACCGCCCTCACCGGGGTCGAGGCGATCTCCAACGGCGTGCCCGCGTTCAAGCGTCCACAGGCGAGGAACGCGGCGGCGACCCTTGCGATCATGGGCACGATCGCCGTCACGATGTTCCTCGGGATCTCGTGGCTCGCGACCCATATGGACGGCGTCGTCGCGAGCGACCAGCGGTCGGTCGTCGCGCAGATCGCGATCGGGATCTTCGGCAACGCCACGATCGCGTTCTTCGTGGTGCAGTTCTTCACCGCAGCGATCTTGATCCTGGCCGCGAACACCGCCTATCAGGACTTCCCCCGGCTGGCCTCGATCCTCGCGCGCGACCGGTTCATGCCGAGCCAGTTCGTCAACCGCGGCGATCGATTGGTGTTCTCCAACGGTGTGATCGTCCTGGGGCTGCTGTCGTGCGCGATGATCTACGCGTTCCACGCCGACCTGAACACGCTGATCCACTTCTACGTCGTGGGTGTGTTCACCTCGTTCACCCTTTCGCAAACCGGCATGGTGCGGCACTGGTTGGTGGAAGGCCGCAAAGGCGCCGGCGCGGTGCGCGGATGGCGCCGGTCGATCGTGATCAACATCATCGGGGCGATCACGACCGCGGTCGTGCTGGTCGTCGTGGTGATCTCGAAGTTCGCGGACGGCGCGTGGCTCTCGATCCTGATCATCGGCTTGCTGGTCCCGGGCTTCTACTCGATCCACCGGCACTACGCGTGGGTCCGCGCCCAGACGCGCCGCGGTGCGGAACGGCCGGGCGAGCTGGAGGCGAACCACATCGTGCTGTTGGTTCGCGACGTCGATGCGTCCACGGCGGAGGCGCTCGGCTACGTGCGCTCGTTCCGGCCGGCGTCGTTGCACGCGGTCACGCCGGGTGCGTCGGTGCCGCCGGACCTGGCGGAGCGGTGGCGCTCCTTCGCGGGGGCGGGTGTCGCCGAGCTGGAGGCGCTCGGAACCGGCAACCTCGTCTCAGCGGTGCGCGAGTACGTGCGACGTCTGCAGCCCGGTCCTCACGACGTCGTGACGATCATGGTCCCCGAGATCGTTGATCAGGGCCTGGTCAGGTATCTCGTCGGCAAGAACGAACTGGTTCGGCTGAAGGCAGGGCTCCTGCGAGAGGAGCGCGTCGTGGTGACCGACGTCCCCGTGGTGGAGGACCCCGCTCGGCACGCCGATGTCTCGAAGCCGCTCGTCCCGCAGAAGACGGTGACCCTCGTGTTCGTGTCGTCGGTGAACGACGTGACCGTGCGCGCGATCAACTATGCGCGGACGCTCGATGCGACCATCACGCGGGCGATCTACTTCGATGTGGATCCCGAGCAGGCACACCGCCTCGAGGAGTCCTGGTTCAACCTCGAGCTCGACGTGCCGCTCGACATCGTGGAAGCGCCGTTCCGAGACCTCACCCGCCCGATGCTGAACGAGGTGCGCCGGTTCTCGATGCACCCGAACGTCGTGGTCAACGTGCTCGTGCCGGAAGTGATCGTGTCCCATTGGTGGCAGCTTCCCCTCCACAACCAGAGCGCGCTGTTCATCAAGCGGCTCTTCCTGCACGAGGATCGCGTCCTCCTGACGAGCGTCCCCTTCGTGATCGAGCGGGATGCCGCGGAGGTTCCCGTTCAGTCCGGCTGAGCGGCGCGGCGCGCGCGGAGGATCGCCGACAGCTCCGCACCCGCCAGGAAGATCCACGCCGCGATCCGCAGGAACAGCAACACGCCGAACACGGTCGCGATCGTCCCGTACAAGGCCGACCACTGCGCGACCTGGCGCGCGACGAACCAGCTCCCGATCCCCTGCAGGATCGTCCATCCGAGGGCGCATACCACCGCGCCGGGAACGAGATCGCGGGTCCTTTGCCCTCCGGGCGCGAGCAGTCGGTAGGAAACGAGGAAGAAGCCCACGAGCATCGCGAACACGGCGACGTCGGCGACGACCAAGCCTGGCCAGCCGCCCGTGCGGTCGTGCGCTCGGTTCGCGACCGCGCCGGCGACGGTCACGCCGGCGAGCAGGAGCGCGCTGAGCACGAACGTGTCGCCGACCGCCACGAACCGGCTGGCGATCGCCGCCTCCTGGTGCTCGAAGATGACACCGAGGGCGCGGCGCGACCGATTGGACAGCGCGGATGCCGCCCAGACCAGGCCCGCGAGACCCACGATGCCGGCCGTGAACCGACCGTCCACGATCGTCTGTGCCTGTCCGGCGACGAGTTGCGTCAGCCCGGGGATCGTCGAGACCAGCTGGTCGATCGACGCCATCCCGCGGCCTTCCAGCCGGAAACCGACCAACGATGTCGCTAACAGGAGGAGCGGGAACAGCGAAAGGAACGCCGTGAAGGTGAGGGCGGAGGCTTGCGTCGCGACGTCGTCGCGCAGTGCCTTGCGTCGCAGCTCTCGTCCCAGGGACACGATCCGGGACACGAACGGTCGGCCCGTTCCCGGCTGCGTTAGGGTTCCCATGCACCCGAGGTTCTCACGGAGGCCCCGCACCGATGAACATCCGTCCCGCGACCAAAGACGACGTGCAGTTCCTCAAGAAGATGCTCTACGAGGCCGCTCGGTGGAACCCGGACTGGCCCCGCGAGCCGATCGAGGAGGTCTTGGCCGACCCGGTCCTCGTGCGCTACCACCAAGGCTGGGGGCGGGAAGGTGACGGCGGGGTGGTGGCCGAGGTCGATGCGGTCCCGGTGGGGGCGGCGTGGTACCGCCTGTTTACGGCCGAAGACCCCGGCTACGGCTTCGTGGACGACAAGATCCCGGAGCTTTCGATCGCGGTCGTTCCCTTGCACCGGCGGAAGGGGATCGGCGAGGCGCTGCTCCGATCATGCATGGTGCAGGCCCGCGAGGAGGGGTTCCAGGCGTTGTCGCTCTCGGTCGCTGTGCACAACCGGTCGCGGATGATGTATCAGAAGGCCGGGTTCGAGAAGGTCGATGAGTCCGGGGGCAGCTGGACGATGGTCGCCAACCTCTGATCCGCGTTACGCGCTCGCCGAGCCGTCCTCCCCGGCGTCGAGCGCCGCGTACTCCCGCCGGACCTGCCCCCACCGGCGCCACACGAACACGGCGAGCGCCACGACGACGATCCCGGCGATGACCCACGCGAACGGCTGGATCACCCGTTCGATCTCCAGCCAGCGATCACCGAACACGTGCCCGATCGACGCGAGGCCGACGCACCAGACGAGCGAGCCCACCAGCGTGTAGACCGTGAATCGCCAGAACGGCATCGCCGCAACGCCGGCCGGCAGGCTCACGAAGGACCGGACGAGGGGGATGAGCCGCCCATACCCGGCCACGGCCTCACCGTGGCGCTCGAACCAATCGTGGGCCCGGTCGATCTCATGCGGTCGGATCAGGAGGTACCGGCCGAACCGGTCGATCGCGGGCCGGCCGCCCGCGTACCCCACCCCGTAGGCGAGCCAGGAGCCGATCAGCGTCCCCGCCATCGCCCAAAACACGACAGCGACCAGCGAGAACTCTTGCCCCGCACCCATGACAGCCGTGGTGGTCAGGGCTCCCCCGAAGAGCAGGGTCACCTCGCTGGGGAACGGGACGCAGGCGGAGTCGAGGAGCATCAGGAGGAAGATCGCCACGTATCCGTGCTCGCTGACCAGCCGGATGATCGTGTCGGTCAGCAGGGCGAGCACGGGTCCTCCGGAGCGGTCTCAAGGGGTACGGGGAATACGCCGAGCGTAGCAGCGCGTTGTGGCGGTCTCGTGACGGCCCTGCCAGCCGCAGAGGCGGCCGGTGGTAGCGTCCGGCACCGGAGGAAGCGACGGAGATGACCAAAACGCTCGTCGTCGTCGAATCGCCTGCGAAGGCGAAGACGATCGAGAAGTACCTGGGCGACGGCTATGCCGTCCGGGCTTCGTATGGGCACATCCGGGACCTTCCCCGGTCGAAGCTCGGGGTCGACCCCGACCAGGACTTCGCCGTGCAGTACGAGGTCCCCGAGGACTCGAAGCGCCACGTGGCCGACCTGAAGAAGGCGTTGAAGCAGAACGAGGACCTGGTCCTCGCGACCGACTACGACCGCGAGGGCGAGGCGATCGCGTTCCACGTGGCGACCCTGCTGGGCGTGGAGCCCGCCGACGCGAAGCGCGTGACGTTCACCGAGATCACCCGTGACGCCATCCTGGACGCCTTCGCGCACCCGCGGACGATCGACATGGAGTTGTTCGACGCCCAGGAGGCCCGCAGGATCCTCGACCGCTTGGTCGGCTACAAGATCTCGCCGCTCCTGTGGAAGCGGGTCCAGCCCGGCCTGTCCGCGGGACCGTCCAATCGGTCGCCGTCCGGCTGATCGTGGAGCGCGAGCGCGAGATCGATGCGTTCGTTCCGGTCGAGTACTGGAGCATCGACGTCCGGCTCACCCCGGAGGACGTCGAGCAGCCGTTCCTCGCACGGCTCACCGAGGTCCCCGACGGCAAGCTGGCCGCCGGTCCCGACAAGAAGGGACTGCTCCTCGGGACCGAAGGCGACGCCGCGCAGCACGCCGAGCGGCTGCGCGAGGCGTCCTACCGCGTCATCGGTGTGGAGAAGAAGGAGCGGAAGCGCTCCCCGGCACCGCCCTTCACCACGTCGACGCTTCAGCAGGAGGCCGCCCGCAAGCTCGGCTTCAGCGCCCGCAAGACCATGACCCTCGCCCAGCGGCTCTACGAGGGGATCGACCTGCCGGGGGAGGGAACGTCGGGTCTGATCACGTACATGCGAACGGACTCCGTGACGATCGCCGACTCGGCGCTCCGCGAGATCGCGGAGCTCGTCCAGCAGGATTACGGCAAGGCGTACTCGCTGGCCGAGGCTCGCCGGTACAAGACCCGCTCGCGCAACGCGCAGGAGGCCCACGAGGCCGTTCGTCCGACGAGCGTGTTCCGAACCCCGCAACGGGTCGCCGCAGTGCTCGAGCGCGACCAGCTCCGGCTGTACACCCTGATCTGGCAGCGCACCGTCGCGACGCAGATGGCGGACGCGCGGTTCGACCAGGTCGGGATCGACATCGAGGCCCTCGCGCCCGCCGGCGTCGGGGGCAGCGAGCAAGCGCGCTACGGCCTCCGTGCGACCGGGCAGACGCTCACGTTCGACGGGTTCCTGAAGCTCTACCGCGAAGGGCGTGACGACGAGCCGGACGAAGACGCCGAGGCCGCGCTGCCGGTGGTCACGGCCGAGCAACTCCTGCGCATGCTCGAGGTCCTGCCGGAGCAGCACTTCACCCAGCCGCCCCCGCGCTACACGGAGGCGTCGCTCGTGAAGAAGCTCGAGGAGCTCGGGATCGGCCGGCCGTCCACCTACGCGTCGATCATCTCGACGATCCAGGATCGCGGGTACGTGCGGCTGGAGGATCGACGGTTCCGACCCGAAGACGTTGGCTATGTCGTGACCGACAAATTGGTCGAGCACTTCCCGGATATCGTCAACCCCGACTTCACCGCGTACATGGAGAAGGAGCTCGACGACATCGCCGAGGGCCAGCTGCGGAAGGTCCAGATGCTCGAGGAGTTCAACGGTCCGTTCGAGCGCTCGCTCGAGAAGGCCGAGGACTCCTTCGAGCGGTACTCCGAGGAGCTCGACGAGCTCTGCCCGCTCTGTCCGCAAGAGGGGCGAGAGCCGGGGAGGCTGCAGGTCAAGCTCGGCCGATACGGCAAGTTCATCGGGTGCCCCAACTACCCGGAATGCCGCTACATCCGCAACATGGACGGCACCGAGCGCGCCGAGCCGGAGCTGCTCGACGAGACCTGTCCCGATTGCGGTCGCCAGCTCCAGCGCCGCGTCGGCCGCTACGGCCCGTTCGTCGGATGCAGCGGGTACCCGGAGTGTCGCTACATCAAGAAGGACCCGCCGACGTCAACCGGTGTGACCTGCCCGCAGTGTCACCGGGGGGAGCTGGTGGAGAAGCACACCCGCTTCGGAACCTTCTACGGATGCGACCGGTACCCCGAATGCGATCTGGCGGTGAACAACCCGCCCGAGAAGGATCGGCCGTGCCCGGAGTGCGGCTCCCTGCTCCTTCGGCGTCCGAAGTCGCTCCGCTGTTGGAACTGCGGCGCCGAGCTGGATCTGGACTTCAACGTGACCAAGTCGGGTGACGCGGAGGCGGAGGCAGAGGTGCGCCGCGCCAAGGCCGAGGCCCGGGCGCGCAAGGCGGCGGCTCGGAAGAAGAAGCCCGCCGCCAAGAAGAAGACCACAGCACGCAAGAAGACCGCGGCGAAGAAGACGGCCGCGAAGAAGACGGCCGCGGCGACACCACCCTCGGCAGCGAAGAAGGCCTAGGAGGCCAGCGCTCCCCGTGTCGAGCGTCGCGGAGGAGGTCGAGGTCCTCCGCGGCTCCCGCTCGGCGACCTTCAAGGACCTGCTGACGCACCGGGCCTTCGCCCGGCTGCTCGCCGCGATGACGGTGAGCTCCCTGGGCGACTGGGTGGGGTTCATCGCCGTGACCGCGATCGTCGCAACGATCGGCGGCGGGACGCCGTTGCTCGCGGTCGCCGGCGTGATGATCGCCCGGACCCTGCCTGCCTTCCTGTTCGGTCCGATCGCGGGGACGCTGGTCGACCGGCTCGACCGCAAGCGTCTGATGATCGTTGCCGATCTCGCCCGCGGCGCGATGTACCTGTCGATGGTCTTCCTTCGTGAGCTATGGGCGATCTACCTGCTGTCGTTCGCGATCGAGTGCCTGTCCCTGCTCTGGGGGCCGGCGCGGGACGCTTCGCTTCCCAACCTCGTCCCTCGTCGTCAGCTCACGAACGCGAACTCACTCGTTCTGCTGAGCTCCTACGCGACCCTGCCGATCGGCGGCGCAGTGTTCGCCGCCCTCACCGCCGTGTCGATCTGGCTGGGGGGGCGCGTCCCCGTGCTCGCCGCGCAACCGGAGTCGCTCGCCTTGCTCCTGGACGCCGGGACCTTCTTGTTCTCGGCGAGCATGGTCGCCGGGATCGCGATCCGCACGCAGCCCAGCCACGCGACCGAACGCCTCACGCTGTCGCGGGTGTGGCACGACACGAAGGACGGCATCAGCTTCCTCCGTGAGAACTCCCTCGCGTCCGCCATGACGGGCGGCATCGTGGTCGCCTTCGGTGCGGTCGGCGCGGTCCTCGCGATCGGCCCGGTCTTCGTCCAGACGACCCTCGGCGCAGGTCCGTCGGGTTGGGGGCTCGTGGTGACCGCGTTCGGTGTCGGGATGGGCCTGGGGATCGCGACCGCCGGACAGGCCGCCAAGGTGATCGATCGAGAGATCGTGTTCGTGTGGTCGCTGATCGCCGCGGCGGCGGCGCTCTTCGTCCTCGCGACCATGCCCAACCTGTCGTGGGCGATCGTCTTCACGGTGTGGCTCGGCGCCTTCTGCGGTCTCGCGTGGGTCAGCGGCTACACGCTCCTGCAGGAGAACGTCGTCGACGAGTTCCGCGGCCGGACCTTCGGGGCGCTCACGACGCTGGCGCGGATGTTCCTGTTCCTGTCGCTCGCGGCCTTCCCCGCGTTGGCGCAGATCTTCCAATCGGTCGCGGACGCGCTGGGTGCGAATCAGTTCCACGTCGGCGGCAACCGGATCGACCTGTCGGGAACGCGGCTCGCGCTCTCGGTCGCCGGCTTGGTCGTCGTCGCCGCCGGCATCAACACCAGAAGACTGCTCAAGCGGTACCGTCTGTCGCGACCCGTCCCTCTCACCCTCGTGCCCAAACTCAAACGACCACCCGCCACCGGCCTGTTCATCGCCTTCGAAGGGGTGGAGGGCTCCGGCAAAGGCACGCAGATCAAGATGGCCGAGGAGCATCTGCGGTCGCTCGGTCTGAACGTCCTCGTCACGCGTGAGCCCGGCGGGACGAGCGCGGGGGAACAGATCCGAGAGCTCCTGCTCGATCCGGCGACCGGCAAGCTTGATGCTCGAGCCGAGGCGCTGCTGTTCGCGGCCGCCCGCGCGCAGACCGTGGCCAGCGTCATCCGGCCGGCGCTCGCCGAAGGCAAGGTGGTGATCTGCGATCGCTACGTCGATTCCTCGCTCGCGTACCAGGGATGGGGTCGCGGGCTCGGTGAGCCCGACGTGTTGTCGCTCAACGTCTGGGCGACGCAAGGACTCTTCCCCGACATGGTGATCCTCCTGCACATCGAGCCGGAGCGCGGTTTGGCGAGGTCTGACGAACCCCTCGACCGGATGGAGCAGGAGGGCCAGCAGTTCCTCGCGAAGGTGGCGGATGCCTACCTCAAGATCGCGGAGGAACATCCGGAGCGGTTCGTGGTCGTGGACGCCGACCGCGAGCCGGCGGCCGTGTTCGATTCGGTGCGCGAGGCGCTGGAGCGGGCGGTCCACGAGCGCGATGACCACCAGCCGGCGAGCTAGGACGGATCGATGACCGACCCGCTGACCCCGTCCCCGTAGCTCTGTTCACGGCGTCGGGGCCCGAGGAAGTCGATCAGCGACCCGCGCATCCGGTTCGTTCGTCCGCGCCCGTGGCTAGTCTTGACGACGTGCAGATGGTCCTCGAGCAGGTGCCCGGACAGGACGCCGCGATGACGTTCCTCCGCGGCGCGGCCGAACGCCCGCATCACGCCTACGTCTTCGCCGGACCCGAGGGCTCGGGGAAGTCGCTCGCCGCCAGGGCCTTCGTCGCTTCGCTCCTCTGCGCGAATGGGGGGTGCGGGGAGTGTCGCGACTGTCGGCTCGCGCTCCGGGATCAGCATCCCAACGAGTTCGTGGTCGAGCCGGAGGGACGCGACATCCACGTCGACACCGTCCGCGACGAGGTGTGGCATCCCGCCTACCTGACCCCGCCGGAACCGGGCCGGAAGGTCTTCCTGATCCGCGAAGCCGACCGGCTGTCACCGGCGGCCGCCGACACTCTGCTGAAGGTCCTGGAGGAGCCGCCGGCCGACGCCATCTTCCTCCTGCTGTCGGCTCGGGCGCACGAGCTCCCGGAGACGATCTGGAGCCGGTGCCACATCGTGACCTTCACGGCGCTCAGCGAGCCGTTCGTGGTCGAACAGCTCGAGGCCGAGGGCGTCGCGCCGACGCGGGCACGGCTCGCCGCGCGCCTGGCCGGCGGGAACCTGGGCCGCGCGCGGCGGATGGCGGTGGACGACGACGGGCTCCAGTTCCGCGACGTGGCGGCGCGCGCATTGGAGATCGGCGCCGCGGGGCCGGCGGGGGCGCTTCGGGCCGCCGACGCGGTCATCGCGGCGGCGGCCGACCACAAGAAAGGACTCGGGCGCGAACTCGACGCCGAGCTGGCTCCGTTCCTCGACGAGAAGGGGCGGCCGGAGGAGGCGTACCGGGGCTCGATCCGGAGGATCGAGACCCGGTTCCACCGACGGGAGCGCCGAGGCGAACGCGACCATCTCGATCGCGTGCTGATGGCGGCGTCCTCCTTGTTGCGAGACGCCGTCGCCGCCGGGACGGGGGTGTCGGCCCAGACCTTGTTGAACCCGGACCGGGAGGCGGTCGAGGACGTCTCGCCACTGAAGGCGGTGGCCGGTCTCGCTTCGATGGAGGAGGCGCGCGCGGCCCTCGCCGACGACGTCAACCTCAATCCGCGCCTGGTCGTGGAGCGTGCGTTCCTCCAGCTGTCGCTGGAGGAACGCGGGTAGGCCTTTCGCCAGCCTGACCGACTTCCGGCCGTCGCCCCACCTGACCTGGGAAGGTACGCTCAACCGTCGGGCGGCTGAGGAGGGACGCCACGGGGATGCGGTTCATCGATCGTTTCACGCGGGATGAGTTCAGCGCCAAGGTGTGGTGGCCGTTCACGATGGTGCTTCTCGTTCTGTTCGTCCTGACTTTCCCTGCCGAGCACCGCGCGGTCGACGCGCGGCATCGCGAGACCGCAGCCGCTGATGCCGCCCTCAGCCAGCGGGTGATCCAGCCGAACCTCGAGTCGGTTCCCGCATCGACCGCGATCACTGGAACGGTCAGCGACGCCCTCGCCGAAGAGGTGCACGATGAGATCCTCGTGAACGACGACCGGATCAAGGCGATCCGGATCTGGTCCGTCGACCATTTCCTCCTGTGGTCCTATCCGCCAGGGGCCCTCGACTCCGCTCACTGGCTGAATGACGACGACATCGATGCGGCGACCGCGGCGGCGGGCGCACCGACGTGGCTCACGACCCACCGCACCCCCACGAACGAGCCCGGGCCGGCGACCTTCTATTCGTACACGGCGATCGGGGCGCAGCCGCTCATCGCGTCGTTCGAGTATCGCGATGGCTCCCTGACCTCCGACGTTCGAGCCTCGTGGCTCGGCTACCAGATCGCGATCGGGCTCGGGTTGCTGTTGGCGTTTGGGCTCTCGCTCCTTTCCATGCGGGAACCGCTGGCCGAGATCGGCACCGGGGTGCCCTTCTACGCTGGCTCGGTGCCCGAGAACCTCACGTTGATGGAGGTTGATCGCGCGGTGGCGATCGAGCAGGCGGGCGATCGCATCAAGGAGCGGACCGCGTCGCTCCAGCACAAGCTGGACGCGAGCGAGGCAGCGCGGCTGCGCGCGGAAGGTCGACTCCAGCAAGCCCTGGCGGCTCTCGCGCAATCCGGGCGGAGGAGTGTGATGCCGGTGCCGCAGTCGACCGCTGTGAAGTCCGACGTCGTCAAGATACCCGAGCCGATCGTCGTTGCACCGCCCGATTCCGAGGCCGTGGCCGCCGCGCCCGCCAAGCCCGCTCCTGGGCCACGCGGCCGCTCGTTGGTCGTCCCGCAGAAGCGGAGGACACCGAGGCGGGCTCCGAAGCGGAAGCCCGTCGCGGTTCCGGCTCCGAAGCCCGTTCCGCCGGCGCCCGTGGTCGAGGCGCCGCAGCCGAAGCCGGTGCCGGTCGTCAGAACGCCCGAGCCCGCGCCGCACGAGCCGGTCGTTGAAACGCCGCAGCCCGAGCCGGCTCCCATCGTGCCTCCACCCGAGCCGGCCCCGATCGTTCCGCCGCCCGACCCGATCATCACGCCGGAGCCCGATCCCGTGGAGGTTCCGAAGGTCGAGCCGAGCGATGACGGCGGATCCCCCGAGGTCGTCGTCGTTCCGGAACTCCAGCCCGTGGGGACGCCGGCCGGGCCGGAGTCGGCTTCGGACCTGCTCGACCGGCTGGTGGAACCCGTCCCCGAACATGGTTCCACCGAGGCCCCCCGGGATCTTCGCGCCAAGCTGGCGCGAACGGCCGCGCTCAAGAAGCCGGGATCGAAAGAGCGTCGGGAAGCGGACGAGCAGCACCGATCCTGAGTTCCCGCGTGGTGGGGACCGCTCGGAGTGGTGCTGGCACCACTGTCAGCTGCCAGGTCCTCTGCGACGCTTGAACTGGAGGTCCAGATGCCAGTTCGCGTGTTGATCGTCGACGACCAAGAGCCGTTCCGGCTCGCCGCGCGCATGGTCGTCGAGCTCACCGACGGGTTCGAAGTCGTCGGCGAGGCCGAGACCGGGGAGGACAGCGTGGCGATGACGGCCGACCTCTCCCCCGACCTCGTGCTGATGGACGTGAACCTCCCCGGGATCGACGGTCTCGAGGCGACCCGTCGCATCCTCGGTAACAACGGCCCGCCGGTCGTGTTGCTGCTTTCCACGTACGAGGAGGAGGAGTACGCGCCGCGTGCCGCGGAATGCGGCGCGGCCGCGTACATCCCCAAGGCGGTGTTCGGCCCGGACCGCCTGGAGGCGGCCTGGGAAGCCGCCCGCTCCTGATCAGGCGGGCGTCTGGGCGAGCGGCACCCGTCCGCCGACGGTCGAGCCTTCGCCGGGAACGCTTCGGACGGTAAGCGACCCTCCGATCGCATCGAGGCGGTCGGCCATGCCCTGGAGGCCGGTCCCGCCGCGTGCGCGTTCCACATCGAATCCCGACCCGTCGTCGCCGACCTCGAACATGAACTGACCGTCGGTCCGCGTCAACGTGATGACCGCGCGCGTGGCCGATGCGTACTTGGCAACGTTGTTCAACGCCTCGAGCACGCAGAAGTAGACGGCCGCCTCGATCTCCCGGGGGTACCGCTGGATGCCGTCGGTCGTGATGGTCGTTGGGACGGCTGCCTTTCGCGCCTGCGCCTCGAGCGCCGCGCCGAGACCCTTGTCGGCAAGGAGCGGGGGGTAGATCCCGCGCGCGAGATCGCGCAGATCCTCGAGCGCTGCGCTCGCCTGTGAACCGATCTTCGCCGCGAGTTGGCGGTCTCGCTCGGGGTCCTTGCCGGCGGTCTGTTCCAGGAGCCGCAACTGGACCGCGAGCGCGACCAGCTGTTGCTGCGCACCGTCGTGCAGGTTTCGCTCGATCTTTCGTCGCTCTTCGTCCTGCGCGGCCACCAGTCGCTGGCGCGACGCCCTGAGCTCCTCGATCAGACGGACGTTCCGCAGGACCGGACCTGCCTGCGCGGCGAGATCGTGCACGAGCTTCCCGCGGGACGGATCGAGCGGATCGTTCGCAGGCATCGTGACCTCGAGGGCACCCAGTTCCTCACCCTGATGAACGACCGGGACGAGGAGGTTCGCGGCTCCGTTCGCCTCGCCGAAGGAAGCTGCCTCGAGCCGCTCAGCACCGACGGAGATGAGCACCCGGGCCGACGATGCACCGGTGCCACGAGCCAGGATCTGCGCCATACGGGGAAGGACGTCATCCGTGTCGTACGTACCGCCAACCCGACCGCCGAATTCCGTCAGCACCTCGTACGGGGTCGCTCGCGTGTGGTACACGACCCGATCCGCGAGCCGACGAGCGAGGCGACGCAGCGGCCCGAACAGCGTGCCGATAACGACACCAACGATGAAGACGTTCCGTTCTGTCGATGTCACGCCGGTCCCGACGACCGCGAACGGAAGCAGGAGGACGGCGCTCAACGAGATCAGGGTCAGGGCTCCCGCAACGACCGCGAAGACGACCGCCTTCTTGATCACGACGTCGAGGTCCCACAGGTGGTACCGGTAGATCGCGATCAGGTACGCCGCGGGGACCCCGATCACGATGAGAGCCGCCATGAGCCCGAACAGCAGGTTGGGGTCGACACCACCGATCTGTGGGTTGTCGATGTGGAAGAAGATGCTCGCGATAACCCCGGTGCCGAAGAGGACGATGAACAGGATCCCCGCGAGGCTCGTGACGAAGACGAGCCAACGGAGCTGTTGCCGTTCGTCCCCGCTCGCGCGCTTGAAGCGACCTCGAACGCCGAAGATCGTCGCGATCGCGAGGATCACCGCCACCATGCCGCCGATCCCGGTGATCGCGGGGGCGATCCCCGAGAGGGCGGAGATCGCCAGTGGATTCATGTACAGCACGCCGAAGTCCACGAAGTTGTTCAACGGCCCCGGCGTGACCACGTAGGCTGCCAGTGCGATCCCGACCGCGACGAGGAACCCGCGCACGGCCCAGCGCCACCGTGGCGAGGGTGGCTGCCCGTCGGGGAAGAGCAACCACAGCAGGGGCAACAGCACGATCGGGTAGACCGCGTATTCGCCCGCGATCGCCCAGGCCCCCACGAACGGGATGTCCGCATGCGCCCGCAACGCGGCGAACACCATGATCTGGCTGAGTCCCTCGACGACGATCAGGAAGCCAAGCGCGAGGAAGACCCACCCAGCCAGGTTCCGAGGTTGCCGGGAGACGATCACGCTCCCCGTTCCCATCCACAGCAGGCTGACCGCCAGGACGACGCCCGCGCCCGGAGAGTTGGCCGTGGTGGTGAGTCGTTCACCGCGAGCGACGCGGTCCTGTTCGTGGGACATGACTTCTGGCGCGTCTGCGAGGGCCGGGTCCGTGGCCGCGGCGGGATCGGTGCGAAGGGCGCCCGCCGAGGCGAGCACCCGAGGCTCGAGGGTCTGCGGGATCACGACGATCGCTTGGGGGTCGGCTCGCGAGAACGTCGTTCGACTCACGAAGACCGCGATCGCGATCATCACGAGCCCGAGGCAGATCACGACTCGGGAGATCAGCGTTGCCGTACGCGGGGTCATCCTCCACCTCCGACCGGAACGCGCCCCGACACCGTCGAGCCCGCCCCGGGGTGGCTCTTGACGAGCAGCTCGCCGCCGACGGCGTCCAATCGGTCGGCCATCCCCTGAAGGCCGGTGCCGTAGTTCGATCCGGCTGCATCGAACCCGCGTCCGTCGTCCTCGACCGCGAACTCGACGTGCCCATCGCGCTGCGACAACCGCACGACCGCTCTGCTGGCCTCCGCGTACTTCGCGACGTTGTTGAGCGCTTCGAGGGTGCAGAAGTAGATCGTCGATTCGACGTCCTGTCCGTATCGCCCGATGCCGTCGGCTTCGACCGTCGTCGGCACCGCGGCCTTCCGCGCCTGGCTCTCGAGCGCCGCGGCCAGTCCCTTGTCCGCCAGCAGGGGGGGATAGATCCCGCGCGCGAGGCTCCGGAGATCTTCGAGGGCGGCGTTCGCCTGGGAGGCGAGCCTCGCGAGGAGTTCCCGCTCCTTCTCGGGGTCCTTCCCGGCGAGCTGCTCCGCAAGCTTGAGCTGGACCGAGAGCGCCACGAGCTGCTGCTGCGCGCCGTCGTGCAGGTTCCGCTCGATCTTGCGTCGTTCGTCGTCCTGCGCTGCCACGAGACGCTGCCGCGATGCGCGAAGCTCCTCGATCAGCCGGACGTTCCGCAGGACGAGGCCGGCCTGCGAGGCGAGGTCTTCCACCAGCTGTTGCTTCGCCGGGTTC
>Ga0105242_10001811_pt1 | contig 16812 bp, 17 predicted proteins | sample KBSM24metaG_FD_81521 | JGI IMG/M metagenome (GOLD analysis project Ga0105242, IMG submission 81521) | Miscanthus rhizosphere microbial communities from Kellogg Biological Station, Michigan, USA - KBS M2-4 metaG | ecosystem: Host-associated > Plants > Roots > Rhizosphere > Soil | place... | reverse complement strand
CCGGCTGCCGCTGCCCAGCCCCGAGAGCCGGATGCCCGACCGCGTGACGGTGCCGTCGTTGGTGATCGTGAACCCGTCGATCTTCACGTAATCGCACGTCTCCACGTCGATGGCGTCGAAGGTGTGCGGGTTGCGGTGGTTCACGACCACGCCGGGGTCGGCGAGGAAGCTGATGGGGTGGCCGCTCGCCCCGCTCTGGGGCGCGTCCCAGCCCAGGGCGAAGCCGGCGTAGGTGCCGGGGCGGACGTGGACCGTGTCGCCGGCCGCGACGACGTTGGCCGCCTTCTGGAGGGTCAGGAACGCGCCGCCGGCACCGTCTGTATGGCCGGTGTTCGAGTCGCTGCCGTCGGGGCGGACGTAGTAGGTCAGGTCCGAAGCGGCGACCCAGGCGACGGTGAAGTCGGTCGAGAACGGGTTACTCTCCAGGTCGAGCCCCGAGATCGTCCACCGCTGGACGGCCGGCGTGGGGTGCATGATCGGGGCGGGGAGGGTGAAGGTCTGCGAGCCGTCGTCGGCGAGGCCCGAGAGCAGGGGTACGCCCGCCGTCGCGTCGACGATGGCGAGCGAGCCGGGGAGCACGTTCTGCGGCGTGGAGGTCGCCCACCGGAAGGTGATGGGCCCCGCAATGCTCGCGCCGACGACGACCGATGTGCCCTGGCCCTCGACGTAGAACGCCGTGAACGTGGGCGGGATGAAGGCCGGCAAGGCGAGCGCGGCGCGGAACCCCGCGAAGGTCATCCGCTTGTCGGTGCCGGTCGGGGCCATGGACGGGTCGGATACGTCCACGACCACCACGAGGTCGTTGCTCGCCAGGGCGGTCGCCTCGCCAAGCTGGCTGATCTTCTTGTCGGCCATGCGTCCTCCCTTCAGCCGGGATAGCCGGGAGTCAGGCCCGGCAGGTAATTCGTCGCGGGGCGGTTCGGCCTGGGCGGCGGGCCGATCGTGACAAGCTCTGGCTGCCCCCTGGACGCCTTGGGGCGGGCGATGAAGGAATGGACCGGGCTGTACTCGCCGGCCTCGCCTGAGGTCGCCTGGAGCCCCTGGCGACGCATGGGGATGCCGCACGCATGACAGTGCAACCGGGCCTGCCCCTCGAATGCATCCATGCCCTGCGTCCACCAGCCCCGATCGACGGCCAGCCCAGTGTCGGGCATGGGCTTGCCGGTGCCGTCCCAGTCGGGGTTGTTCTCGTGGAGGGCGGCCATGGCGTAGGCGATCTCGCAGAAGTACGCCCTGAGTTCGCCCCGCACGACGCCGATGCAGGCGCTCCAGAACTGGTTGATGTCGCACTTGCCGATCAGGTCCCAGCGGGCCTGCTCGTCCTTGATCACGTCCTTCATGGCGACCCACGGGCTGCCGTGGACGCTGTCGACCTCGAGCCCCTTCAGGTAGGGGACGCTCTCGGGCCAGTCGCGGGCGAACTCGGCGTACGCCTCCGAGGACAGGTGGACGTTCAGGTTCGAGTGCCTGGGGTTGAACGTCTCCCTGGCGTGGACCCCCTTGCCCCGCAGGTTGTTGCACCAGAGCCCCCGCTGGAGGTAGGGGATGTAGGCCCGCATGATCTCGCAGAGTTCGCCGAACTGGGGGTGCATGGCCGGGTTCCCGCCGAACATCCCCACCACGCCGAAATACCCCTGCATGCTCATGCAGGCGACCTCGAACTGGTCGGGGGTCATCATGGCCGGCTTGCCCGCCAGGTTCGACCCCTGACTGCAATGGACGCAGGCCAGGTCACATGCTCGCGTGACCATAATCTGACATATCCCGCCGCGCCAGATGCCTGGGCGTCTGCGTGATGGGGGCACCATTGTTTTGGGGAGGGGGATCATCGCGGGGGACTCCCGTCGAGGCAGGCGATGCATTCATCGCGGGTCGGGTTGATACCGAACATCATGCAGTACGGGGCTGGCGAGTGACAACAACCTGGCGAGTGGTGGGGACAGCCGTGGATGCGGACCAGGACGGGGTCGAGATTCACGATCGGCGGGACGGCGTGGAGATCGACGGGCGGCGGCGGGGGCGGCGAAAGGTCGGGCATCGCCAGCACGAACCGGGCGTGCCTCGCCTGGGTCTCGGTGCCCGTCTCGAGCCAGCCTTCGAGCATGGCCTTGAGTTGCTCGTCCATCACGACTCCGTCAGGGTCCAGGCCCCGTTGAAGACGGCGTAGATCCCGACCCCCCCGGCGAACGTGCCGTGGGTCTCGAACGCCCCGGCGGGGGGGCACGTCGGGGTCGAGGAGGACGAGGCTACACCGCCGCCGAAGGCCCCCGAGCACCGCTGCGTGAAGATGATGCTCCCCGGCGTGCAGCTTGTCATCGCACTGCTCGTGAACATGGTCGTGAACGGCGGGGCGCTGTTGACCGCGACGCCCAGTGCGAGGGAGTTGGCGTTGGGCTGCCACTGGATCGAGTAGGCGATCGGCCCGACCTGGGTCGCCGTCCCGCAGGGGACGCCCGGCCCGCCGTTGGCGACCGACAGGTTCGCGCCGGTGAACGTCGAGCACCCCGTGGGGAAGCCGCCCGCGTAGTAGACCAGGCACGTCCCGACCGGCCCCGTCCAGACCAGCGTCGTCTTCAGCGCCTCGTTGCAGACCGAAGTCGAGCCGACCTTGATCAGGCAGTCGTATCCATCCGCCGGGATCATCGGCGCGCCCGCACCGCCCGCCCCGGTGCCCGGCCCGCCGATCGGTGCGGCGCAGGACGCGACCGTGACGGTGCCGGTCATGTCGTGCCACCTGGGGGGCTTCTTCGCCGTCCAGGGGAACGTCCCATTGGGCAGGGCGATCGAGGGGAGGTTGCCCGATGCGTCGGACACATAGGTCCCGCCATTGATCGTGAAGACTACGCCGGGCAGGCCCGTGTTGCACCCCTTGAACTTGCCGCCCAGGATGCCCCCGGCGGTGCTCAAGGTGAGTGCGACGTTCGTGACGCCGGGGCAGGCAACCGCCACGTCCTTGTTCGAGCCGACCATCCCCGCCTTGGCGACCGACACGTTGTAGTTGCCGGTCCCGGTCGCGGACACGTCGAAGCAGAAGAACCCGGTGCCGCCGGTCGTCCCGGTCGCGACCGTGGTCGCACCCTGCTTGATCGTGATCGTCGCCCCCGCCTGGGCGACCCCCTGGCAGGATGTGACCGTGACGCAGATTTTGCAGACGGCTTCCTCCTCGCAGACGCAGACGCTCCAGTCGGTCTCGGTCCACTCGAGCGGCAGCACCTTGGGCCCATCGATCGCCACGCCCGAGTTGTAGACCGGGACGGTGTCCCCCGTCTCGGTCAGGGTCGAGCCCTCCAGGGTGCACAGCGCCACCGTGCCCGTCCCCAGGACCAGCCCGGCCCCCTCGGTGATCGTGTCGCCGTCGGCCAGCTTGCCCCACGCGCCTGGCTTGATCTCGATGTGGCGGCTCCGGTCAGCACGATTCACCCTGGTCTTGTACTGCCCCTCGACGTATTTCGCCGCGTCTTCGTGCCGTGCGAAGGTCGCCGGCTCGAGCAGGATCGGGGTGTTGTCGACGGGCGGGTCGATGGGCATCAGGTCGCCTTCCAGCAGTTGACAGCCCACGCCCCCTCGGTCCAGGCCAGCCGCACGACCTTGTCGCCGCCCGCCGCCGTGATCGCATCGCCCGAGTTCACCACATCGACCGTGGCGCTCGTGGCGGTCAGGGCCGTGCCGTCCTGGGTACAGAGGGTTACCGTGCCAGTTCCCAGGACCAGGCCGGCGATCGCGGTGATCGTCTCGCCGTCGACCAGGAGCCCCCACGCGCCCGGCTTGACGTAGGGGCCGCGCCCCCGGTCGGGGCGCTGGACCCTGGTCTTGTACAGGCCCTCGACGTACTTTGCCGCCGCCTCGTGCCGATTGAAGGTCGCGGGCTTGAGTGCGATCGGCTTGTTGTCGACGGGCGGATCGACGGCCATGTCACAAACCTAAACGTAAAGATAGGTCAATAAGCAGCACCGACCAGTCTTCCTCGTCGTAGACCTCGAAGGGGAGCGAGACGGGATCTCCGGTGTTCGACAACTTATGCCCGGTCCCGTCCAGCAGGCGAGGGTCGCCGATCGGCTGGCCGTCCTTGCCGTGGATCGGCATGACCTGTTCCCAATCGAACGCACCCGGGGCCTGGAGCGCGTTGTACCCCTGGTCGAGCAGTTCCTTCTTCCACGGCTTGCGGCCGACCTGGACGGGATAGGTCACGGTGTAGTACCACCGCTGGGTGGTCGAGTCGAACTTCTCCTCGGAGGTCGTGATCACCCCCATCTTGGCCTGCTTGGCCGGGATGCCGTTCCACACGTCATCATTGATCGTATCCGAGAAGGTGCTGGCGAGCATCATGTCGAACGTGGACACAAGCTCGTTCCTGGTGATGAGCATCGTGGTGATGCTGGAGTCGATCACGATCGGGTCGCCGAATCGGTCCCTGGCCGAGTTGCGGATCGGGTTGCCGTCGCGGTCGAAGTCGATCACCTTCTCGACCCGGTCGCCGCCAAACGTGACGCGGAGCTTCCAGAGGGTCGGGTCGGCCCCGAAGTCCTCGGGATTCCACGGCCCGTAGGCGACCGTGACCTTCCAGTCGATCCCCGCCCCCTCCGAGTTCTCCTCGGCGGCGACCGAGTTCACGTAGGACCCGTTGTCGAACTCGTGGCGGGGGTCGCCCGAGCCCACGCCGTTCTCGTAGTGTGCCCCGATGCCGGGGATGCCCGACGCGGAGCGGACGGCGAGCGGGCCGACGTAGGGGTCGGACGTGACGACGTTGAAGATGCGCACGTAGGTCCGCGCATACACGTTGTCGACCGTGCCGGTACGCCCGCTGAACTGCTCGCTGACGCTGACGATGGGCATGCGTTATCTCACGTTCACGAGGACCCCGTCGGGCTTGGGTTTGGGCTTCGTGTTGTCGACGATCTGCCCGAGCTTCTTGTCCTGTTGCTTGGCGATCACGACGTGCTGCCTGGCCGGGTCGGTCCCGCCCGACAAGCTCTTGGCGATGATGCTCGACGCCTCGCGGGAGCCGATCTCGACGGCGCTGGCGAGCTTGTACTCGTGGGTCTCCTTCATGACCTCATCGGCCGGTCCTGGCTTCTTGGGGCCGGGCGGGGGCCCCGGCTTGGGCTTGGGCTTGGGCCGGTTCGCTTCGTCCTGGGCGATCTCGTCGAACAACGCATCGGTGGCCGCCTTCACGTTGATGAAGGCCGGCTTGAGATCCTCGGGGAGCTTCTCGGTCGTCGCCTTGAAGCTCTCGAGCAGCGGAATCCAGGCGAAGTCCCACGCCCCCTTCTTGCCGAACCCGAACCAGCCCGTCCTCTTGATGATCGCCTCGCCCAGGTTCGCGGCGTTCTTCAGGAGGGTCGGGCCGGCGGTCTTGAACGCGCCGACCATGTCCCTGAGCATGTTCGCCCAGTTCCTGCCGATCCACTTCCAGAGCGTGTTGAAGTTCGTCGCCATGGTCCTCATGAGGATCACCGCGTTCTCGGCGAACGCCCCGATCTTGAGCTTGGCGATCTCCCAGAGCTTGCCCGAGTTGCGGATGGCGATGCCGAGCGAGGCGATGACATCCGCGTGGAACTGGTTGACCTTCTCGATGGCTTCGGCCACGAAGCCGAGCGGACCCTTCTTGGCCTCCTCCCACGCCCAGGTGAACCCCTCGACGATCTTCGGGCCGAGCACCTTGATGTCGGCGATGACCTTCTCGACCGCGTCGGCGGCGTAGAGCGCCCACTCGTTGAACGCTGGCCCGAACTTCTCCAGGAGGTCGAGCGCGCCGGCGAGGAGTGCGTTGAACCCCTCGGTGCCCGCCTGGACGGCGGGCAGCAGGAGCGAGCCGACCTTGGTGGCGAACTCGCTGACCCCGCCGCCCGCCTTCTTGAACTGGGCCGCAGCCCCCTCGCTCGTCCGCTCCAGCGCCCCCATCGTATAGGCCAGCCCTCTCGTGATGATGTTGGCGCGGACCATGACCTCGGTTGCGTTCGCGGTCGCGACCGCCGTCTTGCCGACACGCTTCGCGAGCCCATCCTGGCGGGTCGAGATCGGCACCTCCGGCATGGGCAGTGCCGGTATCGGCCCTTTCATGCCCCCCTCTCGCCACGCCTTTCGCGCCTTGATTGCCGCTATGCCTGCGGTCCGAACGGCCTCCGCATGGGCCTTCGCGTCCTCCCTCGCCTTGGCCAGATTCGCGCCCCTCGCGGCCGCAGCTTCCAGGAGCGCCTGGGGCCGCCGCGCCGCCGCAGCGGCCTTCGCCGCGTTGCGGGCGGCGATCTCGTCCCGCTCGGCCCGAGAGCCTAACGTCACGCCGAGATCCTTGCCCTTCGAAGACTTGGCGGCCCGCCCAACCGCACCGAACTGCGCGGCCAACACGCCCATCTTGCCGGCCGCCGCCGTGGCCTTCACCCCCTCCTGGTCGATGAAGACGCCATAATCCTTCAGTTCCATGCCGCGACCGCGAAGCCCGCTCTTGATCTTCTCGGCGGCCTCCAGGAACGGGATCTGCCACTCCCTGGCGAAGTTGATCGTGGTCTCGGTCATCTTGGTGGCGAACCCGGCAGCCGCCGCCTCGGTCTGCCCGGCACCCTGCGCCATCGCGCCGAACCCGGCCGACACCTCGAGCGTCTCGGCGCGGAGCACGCCGTACTTCTTGGCAAGCTCGTCGGCCTGGTCCACGGCAGGGCCGAGCGACGAGCCGAACACGCTCCTGGTCACGTTCATCGTCTCGTTGAGTTCGGCCGCCCCCCTGACCCCCTTCTTGAAGAAGTCGGCGAGTTGGTAGACGATGCCCACGACGCCGAACGCCGCCGCCATCTGCACCGCCACCGACTGGAAGAGATGCGAGATGGTCTGCACCGGGTTCGCGAGGGCGTACACGGCCTTGCCGAGCAGCCCCGTATTCCGGGCCGATTGTGCCATCGACTTCGCGAAACCGTCGGCGGACGACTTGCCGCCGCGCAGCCGCCCGATGAGCCCGGCCAGCGCCTTGGCCGCGAAGAGGTACGTGCCGACCGGGATGCTGGCGAACGTGATCGTGCCGACGAGCTTGATCGCCTTGGCCAGGTTCTCCCAGGAGAAGGCGGCGGTCGCCAGCGTGGTGATCATGTTGACGAGCTTCGGGGCCAGGGTGTTGAGGAGCGGGATCGCGACGTTGCCGAACGCCCAGTTCGCCGCCCGCCCGATCTTGATCACGCCCTGGGCTGCGAGCCCGGCGGGGATCAGCCCGAGCAGGGTGACCCACTTGTTCGTCCCGGCGAAGAGTTGGTTATACGTTTTCCCGGCGACCCCTCCCAGCGCGCTCATGAAGTTGTGGACGCGATTGACCTGCCTCGCGCCCAGCACCCCGAAATTGACGATGCCGAGACCTAACCGGCCGATCTGGATGCCCGCCTCGGCGAAGGCCGAGCCGAGCCTCTTCGCGTCGTTCACGGTCTGTTCCGACCCGAACCCCTTAAACATCCCCGCGCCCGCCGCCTTGACCCGCTTCATGACCTCCAGCAAGTCCTTGAACGACACCGCAGAGGGACCCCCGAGGAAGTCCTTCGACGGTGCCTTCGGCATGGGCGGACCCGTATACCCGGGCAGGCCCCCGAACTGCGCCCAGCCCGCCCACGGTCCCGCCTTCTTCGGGGCGGGCGGCCCGTGAAGCTCGGGCGGCCCCGCGAACTCGCCGGGCGTGGGCCTGAGCGCAGCCCTGCCGATCGGTCGCCCGGCCCCCCTCCGCGTCGTCTGGACCGGGAAGTTCGACGGGGCCGCCACCCGGGCCGAGGCCGTCATGATCCCGGCCACGTCGGCCTCGGTCGCCTTCGCTTTCACGCTCAGCTTGCCCAGGCCCTCGACGATCGCCTTGATCGACTTCTCGAACGCCGCCGCCATGTCGATCGCCGCCTGCTTCATCGCCGCAGAGATGGCGTCAGACGCCGCCCTCACCTCCACGATCATCTCGGTTATCTGGCCGTAGAAGAGCCCTTCCATGCTGCCCGCCAGGTCCTTCATGACCGCGTCGGTGGCCGTCGCCGCGTCCGTCATGGTCTTCGTGATCGTCAGGGCGAGCTTCTCGAACAGGGCGTTGAAGACGGCCGCCACGTTCTTCATCATCGGGCCCATGCCGCCGCCCAGCGCCTTCTCGAGCGGCCGCTGGGTCTTCCTGAACGCCCGCTCGGCGGCCTTCGCGGCCTTCGTCATCCCATCGCCGGCCTTGTCGCCGCTCCTGGACAGCCAGGACGAGAACGCCTTGAGGCCGCCGCCGAGCCTGCCGATCCCCATGCTCACCCTGGACACGAACGAGTCCCACGACGGGAACTTCATCGCCGCGTCGATGCGGTCGAACATCGTGACCGTGGTCGTGGTGAGCCGCTCCAGCATCTGGGAGATGCGGGTGACCATCCCGAGCATGAGCGCGGTCGAGGCCCGCACGCCCGTGGCCATGCCCTGCGACAGCTTCGCGCCCACGGTCGCGACCTGGGCGGTGAGCCGATTCCCCTGGAGGTCGCCCCTGGCCGTCGATCCCGCCAGGGTGCCGATCTTGAGCGACGTGTTCTCGCCGGTCTTCTCGATCCGGTCGGCGACCTTGGAGAGGTCCGCGTCAAGCTGGCCGAAGTCGACCGCCAGTCCTATGCCAAGGGGAGTACCTTTTGATGCCATTATCGCCTCAGGAGTTCGCCCACGATGTGCACCGCGATCGGGCCGTCGATCCGCTGCGTCGGCCGCACGAACGGGTGCGGCGGGTTCCTGCTGCTGCCGTATTCCTGGTAGAGGGCGTAGGGCGAGGTCACGATGGCGCGGATGGTCAGGCGGTGCCTGCGGTGATCGTTGAAGACCTTGGTCTTGCGGATCGTCTTGATCAGCCTGCCGCTCCTCCTGGGCGCACGGGCCTGCATCCCCCCCACGAGGATCTCGGCCCCGATCTCAAGCGCCATCACCGCCCGCTGCCGGTAGGGGGCGAACCGGCGGGCCAGGAGGCCGAGGTTTCGACTTCGGTACTTGTTTGTAGCCATGGCGGTCTGGGGACCTCATGTAGCCGGTGGCGAACGCGACGAACTCGGGTATCCCGTGGCCGCCGGGGTTCCGCTCGGGCTCGTAGATCGCCGTCACCTTCTTGGCCTCGGTGCCGGTCATGTGGGCGGCGAACACCTGGGCCATGAAATAGGCGTCGGGGAGGTCGTAGAGCCCGTAGAACTCCAGCCATCCGACCCACTCGTCATGGTCGAGCGACTCCTCCATCTCCCGGATCGAGCGATGCCCCAGTGCCAGGCATAACCGATGCTTGAACCGGTCGGTGGCGCTCAGTCTTTTGGGGCACCGTTCTCCGAGGGGACGAGCTTCGAGAGCCTCATCGAGGCTTCGACGATCGCCTCGATCGCGGCCCACGGGAGCGTCATGACCAGCCTGATGTCCTCGCCGACGAAAAGCTGCGTCCCGTCGCCGTTGATGCAGCTTTTCTCGACGATCGGCAGATACATCTTGATGGGATCGGTGGCGTTCTTCTGGACCCGCTTGATCTCCTCGACCTCGGCTAAGGTCAGGTGCCTGATCCTGACCGCCCCGCCCAGTTCGGGGATCTCGACCTCCTCGGTCGGCAGGGAAGAGCGGCGGGCGAAGATTTCGTCTCTCGTCAGGGCCATGGTGTCTCCTAGGCTGGCCAGGTGCCCGAGCCATAGGTGATCCCCAGGAACCCGTACACCTCGATGGTCATGTCGGCCGTGAGTGTACCAGTCTCGGGGTCGGTTGCCGACTGGCTGAACTCGGAGATGAACCCCTGGAGATGGACATTCGCGGGGACCGAGAAGCCGTCGGCGTAGGTCAACTGGAACTCGTCGAACTCGGCCGACGCGCTGGCGGCGCTCTCGAGCAGCTTGTTGACGATCACCTGATGGGTCGTATTGTTGGGGTTGTAGAACACCTTGCACTTGAGTTGGCCCAGGTCGGGCATGCCCGGCCGCTTCTGGACCACCAGGGACTGGAGGTTCGTGGGGTTGCGGACCCCCCGCTTGAAGCCGTCCCAGGAGATGTCCGTGGCACCGGGGATGTCCGTGAAGGTGGGGAGCGCGTAGGGGCCCGCCAGCTTCATCGCGAGCTTCGTGCCGGCGGACGGGATGTCGTAGTAGGCCGGCGGGACGCCGAACGGGGTCGGGGTGAGTCCATAGTCCAGGTCATCTGCCATCGGTTAACTCCTTCATTGGGTCACGCGGTAGGTCACTGCGACGATCGCCCGATAGAGCTTGAGTTCGGCCAGTTGCTCGGGGTCGTGCACCGGGCGGGCCTCGAGGCCGACGCACTGGGCCACCCGGCCCTCGGGGGTGCCGACGAGCCGCTTGCCCGCGAGCAGGAAGGCGACCTCCTCGACGAACCCGGCGATCGGGTCGATCGAGGCGGTCGTCAACTGGACCGCCCGGGTGATCGAGACGATCACCTCCCAGGTCGCAGCGATCCGGGGTTTCATGTCGAACGCGGTCATCACGAGCACCCCCGGCAGGATCGTCACCAGGATCGGGTCGCCAGCGGCCATCCGGTCCCGCGACGCGACCTCGACCCAGGCCCGCTTGATCGCGAACGCCTGGGAGAGGCTGGCGGCCGCGAGCAGGCCCGCGACCGCCTCGGAGATGTCGACGATGATCGGTGCCATCAGCCCCAGAACTGCTCCCTGGAGATGTGCTTGGTGTGGATGCGATACATGCTCCGATGCGGGTCCGACCAGCGCCACGGGGGCTCGGTCGGGCCGAACGGGAAGACCTGGAACTCCTCGACGCCGCCGGGGACCGAGACCCAGATCACGTCGTCCCGCTTGGGGGTGATCGGGCACCCCGCGAAGACAAAACTCGCGTCGTTGGCGATCAGGAAGTCCATGTCGGTCCATTCGATCCTGATCCCGCCCATGCCGTCGGAGAGCTTCAGGAGCTTGGAGCCGAACACGGCCAAGACCTCGACCCGGTCGCCGCCCCGGCCGTAGGTCACCGGCTCGGACCCATGGGCCTGGAGCTTCTGCGTGAGGAACGCCAGCCCCCCCTTGAGCATGTTCCTAGCCACGGGGTCGCCTCCAGTCCGACAGCCTGCCGTGCCGCCAGAGCGGGGCGGGCTTGAGGACGTGCACGGGGTTGACGCCCCCGCCCGAGGGGGCCAGGGTCGTGACGGTGAAGTCGAGGTCCGCAGGGTCGGCCAGGCCGGCGTCGTCGGCCACACGGATCGAGCCGGACCCCTCGTCGTCGGGCTCGAATGAGAGCGTGCCCGAGCGGACCGTGTTGGTCAGGACCAGCGAGGACGGCGTGAACGTGCCGGTGAGCCCGGGTGACGACGGCACGATCGTCACCGTCCCGACCAGGCCGGGGCCGAGCGTCACCAGGAAGTCCGACCCGAACCCGACATAGCCCGAGGAGGGGCCGGTCATGGTGTAGGAGGTCGCGGTCGGGGTCGTCGTCCCGACCCCGCCGAACGGCGGCCAGAGTTGGAGGATGTTGAGGATGTCCAGGCTCACGTCACGATCCCCTGCGTCTGATTACCGGCACCGTCATCTGTGGTCGTCTGGGTGGTCGCCGTGGCACCGGCTGCGGTCTTGACGAGGATGTTGCTCGGGCTCTTGGAGACCCGCCCCGCGAGCCGCTGGTAGAGCCACATGAGCTTCTGGGGGAAGTTGGTGGGGGCGGCCGTCAGTTCGGCGTTGGTGATCAGGTTGAGCCCGCCGGGCGTCACGTTGGCGTTGGTCGTCCCCAGGACCACGAACTTGCTGGTGTTGTTGCAGGGCACGGGCATGGTGCCGGGGACCACGGCGTAGACCCGCGAGCCCGAACTTGCCCCCAGCGAGACGAACTGGCCCGAGCCGGCCCCCTCCACGATCTGCACGAGCGCGTAGGCGTACCGGCCGTCGTCGGGGATGGCATTACCTGCGGAGTCCGTGGCGGGGAACGTCACGGTCGAGGCCGACCCTGCCGCCAGGGTGCCGTCGGTGGCGAAGCTGGGCGACCCGCCGACGTACCGCACGTCGACCCCTGCGGTGAGGATCTGGACGGGGTCGATGGCGACCCCCGCCGTCACGCTCTTCCAGTGGGCCGCGATGGCACCGCCGTCCGTCTCGGCCTGGGCCAGGGGCTGCCAGTAGGTCCCCGGCATGTTCGCCGCCGAGACCTCGCTCGGATTCGCAGTGTCGAAGACATCGACGGCACCGCCGTCATGGGCGTTGTAGCCGGTGATGTTCGCCGCATCGCCAGACTTCCCCAGGCCGGTGGCGATCGTATAGGCGTATAAAAATATGCCTTGACCTGCCTGATTGCGGTATATCATCAGCCACCCCTTATCCGATACATGGGCGTCCTGCCCCCGCTGGCCGGCTCTTGCCGCTGGATCGGCCCGTTGTCCATGTAACCCTGGAAGCCCGTCATCCCCTGGTACTTGCCGGGGAAGCCGATCGCCTGGAGGGCGGTCGACGGCGTGAAGTCCCCCGTGGCACCGTTCGGGAAGCCCGCCGAGGCCAGGATGCCCTTGTCGCGCGGCGCGGGGATGTCTCCCTGGCCGCCGATCGTGCCCGAGGGGCAGTTGAAATAAGACCCGTTGATGTTGAGGACGAGCCCCGAAGGGGTGCCGGACGTGTTGTTGAACGGCAACTTGCCGGAATTGAAGTTCTCGAAATGATTGCCGACCAGGGTGCTCATGGCCGTCGGCGTGCCCGAAAGCAAGATCCCATGACCGACCGGGCTGTAGAACAGGTTCGCCACCGCGATCATCGAGCCCGTCGTGACCTGGATGGCATCCCCGCCGATCGCGTCGAAGATATTGAACAGGAACGGGACGCTGAGCCCGGAGGTGATCGCCACGCCGACCGCGCCGCCGGTCAGGTAGTTCCCCGTGATCGCCGTCCCCGTCGCCGCCAGGATGAGTTGCTGGGCCGTCGTGGTCGCACGGATGTTATTGTTGAGGATCTCCACATACTGGCCGGTGACCTGGATGGCGCGAGAGAGCGTATTCACGCCCGTGGCCGCCAGCCGCGAGCCGGTGAACCGGCAGTGCGAGCCCGAGATCAACATCGCAGCCGCCGTCACGCTGGCCGTGCTGATGTCCAGGTTCCTGAGCCACTGATGGACACCGCTGACGGTGATGTTCCCCGTGGTGAACGTCCACTGCGGGATGTCCACCAGGGGGACCGCCCAGGGGTTGTTCTCCTGGTCGCCCGGCGCGACCTTGTACCCCTGCCAGATCACGGGGAAGTTCGCCGCCCCGGCCGTATTGAACACGAGCGAGGTGGCGGCGAACGCATAGGGGGCCGGGTCGACCTTGATGTTGCACCGCAGGGACGCTGCGGCCGGGCCGACGCCGATCGCCGCGATCGCCTCGGCGGTCGTCCAGGCGTTCGCCTCCGAGGTGCCGTCGTGAGCACCCGCCCCGGTCGGGCTGATGAATCTCTCCGTGAGCGCCATCTGGCGTCCTCCGGGCGGCGAATGGGGATGATCAGGTCAGGGGCGGCGCGATCTTGACGCGGACCCGCTCGTCGCCCGCGATGGCGGGCCTGATGCAGTAGCCGATCCTGGCCTCGGAGTAGCCGACCGTCTTGGTCGCCGTCTTGGTGCCGTCGTCCCAGTAGACGGTGTCCCACAGGTTGATCACCTCGCCCGCGAACTTGAGGAAGTCGAAGACCGGGCTGTCATACCCCTGGATCGCCCCGGTGGTGTTCGCCGGGATGTCACGCAGCGCCATCGCGACCCAGGTGCCGGCGTCGATCACGTCGCCGGCCGCCACGTCGACCCCAGGGGTGTAGTCGAAGGTCCGACCTTCCTGGACGAAAACCGCAATCGGAGTAGCCATGCCGTAATCCTCTCAAGCTGAAATTGACTGCTGACGTTTCACGACCCAACGACATCACAACACATCAGCAGGTAGTTAGGCACCAGCTGATTTCACAGCAGCACGATACTCCTGTTTCGCTACTCCCCAGTCGTGGTAGCCCCTCATTTGTATACCTAAAACATTGAAGTCGGCGTCGGCGGTCTCGACGACCGGCTCTTGCCGGCCGTTCAGGAACGCCACCTCGATCACGGGCAGGTCGGCCGGGTCGGCGATCAGATACCAGGCGGTCGGGCTCGAGCCGGGGACGGCCGGGTTGGACAGGTACGAACTCACGACCACGCGGTACTTGTTGGCCCACACGTTCTTGTTGGGGACCTTGTCGGTCGTGCTCGACCCGCCCGTGTTGACAATCAGGCTCGTCATGAGTTCGTTGGCCGGGATCTCCAGTTCGGGCGGGACCAGGAGGATCTTGGGCTGGATGCCCAGCGGCATGCCGTCGGGGTCGGTCATCTTGGCGAACTTGAGTTGGGCGGCCTGGAGGCCCGCCGAACTCAGGGCCGAGCCCGCCCCGGTGAGCAGGTTGCCCCTGCCCGCCGTCCAGAACGACGCCGCGTTCGCCAGGTACTCGGTCCAGAAGACGGCGTTGATCGCCAGGGCGGCACCCCGGCCCAACTTGGTCGGGATCACCGTCAGGGCACCAAGGTCGTCGTTGATGATGTCCTGGCGGGTGATCGCGAACATCTTGCCGTAGGTGTCGGCCTTGATCGTGTAGGGGAGTTCGCTGACCGAGGCGTGCTTGAGTTCGCCCGCCGGGCCGACCTTCTCGTAGGTCATGGCACCGGTCAGCGAGTAGGACGTGTTGGTCTTGAAGTCGCGGACGGGGCGGACGCTCGAGAGTTCGCGCCAGCCGGTCTCGACGGCGTTGAACCCGGCGACCAGGAACTTGTTGGCGACATTGCTCATGATGCCGGGCAGGCTCATGGTGCTGAAGCCGGTGTTGGCGCGGATATTCGACCCGCCGAAGGCCGCCTCGAGCATCCCCCGCACGTCGTTCGAGGCGTGCCCCGAGAAGCCGCGCTCGCGGGCGGCCATGAGGAGCAGATCCTTCAGTCCGATGCCGATCGGCCAGCGGTCCATGGCGGCGTTCACCGTCTGCTCGCCGTAGACCTTCTTGAGGTCGTCGCCGTCGAGCCCGCCCGAGATGCAGAGGATCGCCTCGATCATCCTCGACCCGGTCCTGGGGTCGCCCCGGAACTGGGACGTGCCGTCGACCGGGCGGTGCCTCATCAGCCGCATGAGTTCGAGTTCGAACTCGGGGACCGTGCTCTTGGCCTCGATGGCGGCCCGCGCCAGCTTCTCGAACTCGTCGACCATGACGGGGCGCTCGTCGATCGCGCCGGCCGCCAGCTTGGTGATCTGGCCGATCCGGTCGTCCTCCTTGCGGCGGGCGGCCACGATCTCGTCGAGCGAGCCCGACGGCTGGCCCTCGGCCTGCTTCCTCCTGGCGGCCTCCTGCTCGGCGTCGAACGTCGCCCTGAGCACCTTCATCGTGTTCTCGTCGACGGCCTCGGGGTCGATTCCCTTGGCCTGCAACCATTTCTCGAACATGGGTTCAACCCCTTTCGGGTTGCCGAGGGAATCCGCCGCCGCGACGGCGGCAGTGGTCTGGTGATCGGCCCCAATGGCCACGAAGCTCGTCTCGTACAGCCGACTCTCGCGGGCGATCAGGATCGGGCCCGTAATCTCGCGCCCGTTCACGACCGCCTTCTCGCCCGCCTTGAGGAACTCCTGGCGGACGATCGACGCCCCGATCGACGCCTGCCACTCGAAGCCGTTTTTGGCGTGGGCGATCACCCGCCCGGCGGGCGTGGCGTCCCCCTCCCCGGTGATCGTGCCCGCCAGGTCGACCCCGGAGGCGTCGATGTGGATGCCGTCGGCGTCGGTCTGGCCGATGATCTGGCTGGTGTCGTGGTCCAGGAGGATCGGGATCTTGCCCCGGCTCGCCTTCAGGCCCGCCAGGTCGACGATCACCGGGCTGTAGAACCCGGAGACCTGCATCACGGCCCCGGTGTACCCCTTGATCGCGAACGTGGGCCGCCTGGGCGTGCCGTCGGCGTGCTTGGCCTCAAGGTCGATGGTAGCCGTTGCGGTGAACGAAACCTGCTTGAGCGTCTTTGCCGTCGCCCTGATCCTCATCGTCATCTTCGCCTCCGTCCGGCTTCTGGGGTGGTGATTGGCCCGGCGTCGGGGGCGGCCGCCAGGCCGCCGGGGGCTCGATGCCCAGTCGCTCGAACCGGGCCATGTCGTCGGCGATCATCTTCGCCCGCGCGTCGGGGTCGACGCCGTCCTTGTAGCACTGCTCGCTGAAGCTCGTGGCGTAGTTCTTCAGCTTCATCTCGTCGGCGTGTGCTTCCTTCTGCGGGTCGACGTGCTCGAGCCCCTGCCAGAGCCAGCGATGCGGCCAGGATCGCGGGCTCAGGTCCCGGCCCGGGACCAGCGCGGGCTCGACGAGCGCCGTCTCGGCCAGCCAGGCGTAGAAGAGCCGATCGAGGATCTTGCACCCGACCTCGGAGCGGTCCACGTCGATCCCCCGGTAGTAGGTCTGGTGGTCGAGCCGCCCCGAGGAGTAGTTGTACCCCGAGCTATTGCCGGCGGCGATGTTGTAGGGCATGTTCAGGCAGCGGGCGATCTCGTTGAGGATCTCACGCTTGAACATGTCGAAGGTCGTCACGGGCTGTTCGGCCCTGAGTTGGGACAGCTTGTAGCCGGCGGGCAGGGTCGTCATCATGCCCCGCTCGATCGGCAGGGTGAGCATGGGCATCATCTCCTCGTCGAGCCCGTCGGGGGGCATGAGCGACTCGAGGAGGGCGGCGAAGTCGGCGGCGAGTTCGGCGGCACGCAGGACCGCCAGGGAGTAGCGGCGGAGCATAGCGAACAGGGTCAGGGCGGGGGTCAGGTCGGGGACGCCCCGGTACTGCTGGGGGCGGTCGCGCCGGAACCAATGGATCACGTCGGACGCCGGGACGCGATCAAACTCGAACCCGTAGGACCACTGGAGGTCGTCGCCGG
>Ga0105242_10001806_pt1 | contig 16868 bp, 11 predicted proteins | sample KBSM24metaG_FD_81521 | JGI IMG/M metagenome (GOLD analysis project Ga0105242, IMG submission 81521) | Miscanthus rhizosphere microbial communities from Kellogg Biological Station, Michigan, USA - KBS M2-4 metaG | ecosystem: Host-associated > Plants > Roots > Rhizosphere > Soil | place... | reverse complement strand
TACCCACGTGTATGGCGGCGATCGGATGGGATAAAATGGCGGCCACTTCGAGGCTGGCGCCCGCGAGGCTGGCAAGATTCATCCGGGACTGCCGAGGTTGCAGATAGCACGCCATGACCGCCGCCCCCAAGGCTGCCACCATGCAATCCGCCCGGCCGGTGGAGGCCGCCAAAATAATGGTGGCATCCGTACCAACAAAAGCCGCTGCGAGCAGACCCGCGCGCCGGCTTCCTCTGGTGAGGGCCAGGACAATGAAATACCAGGAAACAATCAGGACGCAACCCCACCATATCGACCAGGCGCGCATGGCGACGATCGAAAATCCGAACGTGCGGAATACGCCGGCGAGTGACACCAGGTAGAGGGGCGTGCTCCAGTAGGTATACTGCCCGAGCGCAGGGAGATTCGGCACCAGTCCGGGAATGTAAGAATGCCAGCGCGTCGATCCGAAAAAACCTTTTAACGCGAGATTCGAGGATGAATCCGCATAGATGCCTTCATCCCACCAAGGGGCGCGATGCAACGACAAGAATACGCAAGCTGCGACGAATATGGCCAGCACACCAGCCATCATGATGAAGCCGCTCTGTCGGCGCAAAGTGCGTGAACTGGTAGCGGAGTCGGGTAGATTGATCATTGTGCTTATGAAGCGATTCGGCCTGTTGATTTTTTCAGTTGCGACCTCTTCATACGGAGACTCAGCGCAGCAGAGCAAGATTCTGGATCAGCAGATTTCTGAGATGGTCTGCCAAGTCTTGCTGGGAAAGCTCGCTCAGCTTCACCGGCTCATAGACAGCATATCCCGCCGACGAGGACGCTTCGCCGAACGAACGTACCAGATGCCAGCGGTTGGGGAAAGCCAGGATCATATCTCGAAGCAGAATCTCGTGTTCCGCTGCGTCCTCCGGCGGGTTCATCCGGACTACCAGGCCATCGAGCGGAAGCTGGTCAAAAAGGGCTTGCGTCTCTTCTTTTGTTTTGTAGATAGCGTGATAAACGAGACCGTTCCAGTCGGTCTGTGCTAACAGCTTGCTCGGACGGACCAGGAAAATCGCAAGGCGGTCCATTTCGCGTTCGCTGATCTCGGCGATCATCGGGCCCTCGGAATCGGAGGGGACCAGAACGGAATGGTAGTTGCGTTCGATCACAAAGTTGGCGATAGGGCGAAGAGTGTCGGCAGGAACCGGATCCAGCCGATACGCGGCCAAGGCCACAAAGGACCCAATGAAAAACACGACCAATCCCGCCATGACGAGCGTCCTTCGCGCGGGCGGGGCCACATCCGCGAGGGCGCGTATCCCGTACATCGCGAGAATCATGAGCACTGGCAGTGCTGGTGTCAAGTATCGTGATTCATTCCCAACCGGAGCCATGATTAAGAACACCAACACGGCCGCCGGCTGCACCAGGCACACCGCTGCAAAGCCCGGCATAGGCCGTGGCCCGCGAAACATGCGCCATGCGCCGATCAGGATGAGCGGCGCCAGCCAAACCAGATTTACCAACAGCCCTAGCCCTAACTGCCCTAGTGTATCCATCAAGCCTGGCTTCTGATACTTTTCATAGCCGCGCGTGATCAGACCTCTGGTAAGCAGAAACCAAGGAGCGCAAAGAACTGCGACTACCAGCGGACCTACCCAGAACGAGAAACGTCTCACAAGATTCAGCTTGTGTGAAACCAGAACTGCCAAGGGAGGAACAATGGCGAGAAAAGCTCCGCTGCTCTTGGTCAGGATCGTTGCTGCTGCCAGCACCGAGAAGGCGAGCATCGGCCACATCCGCGCCGAATCCAGGTATCGCGCAAGCGATAGAGTTGCGGCGAAGCTTAGAAGTGTGACTAATAGATCCGTCATTACCAGCCCGCTGCCCCAAAGTACGATAGGAGAAAGCAGGAACAGGAATCCCGCTCCAAAGGCTGCCAGGTTCCCGAATTCGTCACGCAAGCACGCGAACAATAATGTGGCCGATGCTGCGGCGATCAGAGCGATGAACACCAGCACGGCAGGGCGGCTGAAGCCGAACAAGATCATCCACAACGCTTCGGCAGTATAAAACAGCGGCGGCCAATATCCCACCGCGAAAAAAGGAACGTGGATGTAGTAATCGGCGGCATAGCGAAGCGGAGACATCGAAAAGCCGCTGCGTAAATAGTCACGCACAAGCAATCCCGAGATGTAATGCGACGATTCGTCCGGATACCCGCCGAATGCCGCCTTCGGGGCACCTTGGAGGCCTTGGTAGAGCAGGATGGTAAACGTATAAGCGGCGCAGGCAAGGGCTAGGAGCCACGGATGCCTGGGGGATGCGAAAGCAGGCGGCCTTGAGGAAGAGGTACTAGGAGCCCTGCTCTGACGCGTTTCGAAATCAAAGCTCATCGAGAGGCGCTTCCGCGAGCGAATCGAGAGCTTGTACCACCCGAAGTCCATCGATTTCTTGCAAAACGGCCATCAGCAGTTCCCTCCAGTCTCTCATAAGCCAAGTCGGAGCATCAACCATCGATCGCGTCTTCGCTCTGGTCGCTTCTTAGTCCTTCACAATTGGTTTGGCCGTAGTAGCGTGATGGCAATGAGGGCGTCGCTCTCTTCATTTCCTTGGCGGTATTTTGACGCGTTGATCGGGCTCTCCTAGACGTGAGAGGACGCTCGACTCGGCATCCTCAGCAGGGCTTATCGGCGATTGTTCAACTTTTTCTAGCTTGATCTGGAGATCGAGAGCCCGGCCAGACCCGGCGTGCTCATTTGTCATACAGACGGCTGCCGAATTTCAGGGGACGTGTCGATATGCTTACTTGACCGTAAGGCAAGGTCGAACCGAATCCTAGGGTACTCACCTCACGGAAGTACTATCTCGAACACTCTGGCGAGTCCCGATCCATTACGTAATACGCATGAGAATGACTGTTAATGCCGCGATCGTCCCGGCGCTTGGTGGTATTACCGCCTCGCTCCGGCTGAGCGATTCGAACCGTGGGCGGATCCTGCAAAAATTTCTTTCAACCTGTTCGGGTTCCTTGTTAGAATGTCCTCTTACAGCCATCCAGTTTCCTGTCGGGTGGGGTAGCTCAACCGCGTCCATCGCCAAGCCTGTCACCATCGTCCGCTCGGGCCCGGCGCCTTCCGATTTCGCCTTGAACTTCGTCAACGATTGGGATTTTCATAACTGAAACTATGTTTAAACATCTAGCCGCGCCGGCTCTACTGGCAAGTTCTTTGTGGTTTTCAACTCCGCTGTCGGCAGTGACGTACCCTGCTCTTCCGACAGCCACGGTGGATGTAAGATGCTGCCCGGCAGTCACACGCACGATCGCGGTTCACTCTGCGACAGCGTTGCAGGCCGCGTTTAACAACGCCGCCCTCGGGGATGAGATTGTCTTGGATGCCGGAGCAACGTATGAGGGGAACTTTGTTCTAAGGATTCCCACCGGGACGAGCGGCTGGGTGACAGTTCGCACCAGCGCCTCCGCTCTGTTGCCCGCGCCGGGAACTCGCGTGGGCCTGAGCGACGCGCCGAATATGGCTAAGATCATGTCGCCAAACTACGGCGATCCAGGAGCAAACGCATACCCTGCAATCGGCAACTTCTCTGATACCACCCCCGACACTAGCATGGGGATCCACCACTATCGCTTCATCGGCATTGAGTTCGCGACGGGGCTTACGAACTACAACTACCATGTGATTTTCTTTGCCCCACCTACGAGGGGCGTGCCGTTTTCTCCCGCCACGATGCCGCACGACATCATCATCGACCGTTCTTTAATCCACGGCAACGATCCCATTACAACCGTGTTCCCGAATGGAGCGGCAACGCTCAACGGGTCTGCCCTATTCGATGTTGCGAACGGCGCCGTAGTGGACAGCAAAATCTACAACCTGTGGGGAGTTGCTGGGACTGAGACACAGGCGCTTTCCTGCACCGGAGGTCCAGGGCCCAGGCTGATTCAGAACAATGAAATATCGGGTGGGACAGAGAGTTTTATGTGCGGCGGCGCTCTCTTGCCTTATAGCGACGTCATTACGACCGATATCACGGTAGTTCACAACTACTTCAATCACCCGGACTCATGGCGAACATCTACTACGATTGTTCCCTACGTCAAGAATCTGTTTGAACTCAAAGTCGGCACCCGCGTGCGGCTGACCGACAACCTGTTTGAGGGCAGTTGGGATCGTGGTGGTGGGCAGAGCGGGTATGGCATAGTTCTTACCTCACGCAGCTACCAGGACAGCAACTACGGAGCCGTTCCGGGAATCCTTACCTCCAACGAGATCAGCGACATTCTGGTATCGAATAATGTGGTCCGAAAGGTTGGCGGGTTTCTTGCGACCGGGATGCTCGATAATGATTGCACCGTGGCGGGGGTCACCTGCACACAATCAGCCCGGCACTTGATCTCGGATAACCTCGCAGACTACAGCACTGCCTATGGGGGCATCAGTGTATCGCATGTGAAGGATTGGTCGGTGAAGCGAAATACGTTATTGGGCCATGCTCCTGCCGGAGCCAATAATATCCCCAGTCTCTACGCAAACCGATATCAGTGTACCGACAAATTCGGAACGGACTTCGAGTGGAGCTTCAATATCAATCTATTCGGCGTCATGGGAGATTGCAACTACGATCCAGCCAATATTCTGGTCTCGTCCTGGCTCGGAACCGTATCGGTTACCTCAAACCTGGTGGCGGGAGTTGTTGCTCCTATCTTACCTACTTGGACAGCATTTGGTCACGCCTCGCAGATCGCCGCGACCGAAGCGGACATTAAGTTGAATGCGGACGAACTGACTTTGCAGGCTTCTTCGCCCTATTCCGGCATGGGAATCGGGGCAAATCTTTCTTGCTTCAATGAAGCGGCAGTTCGCGCCGGAACGCCATCTGCCTTGTGTCCGTTGCCACCTGAAGTGCAGGCGGGAGGGCAGCCCGCAATAGCGATTACGTCGCCGACTTCCAGCCCCACTTTCACCACGTCAAGCGGTTCGATCAACTTGAGCGGCACGGCCTTCGATAGCGCCGGAATCACCCAGGTCTCCTGGGCGACAGACCACGGAGCCAACGGGTTCGCTAACGGAACTGCCAGCTGGACCATTGCTGGACTGGCCTTACCCGTGGGCGCAACCCGAGTGACCGTGACCGCTCGCAATTCGGCCGGCCTGCAATTCAGCGCGGCGCTTGCGCTCACGTACACGCCGGACTCGACGCCGCCGGTCATCGCCATCACGTCTCCGACTTCCAGCGGGAGTTACGCCACATCCGGCGGCACCATCAGCATGGGCGGCACGGCATCAGACAATGTGAGCGTAACCCAGGTCACTTGGGCCAATGATAAAGGAGCCACCGGCACGGCAACCGGAACTTCCAACTGGACTATTAGTGGAGTGCCGGTATCATCCCCATCCACTCAAATCACCGTGACTGCCCGTGACGCAGCCGGCAATGTATCCAACGCATTGCTAACCGTCGCCTCTTCATTCTCTGGCAGTTCGGATACAACTCCACCGACCATTGCCATTACATCTCCCACCTCCGGGTCGAGCTTCACTGCATCCGGCGGTACGATCAGCCTAGCCGGGACGTCGTCGGACAATTCAGGCGTAACACAGGTCACCTGGTCCACCGATAAGGGGGCCAGTGGCATCGCCGCGGGAACAACCAACTGGACCGTCAATGGACTCACTTTGGCCTCGGGGACCACACAGATCACGGTAACGGCCTCAGACGCGGCCGGCAACGTAGCCAGCAGTTTTCTGTCGGTGACCTACACGGCGCCAGACACGACTGCGCCCACCATGGCCATTACGGCACCAACTACGGGGACCACCTTCTCAACTAGCGGCACAAGCGTTACCCTTAGCGGTATTGCGGCGGACAACATTGCAGTTACCCAGGTCGGATGGGTAACGGATCGTGGGGGCAGCGGCGTCGCCACCGGAACCACATCGTGGAGCACAGGCGCAATTCCGCTGCAAGGCGGGTCCACCCAGATCACTGTTATCGCGTATGACAAGGCAGGTAATCAAGCCCAGCGAGTGCTGGCCGTTACCGCTCCTCCACAGGCGGATACTACTCCGCCCACGATCAACATTACTTCGCCGACATCAGCGGCTACTTTCAGCACTACCGGCACTACCATCAGCTTGAGCGGTACTGCCACGGACAGCGTGGGCGTAACGCAGGTGACCTGGGTCTCGAGTGGCGGAGGCAGCGGCTTAGCGGCGGGAACCGGCTCCTGGAGCGCCAGCGGAATTGTCCTGCAGAGCGGCTCCAATCAGATTACAGTCACAGCTCGCGATGCCGCGGGCAATCAGAGTAGCGCGATCATCACGGTGACCTCCACGGCGTCGAACCCAGTCAAACCCTCGAACGTGGTCATCACTTCTCCGACCTTGAGCCCGGTGTACACCACTTCGGTCGATAACGTCAAACTCGCGGGAACGGCATTCGCCACGGCCGGAGTCATTCAGGTCACCTGGTCTGCAGACCGCGGAGACGGCAGCGGGACGGCGACCGGGACCACGTCCTGGGTTGTAAATCAGGTCAATCTTAAGAACGGCACCAACACGATCACGGTCACGGCGCGCGATTCAGCCAACAATCTGGCAAGCCAGGTGATCCAGGTCGTCTATTCACCGCCAAACGTCAAGACGAAGAATCTTCCGAAGGCGCAGGCTGGCCTGCAGTACACCTACAGTTTGGATGTATCCGGCGGAGTGCCGCCCTATTCCTGGTCGGCGTCGTCTTTGCCGGCTGGACTGAGCTTGAGCAGCGACGGCCTCATCACCGGAAAGCCGCTAACGACTGGCACGTATGATGTGGAAATTGTCGTACACGACAGCGCAGTATCCGACAGCGCGGTTCTGACTCTGTCCGTGGATCCATGGGTTGATTTCGTCTCGACAGCCACCTTTAGTCCGGCATGGGCAGCTCCCCAATCCATGCTTACCGCTCTGGGGTGGCAGCTTTCCACTGGGACGGCAGCAGCGGGTCCCGGTGCGTTACCGACTATACTTGCGGATTCTACCGTTACGGTCCGCGACGCAGAGGGGAAAGATCGTTTGGCGCCGCTCTACTTTGTGTCGCCGGATCAGATCAATTTCGTGGTACCTGCCGAAACGGCTGTAGGCACTGGAACCATTACCATCGCAAATGCCGGCAGATCCGTTATTTCAGACACCATCTATATAGCTCCTGTAGCGCCCTCCCTCTTCGAGGCGAATGCGGACGGCCTCGCGGCCGCAAATCTATTGCGAGTTCGAGGCGACGTTTCCGAGTACGATCCGATATCGCAGCGTGATCCCACGACGAGCCAAGTCGTAGCGATACCGGTTGACTTAAGCCCTGACACCGATAGCTTTTACCTGATCCTGTATGGAACCGGCGCGCGCTTTCGCTCGAGCACGGACTCAGTCAAGGCGACGGTGGGTGGTATGGATGCCCAAGTCGTATTCGCTGGCGCCGCCGGCACCAGCGAAGGGCTGGATCTGGTGAGCATTAAACTTCCAGCGGCACTGCATGGGTGGGCCGATGTTGTCACCACTGTTGATGGGGTGGCGGCCAATACCGTACGTATTCTGATTAAATAGTCTCAGGGGTTGAGAAGATCTCAGGCTGGCGGGCCTTCTACCAGCTTATTTCTGGTTAGCACCTAACGGCGCGGCCGGGCGTGACCAGCTGTGCCAATACATTTCTGGGGAGAGGCACGAGCCTGGTATTCGGACAACTTCTATTGCGCCTTCCCAGCGGCGGAACGGAACTGGCTGGTCTAGTCTCCATCCGCGGATCAGAAGTGGTTTCTCGTGGCGTTGCTCATGAAGCAGACAAATGAGCACGGCGGTCTAGATGAAGATTTGGAGGCCCACTCAGAAGTATGTGCCCAAGGCCCAGGAAGACCTGATGCCGGCCGGCATCATTCATCGGAAGAAGATGAAATTTCCCACGCCCCTGCAGCGTAGCCTCCAGGATCCCCGCACCACGCTGATCAAGTTGTTTCTTGCTGGCAACCGTGAAGCCTCGCGGGCAGGAGCCCTGGTCGGCCGTGTCTCCCAGTAGCGCAATGTGGGTCTTTTTCGGTTGCGCCGCAGTGATCACTTACATCTTAGCGGGATATCCCTTGCTGCTGGCCTGGCTGTCGAAGCGCGGGGAATGTCCGATCCAGCGCAGCCCAAATCTGAAGACGGTGACGGTCCTGCTGGCCGTACACAACGGGGCTCCCTTTTTAAGACAAAAGCTGCGCACTTTAGCCGAGCTGGATTATCCCAGCGACTTAGTCAACACGCTGGTGATCTCGGACGGCTCTACCGATGAAACCGATGAGATCGCCCGTAATGCGGGCCCAGGTGTCGAACTCATTCGGCTGGAGCACCAGGGGAAAGCTTCGGCGCTAAACGCCGGCATTGCGCGCGCTACTGGTGAGATTCTTCTTTTCACGGACGTGCGCCAGCCCCTGGATCCAGCTGCGCTGCGTCGTCTGGTTGAGTGTTTCGCCGATGCCCGAGTGGGCGTGGCTAGCGGGGAGCTACTGATCTTGGCCGGCGACAACCGCGCGCAGGTTGATATCGGGGTCTACCGGCGATACGAGAATTGGATTCGTTCACGGCTCTCCCGCCTGGATTCGATCTTCGGAGCCACGGGCTGCCTGTACGCCATGCGACGTGACCTGGCGGAGCGGATGCCTCCGGATACGCTTCTGGACGACGTATATCTTCCCATCCGGGCCTTTTTTCGGGGATACAGACTCATTTTTGAGGAGCGTGCACACGCCTTCGACTATCCGACCAATCTGGACAGCGAGTTTCGGCGCAAAGTCCGCACGCTGGCGGGCAACTATCAGATCCTGCGCGCGTTTCCGGGGCTGCTCGGTTGGCAGAATCGCATGTGGATTCATTTCGCCTCCTACAAACTTGGCCGCCTGTTGTTGCCCTGGTTGCTGGCCGGGTTGGCTGTGTCCAGTTTTTGGTTGTCGGATGGATGGGCCTGGTGGGCGCTGGGCGCACAAGGCTTGTGTTACGGCCTGGCAGCGCTGGACGTCTGGATCCCTGAGACTTGGCGTCTGAAAAAGTTATCCTCTCCAGTGCGGACGTTCGCTGTAATGATGCTGGCAGCGGCATGCGCAGGGGCGATCTTGTTCGTGCCTCCGCGCCTGCTATGGAAGGAAACCACCGTTTCCCCGAGCCGCTAACCACTACTCGCGGGGTGCCGCTCGAGAATCTTTTCAAAAACGTCGGTAACGGCGTCCCAGGAAAAACGTGCCGCTACCAACTGACGACCTGCCTGGCTTATGCGCGTGCGCGCGGCATTGTCTTGGAGTAAATCCGCACAAGCATCCGCAAAAGCTTGCGGGGCGTCCGCTAACAGAATGGTATTGCCGTCCTGCACGTCCAATCCCTCGGCTCCAATGGACGTCGACACGACCGGGGTTCCGGCCGCCATCGACTCGTAGATCTTTAAGCGGGTTCCGCCGCCGATTCGAAGCGGCACAATGGAAAGGGCAGAACCCCACAAGTACGGGCGCACGTCAGGCACGGTACCGGTCACAGTAACGCCTCCGGCGCGCTCTGCGAGAATCCTAAGCTCGGGCGGCGGCTGCCGTCCGACGATTCCAACAGTGGCCTGTGGGACGATGTTGCGTAGACGGGGAAGAACATCGCTCAGGAAGAATCGAACTCCGTCCTGGTTCGGCATCCAGTCCATGGAACCGACGAACACGACATCAAACTGGCGCGCGTTCTCGCGGCCCGGCCTATCAAAGTATTCAAGATCCACACCGGTGGGGACAGACGAGACGTCGCCGAGACTGAACATTTCGCGCATCCGCTTCGCATCGGTTTCAGAAACAGCCACAACATGGCGGGCCCGCCTGGCGAATGTTCGCTCGCATTGAAACATGCGTCGCGCTTGGAGGCGCATATAAAACCGGCCGAGAGGGCCGCGCGCTTCATCGGCAAAACGGCGCCAGATCAGAGTTTCGACATTGTGCTGGAAGAGCACGGCGCGGCTAAGCACATCGCCTAGGCTGGGCGCGGGGACCAAAAAATCGCAGACGATGCTTTCGAAACGATGTTGTCGAACGACCTCCTCGATTTTGCGGTGCATCTTCTCCGATACCCATCGGCTCACGGCCAACGGCAAGGGCGAGAATAGGCCCTGCACGAGCTGTGCCGCAAACGCGGGCGACCTTTTGTCGGGAGCGCTGTGCGACACCGGGTAGACGTGCGTCGCATACTCGTGCGCTCGCGCAAGCCCCTCGGGCTGCCGGGCATCGTCGAATGCGACGTAATGAACCTCATGTCTCCGATGCAGGCGCCGTAGCATCTCCAGAGTCCGGATTTGGCCGCCCCGTGTGGTGGGATGTAGAAAATCCGACTTGACCCATAAGATTTTCATAGGGCGCCTTACGGCTTCCAGCTCTCTACCGAAATCCATGGATCAAGCGCGCGTGATGACGTTTTCCTCAACTCCATTCAAATATCGCATGTACCCTCACCCCCCGCAAAGCAGTGGCACACGAATTAGGTTTTAGCTATACGTTATGATTCTCGTTTGATCTCTATGACACATGCGTAGCCTCAAGGAGATCGCGTTCCGCGTTCGCCAGGATGTGTCCAACCTCGTCTTGCTCGCGCGCCCACCCAGGCTACCCCAAGCCTTCCCCATACCCGTGCTGGGCCCATTACCCTCGATCTCAGCTCCGGACGAGAGCGAGCTCACGAGACTGGCGGAAGAAATCCGGCGTCATCAGCTTCCGCTGTTCGATAGACGGTTCGACTTCAGTGATCCCATTCGCTGGCGTCGCGACGCAATCAGTGGGCTGGAGACGTCCAAGAAGTATTTACGCTGGATTCCGTATTTGGATTCGAAGAAGGCCGGCGACCACAAGATCATTTGGGAGCTGAATCGGCACCAGCACCTTGTAGTGCTTGCTCGAGCGCGCGATGAAGCGTCCTGGCAGGAGCTGCTTTCGGAGATTGACACCTGGATGGATCAGAATCCGTTCCAGCGCGGTATCAATTGGGTGAGCGCGTTAGAGGTCGCCTTCCGCGCCTTGTCGTGGATTCAAATTTATCAGATCGCCGGAAACCGGATGCAGCCCGCATTTCGTCGGCGATTCCTCGAAGTTCTCTATCGCCACGGTTGCCACATTCAAGCAAATCTATCGATCTATTTCTCACCCAACACACATCTTCTGGGTGAGGCTGTGGTGCTGCATGCGATGGGTACGCTGTTTCCCGATTTCCCCGACGCGAGAAGTTGGGCCGAATCGGGGCGCGAATGGGTTCGGCATGAATACCGTCGCCAAGTGCGGCCAGACGGCAGCCATTTTGAGCAGTCCTCCTACTACCATGTGTATGCGCTCGACATGTTCCTGCTTCATGCACAATTAGCGGGCGCTTCACAAGAAGAGCGAGCGATCCTCGGACGCATGGCTAGTTTCTTGGAGGCACTCCTGGGACCCAATGGAGAGTTGCCGTTTCTAGGAGATGACGACGGAGGACGACTGTTCCATCCATATGGCCCCCGTTCCTTATTTGGACGCGATACTCTGCATGCGGCGAATGCGTTCCTTGGCAGGTCCACAGGCGAAAGAGGATCAAGGATCTTTGAAGACGCCGGAATCGCCGTGATGGAGGCGGGCGACCGGCATATCTTGATCGACGCTGGCCCTTTTGGCCCCGGATCCGCAGGCCACAGCCATTCGGACACCCTGAGCCTCCTGGTTCGCTCGGGCCCAGAGTGGCTTCTGATCGACCCGGGAACGTTTACGTATGTCGGGGATCCCGTTTTGCGAGCCTGGTTCCGTGGCAGCGGCGCCCACAATACGGTCCGCGTAGCAGGTCGTGACCAAGCCATCCAGGCAGGACCATTCCGTTGGACGGATCCTCCCACCGTACGCATTCTAGAGTGGAGCACGTCATCTGAGCGCGATACTCTGTTCGCCGAGTGTTTGTACGGAGGTTTTTCTCATCGCCGCCGAGTTGTATTCGAAAAGCCGGGCCGCCTAAAGATTACAGACGATATCGACGGGCCGCCGGGTGAGCACTTGGTGGAGCAATTTTGGCATCTCGGGTCGGCCGACGCAGCCGGCCATCTGGCTGTAGAGGGCGGTGTCCAGCGTGAAGCCTGTCGCTCCAGCGTTTTAGGCAGTAAACACCTTGGACCGATGGTCGTAGTTGAAAAAAGAACGATGCTGCCTTGCCGGCTCCAGGCTGTGATTGAATTTTGATCCGTATCAAGCATAGTACTGCATTGACGAATTGGCTATGCCCCGTCAGGTTACAAATGTTAAACTTGGCGCGATGTATTGCCGAACACAAAAGTACCCCGTTATGCTTTGGGATGCCCCTGAGTGACTGATTCCCGATGATCCGGCTGTTCCGCGTTTCGATCCCCACCAGTGTATTGGCGCTCTTCGTGCTGGAGACGGTCCTTTTGCTGGGCTGCTACATCACGGCCGCGCACTTCTTCGTCGATGAAGACCTGGAATTCTATTTGTTCTACGACCGAGGCTGGCTTCCCATCCTGGTGGTGGTCGCCGCCATCCAGCTAGGCCTCTATTTTCAGGACTTATACGACCATCTGCGTCCCCGATCGCATGTCTATCTGGGACAGCAGGTCTCGTTGGTTCTCGGAGCAACCTTCCTTCTGCAGGCCGTGCTCGGCTACGGGCGCTCAACGCTCCAACTGAATAAGTGGACCATGATGTACGGCAGCCTGGCGGCACTGCTGATGCTGCCGATCTTGCGCATCGCCTACTACTCCGTGATTAGCAAGGCTCTCCCAGCAGAGAAACTTCTGTTTCTGGGAACCTCGTCGGCGTTGCGAGGCATCGCGCTACGGCTAGCTGAGCGGCCCGAACTTGGATCGATGGTGGTCGGATATTTGAGTCCGGCCGCTGCCGATTTTTATCGTACGCCCTGGCTCGGTGACATGGAACAACTGCAGGAAGTGGTCCAACGACTGCGGCCGGATCGCATTATCGTGGGACTGGTAGAGAGCCGAGGAAGGCTCCCCATGCAGCAGTTGCTGGACTTAAGGTTCTCCGGGATCCCGATCGAAGAAGCACCCAATGCGTTCGAATCGGTCTTTGGACGCGTCTCCATTCAGGACCTGCGTCCATCGCAGCTTATTTTCTCGCAGGAAATGGGTCCGCGACACTGGATGGTGTTGCTGCAGCGCCTGTACTCGGTGGCGCTGGGTGTTATCGGCATGGTGATCACGTTGCCCATCATGGCAGTAGTCGCGCTGGTGGTGAAGTTTTCTTCCCCCGGACCCATCCTGCTTCGGCAAACCCGCGTAGGCCTGCACGGCAGACACTTTGTCTTGTATAAATTCCGCTCGATGTACGCTGACGCTGAGGCGCGCACGGGGGCTGTTTGGGCCAGCAAAAACGATCCTCGCATCACACCGGCGGGCCGCTGGCTACGCCGCCTGAGGCTGGATGAATTGCCGCAGTTCTTCAATGTTGTCCGTGGTCACATGTCGATGGTCGGCCCCCGTCCGGAGCGCCCCGAGTTCTCCGCCATGCTGGAGGAAAAGATCCCGTTTTACCGGCAGCGTCATTGGGTCAAACCCGGAATCACCGGATGGGCCCAAATCAACCACAAATACGGAGACACGATCGAGGACTCTCTTACGAAGCTTGAATACGACCTGTATTACATCAAGAATCTCGGTCCGGCACTGGACGCCTACATCATTTTTCACACAATGAAAGTGATGCTGCTGTGGCGTGGAGCGCAGTAGTCACACCAACAGCACTTATACGAACAAACCCGACCCGACCAGATCAAGAACCGGGTGCCCGCTATTCCGAATGGCCTGCGCGAGTTCAGCCGAAGGCGGTTGGGCCAACACGACGTGATCGGCCCACTCTACAACGTTCTCTACGTTTGATTGGAGCAATCGCCCGATATGCGGGATCGCCGTCAGGATGAAATCACGGTTGCTGCCGTAGATCGAATCCAGGCTGATATGTGGATCGTAGACACGCACCTGTCGGCCCTTACCGATCAATTGCTCCAGCAGAGCAACCACCGGGCTCTCGCGCAGGTCGTCAGTATTTTCCTTGAACGCGAGTCCGATTACGCCGATCCGCTGGGCTGATAAATCCAGGATGGCCTGGATGGCGCGGTCCAGATGCGCCTGATTCGCGGGAAGCACGGATTCGAGAAAAGGAAGCTTTACGTCCAGCCTGGCCGAACGGTAGGTGAGAGCCCGTAGATCCTTGGGCAGGCAGGAGCCCCCAAAGGCGAACCCAGGTTTCAGGTAGGCCGCGGAAATGTTCAGGCGGGTGTCGTAACAGAGCGTAGTCATCACTTCCCGCGCATCGATATTCAGTTTCGCCGACAGCGCTCCAACTTCGTTGGCGAAGGAAATCTTTACAGCGTGAAATGCGTTGCAAGCGTACTTAATCATTTCGGCGGTACGCAGGGAAACCAACCGTGCTTCGACGCCCAAGCCGTCGTACAAGCCCGCTGTCGCGCGGACGGCAGCAGCGTCGGAGCCTCCCACCACCACCAGCGAAGGTTCCCGGAAATCGCGGACCGCCGAACCTTCTCGAAGAAATTCCGGATTGGAAACCACCGAGACATGAGGAAGCCTGGCCAGCGCGGGGATGATTACGTCCTCGCATGTTCCCGGAAATACGGTGCTGCGGATCGCCACGATGAGAGGCTTAATTCTGCCGGCCACGCTGGCGGCGACCTCTTCCACGGCTCGCTTCATCTGATCCAAACCGAGGTTGCCGTTTCGTTCCGAGGGAGTACCTACGCAGACCATCACGATATCCGCGTCACGCACTGCCTCACCGGCAGAGGTGGTGGCGCGAAGGCAACCCGACTTGATTCCGCTCTCCACTAGCGCTTCCAGGCCGGGCTCGTAAAACGGGGCGCGTCCTTCCGTGATGTTCTTTACCTTGGATTCATCGCGGTCGACGCCTATCACCGAATGACCCAATTCCGCTAGGCACGCTGCCGTCACGCAGCCTACGTATCCGAGGCCGAGTACCGCGACACTTTTTTTGGAACTATCCATAGTTATTTCTACTATCGTAATTCGTTTCCCACCCGCGAACCTAATGCGGCTGGAATATTTTCAGCCTTGCTTCCGGCGGGATCTAAGTAGGTACCTAGTTGGACAACCTAAATCGCTTAGCCGTAACCCCAGAGACCCTAGAGGCATGGACCTTCCAGCCTATGGCGATCAGCGGACGAAAAGAGCAACATGGCATCATGCCGAAAGAGATGCTGATCGATGCGCCTCTCGTGCTTGAGGAACGGCCGGATCAGCGACGTACCTCGCGCCAGAAGCTGAATCAGACCGCCATGGTAACCGTCGGGTCTGATAGCCGTGTCATTCTAGGCGAGCTTCGGAACGTCAGCGCGGGCGGGACCCAGCTTCGTCTCAGCGAGCCTCTCTCGACCTCCATGCTCGTCAGAGTTGAATGCGACGACAATCTCCTTCTTGGAGAGGTTGTGTATTGTCAGCAGGAAGAATCCCACTGGCTCGTCGGCCTTCGCATCGAGCATGGTTTGTTCGGTCTCAAGGCTCTTGCCGACGCGATGATTCCCTACCGGTAGCCGCCTTCCAAGAGCAATTACTTCCGCAGGCGGCCCAGGATGTCCGAGACGTAATCCTTGGTCTCCGGAATCTCGGGGATTGAGAACGTCCGATCTACGCGGCCACTTCCTGCGTTGTACGCACTTAGCGCCAGGGCCAGGTCACCGTGGTAGCGATCGAGCAATTGCTTCAGCAGTTTCGCTCCCGCGGAAAGGCTCTCTTGCGGATCGAAAGGATCGCGGACATCCAGTTGCGCCTGGGTAGCCGGCATCAACTGCATCAGCCCCTCGGCGCCTTTTGGTGAAACAGCGCAGGGGCGAAACCCCGATTCCTGGCGGGCGACTTCCCGCACCAGGGCGGGATCGACACTGTGCTCGCGCGCCGCGCCGTCGATCATCCTGCTCAATTCAGGTGGAGAGACCGGATCGCATGCGGGAACTACTGGCGGCGGTACGGCGAAGGAGGGCGTGCTCGAATCACTCAAGGGCACCGGCGCCTTGATAAATTTCATCTGCTGCTCAATCGACGCCCGCTGCTTCGCGATGGATTCGGCCATGGCGGCGCGGACTCGCTGCTGCCCGCTGGCATCCTGCATGAGGAAGATCACTAACCACCACATTTCTAACTATCTATCGGCTCAGGCAAGACAAACGTTTAGCGGGTCGGGCATGCCCGACCCCTACAATCCTTGCGGGATCAGTTGTAGGGGCGAGGCACGCCTCGCCCGCGTTTGCCGAATCCCTACCTGCGGGCCCGCGTCAAACGGCTTAGCGGCGAGACCGCGTTAAACGATAGATATACGCCAGCACTTCCGCCACGGCCCGGTATAGATGCGCCGGAATCTCCTTGCCGACATCCACGGACTTATACAGAGCCTGGGCCAGCGGGGGATTCTCTACCAGCGGGATATTGTGTTCCAACGCCCGCTTCCGGATCCGCAACGCGAGGTAATTCTTGCCCTTCGCCACCACCATGGGCGTCGCCATGGTCTCGTGATCGTAGCGTATGGCGATGGCGTAGTGTGTCGGGTTCACAATGACCGCCGTAGCCGTCGCCACGTTTTCCATCATGCGGCGGCGCGCAAAATCGCGCTGCAAGCGGCGGATCTTACCCTTGACGTGCGGGTTTCCGTCGCTGTCCTTGGCCTCCTGCTTGACCTCTTGCTTGGTCATCTTGAGGTCCTTCGTCATTCTGCGCTTCTGGCGGACCAGATCGATGAAGCCGAACAACAGGAACATCGCCGCGGCCTTCCAGAGAATGTCCTTGATGGATGCGCCAACCTTGAGAAGCCCGGTATCCAGATTGGTAAAGGGCAG
>Ga0105242_10001805_pt1 | contig 16878 bp, 14 predicted proteins | sample KBSM24metaG_FD_81521 | JGI IMG/M metagenome (GOLD analysis project Ga0105242, IMG submission 81521) | Miscanthus rhizosphere microbial communities from Kellogg Biological Station, Michigan, USA - KBS M2-4 metaG | ecosystem: Host-associated > Plants > Roots > Rhizosphere > Soil | place... | reverse complement strand
GCCCAGGAGACAACGATGACACACGCGACGCGCACCACCACAACAATCACCACCACCCCACGCCATGGCCCGGCCATCGCGCGCCCCTGGCTGCTCGCGGCCACGCTCATGTTGGCCGGGGCCGCCGCGCAGGCTGCCGGCAACAACGCCGCCCAGGTCGACGGCGAATGGATCCAGGCCAACCGCGCCACCACCGAGCAATGGCCGAGCTATGGCCTGGACTACGCGGAAACCCGCTTCAGCCGGCTCGGCCAGATCGATGCCGGCAACGTCCGGCGGCTGGGCCTGGCGTGGTCCTACGACCTTCAATCCACCCGGGGCGTGGAAGCCACGCCGCTGGTGGTGGACGGCGTGATGTACGTCACCGCCTCCTGGAGCGTGGTGCACGCCATCGACGCGCGCACCGGCCGCAAACTCTGGGTGTTCGATCCCGAGGTGGACCGTTCCAAGGGCTACAAGGGCTGCTGCGATGCGGTGAACCGCGGCGTGGCGATCTGGAAGGGCAAGATCTTCGTGGGGGCCTTCGACGGCCGGCTGATCGCGCTGGACGCGGCCACGGGCAAGAAGGTCTGGGAAAAGGACACCATCGCCGACCACCGCTTCTCCTACACCATCACCGGCGCGCCGCGCGTGTTCAAGGGCAAGGTCATCATCGGCAACGGCGGTGCGGAATTCGGCGCGCGCGGCTACATCACGGCCTACGACGCGGAAACGGGCGAGCAGCAATGGCGCTGGTTCACGGTGCCGGGCGACCCGTCCAAGCCGTATGAGAACGCGGCCATGGCCGCCGCCGCCAAGACCTGGGATCCGAGCAACAAGTACTGGGAATCGGGCGGCGGCGGCACCGCCTGGGATACGCTGACCTTCGACCCCGAACTCAACCTGATGTACGTGGGCGTGGGCAACGGCTCGCCCTGGTCGCACCGCAAGCGCAGCCCCAAGGGCGGCGACAACCTGTACCTGGCCTCCATCGTGGCGCTGGACCCGGACACCGGCACCTACAAGTGGCACTACCAGGAAACGCCGGGCGACAACTGGGACTACACCTCCACGCAGCCCATGATCCTGGCCGACCTGACGATCGCCGGCAAGCCGCGCAAGGTGATCCTGCATGCGCCCAAGAATGGTTTCTTCTTCGTGATCGACCGCACCAATGGGCAGTTCATCTCGGCCCGGAATTTCGTGCCGGTCAACTGGGCCAAGGGCTACGACAAGAACGGCAGGCCGATCGAGACCGCGATGGCCCGCCCCAAGGACAAGCCCTTCGACGCCATTCCCGGGCCGTTCGGCGCGCACAACTGGCACTCCATGTCGTTCAACCCGCAGACCGGCCTGGTCTATCTGCCCGCCCAGCACATCCCGCTGAACCTGATGGACGACAAGGCCTGGACCTTCAACGGCAACAAGCCCGGCGAGCCCATGTCGGGCGTGGGCTGGAACACCGCCATGTTCGCCAACGTCGAGCCGCCCAGGAGCAAGCCCTTCGGCCGCCTGATCGCCTGGGACCCGGTGCGCCAGAAGGAGGTCTGGCGCCAGGAGCACGTCTCGCCCTGGAACGGCGGCACGCTGACCACCGCCGGCAACCTGGTGTTCCAGGGCACGGCCGACGGCCGCTTCATCGCCTATGACGCACGCACGGGCAAGCTGCTGTGGCAGTCGCCCACCGGCACCGGCGTCATCGCGGCGCCTTCGACCTACATGGTGGACGGCAAGCAGTACGTCTCCATCGCGGCGGGCTGGGGCGGCGTCTATGGCCTGTCGCAGCGGGCCACCGAACGCGTGGGGCCGGGCACGGTCTATACCTTCGCGCTCGATGGCGATGCCAGGATGCCGGAGGCGGCCGCCCAGCAGGCGCAGAAGCTGGTGCAAGGCGTCAAGTACGACCCGGCGGACATTCCCGCCGGCACCGCGCTCTACGTCAGCAACTGCGTCTTCTGCCACGGCGTGCCCGGCGTGGACCGGGGCGGCAACATCCCCAACCTGGGCTACATGGACCCGGCCTACATCGAGCACCTGCAGAACTTCGTCTTCAAGGGCCCGGCCATGTCGCGTGGCATGCCCGACTTCACCGGCAAGCTCACGCCTGCGGACGTGGACAGGATCAAGGCCTTCATCCAGGGCACGGCCGACGCGATCCGGCCCAAGTGAACGCGGCGGCGAGGCGTCGGCGGCAGCAGCGGGCCGGCGCCGTCAGCCCTTGAGCACGCCGCTGCTTTCCGCGACCTGCGCACGCCATTCCGGCTGCTCCAGCAGCGTGATGGCGGCCTCCAGCGCCCGCGAGGGGCGGGGGCGGCGCTGCGTCATGAAGCCGATGGGCGTGCCGACCTCGGGCGAGACCAGGGGCAGCGCCTCCAGCGTGCGCTCCTGGCGCGATGCGGCCACCATCGCCCCCGGCAGGATGCTGCAGACCTCGCCATAGACCACGCTCTGCACCAGGGTGAGCACGGAGTTGGTCTCGATCGCGGGCTGGGGCTCCACGCCCGCCTCGCGCAGGGCGTCGTCCACGATGGCGCGGTTGAACATGTCGGGGGTGAGCAGGCACAGCGGCAGCCGGCCGGCCTCCGACCAGGGCACGGGCGCGCCGATGCGCATGCGCTCGGGCGCGGGGTCCTCCGCAGGCGCGGCCACGCGACGCAGCAGGTAGTAGCGTTCGGTGCACTGGGGCCAGGAACGCAACGGCGCGCGCTGCGCCTGCATGCGCTCGCTGTAGCCCAGGGCCAGGTCCAGCGACAGGTCTTCCAGCCCCCGTTCGAGCTCCTGCGAGCTCATCGAGAGCACCACCGGCTGGATGCCGGGATGCCGCTGGCGCAGCAGCACCGCGAAGCGCGAGAGCAGCGGCATGGCCGTGGGCGTGGCCGCCATGCGCAGGCGGCCCTGGGGGGTGTCTTCGGTGCTGCGCAATTCGCGGCGCAGCACGTCGGTGTCGCGCAGCATGCGCCGCGCCGTGGCCAGCACCGCCATGCCCTCGTGCGTGAGCCCGGCGAAGGACCGGTCGCGCTGCACGATGGTCACGCCGAATTCCTTCTCCAGCGCACGCATCGCGTTCGAGAGCGCCGGCTGCGTGATGTGGCAGGACTGTGCCGCCCGCCCGAAATGGCGGTGCTCGTCGAGCGCGACCAGGTAGCGCATGGCGGCCAGCAGGTTCATGGCGGTGGGTGCTGCCCGGTCACGCTCGAGGGCCAGGGCCCGGGAACGCGCAGGCGCTCGTCTCTTCTCAGGTGTCCTTGCTGATGGAGATGGTGGGGAACTTCGCGGAGAAGTCCTTGGCCTGCAAGGCGATCTTCACCGCCACGTCGCGCGCCACCTTCTTGTAGATCTGGGCGACTTCGCCGTCCGGGTCGGCGACCACCGTGGGCTTGCCGCTGTCGGCCTGCAGGCGGATGGCCATGTCCAGCGGCAGCGCGCCCAGATAGTCCATGCCGTATTCTGCGGCCATCTTGCGGCCGCCGTCGGCGCCGAAGATGTGCTCCACATGGCCGCACTGACTGCACACGTGCGCGGCCATGTTCTCGACGATGCCGAGGATGGGCACGCCCACCTTCTCGAACATCTTGATGCCCTTCTTGGCGTCCAGCAGCGCGATGTCCTGCGGGGTCGTGACGATCACCGCGCCGGTCATGGGCACGCGCTGGGAGAGCGTCAGCTGGATGTCGCCGGTGCCCGGGGGCATGTCGATGATGAGGTAGTCCAGGTCCTTCCAGTTGGTCTGGCGCAGCAGCTGCTCCAGCGCCTGGGTGGCCATGGGGCCGCGCCAGATCATGGCCTCGTCCTGATCGATCAGGAAGCCGATGGACATCACCTGCACGCCGTGGTTCTCCAGCGGCTCCATGGTCTTGCCGTCCTCGCTCTCGGGGCGGCGGCTGATGCCCAGCATCATGGGCTGGCTGGGGCCGTAGATGTCGGCATCGAGCACGCCCACGCTGGCGCCCTCGGCGGCCAGCGCCAGCGCCAGGTTGGCGGCCGTGGTGCTCTTGCCCACGCCGCCCTTGCCCGAAGCCACGGCGATGATGTTCTTGACCTGCGGCAGCAGTTGCACGCCGCGCTGCACGGCATGGGCCACGACCTTGGTGGCGATCTGCACCGACACGTTCTCCACGCCGGGCACGCCGCGGGCCGCCGCCACCAGCTGGCGGCGCAGTTCGGGCACGAGGCTCTTGGCCGGATATCCCAGCTCCACGTCGAAAGCCACGTCGCCGCCGCTGATCTGCACGTTGCGCAGCGCGCGCGTGGAGACGAAATCCTTGCCCGTATGGGGGTCGCTCACCTGTGCGAGCGCCGCCAAGAGGCCCTGTTCTGTGACTGCCATGCTGTTCTTCACTCCTGTGGGTCGGGTAGTCTATCGAAGGCCTGCGCCCCTGCCGGGCTGCGGGACAATCCCGCCCAGAGCCCCCAACCACCGCCTGCCCGCGAAGAACGCCCGTGACACTCAAGATGGCCCCCAACTCCCTGTTCGCAATCCTGCTGCGCTCGCCGTGGTGGATCAGCTTCGCGGCCGCCGCCGGCATCGCGCTGCTGTGCGGCGCGCTGCTGCCCGCGCATGTGGCGCCCTATGCGGCCGTGGGGGTGCTGCCGCTGGTCATCGTGGGCGGCATGGCCGCCTGGCGGCAGTGGCAGGCGCCCAGCGCCGCGCGGGTGGGAGCGGCGCTCGCCACGGCCGCCGCCATGCCCTGGCGCGACTTCTGCGCCGCGCTGGAACGCGCCTGGCAGGCCGAGGGGCAGACCGTGCAGCGCCTCGATGGCCAGCCGGCCGATCTGCGCCTGGAGCGCGGCGGCCAGACGGTGCTCGTCAGCGCCCGCCGGTGGAAGGCCGCCACCCACGGCGCCGAGCCGCTGCGCGAGCTGCACGCCGCCGTGCAGGCGCAAGAGGCCTCGGCCGGCGTCTACATCGCGCTGCAAGGCCAGGTGAGCGAGAACGCGCGCGATTTCGCACGCAGCCACGGCCTGGTGCTGATGGAGTCGGCTGCGCTCGCAGCGCTGCTGCTGAAGGCGCCCGCCGCCCGCTGACCACTCACCCCATCGCACCATGCCTGCCCGCACGCCCCCGGCAACGCACCCGGCCCGCGCCACGGCAGGCCTGGTGCTGACCGGCGGCGGCGCCCGCGCGGCCTACCAGGTGGGCGTGCTGGAAACCCTGTCGGATCTGCGCATCGCCTGCGGCGCAGCGCGCGACCCGAACCCGTTCCCCATCCTCACCGGCACCTCGGCCGGCGCCATCAACGCCGCCGCGCTGGCCTGCGGGGCCGACCATTTCGACCGTTCCGTGCGCCGTATCGCCCATGTGTGGCGCAACTTCCGCGCCGAGCAGGTGTACCGCGCCGATTCGCTGAGCGTGATGCGCAGCGGCGCGCGCTGGCTCACGCTGCTGTCCATGGGCTGGATGCTCACGCGCTGGCGCCGCCTGCGGCCGCGTTCGCTGCTGGACAACGCGCCGCTCGCCGAACTGCTGGGCAAGCTCGTGCCGCTGGAGCGCCTGCCGCGCCTGATCCGCCAGGGGCACCTGCACGCGCTGGCGGTGACGGCCTCCAGCTACAGCTCGGGCGAGCACGTCACCTTCTTCGAGGCCGGGGGCTCGGCCCGGCCCTGGGTGCGCTCGCAGCGCAAGGCCGCAGCCGGGCGCATCAGCCATGCGCACCTGCTGGCGTCCTCGGCCATTCCCTTCATCTTTCCCGCCACCGCGCTGGAGATGGACGGCCACTCCGAGTATTTCGGCGACGGCTCCATGCGCCAGTCGGCGCCCATCGCGCCGGCCATCCACCTGGGGGCGGACCGCATCCTGGTGATCGGCGCGGGCCGCATGCATGAACCCGGCGGCGAAGGCTCGGCCCCCGCCACGCCCGACTACCCCACGCTCGCCCAGGTGGCCGGCCATGCGCTTTCCAACATCTTCCTGGACGCGCTCTCGGTCGATGTGGAACGCGCCCTGCGCATCAACCAGACGCTGTCGCTGATTCCGCCCGAAGCGCGCGCCCACAGCCCCCTGAGGCCGCTCGACCTGCTGGTGATCGCCCCCTCGCAGCGGCTGGACGCCGTGGCCGCGCGCCACGTGGGCCAGCTGCCCGGCCCCATCCGCACCCTGCTGGGCGCCCTGGGCGTGACCACCAGCGCCGACGACGTGCGCGGCGCGGCCCTGGCGAGCTACCTGCTGTTCGAGGCCGGCTACACCCGCGAGCTCATGGCCCTGGGCCGCGCCGACGCGCTGGCCCGGCGCGCCGAGATCTGCGCCTTCTTCGGCTGGAAAGACACGGGCAACGCCGTGCGCGCCCCGGTCCGCTGAAACCGACGCCGAGGGAACTAAGGGTTAACCCTTATCTCAAAGCCTTACATCGCCACCAAAAGGAGTTAGCAGTCATGGGTATCTTTGGTTCTCCGAAATCCAAGTCCGTCGCCGACCTGCTGGTCGAAACGCTGGCGGATGCGGGCGTGCAGCGCATCTGGGGCGTGACCGGCGACAGCCTCAATGCCGTCAACGACAGCCTGCGGCGCCATGGCGGCATCGAATGGATGCATGTGCGCCACGAAGAGGCCGGCGCCTTCGCCGCCGGGGCCGAGGCCCAGGTCACGGGCCAGCTGGCCGTCTGCGCCGGCAGCTGCGGGCCGGGTAACCTGCACCTCATCAACGGCCTGTACGACTGCCAGCGCAACCACCAGCCGGTGCTGGCCATCGCCAGCCATATTCCCAGCAGCGAGATCGGCCTGGGCTATTTCCAGGAGACCCACCCCACCGAGCTGTTCCGCGAATGCAGCCATTTCTGCGAGATGGTGCAGCACCCCGGCCAGCTCCCGGAACTGCTGCACCGGGCCATGCGCACGGCCATCGGCCAGCGCGGCGTGGCCGTGCTCGTGATTCCGGGCGACGTCTGCACGCTCGATGCGCCCGAAGGCGCGCGGCCCCACTTCGCGCCGCCGGCGCCGGCACGCCTGCTGCCCGACCCGCAGGCCCTCGCGGATCTGGCGGCCCTGCTCAACGGCTCCAAGGCCGTGACCATCCTGGCCGGCGCCGGCACCCAGGGCGCGCACGACGAGGTGGTGGCGCTCGCCAAGGCCCTGGCCGCGCCCATCGTCCATGCGTTCCGCGGCAAGGAATACATGGAATGGGACAACCCCTACGACGTGGGCATGACCGGCCTGATCGGCTTCTCGTCCGGCTACCACGCCATGCGGGAATGCGACACGCTGCTGATGCTGGGCACCGACTTCCCCTACCGCAACTTCTATCCGGAAGACGCGGCCATCGTGCAGATCGACCGCGACCCCGGCGCCCTGGGCCGGCGCGCGCAGCTGCGCATGGGCCTGGTGGCCGACGTGCGCGAAGCCGCCACCCTGCTGGCGCCGCTCATCGACGCGGGACGCGACACCGCCTTCCTGGAGAAGGCCCGCGAGCACTACCAGACCGCCCGCAAGGACCTGGACGCGCTGGCCTCGCCGCGCAGCGGCGACCAGCCGCTGCACCCGCAGTTCGTCGCCGCCACGCTGGACCGGCTGGCCGCCGACGATGCCGTCTTCACCTTCGACGTCGGCACGCCCGCCATCTGGGCCGCGCGCTACCTGCGCATGAACGGCCAGCGCCGGCTGATCGGCTCCTTCAACCACGGCTCCATGGCCAACGCGATGCCGCAGGCGCTGGGCGCGCAGGCCGCCCAGCCGGGCCGCCAGGTGGTCTCGCTGTCGGGCGACGGGGGCCTGGCCATGCTGATGGGCGACATGCTCACGGCGGTGCAGATGAAGCTGCCGATCAAGATCGTGCTCATCAACAACGGCGTGCTCGGCTTCGTGCAGATGGAGCAGAAGGCCACGGGCTTCCTCGACACCAACGTGTCGCTGCAGAACCCCGACTTCAGCGCCATCGCGGGTGGCATGGGCTTCCTCGGCCTGCGCGTCACCCGCTCGGACGCGCTGGAGGCGGCGCTCGCCCAGGCGCTGGCGCACGACGGCCCGGCGCTGGTCGACGTGGTGGTCGATTCCATGGAGCTGTCGCTGCCGCCCAAGATCAAGGCCGAGCAGGTCAAGGGTTTCAGCCTCTATGCGGCGCGGGCCGTGATGAACGGCCGCGGCGACGAACTGGTCGAACTGGCCAGGACCAACCTGCTGCGCCGCCGGTAGGTAGCCCGAGTCCGGGCCGGGTCTTAAAATCGCGCGTTCCGCCCGGCCGGCCCTTCGGCCCGGGCGACGACACGACGCTCCCCAGAAAGCCAGCCCCTGATGTCTGCACGCCACCTCTTCGTCACGACCGCCCTGCCCTACGCCAACGGCAACTTCCACATCGGCCACATCATGGAATACATCCAGGCCGACATCTGGGTGCGATTCCAGCGCATGCGGGGCCATGCGGTGAACTTCGTGGGTGCCGACGACACGCACGGCGCGCCGATCATGATCGCCGCCGAAAAGGCCGGCAAGACGCCCGAGCAGTTCGTGGCCGACATCGCCGCCGGCCGCAAGCAGTACCTGGACGGCTTCCACATCAGCCACGACAACTGGTACAGCACCCACTCGCCCGAGAACACCGAGCTGGCGCGCCAGATCTACCGCGACCTGCGCGACGTGGCCGCCGACCAGGGCGGCAGCCTGATCGAGGTGCGCACCATCGAGCAGTTCTTCGACCCCGAGAAGAACATGTTCCTGCCCGACCGCTACATCAAGGGCGAGTGCCCCAAGTGCCACGCCAAGGACCAGTACGGTGACAACTGCGAGGTCTGCGGCTCCGTCTATGCGCCCACCGACCTGATCGAGCCCTTCTCGGCCCTGTCGGGCGCCAGGCCCGAGCTGAAGGCCTCGGAGCACTTCTTCTTCAAGCTCTCCGACCCGCGCTGCGTGCAGTTCCTGGAGCGCTGGACGCAGGACGGCAAGCTGCAGCCCGAGGTGGCCAACAAGATCCGCGAATGGTTCAGCGTCCGCACCAACCCGGACGGCACCACCAGCGAAGGCCTGGGCGACTGGGACATCAGCCGCGACGCGCCCTACTTCGGCATCGAGATCCCCGACGCGCCGGGCAAGTACTTCTACGTCTGGCTGGACGCGCCCGTGGGCTACCTGGCCTCGCTCAAGAACTGGTTCGACAAGGGCGGCCCCAGGGAAAAGCACGGCGACACCCGCAGCTTCGACGAATACATGGCGGCGCCCGACACCGAGCAGTACCACTTCATCGGCAAGGACATCGTCACCTTCCACACGCTGTTCTGGCCCGCGATGCTGCACTTCTCGGGCCGCAAGACGCCGGACAACGTGTTCGTGCACGGCTTCCTCACCGTCAACAACGGCGAGAAGATGAGCAAGAGCCGCGGCACCGGCCTGGACCCGCTCAAGTACCTGCGCCTGGGCATGAACGCCGAATGGCTGCGCTACTACCTGGCCGCCAAGCTCAGCGCCCGCAACGAAGACATCGACTTCAACGCCGAAGACTTCATGCTGCGCGTCAACAGCGACCTGATCGGCAAGTACGTCAACATCGCCAGCCGGGCCGCGGGCTTCCTGACCAAGCGCTTCGAAGGCCAGCTCACCAGCGACTTCGGCCCCGCCGGCAGCGCGCTGCTGGCCGAGGTGCGCAGCGCGGGCGACGCCCTGGCGCAGATGTACGAGGCCCGCGAATACGGGCGTGCCACGCGCGAGATCATGCTGCTGGCCGACAAGGTCAACGCCTACGTCGATCAGAACAAGCCCTGGGACCTGGCCAAGGACCCGGCCAACAACCAGGCCCTGCACCAGGTCTGCTCGGTGCTGCTCAACGCCTTCGCCGCGCTCACGCGCTACCTGGCGCCGGTGCTGCCGGGCCTGGCGCAGGCCGTGGAAGGCTTCGTGGGCCAGAGCATGCAGCAATGGACCGTGGCCGGCGACGTGCAGTCCATCCAGCCCTACCAGCATCTGATGCAGCGCGTGACGCCTGAGCAGCTCGAAGCGCTGTTCGAGGCCCCAGCCCAGGCTGCGCCTGCGCAGGCCGCTACTGAAACCGTAGCAGCTTCGACCCATCCCGGCGGCGAGGAGATCGCGCCCACGATCACCATCGACGACTTCGCCAAGATCGACCTGCGCATCGCGCTGATCGTCAACTGCGAGCCGGTCGAGGGCTCCACCAAGCTGCTGCGCCTGACGCTGGACGCGGGCGAGGGCCGCCACCGCAACGTCTTCAGCGGCATCGCCAGCGCCTACCAGCCGGCCGACCTGATCGGCAAGCACACGGTGATGGTCGCCAACCTGGCGCCGCGCAAGATGAAGTTCGGTATCAGCGAAGGCATGGTGCTGGCCGCGAGCCACGGCGACGAGAAGGCCCAGCCCGGCATCTACGTGCTCGAACCCCTGCCCGGCGCCACGCCCGGCATGCGCGTGCGCTGAGAGCGCCCGCACCACCGCGCCCCGCCCTCACCCTTCCCCCCTTCAGGCCCGCCCCATGCGTCCCACTCTTTTGCGCCGCATGCGGCAAAGCCTGCTCGCCCCGGCCGTGGCGACCACCGCCCTGGCCGGACTCGTCTCCGGCTGTACCGTGGTCACCGTGGCCGGCACGGCCGTGAGCGTCACGGCCAGCGCCGTGGGGCTGGCGGCCGATGCCGCGGTGGGCACGGTCAAGATCGTGGGCAAGGGCGTGGGCATGGCGGCCGATGCGGTCACGGGCGGCAGCTCGGACAACAGCGGCATCCAGGTGCACGAGTCCATCCGGCCGGCGGGCTCCTGAAACACCGAAGCGCCGAGCACGCGGCTTGGAACCCGTTCTTAGGGCAGCTCACGGAACCCAACGAAGCGGTTCTGGCCAGGCGCCGCATCGCAGGCAGCAGCAGCGCTACGGCAAGATGCGGCAACGACGCCAGAAGGGTTGTGCGAACCGCCCTTTCAGTGCCCGACGTAGCGGCCCGGGCGGTGGCTGATCCACAGGAATCCGCTCATCACCAGCACGGCCAGCACCGAATAGGCCACGCGCTCGGGCGGCACCACGAAGAGCGCCAGCAGCACCACCACGCCGTCGATCGCCATCTGCACCTTGCCCGCGCGGATGCCGTGGCTTTGCTGCAGGTAGAGCGAGACGATGGTGGCCCCGCCCAGGCTGGACCTGTGGCGCGCCAGGAACAGGCAGCCCGTGCCCAGCAGCAGCCCGCCCAGCACGGCGGCGAAGAGCGGGTTGAGGTAATCCACGTGCATCACGTGCGGGAACAGCTCGGTCAGCACCGACAGCAGCGCCACCGACAGAAAGGTCTTCACGGTGAATTCGCGGCCCATGCGCGTCCAGGCGAACCAGTAGAACGGCAGGTTGATGACGAAGAACAGCTTGCCGAAGGAGATGCCGGTCACGTAGTGCAGCAGGAAGGCGATGCCCGCCGTGCTGCCGATGAGCAGGCCCGCCTGGCTGAACAGCATCAGCGCCATGGCCACGAAGAGCGTGCCGGCGAAGAGCGCCTGGGCGTCTTCGTAGTGGCCGTGGCGCAGCGAGGGAGTGGCGTGGGGCTTCCGGGTCGCGGGCGGGGTCATGGCGTCACGGAGCGGGACGGCGAGAGGGCGGGAACGACTGCTGCGGGCATGGTGCCGCAGCCATGCAAGCGGCGGGCCAGGCCAGCGCGCATCAGCGCCCCCCTTGCTGGATCTCGATCGCGCTGCCGCTGCGCAGCACGCGCCCGTCGCTGCCGAACACGACCGTGAAGATCATGGGCTGGCTGCCGCCGTCGTTCCAGCGCCAGTCCCATTCGGTCTCGTTCTTGAGGGCGTAGGTCATCACCTTCATGGGCTTGCCCAGGCGGCGGCGCACCTCGTCCACCGTCATGCCGGGCACGATCTGCGCGAACTCGGCCGGCGCCAGCACCTGGCGCAGCGCGGCCAGGCGGCCGTCGGGGCCGATGGTGATCATGTAGTTGACCGAGCCTGCGGGCTGGCGGTTGTATTCGAAGGTGCGCGCGCCGCCGGGCTCGTCCCACACGCGCTCGGGCTCGCCGAAGCGCTGGCGCACGTCGGCCTCGGTGGAGGTGCCCACCTGCAGCTCGCTCAGGCGCTGCAGGTCGCAGCCCGCCAGCGCGCCCAGCAGCACCAATACGGCCGCCACCAGGGCGGCGAGCTTCCAGCCTTGCAAGTCCATGCGTCGTCTTCCTTGTTCGTCGATCCAGGCCGCACTCTAGCGCGCCGGGGCGGGGCCGAGGGCCCGGGAGGGACTTGCCCCGAGGCGACGCTGCACCCGATCCCCGCGAAGCGGCACGCTCTGCCGGGGGGCGGACAGCAAGGCACCCACCACAGCCATGGCCGCAGATAGGTCGCGGATGGGCAGCGCAGCAGGCCGCCCCCAGCAGAGATGCGCCGCGCGCGAGGGCGTTTGCCCAGCGTTGCCCTAAAATCGCGCGCTCCCCCCGCTGACCCCACACATCCTCTCCACGCCGCCATGTCCTTCTTCCGCCGCCCCGACTATCAGTCCGAAGTCACCCAGTTCATCAACAAGCTCAAGGCCGACAAGCCCGAGCTGGACGTGCAGCAGCGCGAAGGCCGCGCCCTGCTCTGGGACAAGCAGGTGGACCACCGCGCCTGGGAAGAGTACGACGCCGCCCAGGTGGCGCAGCAGCCCTACGTGTACCAGACACGATCCTGAAACTGAAGCCATTCACAGGCTGCCAGCCCTTGCCACAAGGGCGCAAGCCGCTATTCAAACCATAGCACCATGGCAGCCAGCAGCGCAGCCCCCCCTTCCCGCCACGACGCCGGCGAGGCCGCCCTGCCCTCCGCCGGCGAGGGCCGCGGCATGCCCGAGGTGGTCGATCAGGTGGCGCTGGCGCGGCTCTACGGCGAACCGCTCTTCGCGCTGCCGCAGGACCTCTACATCCCGCCCGATGCGCTGGAAGTGTTCCTGGAGGCCTTCGAGGGGCCGCTGGACCTGCTGCTCTACCTGATCCGCAAGCAGAACTTCAACATCCTCGACATTCCCATGGTGGGCGTGACGCGGCAGTACCTCGCCTACGTGGACGAGATCCGCAACCGCAACCTGGAGCTGGCGGCCGAATACCTGCTGATGGCCGCCATGCTGATCGAGATCAAGTCGCGCATGCTGCTGCCGCCCAAGAAGCAGGAAGACGGCGCCGAGCCCGAGGACCCGCGCGCCGAACTGGTGCGCCGCCTGCTCGAATACGAGCAGATGAAGCTCGCCGCCATGCAGCTGGGCCAGCTGCCGCAGTACGGGCGCGACTTCCTCAAGGCGCAGGTGCATATCGAGCAGAGCCTCGCGCCGCGCTTTCCCGACGTCCACGTGGTCGACCTGCAGGAGGCATGGCGCGACATCATCAAGCGCGCCCGGCTGGTGCAGCACCACCGCATCACGCGCGAGGAACTCTCGGTGCGCGAATACATGAGCCATGTGCTCAAGCGGCTGCAAGGCCAGCGCTTCATAGAGTTCGAGGACATCTTCGACCCCGCCCAGGGCAGCACCGTGCTGGTAGTGACCTTCATCGCGCTGCTGGAGCTGGCCAAGGAAACGCTGATCGAGATCACCCAGGCCGAGGCCTTCGCGCCCATCTACGTCCGCCTCGCCTATGTACCGGCCTAACAGCCCTTGAGTCGCCCGCGGCGCCGTCCCTCTCACCTGAAGCAAGAGCGAGGGAAACGCCGCCAGCGGCCTGGCCGGGCCCGCTCCACGGCGGCCCCGGCACCGGGCGACGCCCGCTTCTCAGTCTCCGGAAAGCACCCATGCATTCACACGACTTCGACGTTCTCATCATCGGCAGCGGCCTGGCCGGCCTCAGCGCCGCGCTGCACCTGGCGCCCACGCACCGCGTAGCGGTGGTCACCAAGCGCCAGCTGCAGGACGGCGCCAGCGGCTGGGCGCAGGGCGGCATCGCCGCCGTGCTGGCCGAGGGCGACAGCGTGGACGACCATGTGCAGGACACGCTGGTGGCAGGCGCGGGCCTGTGCGATATGGCGGCCACGCGCTTCGTGGTGGAGAACGCGCCCGACGCCATCCGCTGGCTGCAGCAGCTGGGCGTGCCGTTCTCGCTGGAAGAGGCCGGCGGCGCCCTGCACCTCACGCGAGAAGGCGGCCACGGCGCGCGCCGCATCGTGCATGCGGCCGACGCCACGGGCGCGGCCGTGCAGCGCACGCTGATCGAGCAGGTGCGCGCCACGCCCGGCATCACGCTCTTCGAGCAGCACACGCTGGTGGACGTCATCAGCGCCGGCAAGCGGGGCCTCAAGGCGAGCGGCGGCGAACGCTGCCTGGGCGCCTACGTGCTCGACGAGGCGACGGACGAGGTCCACACCTTCCGGGCCCAGCACACCATCCTGGCGACGGGCGGCGCGGGCAAGGTCTACCTCTACACCACCAACCCCGACACCGCCACGGGCGACGGCATCGCCGCCGCCTGGCGCGCCGGCTGCCGCGTGGCGAACCTGGAGTTCATCCAGTTCCACCCCACCTGCCTCTACCACCCGCATGCCAAGTCCTTCCTCATCAGCGAGGCGGTGCGCGGCGAGGGCGGCCAGCTGAAGCTGCCCCCGAGCGCCGGGGGCGCCCGCTTCATGCCCCGGCACGACGAGCGCGCCGAACTGGCGCCGCGCGACATCGTGGCCCGCGCCATCGACTTCGAGATGAAGACCCACGGGCTGGACTGCGTGCATCTGGACATCTCGCACCAGAGCCCGGCGTTCCTGCAGGAGCACTTTCCCAACATCCTGGCGCGCTGCGCCGAGCTGGGCATCGACATCACGCGCGAGCCCATCCCCGTGGTGCCCGCCGCGCACTACACCTGCGGCGGCGTGCTGACCGACCTGGCCGGCCGCACCGACCTGCCCGGCCTCTACGCCATCGGCGAGACCGCCTGCACCGGCCTGCACGGCGCCAACCGGCTGGCCAGCAATTCGCTGGTCGAATGCATGGTGTTCGCCCGCGCCGCCGCGCAGCACATCGCCGCGGCCGTGCCCCAGCCCCTGCCCGCGCTGCCCGCCTGGGACGACAGCCGCGTGACCGATGCCGACGAGTGCGTGGTCATCTCGCACAACTGGAGCGAGCTGCGCCACTTCATGTGGAACTACGTGGGCATCGTTCGCACCGACAAGCGGCTGGAGCGCGCCGCGCACCGCATCGCGCTGCTGCAGGCCGAGATCGCCGAGTTCTACGCGAACTTCCACGTCTCGCGCGACCTGCTGGAGCTGCGCAACCTGGTGCAGGTGGCCGAGCTCATCGTGCGCTCGGCCCAGATGCGCCACGAAAGCCGCGGCCTGCACTACAGCCGCGACTGGCCCGAGCGCGCCGCGCCGGCCGCGCCCACCATCCTCGTGCCCGGCGCGCGCTGACCCCCAGCGCCCCGCCCGCCGTTCGTTCCATCCCCATCCCTCCTCCAAGGCCCACGCATGTTCCGCACCCTGCTCAAGTCCAAGATCCACCGCGTCGCCGCCACGCACTGCGAGCTGCACTACGAAGGCTCGTGCGCCATCGACGAAGACCTGCTGGACGCTGCCAACATCGCCGAGAACGAGCAGGTCCACATCTGGAACATCAACAACGGCGAGCGCTTCATCACCTACGCCATCAAGGGTCAGCGCGGCAGCGGCATGATCTCGGTCAACGGCTCGGCAGCGCGCCGCGCCAGCGTGGGCGACCTGCTCATCATCGCGGCCTTCGCGCAGGTGCACGAAGACCAGGTCGCCACGCACCAGCCGCATCTGGTGTTCGTCGATGCACAGAACCGCCAGACCGAGCTGCGCCACCACGTGCCCACGCAGCCGCTTTGACAACCACCACCCACACCCCCATGGCCGACACCCTCGCCGCCCGCAGCCTCGCCAGCGTCTGGCACCCCTGCACCCAGATGAAGCGCCACGAGACCGAGCCGCCCGTGGCCATCGCGCGGGCGCAGGGCCCCTGGCTGCACGGCGCCGACGGGCGCCGCTACCTGGACGGCATCAGCTCCTGGTGGGTCAACCTGTTCGGCCACGGCCACCCGCATATCCAGGCGGCACTGGCCGACCAGTTGGCGCGGCTGGACCACGTGATGCTGGCCGGCTTCACCCACGCGCCGGTGGTGGAACTGTCCGAGCGCCTGGCCGCCCTCACCGGCCTGGGCCATGCCTTCTACGGCAGCGACGGCGCCGCCGCCACCGAGATCGCCCTCAAGATGAGCGCCCACTACTGGCGCAACCAGGGCCGGCCCGGGAAATGCCGCTTCATCGGCCTGGCCGGCGGCTACCACGGCGAGACCGTGGGCGCGCTGGCCGTCACCGACATTCCCCTCTTCCGCGAGGCCTACGCGCCGCTGGTGCGCCTGGGCGACGTGGTGCCCAGCCCCGATGCGCGCGGCGCGCGGCCCGGCGAAAGCGCGCTGGACGCCGCCCGCCGCGCCGCAGCCGCCCTGGGCGACTGGCTGGCCGAGCACCACGCCAGCACCGCCGCGCTGATCCTGGAGCCGCTGGTACAGTGCGCCGCCGGCATGGCCATGCACGATGCCGAATACCTGCGCCTCGCCCGCGCCCTGTGCGACCGCTACGAAGTCCACCTGGTGGCCGACGAGATCGCCGTGGGCTTCGGCCGCACCGGCACGATGTTCGCGCACCAGCAGGCCGGCATCCGGCCGGACTTCATCTGCCTCTCCAAGGGCCTCACGGGCGGCACGCTGCCGCTGTCGGCCGTGCTGACCACCGACGCGGTCTATGCCGCCTTCTACGCCGACGACGTGGCCCGGGGCTTCCTGCACTCGCACTCCTACACCGGCAACCCGCTGGCCTGCCGCGCCGCGCTGGCCACGCTGGAGCTGTTCGAGAGCACCGATGCGCTGGCCGCCAACCGGCAGCTCGCCGCCGCGATCGACGCCGCCTGCGCCCCCCTTTCGGCCCACCCGCGCGTGCGCCACGCGCGCCGGCTGGGCATGATCTGGGCCTGGGACGTGGACACCGCCCTGCCCGACTTCGCCCGCCGCTACCACCGCCACGCCATGG
>Ga0105242_10001802_pt1 | contig 16887 bp, 13 predicted proteins | sample KBSM24metaG_FD_81521 | JGI IMG/M metagenome (GOLD analysis project Ga0105242, IMG submission 81521) | Miscanthus rhizosphere microbial communities from Kellogg Biological Station, Michigan, USA - KBS M2-4 metaG | ecosystem: Host-associated > Plants > Roots > Rhizosphere > Soil | place... | reverse complement strand
TTCGCACATCTTCAGCAGCTCGTCGCCACTGTGGAATGGAAAGGGCAGCGGTGAGGTATCGGCGACGATGCGGTTCTCCGCCGCTTCGTCGGGATTGACGACGAAACCGCCGCCGACGGAGTAGTAGTCGCGCGTCGCCAGTTCGGCACCGGTCGAATCGTACGCGGTGAAACGCATGCCGTTGCTGTGAAACGGCAGTTTCTGGCGCTTGTTGAAGACCAGGTCGGTTTTTTCGTCGAACGCGATTTCTTGCCTGCCGAGCAGCTGCAGTTTCTTCTGTGCGCGGATGCGCCGCAGCTTTTCCGGGATCACGTCCGGGTCGATGCGATCGGGCCACTCGCCCTCGAAACCGCACAGCACGGCCTTGTCGGTGCCATGGCCGCGACCGGTATGTGCCAGCGAACCGAACAGCTCGGCGCGAATGCGCGCGACCTGCGCCAGCACGCCGCGCTCGTCGAGCCAGCGCGTGACGAAGCGCGCCGCCGCCCGCATCGGCCCGACTGTGTGCGAGGACGACGGACCGATGCCGATTTTGAAAAGATCGAAGACGCTGACTGCCATCGACAAACTCCAGTGTTCCCTTCTCCCACCGGGAGAAGGTGGCGCGAAGTGCCGGATGAGGGTCGGGTCATTTATCGACGTTGGTACAAGTCCCGACCCTCACCCTACCCCTCTCCCGGTGGGAGAGGGGAGGTTTGCGCTATTGTACGCCGCGCAGCCCTCAGGCCTCAGCTCCGCAAGGTGATGAGATTGATTCTCTACCAACGCGACGACTGCCATCTGTGCGACCTCGCGCTCGACGTGCTCGCGCAGGCGCGCGTGCCGGATTTCACCAGCGTGTTCATCGACGATGACGCCGATCTGGAAGCGCGCTATGGAGAACGCGTGCCCGTGCTGCGTGACCAGGAATCAGCGCGGGAACTGAACTGGCCGTTCGATGCGAATGCCGTCGCCGGATGGCTGGCAGCCTGACCGGGCTGAGATTCAGAACTTCCAGGTGAACGTCAACTCGCGTCCATCGGTGCCGAGTTCCGGCGCCAGGTCGTTGTTTTCGCGCCAAGTCGTGTTGAACTCGACGAGGTGATGTCCGATCAGGCCGCCGATCAATCCCCCGGCAATGACGTCCGAGGTCCAGTGCGCATCCTGCTCGATGCGCGCGACGCCGACCAGCGAGGCGATCGTGTAGGCGGTCGTTGCAACCCATGGCGAGTCGTAGTGCGCGGCGATCACCGAGGCGAACGCGAATGCGCCGGTTGCGTGGCCGGATGGGAAGGACTGGCCACCGCCGAACGGATCCCAATGGTGCGGCCCGAGTCCGGTATTCGGCCGTTCGCGTCCGGCTATGCCCTTGAACACGGATGTCGTCAGCGCGCTGATCACGCTGGCGGAGAAGCCGTCGAGCCCGACGGTCTTGGCGTTGTAGTCGTCGACAGCCGCGCCGACCGCGTAGAACCCGATCAGCACCGGCAGGCCATATTGCTTGGTGCCGAACTTCTCGATGTCGTGGAAGAAGTTGTCCGCTGACGAGGAGCGATTGCTCTGCGCGGCATCTCGAATCGGCTTGTCGAGGAACGCAACCGTGATCGCCAGGCCGCCGGTGATCAGGCCGAAGTTGCGCCACTCGTCGGCGTCCCAGTGCAGCGGGCCAGTCGCCGTCTCTTTCGTGTCGTCCCAGAGCAGCTTGGCGTAGTCGACCGAAATCCAGCCCTCGGGTCCGGTCTTTTGCGCGCTGGCAACCGGATCGGGCGCTGATGCCGTGGTGTCCGCCGCGGCGAGAACTTGGCCGACCGGGTCGGACAGCCATTGCCCATCGTCGCCGGCCAGCGCCGTCGGTGCGGCATTGCACGCGCTGCACAGGGTGATGAGCAGTAGCGCACTTAGCTTCATCGACGCACCCGCACATGAGTGGTCACCAGCGTTTCGTTTGGCGCGACACGGTGTGCGTGGCGCAGCAACGCGACAGCGCGCGACGCGTGATGGCGTCCCGCGGGAATCTAGCGCCGCTACCGTTACGATCAGCTAAAGTTCGGCCGCGATTTGCCTGAACGTTGCCGATCCGTCTACGCGCGCAAGCGCGCCATGATCGCGCTGCGCGCCTCGCGCAGGATCGAATCGCGGTCGAGGCTGGCGACGATATCGGCGACGGCGCGCTTCGCGCCTTGTTCTCCCCAGGACTTGCCTTGCAGCAGATAACGCTCGGCGGCGCGGCCGACGAGTTCGGTCGCGTACCACGCGAGCGCGCCCTGAGCGCCGGCGGTGACCAAGGTCGACAATCCCGCGCTGACGCCCTTGAGCGCACTGGCGACGAGATGCACGCCCCAGATCGCACCCATCAGGGCGGCGAGCTGCGCGCAGATCGTGCCGATCAGGGTGCCGGCTTCGCTGCGCGTCAATGGAAGTCCGTATACTTTTCCCAGATGCACGACGAGGGCGACGTCGAGCGAGGCGGCGGCGAGCAGGTCGGCGACCGGAATCGGATTGAGCGCGACGGCGATGCCCTTGGCCAGGCAGTAGTTGCGGATCACGCGGTCGGCCAGCTCGCGCCGCGCTGCGGCCACGCGTTGCGCGACGCGATCGGACAGGCCGCCGGCGAACAGTCCCGCATTGAGCGCGGCCAGCGTCTTGCCTTCGCGCTCGGCGATCGTGCGCAGGCGCGCAGCGAGCGCGGCGACGTCGGCTTGTTGCGGATTGCGCGTTTCGGTTTCGTGGCCGTCGTCGGCGACCTGCACCACGCGCCGGTCGGCCGGATGCGCGGCGCAGGCAATGACGTCTTCGGCGCGGACCATGCCGGCCGCATGCTCGCGCAGGCGCGCGAGCAGCCGCTCGCGTTCGTCGTCCGTGTAGCGGTCGGCCTTGTTCAGCGCCAGCAGCAGCGGCCGCTGGGTCTTGGACAATGTTGACAATGCCGCAATTTCCGCACTGGTCATGTCGCCATCGACGACGAAGATGACGAGATCGCTGATCGCGGCGACGTCGAAGGCGAGACGCTCGCGTTCCTCGCCGGACAACTCGTTGATGCCGGGTGTGTCGATCAGGTGCAATCCCTGCCCGGCGACCTCCTGCCAGCGCTGCGCGTCGCGGGCCCGCGTCGTGCCGTGCAGGACGCCGGTGGCGAACACATTGCGTCCGAGCAGTGCGTTGCCGAGGGCGGACTTGCCGACGCTGACGCGGCCGAACACGGCGATGTGCAGCTCGCCGGCCTTCAGTTTGTCGAGCAGCGCCTCGATCTGGGCGAAGTCTTCGCCGAGTTCGGCGCGCACGGAACCCGGGATATCCGGATCGTCGAGCAGCGCGCGCAGCGCCTCGCTGGTTTGTGTCGTATGTGCGCCAACCGGGCTCGCAGTGACGGCAGCGGTGGTGCGCGCAAAACGCGCACGCAGACTTTGCCAGTATTCGCCAAGATCACGCATGAGACACTTTGCGCCGCATCCATCGTCGGGGGTCCCACAATAACCCTCTCGACAGTCGCATGCGATGGGTTGCGGGCACGACAGAACACGATCGATCGCGTGCCAACACTAGTTCCGACAAAGTTGGGGTAGGGGGAGCATTTATTTTCCGGTCAGCGCCAGATGGCCGTGCACCGGCACATCCCTGCCGATGTCGGCCCAGTCGCTGCCGGCACCGAGATCGAAGTCGAGCCGGTTCAGCGTCGTTTCGACATCGAGCGTCGCTGAATTGCCGCTGCTGACGAATTTCACCTTGAGCGTGACCGGTTTCGATACGTCGCGGATCGTCAGCGTGCCTTTGGCTTCCAGGCCGCCGTCGCTGCCCTTGCCGAATGATTCGGTGATGAAGCGGGCCTGCGGAAATTTCGTGACAAAGAAGAAATCCGGCGTCTTCAGCGTGTCGTCGCGTTCCGAACTTTCGGTCTGCGCGCTGGCCGCGTTCACCTTCACGTCGAACTTTGCCTTAGACAGATCCGTCTCGTCGAACGCGATGGCCGCATCGAACTTGGCAAACTTGCCCTGGAACGGACCGTCCTGGTACGTGCCCTTGAACGTCAGCGACGACCTGGCCGGATCGATCTGCCAGTCACGTGCGATCGCGGGAGGGCAAATCAGCGTCAGCAGCAGAAGTGACGGCAGGATTCGGCACGACATCGGAAGTCTCCGGCAGGGATGTGGATCTGGAATTGCGTTGCAACGACGCGGGCCACATGCGGGAAAGGACATTGTCACGGCTGACAAATTGGTGGAAAAATGCCGCTGCCGCGTGCCCGGCGGCGACGGCGACGAGCAGCCAGAACAGTGCCCCATGCGTGTCACGGGCAACGTCCTTGAGCGAGGCATCGGGTCCACTCAGGTGCGGCACCTCGAAAAGGCCGAACCAGTAGAGCGGGCGCAGCGCGGACACCGAATCGAACCACCATCCGGCCAGGGGCACGGCGAACAACAGCACATACAGCAGCGCATGTCCGATATGCGCGGTGGAAACCTGCCAGCGCGGCATGGTCGGCGGTTCGTCGGGGCGCGGATCGAACGCCCGCCAGGTCAGGCGCAATGCGGCCAGCGCGAGGATCGTCAGGCCGAGCGACTTGTGGAAGCTGTAGAGCGGAATCACACGCGGGCTTCTCGGCAGGTCGGTCATGATCAGCCCGACCGTGCCCTGCACGATGATCAGCAGCACGATGGTCCAATGGAAAAACTTGGCCAGGTTGCCCCAGTGGTCGGCATCGCTTTTCAGCATGTCGTCAGTGTTCGGACGTGGGCGCCGCATCGGATTGCGGCTTCGCATCGCCGTCGCGCAGACCCTCGATCTCCATGCGCACGACGACATCGTCGCCGACGCTCGGGATATCGCGGGTCATGCCGAACAGCGAACGCTTGAATGTCGCGGTCGCGGAAAAGCCGGCGACATATCTCAGCGTATAGCCATTCACCGCCGCGCGGTTGAATGTCACCTGAAGGTCGATCGGGCGCGTCTTGTCGAGCAGGGTCAGGTTGCCGTGGACGACGCCGGTGCGATCGCCGGTCTTTTCCGCGCGTGTGCTGACGAAATGCGCCGTAGGGTAGTGCGCCACGTCGAAAAAGGAGTTCAGCATCTTGCTGTTCCACGGCGCGTCGCCCATGTCGAGCGAGGCGATGTCGACGGTCGCATTGACCTGCGCCTGGCTCCAGTCGTCGGCATCGAAGCGAAACGTGCCTTCCTTCACGTGCATGCGGCCGCTCGGATTCGTGTAGCCGGCGTGGCTGGCCGAAAAGAAAACCTGCGAATGCACCGCATCGATGCGGAAATTGTCGGCGCCGGCAAGCGCATAGGCCGGGCAAACCAGCAATATGACCAGAGAAATCGCAAGTCGAACTTGTTTCACGCCGTACCTCCGTTGACCGCAATTTGACACGCCCGCGGGCGCAGCGCCAGCCATTACACCGGAAACGGCTGCGCCGACAAGAGACCGCAATTGCGGCGCGGAATTTCATGCGGTGACGGCACGTATGTTCCCGGCAGGGCGCAAGGGGTTCGCCGCTGCCAGTTTGCGTTGCGCCAATCCCGCGCAAGCGAAGGGAAATCAGCGCTCGCCGCGCGGTCTCGCGGTAAATGGCCGATAAATCGCGACGCCGGTGTGCAGCGCGTGCCGATGCTCGTGCTAATGGGTTTCTCGAACGTCTGCTTCGCGTCCGCTTGCGCGGACTACCAGGTCGGCGATACGCCGCAGACGATCGCCGCCGCCTTCGGCCAGCAGCCTCGCCAGCGCGCCGCCGGCAGCGTCCGCATCGAGTTTGTTCTGATCGCGCAGCGTCGTCGCCACGGCTTCGCCGAGGCTGTCGAAAATCAGTCCGTAGGCGATCGCGTGCAGGACGCCGCCGCCGAGCGTGCCGAGGCCGGGGAATGCCTTGGCGGCATTGCCGGCAATCGCCAGCACGATCGATGTGCTCGTGCGCACGGTCAGCTTGACCTGGCCGAGGAACGCGTCGATGTCGAGGTCGCGCACCGGCACCTCGTACAGCTTCGACAGCTCGCGAATCAGCGCGGTCGCAAGCACGCCCTGTATGACGAGGTCGGTTCCCGGCATCACGGCCGCCATCGCGCCGACCACGGCCCGGCGCGTGTACTTCGCCGTTATTGCCCTGGACTCGACTTCGCGCGACTGCGCTTGCAGCGCGTCGGCGCGTCCAGCGACCGCGGTCAGCACTGCGGCTTCGCGTGCCGGCTCCAGTGCCGCTGCGCCGGCCGCCGCGTAACCCCGCAGCAATGTCGACAGCGCGGCGATGTCCGGCTTGCGCTCGCGGCGCACCTGCTCGATGCGGCCGTCAGCGAGGCGGCGCTCGAACGCTTCGATGCCGCCGGCGCTGACGACGACGCGCGTGTCGGTCACATCGGCATAACGTTCGCGCAGCACACGGTCGAGTGCGCCGCGTTCGCTAGCGTCGAACTGGTCGATCTTGTTCAGCGCCAGCACCAGCGGCTTGCCGAAGCCGCCCAACCAGCGCAACTCCGCGTCCTGCTCGCGTGTCAGATCGCCGGCGCAGACGTACAGGACAACATGCGCGCGCAGCGCTTCGTCGCGCGCGAGTTGTTCGCGCATCGAGCCGGCGACTTCATGCGTGCCCGGCACGTCGGCCAGCGTCAGCACAACGCCGCCGGCCAGCGCAGCGCGATAGTGCGTCACCGCGCGCGTCGTGCCGCCGAGCACGTCCGCCTGCGCCTGTGCTTCGGGTGCAAGCGCGCGAATCACGCTCGACTTGCCGGTACTGATCTCGCCGAAAACGGCGACGTAGAACTCCTCGGCGCGCGCGCGCCGGTCGAGTTCGTGCAGTTCGGCCTGCAGCTCCGCCGTGTCGGCATGGCGTTGCTGCAACGCCTCGATGCGCTCATCCACTTGCGCACGCGTCGGTGGCGCAATGACGTGCCGCACGCGCCGGCGCGGGCGCAGCAGCCAGATGCCGGCCCAGGCGATTGCCAAGACGGCAGCGACGACAAGCGCGGCAACCACGACCTGGGCCCAGCCGGGCAGGCCGCGCCACTGCTGCCACAACTCGATTGCGCCGCGCAAAGCGCCGAACAGCACCCACAGCAGAAGCGCCGCGAGCAGCGCGAACACGGCGAAGAGGATCAGGCGCAGCGGGCGGTTGGCGTTCGGCACGGATCGTCGCGACAAGTTGGCCCTGCGGATTATGGCAGACGCACCGTGCGTGGCGGTTCGCGCGCGACGCGTTTCTGGCATCATCTGCCCGACACAGGGAGGGTGAGGACGATGCTGATCGACGTAGCGTTTGCCGCGGCCTTGGCCGCCGCCGCGCCCGCCGGCGATGCACCATTGTATACAACGCCGTATTTCCAGTCGCTTGGCATCGCCGCGGGACTACCGTCGAGCCGCATCTACAAGACCTTGCAGGATCGCGACGGCTACCTGTGGATCGGCACGCACGACGGGCTTGCCCGCTACGACGGCGTCGGCTTTCGCGTCTTCCGTCATGATCCGAACGACGCCGCTACGCTCGGCGGCGACATCATCAGCACGCTGTTCGTCGACCGCGACAATCGCGTCTGGTGCGGCACCGAGGAATCCGGCCTCAGTGTGCTCGACGCGACGCGTGGAAAATTCATTCACTATGCGCATGACGAGCACGACCCGGCGAGCCTCGGCGGCAACGACGTCTGGGCGATCACGCAGGATGCGAGCGGCGCCATCTGGGTCGGCGGCTACTCCGCCGGCATCGACCGGCTCGTGCCGGGCGCGACAGGATTCGTGCACTACCGGCACGATGCCGCCGATCCGCACAGCATCGCCGCGGATACCGTACTCGGCCTGATGACGGCGCGGGACGGCCGTCTGTGGGTCGGCAGCGAAGCCGGAATCGACGTGATCGACGTCAATGGCTCGCTGCGCCATGTCGACCTGTCGGCGCTGGCCGACCCGCGCCGGATCAACGCGAACAGCATGCTCGATGCCGGCGACGGGACGGTACTCGCAGCCACGCGGCTCGGCCTGCTGCGCATCGATGCCGAGTTGCACGCCAGCATCGTCGCCGACGATCGCTTGAGCGATCGGATCGTCAACAGCGTGGTCGCCGGCAGTGAGCCCGGCGACTTGTGGATTGCGACACGCCATGGCCTGGACCACCTGGCACCCGGCGGGATGATCTCGGCATATCTGGAGAATGCGGCCGTTGCGGGAGCATTTCCCGGCGAAAACGCCTATGACGCGATGCGTGATCGCGAAGGGACGTTGTGGTTCGCGACGTTCGAAGCCGGCGTGGTCAAGCTGCCGGCTTCCTGGCACAACTTCGCGCTGTTCCGCAACGACCCGACCGATACGGCGAGCCTGAGCGCGAACCGCACGCAGGGACTGGCCGCGGACGACGCGGGACGCATCTGGTCGGTAAACCTCGACGGCGGCATCGACCGGCTCGACCCGGCGACCGGCCGCGTCGAACGCTTCGGCGGCGGCCGGCTCGCCGCGCCGGACAAGGCGCTGTGGTCGGTGCTCGCCGACCGCTCCGGCCAGCTCTGGGTCGGCTACACGCGTGGCCTCCGTGTATACGAATTGCAAAGTGGAAAATTCATCGACATTCCGGTAGCCGCGACGCGCGCCGATGCGCTGGCGCCCGGTTTGATGAATCACATCGTGCAGGATCCGGCCGGCGCGATCTGGGTGTCGGCATTCGACAGTTCCGGCGCGGTGCATCGCATCGATCAGGTCAGTCATCGCTTGGAGCGCTTCGACGCGAAGACCGCCGCCTTGCGCGATGCGGAAGTCAACCAGCTCGGCTTCGACGCCAACGGCGCGTTGCTGGTCGCCAGCGGCGCCGGACTCGATCGCTTCGGGGTGGCTGCGCGTCGCTTCGCGCCGGTGCCGGGCGCCCCGACGCAGCGCGTCTATGCGTTCGCGTTCGCCGACGACGGCACCTTGTGGCTGCACGTGCTGGGCGCCCTCGAACACTATCGCGTGAATGGCGACGCGTTGGTGCTGGTCGAGCGCATCGACGCCGAACGTGGCTGGCCGGCACTGACCGTCGGCGGCTTGCAGGTCGATTCTACGGGCGCTGTCTGGGTCAGCAGCGCGCGCGGACTGTGGCGCTACGATCCGCGCACGCGCGCGGTGCGGGTCTTCGATCATCGCGACGGGCTGGCAAGTTCGGAGTTCAACCGCCTGCCGATGGTGCGCAGAGCCGACGGCGCAATGTTTGCCGGTACCCTGGCCGGGATCGTCGGCTTCCTGCCGCAGCGCATTGTGGAAAATGCCACACCGCCGCCAGTGGTGCTGGATGCCATCGTCGTGCGCCGGCACGATCGCGACGAAACGATCGATCCCGGCATAGGCGAACTCGACGTGCGCTGGGACGACCGCGACCTGCGCATCAGCGCGCGGGCGTTGAGCTTCGCCAATCCGGCGGCGAACCGTTACCAGTGGCAGCTGGATGGATTCGACAGCGGCTGGATCGACACGGGCAATCGCGGCGAACGCGAGTTTTCGCAGTTGCCCGCCGGCGACTATGACCTGCAGTTGCGTGCGGCGGGACTGGCCGCCGTCTGGAGCAAGCCGATACAGCCGCTGCGTTTGCACGTCGCGGCGCCACCCTGGGCGACGCCGCTGGCGTTTGCGGTCTATGCGCTGGCGTTGCTGGCGGCACTGCGCTGGGCGTTTCGCGCGTACCGCCTGCGCATCAAGCGCCGCTACGCCTTTGCACTGGCGGAACAGCAGCGGCGGTTTGCGGAACAGTCGAACGCGGCGAAAACCGAGTTCCTCGCGACGATGGGCCACGAAATCCGCACGCCGATGACCGGCGTGCTCGGCATGGCGGAGCTGCTGCTGCGCACGCCCCTCGACGCGACGCAGAGCGGCTACGCGCAGACCATCCTCAATTCCGGCCGCATGATGCTGCGCCTGGTCAATGATTCGCTCGATCTTGCGCGCATCGAGGCGGGCAAGCTCGAACTCGAAGAAGCGCCGTTCGACCTGCGCGCACTGCTCGCGGAAATCTCATCGGTTGCGCAGCCGATGGCGCGCAGCAAGAGTCTGGAATGGGTTTGCAACACTGGCACCGACATAGCGCCCTGTCTGCGCGGCGACGCCGTGCGCATCAAGCAGGTGTTGCTGAACCTCGTCAACAACGCGATCAAGTTCACCGAACACGGCGGCGTAACGCTGGACGCTCGGCGCGCGCCCGATGGCGGCGTGCTGTTCGTGATCAGCGACACCGGCCCCGGCATCGCGGAATCGACGCGCGCACGCCTGTTCCAGCGCTTCGAGCAAGCCGACGGCGCACAGCGCTACGGCGGCAGCGGACTGGGACTGGCGATATGCCGCGAACTGGTCGCGCGCATGGGCGGCAGCATCGAATTGGACAGCCAGACCGGCCGCGGCAGCACGTTCCGCGTGCAGCTTCCGCTGGCGGAAGCTAGCGAAGAGGAGATGCGCGCGCGGGCGCGGACCGCGCCGGAGGAAGTTGCGTCGGTCCGGCGATTGGATCAAGGCGGTACGCCGCGGCGCATTTTGCTCGTCGAAGATGATGCGACGGTCGCCGAAGTCATCACCGGCCTGCTGCAAATGCAAGGGCATCGCGTGGTACATGTCGCGCAGGGGCTGGCCGCGCTGACCGAATTCGAAGCCGGACAACACGACCTGGCATTGATCGACCTCGACCTGCCCGGTGTCGACGGACTGGCGCTGGCGCGCATGCTGCGCACACGCGAGGCACAAAGCGGAAAAGTGCGAATGCCGCTGATCGGCATCAGCGCGCGCTCGGCCGGCAACGAGGAAGCGCTGTGCCTCGCTGCTGGAATGGATGCGTTCCTGCGCAAGCCGCTGACCGGCGCAGTACTGGCCCGGGCACTCGGCGCGGCGACGCCGGATTGATGCGCATGGCATATTCGCGCAAGACACCGGAGGGTGCATGCCGCAACTGATCCGGAAGATTTGCGCCTTTTGCAGCGATTGGCTGGCTCCGGCTTTCGAGCAATTCGCCAAGGCTGAAATAAAACTCGTGGCGATCGCCGTGTGCACGCTTGCCATTTCGATTCCCGGTTCGATTTTTCTTTCACTGCAAGCCGGTGAAGTCGACGTCGATGCCGAGGTTTATGCCTGCAAGCCCACGCTCGGTCCCGCGATGCAGCGCTGGGTCGAAGAAGAGCGAAGGACAGGCATCGCCGCCACGCTGTCGCCATTTCCCGGCGTGGACGTCTCGCCTGAGGCGACGCGCTATCACATTCACTACGACGCAGCAGGACTGGCGCTGCTGAGGCTCCGCGCTGCACCGCCGCTGCCCGAAGCGTTTGTCGGCAACTGCAGTCTCAGCGGCTACCGGTCGACTTCAAAACCTGTCGACGCGGCCCCTGCCATCGACGTACTGATCGTGACCGCACCGATGTACCTGGCCATCGCGTTGCTGGTTCCCTGGAGCCTGCGCGCACGGCGCGAATCACTGATGCCCGGCATGTCATTCCGGCAAGGCCCGCGCTCGGTCCCGTGGTGGTGCCTGCCGCTCGGTATTGCGAGCTGCTCGGCGTCGCTGTTCGCAGTCTGGGTTTTTTCGATCGACGTGCTCGGCTTCCGCGACGTCAGCCTGTGGCAATCCGTGCCGTGGCTTGGCGCTGTGGTGGCGATCGTCGCCGCACCGGTGTTCGAGGAGCTGCTGTTCCGCCGCTGGCTGCTCGAAGGCTTTCTGCGCGAAGGCCTGCCGGTCTTCGGCAGCATCGTGGTCAGTGTGAACTTTGCCTTGCCGCACATGACGCACTTCCAGGTCAGCACGAATTTCTTCTCGGCACTGAGCGTGTTCTTCGCGATCTCGCTGGTGCTGTGCTGGGTCTACGCGCGCACGCGCAACGTGTTTGCCTGCATGGCCGTGCACTGCGCGCACAATGCGAGTGCGCTGATTGCCGGCTTCCTGCTGCCGTGAGTTGCGCAAGACCTGCCTTTCACACGGCGAAGAAACACCGGATCCTTCAGATCTCGTCGAAGCGGTGGATATCCGGCGGTGCTGCCAGCAACGGGCCGGCTGCGGCGAAAGCGGCCGCTATGTGCGCCGAGTCCATGTGGGCGGCTTCGGCATCGACGTCGGTCCACTGCTCGAACGTCATGAACAGTGCCGCGTCATCCGCGCAACGAAACACGCGATAACCATGGCAGCCTGACTCGGTACGGCTCGCCGCGGCGAGTTTTCTCATGGCCTCGGCGACGTGGTCCGCGTGCGCGGGCTGCGCGCGGATGGTGGCGATGACGTTGAGCATGGGACGCTCCCCTTGTGTTGCGGCGCGTTGCGTCGTTGTTGTCGCAAGCGGAATCTAGCAGACTTGCACGTGGCCACAAGGTTTTTCGCATCTTACGCGGACAGGTGTCGCAGTGCAGGCAATACGACCGGGCAAGCTGAAAGCGAATCTCGCGTGGCTGGCGCTTGTCCTTGTCGGCTGTGCGCCGGCACCGGTCATCGAAGGTCCACCGATCGTCGAACATCCTTCCGCCAACCAGGATGGCCGCGTGCGCTACCTGGTGCTGCATTTCACCGACGAGAATTTCGAGCGTTCACTCGACCTGCTGACGAATCGGCACGACAATCCGGTCAGCGCGCATTACCTCGTCACCCGTGCAGGAGAATACGCCGGCCGGTCCGCACCGACCGTGCTGCGCCTGGTCGATGAGTCGCAGCGCGCCTGGCACGCCGGTCCGAGCCGCTGGCAAGGGCATGAGCCGCTGAACGGCGAATCGATCGGTGTCGAAATCGTTTACGAATCCCTGTGTCCGCGCGAGCTGCCGCGGCCGCCGGGAGCGTCGCCCTGGGATGTCGATGCAACTTGTGCCTATCCGCCGTATCCGCCCGACCAGATCGACACGGTCATCGAACTGGCCCACGGAATTCTGACGCGGCATCCGGAGATCGAACCGACGCGCGTCGTCGGCCATTCCGACATCCAGCCCGAGAACAAGACCGACCCAGGCCCGCGTTTTCCATGGCGGCAGCTCGCCGCCGCGGGTATCGGCGCGTGGTACGACGATGCCGACGTGGCCTGGTACCGCGGGCAGTTTGCCGCACGCTCCGAGGCGACAAAGCGCGACGTCCTCAACTACACGCCGGGCGTTCCCTCGCTGAAGATCGTGCAGGAAGCGCTCGCCGCCTACGGCTATGGTGTCGAGGCAACCGGCATCGCCGATCTACGTACGCGTGAAGTGCTGTCGGCGTTCCAGAGCCATTTTCTGCCCGATCGCCGCAGCGGGGAAGCCGACGCGCATACCGTGGCGACGCTGTTTGCATTGCTGGCGAAGTACCGGCCCGAGGAACTGCGTGCGCTGCGCGAGCATGCGCCGCAAATCCCCGAGTCGCCGCGCGCTGCCGTGCGACACTGATCTTGCGAATATCGCCGTGTTGCTTGCGCGAGAAAATTCTCGCGTCGCGTGGACCTGCCTCGTTCATCAATTTGACGCAGCGCTGAACACGCAGCGCCGACCGATTCAGGTTCGGCGCGTATTTGCATGAGGTTCATCGAGCGGGCACTAATTTGCACGCTTGGAGCAAGGTTGCGGCATATGCGCGCTCCAACTGCACGGAAATCCGGTCGGCTTTCCGCAGCGCTCTCGTCAATGGCACAGAGCTTCCTACGCCTGGCCGATGTCGCAACCCTCATGGCAGCAGTAGTGCTTCGCACATCTGCTGCTCCCAGCAACGGCCCGCAGTGTCTATTCCGACCTCGCGGCTTTAGCGAACGAGGAGATTCATCATGAAGCATCGCAACCTCATCAAGATTGCCGCCCTGGCGATCGCAGTGTCCGCTGCGCTGCCCGCAATGGCCGACACGTTGGTCGCAACCGGGAAGCATCACTACGTCTACTTCGGCGATCACGACATCTACTACGCGCCGGAGAGCAGAACCTATTTCTGGCTCGAGAACGGCCGCTGGCAATCGGGTAAGAGCCTGCCGGAAGATCGCCAGGCGTTCGTGAAGGTCAAGGGCGTCGACATCGACCTCGATACCGATCGACCGTATGAGCGCAACGACTACGTTGTCTCGCACTACCGCAATCCGAACGCGCCGATGACGAGCGAAACCACGACCACCGAGCGTTCGATGAATCCGGATGGCTCGACAACGACCACGACCACGACGACCAAGCACCGCTATACGTACTATGCCGACAAGGGCGTGTACTTCGCGCCGGACACGCGCACGTACTACTGGCTCGACAATGGCCGCTGGCAGTCGGGCACGACGGTGCCGGCACAGATCGAACCGTTCGTGCGCAGTGGTGGTGTCGATATCGAACTCGATACGGCCCGGCCGTATGAGCGCAACGAATACGTGATCGCCCACTACGGCCATCGCCACGACCGCGACCACGACGACGATTGAATCAGGGCGATTGGGACGATGGAATCAGGATTACTGAATCAGGACGATTCAATCACGACGGCTGAAGTCCGTCGTTGAGGAGAAAGGCCATGACCAAGCTGCGCAGCCTCATCAACATTGCCGCCCTGGCAGTGGCGATTTCCGTTGCGTTGCCGGCCTTGGCTGACGACACGGCCGTGGTCGCGAATGGCGGACACCATTATGTCTACTATCGCGACCACGGCATCTATTACGCGCCGGATACCAGCACGTACTTCTGGCGCGAACACGGCAAGTGGCAAACCGGGGCCAGCCTGCCGCAGGACGAACGGGCTTATGCGAGCGGAAATGGCATCGACATCGAACTCGACACCGAGCGGCCCTACGAACGCAACGACTACGTCATTGCGCATTACGGACCGGCGCCGCGCGCTCCGGATGCGTCCGATCGCTACGTCGGCGGGCGAACCCTGAGCAATGGCGGTACGCGTTCGAATGCCGAGCAGGGCAGGTATCGCTACCTGTATTACAGCGATCGCGGCGTCTACTACGCACCACAGAAGCGAACGTACTACTGGCTGAGCGATGGCCGCTGGCTGTCGGGCACCACGGTGCCGCCGGAACTGGAACCGTTCGTGCGCAGTGGCGGCGTCGAGATCGAACTTGATACGGCAAAACCGTATGAGCGCGACGAATTCGTGGTCGCGCACTACGGCCATCGCCACGATCACGATCACGACCACGACGATTGACGCGAATTTCCCCGAGCCGGAATGCCAAACGCATCCGACCGGCTCCAGGGAAGACAGGGCCCGCGCGAGCGGGCCCTTTTTTCAGCGCACGATTTCGAACGCTCGGCGGTCCCGCAATGCCGAATGCACAGAGTTAGAGCGCGTGTCCGACGATGTCGGTTGCCAGATGCGCGGCGGGGTTTACAGCGAGCGACTCGCCTTCACCAATCGCCGCATGTTTGCCAGGGGGATTCCACTTGCACATGGGCGCCGGCATGGAGGAAAGGGAGTAGCACACAGGAATCACCTGCGTTCCCGGCACGCCATGCCCGTCGACTCGCTCCGGCTGAAACGTCCACTTTTTCACTCCATCGATCGATGCTGCAACGAGGGCGTCGGCGGCTTTCGGTGAATTCGGATCGAGCGTTGCAGATGCGACTTTGCCGTTGGCGTCGTAGTCGACGCGAACCACGACCATGCCGGTCTTGTGTTCGATCACCGCGGATTTCGGGTAGTGCATCGGCGCGCCTTTCAGAATGCGGCCCCCGGTACGCACGTCGTCGAACACGATGCGAAAGGAACTCTCGTCGTTCGGCAACAGGCTGACCGAAACCGATAGGTGCGTATCGGTCGGTGCCGGATGTCCGTCGAGGGTGCCGGAAACGAAGTCCCAGGAGCGGATCGCCTGCTCGAGGCGTTCGCGGATCTGCGGCAGGCGATCCGTACGTTGGTTCGCAATCGCGGTCAGCTGCGTGACGTGTCCCCGTGCATCGAGCGACAGGTCCCAGGCAAAGTAGACCTTGACCGGCTCCGCCGCCTTCTCATCGGCCTGCGCCGCGCAGGCGAAGGCCATGACCAGCGAAAGAATCGAATTTGAAACGGGTGCGTGAACGCGCATGATGCCCACTCCCTGGCTTTTGTGCGAACGGTGTCGTCAGCGAAGACTAGCAACGAGCGACGTGCGGTGCAATTCATCAGCGACAACCGCGGTCGCGTCGCCGGTGATCGGCAGTCAGGAACGCCTGCTGAGTTCATGCACTGCGTCGATCAGCACGGCGAGGTGGCTGGGATCCACGTCGGGCGTGATGCCGTGACCGAGATTGAACACGTGGCCCGGATTTGGGCCGAAGCTGTCGAGCGCGCGCTTCACTTCGGCGCGGATCGTTTCGGGTTGCCCGAGGAGCACGGCCGGATCGACGTTGCCCTGCAGGGCAACGCGCGTACCGACGCGGGCGCGGGCGTCGGCCAGGCTGATCGTCCAGTCGAGGCCCAGTGCCGCGCAGCCGGTATCGGCAAGCACTTCGAGGTGCCCGTTCGCGCCTTTGCTGAACAGGATCAGCGGCAGCTGCTTTGCGACATTGTCGCTTTGTAGCATTTGTGCAATCTGTGCCAGGTAGCGCAGCGAGAATTCGCGGAAAAGGTCGGGCGGCAGCAGTCCGCCCCAGGTATCGAACACCATCAGCGCTTGCGCGCCGGCCGCGGCCTGCGCGGCGAGATAACGCGCAACCGAGCGCGCGACGACGTCGAGCAGTTTGTGCATCGTTGCCGGATCGTCCCAGGCGAGCGCTTTCGGCCGCGCGAAACTCGCCGAGCCCTGGCCTTCGATCATGTAGCAGGCCAGCGTCCACGGACTGCCGGCGAAGCCGATCAGCGGCACGCGCCCGTGCAGTTCGCGCCGGATCAGGCGCACGGCATCCATGACGTAGCGCAGGTCGGTCTCCGGATCGGGCACGCCGAGCGCCTCGATCTCGGCACGAGTGCGCACGGTGCGCGCGAAGCGCGGGCCTTCGCCTTCGTTCACGGAGAGACCCAGGCCCATCGCGTCGGGAATCGTGAGGATGTCCGAGAACAGGATCGCCGCGTCGAGCGGGTAGCGCGCGATCGGCTGCAG
>Ga0105242_10001798_pt1 | contig 16902 bp, 13 predicted proteins | sample KBSM24metaG_FD_81521 | JGI IMG/M metagenome (GOLD analysis project Ga0105242, IMG submission 81521) | Miscanthus rhizosphere microbial communities from Kellogg Biological Station, Michigan, USA - KBS M2-4 metaG | ecosystem: Host-associated > Plants > Roots > Rhizosphere > Soil | place... | reverse complement strand
TCTGGATGGTCATGGGAACATCAACCTGGTTTAGTGTCGATCAGGGTGCGGGAATTGTATTCAGCCGGGACACGGCAATTGAATACGATCGGCGCAAGCTCGCATCGCGCGCGCTTCGGTCCGCGATTGATTATTGCGAGAGAGTTGCGCCACCGAATTGCGATATCGATCCGCATTCTGTGCGCGCGTTGTGCGAATTGCCCGGAGGGCCGGACTACGCCGTCCTGAACGCGCCAATCGGAGAGCGCAAGACAGCCGAGTGGCTACTGACGCCAGAAATCGCGCCAGGCCGGCAAAAAATGCTCTACCTGTACGACTGCCGCGACATCAATGGCAAATCCGGGTTGCCCGGCACAAAATAGAAAGGCCGGCGCAAGGCCGGCCTTTTTTTCTTACCAGGAGCCGCTATTACAGAGCGCGGCAGAGCGTATAGACGTTGGTTCCGGTCTCAGCGTAGGCCGAAGAGTCTGCGCCGTTGTTGATGTCCGGATTCGGTCCCGCCGTGTGCAATTGCCCGCGCACCGTTCCGGTCGCCACCAGCCCGTCATCCATCTGCGTGTCCACCGCGATCGCGATCTTGTCCGGCAGGCCCGCCGAGCAGATGATGAGCCCGCCGAAGCCGCCGAGCGAGGTTGCGGCGGGGGACGCAGCATTGCCGGTTTGCACACCGATCATGCCGGTGACGGCATTGAACGGTTGCTGGTAGCCATTACCCGCGACAAAACCGGCGCGCCTCAGGTGATCCCACCACTTGCGAGACTCATCGGTGTCGGTCGTGCTGTTGTATTTCCCCGAAATCTGGCCATTGCCGTCTCCCGCCACGGCGGCTGTCGGCGTGGTCCAGCGCGTCGCCGCGCCGCTGTCGTCGCCCGGAATCGCGCGGTAGCGGTCCTGGTAGCCGTAGTACGCGGCCGAGATGCCGGAGAAATCGGCGACCACGTTCTTGATCTTGGCTTGCGTGATCATTTCCTGGCCTTTCAGGATGCCGCCCAGCAGCAGCCCGATGATTACGAGGACGATCGCGATCTCGACCAGGGTGAAGCCCTTTTGCACATGTTTCATACTTCTACTCCTTCGTTGGAGACACCAAGTGGAGGAGTAATCGCAAGGGCCGTGCCACCGGAAAACCAGCGAAAGCGGCCTGTTTTGGTCAAATTGGGTCAAAAAATCGTCATGAATTCGACACTTCTGACGATATTTCAACGATCTACCGTCTATTGGCGCCTTTCAGCCGGCTCTCGAGTTCGTCCAGGCGTCGCTGCAGAAAACGCTGTTCTTCCGGGTCCCGGATCCGTCCTGTGGCAAGCAGGCCACCCAGCATGACCTTCGCCGCATCGAGTTCGTTCATGTCCTCGAGGATGAAGATTTCCATCTGCCTCGCCCACAGCGGGATCGATTCGTCGGTCGCCAGGCGGCCAATCGCGGCGGCGTAGCGGCGCGCCAGCGGCAGGTCATGGAGGCGGTGCTTGGCGAGCAGCGCGGCGTGCGCGAGCGCCGGCCAGCGGCGGTTCGGGTCGGCGGCAAATTCCTCGAAAATGAATTCGCAGACCAGGCGCGCCTTGGCTGGATCGGCATTCTCGGCATACACACGGGCTGCCGCGAACAACGGATAGCCGCTGCGTGGATCCGTGGCGAGGATCGCGCGCAACCAGGCAACCACGCGCGGGTAGTCGAGTTGCTGATACGGAACAGTATTGGCGCCGCCGGAATCGAACGCCTGAAGCCAGATCATCGCGAGCCTCGCCAGCGCCGCGGGTTCCCCCAGGCTTGCGAGGCGCAGGGCCCGCGCCGATGGCGCGTGCGGCAGCTCGGCGGCCGAGGGAGCGCCGACACGCCGCGCGAACTGGGAAAAGACCTGCCCCGCCAGGGCGAGTGCGAGCAGCAACGCAATCCACGCGGGAACGGCGGCGAGTGGCCGCTCGCGGCCGCTCCAGAAACCCGTCATCCGCCGCTCACAAATTCCGCCGGCTGAAGTCGAACAGGCCGGCCATCGCAAGGAGCGCGAGGTACAACCCGAGTCCGGACAGCGACAGGAACAATTCGCTCGCCGTCGGCGCGCCATACAGCAGCCATTCGCCGCGAGTCACCAGGTCCAACCGCGGCAGCAGCAGTGCGATAGCGTCCACCGCCCAGCGCGCCGCTTCGCCTGGCAGCGAGTCTGCCGCGAGCGGGCCGCCGGCGATGGCCTGGATCGCGGCAATCGAGCGCCCCAGCAGATACAGGCCTGCAGTCGCCGCCATTGCAGCCACCATCTGCGTGAGCGCCGAAGCAAAGAAGAGCGCCGCCGCCGCGACCAGAACCGTCTCGGCGGCGAGCGAAATCCACCAGGCCGCGAGGTCGGCAGGCTTTGACCACAGCAGCAGTGGAAGCGCGAACAGCGTCGCGAGCAGCGTCCCGGCGCAGGCGAAGCCGAGCAGTTTTCCGATGTAGTAGGCGGGCCGTGAAATCGGCAGCGCCAGCGCAAGCTCGAGTCCCTTGTCGTTCGCCTCCCGCGCAGTGCTCGCCACGACGTGCGCCGCAATCAGGAAAACCGCGCAGGCACGCAGCAGCGCGCCGCAGACGCTTGCCTGCAGGGCCGTGGCTTCGGTGATCGCGACCTGCGACAGGAACCCGGAAAGGCCAAGCGCGGCGACCACGCTGGCCGCCGCCAGCCACGGCAGGCCGCTGCGCAGGGCTTCGACCAGCGTGTAGCCGGCGACGATGATGGAAGGGAAGCGGGGCAAATCCTTCATTCGCATTGGCGCGTTGTCGGGTGCGCTAGACTAGTCACCAGCCCCCTCACATGCAAGCACCGAGCCCGGCAACGACAGCCGCAGTTCCCCCCGTAGTTCCCCCCGTCAACGCACGTCTCACGAGTGCTGCCTGGAGCTTCAGCCAGAAGCACTGGCGCTTCGTCGTCGTTGCGATGCTCGGCCTGCTGCACGTGGCGGTCCTGCGCGGCACCGCGGATGACTGGGCCCGCGCGCTGCTGCTTGCGCACCTCGGGTTGCTGCTCCTGTGGCAGCCGTTCCTGCGCGGCGAGCACCAGATCAGCGCCACGCAGGGCGCGTTCATCGGCCTGGTTGCAGTGGTGGTGATGCTCTGGATCGGCTGGTGGCTGCTCGCGTTCTGGGTTGTGGTGCTCGCGGGGCTGGTGGGCGGGAAGGTATTCCTGCACCAGGCGCGCTGGCAGCGCCGCTGCTACCTGCTGGTGCTGATCTATCTTCTTGCGCTGCTGGTGATCATCATCCTCCCAGAGATCGCGCCCAGCGGCGGCGTTGCGTCCGAGATCCGCGATGGCGCAGCGTACGGTTTGCCCGTGCTGTTGCTGGCGGTGGCACTGATGCCGGCGGAAGAGGAATCGGCGGAGGCCGCCCAGGTCATCGATTTTTTCTACAGCATTTTTCTGATGCTGGTCCTGGGCATGGTGATCCTCGGCAGCTTCACGTTCATGACGCTGGGAAGGATCCCCTACCTTGAGGCGCTTACCAAGACGGTATTCCTGATCGCCGGCACGATCCTCGTCCTCGGCCTCGCCTGGAGCCCGCGCACCGGCGCCGGGCTGAACCTGTTTTTCTCCCGCTATCTGTTCTCGATCGGCCTGCCGGTCGAGAAGTGGCTGTACTTCCTCGCCGAATTGTCGCGCATGGAGGCAAAGCCGAAGCGCTTCCTCGCCGAAGGCGTCGCCGGGCTGGCGCGCCTGCCGTGGATCGCGGGGGCATCCTGGCAGGCGGAGGACCAGCACGGCGAAGTCGGGGTGCGCAGCGGCCACGCGGTGACGCATTCCGGCGAGGGCCTGGAGTTGACGATCTTCTCGCGCTATCGCACCAGCCCGGCGTTGCAGTGGCACATGCACCTGCTGGGCCAGCTGCTCGCCGAGTTCTACGCCGCCAAGCTGCGCGAGGAGATGCTGCGCGAATCGAGCTATCTGCAGGCGGTCCACGAAACCGGCGCGCGCCTCACGCACGACGTGAAAAACCTGCTGCAATCGCTCAACGTCCTGTGCTCGGTCGCGGGCCAGGAAGAGTCGCCGGAATCGCAGGCCCTGATCCGCCGCCAGTTGCCGGCCATCACGAAGCGCCTGTCGGCGACCCTGGAGAAGCTGCAAAGCCCCGGCGCAGAGGATTCGCAGCAGGTACCGCTGCGCGAATGGTGGGACGACCTGACGCGCCGCTACCAGGGCCAGGGCCTGGATTTTTCGGCAAACGGGCTCGACACAAGGGTGCGGGTGCCGAAATCGCTGTTCGACGGCGTCGCTGAAAACCTGCTGCAGAACGCGATCGCAAAACGCGCCGGCGGCAGGATCGTCCGCATCCGTGTGACGCTCAGGGGCGGGGCGGCGCCGGAGCTGCGCGTCTGCGACAGCGGCGCGGCCATCGCGCCCGAGGTGGCGAGCGTTCTTTTTCGTGCGGCGGTGCGCTCGGAGACGGGCCTTGGAATCGGGCTGTACCAGGCGGCGCGGCGCGCCGAATCGAGCGGTTACGCCCTCTCGCTTGCTGAAAACCGCGACGGTGAAGTGTGTTTCACGCTCACTTCGGGGAGCGCCTAGGGCAGCACGCCGGCGGCGATCAGCTTGCCGTAGAGTTCCCCGACGGTAATCCAGGTGAATTGATCGTCGAATTCACCGTTGGTGGCGGTGCTTGGCGTGGGCGTGTGGAAAACGAACAACGCGTCGTTGTTCAGGTTCTGCGCTTCGTCGGTCCCGGCGCCGCCAGTCGCCCCGTTCTTTCCGGTAGAGAACACGATCGCGGCGACCAGGCCTGTAGCCATGATCTGGTTCGCGCCGGACGCGCCGCAGGTCGGCGGCGACGCTCCTGCATTCAGCCCGCTTGCGCTGCCCGATTTGCAGACCAGAAGATCATTTGACTGGCAGGAGATGCCGTTGGCCCGTATGTTGGTCGAATTGGTGAAGTGCGGCAACGTGGACGATCCGGAGCAGTTGGTCACGTTCTGCGCCACGGCATAGCGAATGCGATTGCCCCACGCATCGATCGCGTAGCCGCTGGCGTCGACTTGCTGGAATCCGATCGCGGCGGCCGGGAGCCAGCCGCCGTAGTAGGTTGTGCAACTGCCACCGCCTGAGGGCGCTTCATCGCCAAGGCTGGTCGCCGTTGCGGGGCAGGGCAGACGGCCCTTCACGATCGCGAACGCGAGCAGTAGTTCGCGCGCCTGCTCCACCCGACGCCGCGTTTCCTCGAAGTTGCGCTGCTCGGTCTGCGCGGAGAGGGTGAACATCAGGCTGCCAAGCAGGAACGCCACGATCGCCATCACTACGGCGAGCTCGACGAGTGAAAAGCCCCTTGCCTGGAGCCGAATGCGATGGCGTCTGGCGAGCATCAATCGCTGTCGATGATGATGACGCGGTCATTGAACGGCCGCTTGCTTACCGTGAATTGAGTGCCATCGTAGGTGGCCTCGACTACTGCGCCGGCTTGGATCTGCGATGCGGACAGGCTCGATCCGTCCGAATTGCGCAGGCTTACTGCCGAGATGTTGCTAGTGCTAAGTGTCGAGGCCGCCGTATTCGTATTCACTGCCTTGAACTGGAATGCGCGGCCACTCGCGATGGTACCGGGGATTGCATACACGTTTGCTACGCTCCCGGTGTCCGTGTATGCAGTCGACGCAGGCCCCGCGACTGACTGTTTCTCGTAGCTTCCCGTGAGATACCCGCTCACGTTCTTGAACTCAAAATAGTCCGCGAGACTGGAGCTTGGCCGGGAACTCCCGTTAATGCTGCGCCCGGCCAGAATCAGGATCGCACTCCGGTTGTTGGCCGGCGTTGTGTTCGTCGTCACTATCAGGCAGTCCGAGCCGGCGGAACATCCCAGCGCACCTGACGCGAGCTGGATCGCTGTACGCTTCTGTACCGTGGCGTAGTAGAGCAGCCGATACCATTCGTTGCGCACGAACCATCCCGTGGTGGAATCGGTGGAATCCACCAGCGAGTGATCGCCCATCGCGGCGCGGCCGAAGCTGACGACATAGTTGGCATAGGTTCCCCAGCCCATGCTCGCGATGGTTGGAGGCGTGCCGGTGACCGTGATCGTGCCGGAGCCGTCGGAATTCATCGTGGTCGAGGCAGCAAACGTGACGTTCTGCGGTCCGGAGCCCCCGCCGGCGTCGTCCATGGCTGTAAAGGTGATTGCGCTGGAATCCAAAGCGCGCAAGCCCCTCGCGACATCGGTCACCTTCACGCTTACTGCGACAGTAATGGTGGGCTGAAGGTACTCGCCAGTACAGACGTAATTCGTGGATACCCAGGCACAAGTCGATTGTGTCCGAATCGAGCCGGTACCCCCCGTTTGGACGTCGGCGCCCGCTTTGGAGAAAGTGAGCAGCGTTGTATTGCAACGGACGTCAGTTGCCGGGTTACAGCCGCCCTGCGTCTGGAAGAACGGCAACAGGCCCTGATTGACGCCCACCGTCCCAACGTACGTGGATGTGCTCGGCGTGATCCCGCCGGAAGGAAATGGTGCGGCGTAGGGATACACCGATTTGCCTGCGGTGACGCCCAACCAGTTTGTCGAGGAATATACGGATTTCAGTGCGGGCGCGATCTCGCGCTCAATTCGGTTCGCGATCGCGGCTTCAATCGCCGGCATGATCTCCGCGACCGTGATCTTGACTACTTGATCATTGAAAGAGGCACTCGGGCCGCGCGTCACGAATGTGGCATCCGGTGTCGGGTATGTCGCGTTCTCACATTCCAGATAGTTGCGCCAGTCCGGCGTACCGACCGTCGGGCGCGCCTGCGAGAACGCCGCGCAGCCGGTGGAAGCGGCCACGCTGATGGCCGGGCCCGGCGCGATGATCAGCGCGACGGCGTCGTTTGCCACGCCGTCGACCGTGAGTTGGCCGATGGAGTTAGAGTTGATGACCGGTCCGGTTCCTGAAGTGTAGGCCCAGCCCGGGGAGACAACGTACCAGAGCGGTTCGCCGAAAGCGTCTACGAGCTTGTCCGTCCCGAGGGTCCGCCAAGGGAAGCGTCCGACTTTCGGCAATGAACAACTGGATGCGACTTGTCCGTCCTGCGTGGTGCTGTCGAAATAGCCGGCGGCCTCGGGACAAGGCAGTGCGCCGGGCCGGTCTTCTCCGGCCTTTACCGCCTGCGCGGCGACGTAGCCGATGAGCGCCCGCTTCGCGCGATTGAGAACTTCCGTATTGCGCGCCTTGTAGGCGGCCTGCGCCAATCCGCTTTCGGCATTCAGCTTCGATACCAGGAGCCAGGAGGCGCCGAGCAGGATCACCGCCAGCAGGGCGAGCAGGGCGGCGCCGCGCTCGCGTTTCGCGTTGATCGGTTTCATTTGGCCGGCGCGGCGCGGCGCGGACTGATCTTTATTTCGCCCTCTCCGAGCACATCGCGCACTTCGCCGCTGCCGCGATCGAGCGATTCGCCGACGCGCAGCTCCTGGCGCTGCGGGCCTTCGCCGGCCGGTATCGATACGCTGCCCGGTTTTGCGCTAGGCGGCGCCACTCGTGCGCCGCCGGGCTGCGTGTCCTCGGGGATCATCTCGCCGTTGACCCAGACGGTCGATTTTCCGCCGCCGCGTCGCACTGCGCCGTTGATGCGGGTAAGCGGGGACTCAGTCACGGGCGCGGCGGCCGGTTTGTCCGGAACCCGCGCCTTGCGCCGCGCGTCGAGTGCCGCGCGCTGCTCGGGCGTGAAAAACAGGCGGCCCAGTTCCTGCGCTTGCGCGCTCGTGGCGCCGGCCAGGGCGATTCCGAGGGCGGCGAGCGCGGCCGCTGCCAGCTGCATCGCGACCGGCGTCATGTCTTCTTCTCCGCCCGGTCCATGATCGTAATCAGGTCGATCTCGCACTCGGCGCGCAGGCGCGGCACGATCGAGGCGCCGGTCGCCGCCTGGCCGGTGCGGTTGATGGCGCAACGCCTGACCGAATAGTACGCATTGCCCGAATCGCGCAATTCGCGCAGGAAGGTGAGCAGGTCGCCTTCGTGCAGCAGCGCAATGTCGACCTTCATGGTGCTCGCGTAAAAATCAACGGAGGCGGGCTTGCCGGCAAAAGTGCCGATCAGCCGTTGCCGGTCGACGAGGTAGCGCAGATCGAGCAGCTCGCGGGTGGTGCGGATGCGGGTCATCGAATCGGCCCATTCGAGGCGCTGTTCCTCGCCGAGGATGTGCAGGCTCTTCAACCTGCGGTACACCGCAAGCTTGTCATTGACCTCCTTCTCCTCCTCGGCGATGCGCGTCAGTCGCTCCTGCGCCTGCGCGCGCTCGGTGCGCGCCGCCGCTAGCTGGACCTCGGCACGCTTCTGCTCGCCAAGCGCCCAATAGATCAGGCCGGCGCCGGCACCGAGCAGCGCCGTCAGCAACAGCAGCGGAAGCGCGAGCTTCTTCAGTTCGTCGGCGGTGAAGTTCATTTCAGCGGACGCCCGACCGTAATGGAAAAGCGCGGCGCCTCGGTGCCTTCGGCGGCGCCGATATCGCCGGAGAGCGTGCCTTCGGACGTCACATCGAACGGCAGCTGCGTGCGCAGGATGCGCCAGGCCCGGTCCGTGCGCAGCGCCTCGGCAAATTGCTGAACCTGGCCGGTGATGGCGCGGTAGTCGGATCGCCGGATGGCGTTCACCCGGCCGGAGACGTCGAGCATCTGCAACACTTCCGCCCCCGCGGGAGCCGCGCCGGGAACTGCGCCTGGTTTGGCTGCCGCCGAATCCGCGCTGGGCTTGCTGACGCGCCACACGACGGATTCGATATCGATCTGGGGATACTTTTCAACGACCTGCGAAAGATAGACCAGGGCGGGTTCAGGCGAGGCCGATTGCGTCGCGATCCTCGTGAACTCGACGACGGTGGCTTTCAGGTTGTCGGTGGTGGTTTGCGTTACCGGGAACGAAGCCGTGATGCGCTGATACTGCTCCGTCGCGGCGCTCGAGTCGCGCTGCTGGCTGGAAATCTGACTCTTGAGGCTGAACAGATCGAGGCCCAGGACCGCTGCGTATGCCGTGCAGGCAAGAAATCCCGCCGCACCGGCAGCGAGGATCGCGCGTTGCAGTCTCCAGAGAAAGAAACTGCGGCGGTCCTCGACCCGCGCGAATTGATCCTTGGGCGGATGCTTGACGGCAAGATGCAGGAACAGCTGCTCGCCGGGCATGTCCGCGGCTGCCCGCTTGATGCCGACCTTGCTGGCGGCTTCGTCCGCCGCAATGGTCTGGAACGTAAGGCGCGCATCGGACACGAGGACCTGTTCAAGCGCCGCGCGCTGCGCGGCGGGGGCGACCACCAACACCTGGATCGGCGGGCCGTCGCGCGGCAGCGTCCTGAGCGTCGACAGGTACTGCACCAGGCGCAGCGTTTCGGCGCGCACGAACGCCGCCAGCGCCTCGGGCGCCACTTCCGAGATGCGCTCCAGGCGCGCGAAGCGCAGGCGCCCGTCTTCCACGAAGCACTGGCGCAGTCCGGCGCTGTTCACCGTCACAATCAGGCTGCGGCCGCTGCGGGCACCGAGCCGCGCCGCAAGCGCGGGGGCGAGCAGCGGTACGGAGTAAACGCCCGAGAGCCGGGCGCCCGAGGCGACGAGCGCCTCGATCCAGGCCGTGAACTGCTCCGTATTGGTGAAGGAGGCCAGCAGCAGCCGCTCAGTGCGCCGTTCGCCGGCCATGTAGCCGAGCGACAGCGCCGCCGCCAGCCGCGTATCGCGGTAGCGTTGCGCGAGGCGGCGCTGCACCACCGACTGGCGGTCATTGCCGCGCAGGTAGGGAATCTGGTCTTCGTGGAAGTCCTCGCCCGCGAGATCCGCGACAACGTAGGCGAGCGCCCCCTTGCGTCCCTGCAATTCGGCGCGAAACGCCTCCAGGCCCTGCGCGTCGGCGCCGAACGTCGATTCCCGTTCCAGCGCGCCGCCGGTAAAACGGTAGAGCGTGTGTTCGGTGGCGGAGAAGTAGAGGACCAGCTTGGCCGACATGGCGCTTGGTTTGATCCGGGCTAGAACTTCATCTTCGAGATCGTGTCGTAGACCGGGCCGAGCACCGCGAGCATCACCCAGCCGAGAATCGCGCCGAGCACGATCGTCATCGCGGGCTCGATCATCGCCTGCACCTTGTCGATGCTTTCCTTCACTTCGCGATTGTAGAAATAGGCGACATTGAGCAGTGCCCTGTCGAGCGCGCCGGTATTTTCACCGATTTTCAGCATCCGGATCACCAGCGCCGGAAACAGGCCGACATCGGTAAACGCGGCCGTGAGGCCCTTGCCCTCCGCAATCTGCTGCCCGGCCGTGCGCAGCGCATTTTCCAGCGGGCGGTTGCCGACGATTTCCTCGGATGAGCGGATCGCATCCAGCACCGTGATCCCCGAGCTGTACATCATGGCGAAGCTCGAGGCAAAGCGCGACAGGATGATTTTTCGCAGGATCTGGCCGATGAACGGCACGCGCAGCTTCCAGTCGTCGATCGTGTAGGCGATCGCCGGGTTGTTCTTGGCGGCCGCCTTCAGCCCGTACCAGATCACGAACGGCGCGAGGATCACCGCCCACCAGTAGCCGACGAAGAAATTCGAGACGTGGATCAGAAGCCGCGTCTGCAGCGGGATTTCCTGGCCCATGTTCCGGATGAAGCCGACCATCTGCGGCACCAGGTAGATCATGAGGAAGAACGTGACCAGGAGCACGGTGCTGCCGACGAACAGCGGATACATCAGCAGCTTCTTGGTCTGCGCCGCGAGCTCGTCTTCCCACTTCAGCGTCTCGGCGAGGCTCTTCAGCACTTCGGAGAGTTTTCCCGTCTGCTCGCCCGAGCGCACCAGGCTGACGACCACCTTGCTGAATACTTCCGGGTAGTCTGCAAGCGCCTGCGACAGGCTCTTGCCGCCCTCGATGGTTTCGACCAGGCCGCCGACGACTTCCCTGAAGCGCAGGTTCTCCACGCTCTCGCGCAGGTCGATCAGGCCCTCGACGATCGGCACTCCCGCGCTCGCCAGCTGCTCCAGGTGAAAGCAGAAATTGATCAGGTCCTGGCGCTTGACGCCGCTGCTGCCGATCAGCCGGCTCTTCTGCGCGCTCGGCGCGCCGCTCACGAGGTCCAGCCCCATCCGTGCGAGGCGCTGCTCGAGGTCGAAGACGTTGCCCGCGTCGGCGCGGCCTACGACTGCCTTGCCTTCGGCATCTATGGCCTTGTAGGTATACAGAGGCATGACGCTAGCTGATGGTCAGAGGCACTTGGGGGGTACGGGGGAATTCATCCCCCTGTACCTCATGCCATGCGATCGGTGAGGTCGGCCACGCGCATGAGTTCGTCCACGCTCGTGACCCCTCCGCGCACCAGGCGAATGCCGTCCTCGGCCAGCGGCTTGAAGCCCTTGGCGCGGGCCGCCGTGAGGATCTCGCGCGCCGTGGCGCGGCGCGCGACCAGCTCGTCGATCGATGGGTCCATCTTCAGGATTTCCATGATGCCGACGCGGCCGCGGTAGCCCTGGTAGTCGCACTGCTCGCAGCCCACCGAGCGGAACAGCGCCATCGGTTCGGTCGGCGACAGGCCGAGCAGGCGCCGTTCCTTCACCTCGGGGTCATACGACTGGCGGCAGGTGCGGCAAAGTTTGCGCACCAGGCGCTGCGCGATGATGCCGATGATGTTGCCCGCCATGATGTCCGGGACGATGCCGATGTCCAGCAGGCGGGGAATCGCGCCGACCGCGGAATTCGTGTGCAGCGTCGTGTAGACCTGGTGGCCGGTCATCGCGGCGCGGAACGCCATTTCAGCGGTTTCCTCGTCGCGCACCTCGCCGACCAGAATTGCGTCCGGGTCCTGGCGCATCAGCGCGCGGATGCCGTTCGCGAAATCGAGCTTCGCCGCCTCGGCCACCGACGTCTGGCGGATCAGCGTCATCGGATACTCGACGGGATCCTCCAGCGTCATGATGTTGATGGCATCCGAGTTTATGTGGTTCAGGATCGAGTAGAGCGTGGTGGTCTTGCCGCTGCCCGTCGGGCCCGTGACCATGATGATGCCCTCGGGCCGCGCGATCATGCGCTTGAGCAGCTCGAGCTGCGATTCCTCCATGTTGAGGCGGTCGAGCGGCACGATGCCTTTTTGCCGGTCGAGGATCCGCAGCACCACGTTCTCGCCATGCGTCGTGGGCAGGCTGGCGACGCGGAAGTCCACGACGCGGCCCGCCATCGTCGCCGAAATGCGGCCGTCCTGCGGCGCACGCGTTTCGGCAATGTTCATTTTCGCCATCACCTTCAGCCGCACCGCCATCGCCGGCCAGTAGGTTTTGTGCAGGCTGCGGATCTGGCGCAGCACGCCGTCGATGCGGTAGCGGATGCGCAGGAAGTTCTGTTCCGGCTCGAAGTGGATGTCGGAAGCACTGCGTTCCACCGCGTCGGCAAGCAGCGCCGAGATGAGCCGCACCACCGGCTGGCTGTACTCGTCGCCCTCCGAAATCGAGGTGTAGTCGACCTCGCCGGTCTCGATCTCGCGCAGGATGCCGTCGATCGAGAATTCGTGGCCGTAATAGTGCTCGATCGCGCGCTCGATCTCCGAGTCGCCGGCAAGGCGCAGCTCGATCTCGAGGTCGCCCTTGAGGTGCGCGCGCAGCTGGTCGACCGCGACGATGTTGTTGGTGTCGGCGAGCGCGACGATGAACTTCTTCGCCTGGCGGTCGAGGGCCACCGGAAACATGCGGTAGCGCCGCGCCAGTTCCCTTGGCAGCATCTTCAGCGCCGCGGGGTCGACGATGATGTGCGTCAGGTCGACCGACTGCAGGCCGAGCTTCTCGGACAGCGCATCGCGCAGCGTCGCTTCCGACACGAAGCCGAGCTGCACCAGCAGCCGCCCCACCGGCAGATGCGACTTCATCTGCTCGAGCAGCGCGATGCGCAGCTGGTCTTCGGTCAGGATCCCCTGGTCGATCAGGATCTGTCCGATGTGCCGCTTGGCTTGGGGATTCGTGGGCGAATTCATCCAGCCTCAATGATACCCGGCGTGCCGGGGCGTCGCACTGCAAAAAGATGTCAGCGTGAGAGCTGCTGCACGCGCGTGCGTGCGGCTTCGGCGGGGAAGCTGGCGCTGCGCTTTTCGGCCAATGCAAGCGCGCGCCGGTAGTACTCGAGCGCGAGCTTGGGCTGGCGCAGCTGATCCAAACTCACCGCCACGTTGTAGGCGTAATCCGCGTTATCGGGATCGGTCGCGAAGGCCTTGAAATAGGCCTGCTGCGCCTCGGCCCAGCGTCCCTGCTGGGCGTACTGGTTGCCGAGCGTGAAATACAGGACGTTCGCTTCGCGATCGGCGGCGAGCAGCGATTTGACGCGGCTTTCCACGAGCACCGGGTCGAGCTGCTCGCTGCGCAGCGCAAGCAGGCCAGCTTGCGCGTAAGGGTCGCGCGGATCCGCCTGCACGATGCGCTGGTAATAGCCGTACGAAAGGTCGTAGCGCTGCGCACGCATTTCGATCGCGGCGAGGCCGAGCAACGCGTCCCTGTTGGCCGGCTCCTCGCGCAGCACCTGCTGGTATTCGGCGCGCGCCTTCGCGAGGTCGCCCGCCTGATACGCCGCATAGCCTGAGGTCACCTGCGGATGGATTTGCGAACCGCTGCGCGTCACGGTTAGCGCGCGCTCCTCGTCCCTCGCCGCGGGGCGGCTTCGCGCTGCGCCCGAGTTGCCCGCTGCAGGTTTTGGCGCAGGCGTTGCCGGCACGACAGTCGGTGTGACGAGGGCAGGTGCGGCCGCAGGCGGAGTAGATGCGCGCGGCGCTGCGCCGGCGGCCGGCGCGCTTGGCGCAGCGGGGGTCGCCGGCGCTGCAGTCACGGGCATTGCAGGCGCCGCGCTTCCCGGCAGCCCGGGAATTGCGCCCGGTCCCGCGCTTGCCGTTGCTGTCGGCGCGGCCGTCACGGCGGCGCTTGGTAGCGCAGCCACATCCACCGGCTTTTCGTTTGGAGAACGGGTCGGGTTGGTATTGACGAGCGCGGGCGCAGGCCGCAGCTGGATCCAGAAATAGATGGCCGTTCCCACCGCAAACACGCCAAGGAAGCCCATCGCGATGAAAAAGGGCAGCCGCGGATTGGGTTCCTTGAATTTTGCCTCGAACACCTTTTGCGCAGACGCCCGTTCGGCACCCGACGCGTCGGCGGCTTGCGTGGTCGAAGGCGCGCGCGGGGTAGCCCGTCGCGGCGCAGGCTTGGGCTCGGCCGGAGGTTCGTCCGCCGGCATGAGTTCCAGCGGTGCCGTCGTCCTGGCCTGCGGTGCAGGCCGCAAGTCATCACTCAGGATTTCCAGCGGCGCCGAGATGTCGGGCAGTTCGTCGCGGCGCGTGACGTGCCGGCCGTCCGCGACGACGGTCGCTTCCGTGTCGAACGCCGATGCTGCGGGCTCGCCGCCCGCATTGCTGTCCCGGGCGCGGCGCTGCGCGTCTTCCTTGGCCTTTTCCGCCTTTTTCAGCGCCTCGAGCAGCAGGCTCATGTCACTGCGGGGGCGGGTCCCGGCTCGGATTGGGTTTCAGGAAGAAGTCGCTTCCCGGAAGCAAATCGCGCAGCCGCGAAAAGTCGCCGTCGACGCTGGAGTCGCGTATCACCACCGCTCGCAGGAAGATCACCAGTTCCGTTTTCTGGTTCAGGTCCCTGCGCTGCGCGAGCACCTGGCCGATTCCCGGAATCCTGTTCACCCCGGGGATTCCATCCTCGACGTTGCTGACGGTGTCCTGGATGAGCCCGCCCAGCACCGCGGTCTGGCCGCTCTGCAGGCGCATGATCGATTCCATCTCGCGCGTCTGGATCTCGGGGATCAGGCTCGCGATCGCGGGAATGTTGCAGCCGCCGACCGGAACCGGAATGCCGCAGGGATTGGCGAGCGAGGGATTGGGGTCCGCGATGTCCCTGAGCTTGCGCGAGATCGTCGGCCGGACGTTGAGCAGCACCGAGTCGGATTCGCTGATCTGCGGCACGACGCTCATGATGAAACCCACCGGAACGGAATTGACGGTCGTGCTGAACGTGGTCACGGAAGGCGCGTTCGCAGCGGCCACGGTACTCGCGCTCACCGTGAAATAGACCAGGTTGTCCACCACCTTGAGCACGGCGGTCTGGTTGTTCAGCACGCTCAGCTTCGGGCTGGAAAGCACGCGCACGTCGCCGAACGATTCGAGCAGCTTGATGGTGCCCAGGATGCCCAGGCCCGGGCCAGTCGAGAACCCGAGCGTGAAGGCGTTGGTGTTGACCCCCGCCGGCGTGCCGCCCGCGACCTGCGCGAAGCCGAACCCTGCAACGCTGCGCAACCTCTGCCAGTCGATGCCGCGCTGGTACTGATTGTTGAGCTGGACTTCTGCCACGGTAGCCTCGATCAGCACCTGGCGCTTGGCGCTGCCCATGACCTGGTCGAGAAATTCCTGCACTTTCTCGTGCTGCCGCGAGGTGGCGCGGATGCTGAGCACGCCGGATTCCGGATTTGAGATCACGGAGGCCGCTTCACGAAACTCCGAGGTGGGCGGCGCCACCGCCGCGACCGCCGGCGCACCCGGCACCGGCGCCACGGGAGCGGCGACCGCCGCGGGCGCATTCAGGGGGATGATCTTGTCGGTTTCGCGCAGCAGGTCCCGCACATTTGCGACCAGGGTGTCCCAGAATTTGTTGATCGAGGTGGTCTTGATGATCGAGGTGGAATTGTTCTGGCTGCCCGCGCCGCCGCCACCGCCAGGGGACGCCGCCGAACCGCTGACGTTCGTCGACAGGTTCGCGAGGCTGGTGGCGTCGCGCGACATGTTCACGTAGTCGATGCGGTAGATTCTCAGGTACGGCGTGTCGCGCATCACCGACAGCGTCTGGCCATCCATCTCGTAGCGCATGTCCACCTGCCTCGAGATTCTGCTGAGCAGTTGCGGCAGCGTCTGGTCGATGGCGTTCAGCGTCACCGAGCCGGTGACGCTCGGATGGATGTCAACGTTTAGTTTCGCATCGCGCGCCAGGGCAAACAGCAGGTCCTGCACGCGCACATTGTTGACGACGACGCTGTAGGTTTCCGCCCGCATTGCCGGCGAGGGCGGCGGCAATGCGGGCGCAACCTGCACTGGCGCGGGAATCGTGCCCTCCGGCCGCGCGTCGTCCACACGCACATGCGTTGGTGAGGGCTTGAGCGGCACCTGTCCGCAGCCGGCAAGCACCGCCGTCATTACGGCTGCGACAAATTCTCCGGCGAGGCTACGCGCGCGCGAACCTTCTCCCATGCGGCTAGCATAGCACGATTCCCTGAGGAAAATCTTCTAAGCATTTGTTGCCATGACGTTTTCTGACCTCTTAGAGGCCCGGCGAGTGCCTCAAATCAGGGCACGCAGTTCGGCAAAACTGCGCAGCTCGAAGCGGAAGGCGCTCTGGTACTTGGGCGGGAGCCGTTTGGCGGCTTCGGCCGCCGCCTCCCTGCTCGGGTATGCCCCGTACACGACGCGCAGGAAGTAGCGCGATGTCGTCGCAACGGGAGTCACGTAGATCTCCGACAGCGGTACCAGGTCCCGGGCGCGCGCAAGGAATCGTTCGGTGCGCGCCGCGTCGCTGTTTTCGGTGACGAACAGCTCGATGCTGAAGCTCGAGTCCGGCTCGCTTCCAAGTTTTGCGATCGTGGCCGCGATCCGCTCCTGCAGCATGGGATGACGGCCCGCGGCGTAGCCCTCCAGGCGGCGTAATTTCTCGGGCGGGAGGAGTGATTGCGTTACCGTCGGGGCCGCTTCCGCTGCGGGCGCTTTGGCGGGTTCGCTTGCATGCGGCGGGGGCGGAGCCGCCGCCGGGACGGTCGGGGCCGGACGCGCTGCCGGGGCCGATGCGACCGGCAATTCTTTGCCGGGCGCGAACCAGTAGAAACCGGCCGCCCCCGCGATGGCGCCAAGCACCAGCAGAGCGATCGCGGCGGGAATCCGCGCGGCGCGCGAACCGTGGCCCGGAACCGGGGCAAAATCAGAATCCGCGATCGCGGCCTTCACTTCGCG